>OERK01000028.1_pt1 | contig 65072 bp, 56 predicted proteins | sample 1540001 | NCBI WGS metagenome assembly OERK01 (sample SAMEA3891246, study PRJEB23780) | metagenome | biome: terrestrial biome; feature: animal house; material: water of meat washing | place: Italy | collected 2015-05-12
TGGAATGCATAATTCATTTCCTTAGTTAAATTAAAGGGTCATAAAATCAATAAAAGAAATAATATAAAATAACTCTACTTACTCCTAGGAGTAAGTAGAGTTTTAATTAATTAAATTATAAAACTATAACACAAAGTTACCAACCAAGGAATAGCGAAATCCATTAATCCTTTCTTAGTCCACGCTCTTTCTTCAAGACCGCAATACCAGGGCGCGTTGTTCCTCTTGTTACCGTAGTATTGAGAAATAACTCTTTGTTCAGCTTGAGCAACTTCCCTTCCAATAAAGAAACATGCTGGGATGATATATAAATCATTTAAACCAGTAATGTAACAAAACAGTAACCAAACTACTGTTATTAAACCATGAGTCATATTTACTCCTTATCTATTAAAACGTCTATTGATAGCGCGTTTACTACGTTCCGCTGAAGCATTGCTAATAATTTCGTCAATAGTCAATACCTTCTTAAGTCCTTTAGGAATGAACTCTGATAACTTCCTGATTTCAAGCTCAATACGTTTACCAACCATATCAGAATCGCTATCTTCCAGTTCTTTACTTAACTGCTCGATGCGTTCCTTAATCAACATAAACAATTCTAGTTGATCTTTGGTGTAGTTCTCACCGTCTTGACTACCAGTTAAAGTAGAGATTTGAGTCAAAGCTTGTCCTGGGGGAATCCCGTACAAAGAGCTGTTCTTCAACATACGAATAGCCCAGTAACTTAGCAACCAAGCAATTACCAAGTCATCGTGACCTCTCTTACCATGGTCGATACGACCATCCATATCAGTTTCCAAACCAATTAGTTCGTCAACCAAATGACCGTATCTAATACCACTGCCAGTGTTACTCACAGCTTCCAATATAAACCCATACATCTGTCTACGAGTTTCCTGATTAGTTAAGAACCCGAATCTAGCTTTATGTTTCAAATAAAACTCTTTAGTTCTAAACTTAAACATCACCTCTTGAACATCACGATATTCATTTCGATACTTAATAGGATCTTGATAAATATCATTGAATATGCGTTTAAATGGATCTATTCCGTAACTAGGTAAAGTCAGTAACAATTGCTCGATCATGTGCGCTGCGCGGTTACGTTCAATAATCAATAAAGAGTTTTCAATCCTCAAGATCATCTCACGCAGAACAGTTGTAACATCATCCAAGAAAGCTAATGGATAACGACCTACACCAATGTTCTCACCAGTCTTCATGCGTCTTAATACTAAAGTACAAGCATCCTTGTTAATAGCATCAGATGTATCGACCCCCATCAAGATAAACTCAGTTGGATCATTCACCAACTCATCCAATCTTTCCTTAGTAACAAACCAATCCACGAATAATCCAGTATCATTTATCTCCTCATTCCAAATCGGTTCAACTTTACTATCGTTAAGTTTCTCCCGAGTTTTGTCATCAAAGAGTTTATTCTTAGAATCTTCACTCCAGAAAAGCAAAAGGTCGATTTTAGCCTTAGCCCAACTCAAACCTAACTTATCCATTGTCCGTTTAACCCAATCGTGCCCAAAGCCCAATTGTAAATGGTTAAACTGCATTGCAAATCTAGGATAAGTAGTTTTCACAGGTGAAGCTTTCATTACTCTTTCGACTAAATGTGTCTCGCTGTAACTGTCAAAGAAGATCTCTCTCCATTCAGTACTAGAAACCATCTTGTCGTGCATGTACTTACCTTCGTCCTTAAGTACACTATTAGGTGTGGTGGCCTCTGCCGTAAAGTAAGGAATACCTTTTTCCCGAGCATTCTTCTGAGCAGTCAATGTACTAGGACCAGCACCGTTCATTATGTTTTCAATGTACTTAGTCCAAGCCGGTTCGTCGAATAACAGTGTTTCAAACGTGTTACCACGAGATACGTTTTCAGCACCATCTTCACCACCACTAGGTACTTTCACCTCAAAGGTGTTTTCTTTATCCTGCCCGTATGCCTGATAAGAGAGAATGTTACCAGCATCCTTGTCCTTGTAGTTCATGTTGATCATGTACTCAGGAAGACCAGCACGTATCTTCTTAAGAGCATTAATGAACTGCATACGGTTAGAAGCAGCTAGTGTGATAAGTCCTGTACGATAACCACGACCAATGATATACTGTAATATGAAAGCCATTACCTGCATACCAACAGTGTTGTGAGTTACTACGAAGTCATCGACAATGTACAACTGATCAGGGTGATCAATCTCAATACAGATTGTCTCGGCTTGCTCAGGAAGCTTCTCAACAGAGTAGATGGCTAACTTACTGTTAAACACCAGCCCTCTCGTACAGTTCTGTACACGAGCTTTACGCTTAGGATCTTGGAATAAGTTCCACGGTTCTCTACTTCTAATAAGAACTCTGTAACTAGGTTGACCTGGTTTACGTTTTCCTTCATGAGTGTAATACTTTTGTTCCTTCTTGATTCTAGCAATATTACCCAAACTTCTAGCTAAGTATAAAACATCATTAGCCAGTTGTTCATTACTAGTAGAGTAGTAAGTATTTCCTCCCTTCTCAGCGGCACCGTCAGTATCCATCAAACCCTGTAGTAACCGAAGACGTTGACCATGAGAAGCTAGTTTATAACACTCAGGTATAAACTTGGTGAACGTATTAGTACCGTGTAATTTGAGTTCCCGTAACAAGTCCTGTATAGAAGTGTGTTTGTTAGAATCAAAATCCGGTCCCTTTACAATGCCGAAACGTTTAATCTCTGAGTGCTGAGAAATAACGTAACCTTTAGGTAAAGTTTTTGAAACTCTTTTTTGTAGTCCAGGATCTGGTTTAGTAATAGAAACACTACCTTGTCCCAATGACCCGTCACCGAGCAACACACCTAACAAATAAGGATGTATAGGTAAATTAGCGGGAGGGGTGGTTTTATCAGGATCTATAAGAGGGACAGATAGGTGGTTTCTAGCACGTTTCAATTCCGGAATTCTTTCCATTATAGAAAGAGTGTCCATCACCCTCCACTTCCCACGACGTCCTTTACCAGCATCCCAAACTGTCCAAAGATGTTCAGCTGTACAATCGGCTGTTCTACCGTCGACAAAATGAACACGATAGATGTCTTCAGCATCTTGAGGATAAATACCGGTGACTTTTGATGACGTTCCATCTTTAGCTGTAACGTCATCACCCACTTGTAGATCTTCTACTTTACGCCATCCCCCAGGGATTTTAATAGTGCATTCCCTTCTAACACATTTTCCTGATTGTCTGGGCATCAATATCAGTGTGGGAATGTGGTTTAAACATGACCATATAAAGCTGATGACAGCACGGTTACCCTGAAACCTTCTACCGTCAATTTTAATTAGTTCTCTAAGGCAGTACCATATATTACACCTTGCCTCTTCCAATACCATGAACTTCTGTTCATCAGTTAAATCATCGGCCCATGGATCAACATCTTTGAGTAAGGGGTTATTTAACTGGAGCATAAAGAAATAGTTCTTAATCCCCATTTGTCTAAATAGTTCCGCCGTTCTTAGAAACGTTTTGTTAGTTGTTTCTAAGTGTATACCTGCACCAAACCTTGAGAAGTCTTTTAGAAATCGGACTGTTTTAAGGGTGCTTAAAGATTCATCTTCATAATGAGCTAGTACACGCTCATCTAAATCAACACAAGGTATTTGTTTAGAATAACAATCTGTTACAAAGTTGGGAAGAGATTCAGCCTTTATATCTAGATGTTTAAGTATTGCTTTAGCTGTATTAAGTTTATCTTGATCCATTGTTTAATCCTAGTTTAGAATATAATACTTCACCAGAGTGCCTTGGTTTCCATAGCATCAATATTGAAGTTTTAAAGAAAAATAAATAAGGTATTAGAAACCTCTACTCCCAATTGGGAGTAGAGGTTAATATGATTAAGCTTCCAGTACCGGAAGTTCAGTACCTTCTACCAGAGCCAGTTCAGTAGCATCGTCTTGCAGTTCCAGGGAAGGAAGATATTTGTCAGCACCAAACTTCAAACTGTGAGCTGTCAAACCACCGACCAGAGCACCCATAGCTGCGTGAGAAGCAATACCTGTGTAGGTACCAAGTTTCTCATTCAGACCAGCTTTAGCAGCACCGAATGAAGTCGCGGTGGCCAGAGTTACAGCTGCGCCGGTGATAACGTTGGAAACCAGATCGAAACGGTTTTCAACATATTGAATACCCAGACAGGTACCCAACGCTGCACCAGCAGCTACCAGCACACCAGTAGAGGTAGAGATGCCCAGGTTTTCAGTGTTGGTTGATACAGCAGGAGCTGCGTTGTTCATGTCAGAGTTCAGGTTCAGAGCAGAGGTAGTTTGAGTGGTAGTGTTCATTTTGACTTCTTCCTTAATTTGATTAGCTTCGGGGATTGCTTGTTCGTTGGTAACAGTGATGTTGATCACTTTATCTTTAGGAGCCATTACTTTCTCCTCACCTTGTTCTACGATTACCGGCTCAGATTCAACAATAGGTTGAATCTTAAACCGTTCACAAATGTACTTCCAGCCATCCAACCCAATTGATGTATGACTGACATTATCGTGCAGCTTTTGAGTTCCATTAAGAACCCAAGTAGTGGTGCTATCACAATAACGTTGAAAGATGAAACCTTCATCTTTGAGCATGATAACGTGACGACCATGAGGATCAATCCCCAAAGCTACTTTGTGACCCTGGGTGGAAATCTCACTCCAGTGATCATAGTAGTCAGTTGCACCACTAGCTTGTTCCCATTCGGCTTCACTGATCTGAAGTACCGGTTTACCTTTAGCTTCAAAAGCTTTCCAAACTTCCATACCAGTTACGTTAGCCGGAACTTCGATTTTAACTTGTTTGTTCATTTTACATTCCCTCTATACTTAGGAGTTAAAGAAGATTAAGAATTATCTTCTATGTTTATACACTCTAGTAATATAGGTTTGAAAATCTATGGATCTTAAAAGTAACAAACATATTGCTAACTCTAGACCTCACGGTCTAGAGTTAGCTTATTATGAATTAAGAGTAAACAACTACTTTCTTACAGACACCAGCGGATACACCAAGCTGTAGTTCATTACCTGACATCTCACGACGAGTCCAGCGTAGATAAACACCTTCACCATTACTAAATGACAGATCACCTACAGGGATGTTATTAAACTCCGCAATAGGAATACCAGTTCTAGCTGTGTTATTGTTCTTCACCAAATCAAAATGAGTCGGAACTAAAGCTTTACTTTCAGTTCTTGGATCATAGATCGGATCAAAACCATAATACGCTTTATTAAGGAAATCTTCCACAGAAGTCATCCCAGCGAACTTAGCTATTTGTGTTCCACCTACCTGTTCGATATACTCAACTGACAAAGCACTGAAAGCAGGTTTACCGTAAGAGTGTCGAACATCCCACTTACGACCATCTACGGTACCATCGGAGTACAGCGTAATGGTAGTGTGCTGGACAAATGACCAAGGTTCATAACTGGCAGAAACATCCCGCATATTCAGGTTGAAAATAAGGTTTTGTTCTTCACCATATTTACGACCATCGAATGCAGGACTTGCTTCATTCAAAGTGACCAGTTGTGTAACATCTCGACAATATCGGCGATCCAGATCAGTAAGCCAATGACGAAGCTTCCACCCAGCAGCAGGATCCCAATAAGGGTAACTGTAAATACGAGGACTGTAACTGCCTTGAGCAGCCGTTGCAATAATCGTATAACGGTTTGACGTATGCTTGGGAGAACCCGGCTGCGCGATATAAGCTTGCTCATTATTTTTGTAAGCATAAGACAATACCAGCGCATTAGTGGATTGACCAGGAGTGGTTGGTTTATACTGTTCCAACCCTGACAAAGTAAATCCAGATTCACCATTAAAACTGTTTACTGGATGTTCTTCGTAACTACCATCAGAATAATGAACTTTCGCTCTAAACTCTACAGCTTTTAATGCCAAGTTAATAGGAATAAACAAGGTATTTGGTAAAGTAGAGTTTGTAAACCAAGGTGAAACCAGTTCAATTGATTTAACGTAACGTTGACCAAGTTGATGATCTTTCAGATAAGCACAATGCTGCACAGCTACTGAATAAGTTGGTGGAATAGGTCTTCCAGCTACATCGTAGTAAACTAGTGTACAACGTTTACCATTAGGCATAGCGGCTTCATTCAGTTGAACTGAGAAACTATCAGCACCCATTACCGTCTTATTCTCCAAGTTATCGATAACAACAGGAGAGACAGAGATGTGGTTATCCACCAGATCAGAACCAGAGTAGCGTGCAGAAATGATCTTACCAGCTTCACCAATAACAGAACCTTCGTACAGCAATGCATAAGCTGCATCAGGAGCAATAGCATTAGCGTCTACACGCGCCACAGGAGGTCTTACGCTATAGTCGATACAAAGAGCCAATTCACCCTGTAAGAACCCATACTCGTGTTTAGGGAACAAGGAGTAATCATTCTCATTAGTTTCCGGAATTGGATACCAAGGAACGAACGTACTTTTCCAAGTACCATAGCGATCAACATGAGAAACTTCATAAAACTTATGAGCAGGACGATCAATGACAATTTCACCTTCATAAGGAACAATGTATTTGGACATGTCCCCAACTGGGTGAACATCAGGATCATAAATCTGTTCAATATACCAGACACGCTTTAGTTCGTCACCATTAGGGCGACTAGGAGTATTACCTGGATAAACTCCTTTTGTGTCTGGTACTGCTGGTTTTCCATCAAACATTAGATGACACCTCAAAGAAACCTTCAATTTTCAATTTACCATCAAGATAAAGATCGTTTACCCTAGAGATAATTGTCAATTGATTAGGTGTTACAGTTGGACGAGTTAAATTACTGTATGGATGAACAGAGAAGAATCGTAAATCCATATTAAGTTTAATTGGATCAAACTTAAGTAGCCATTGGTAAGGACGAGTAAGTTCATCGATAACGTTATCAGGATACTTGATATCAGTTTGACTTGGTGTGGGAGTAGGGAGGAAACCCAGAATAAGTTCATTAACAATCTGACTTAGGAACGGACTAAACAACCTATAACGATCTTCTTGCAGATAAGGATAGTTAACAGGATTCTTAGGTTTATATTTAACATGTTCCGTTAAGTAATCACTAACTTTCTTATCAAGTTCCCTGGACTCTTTAAATCCCCAATGTAAATCACACTGCTCAACATACTTGTTATCACAGTAAATGTGCTTTACCTCATAGGGAAATCCATTCAGAACGGCAACATTAGTACCGTGGTTGATATCTTCACCCTGATCAATAGCAGAGGTAATCCAAAGTCTACCATTAATGATAGTCTTGGTTGGACGGTCAATTCGCAAGTTGTATCTACCATTGAATCCGATAACACCATCCATAACGAAACCTAATTCACTAGATGGAATTAATCCACCCGCACTAAGTCCTCTACCACGATAAGCAAACTTGTTTGTTCCTGATTGATCTAACCACATTTTAGAGATGATGTATACATAAGGATACTCAACCTTATAGTCAACATTCTCAATCAATGGATGTCCATTGCACCATACATCCAACTGACCTGGTTCCATGGTAGCCAATATACCACCAATGTCCCACTGATGAGTAATACCAAAGTAAATCGAGTTATCAATGTGAGTCAGATCAAATTCATTATATAAATGAACTGTATCAAAGATAACTAAACCCACGTGGTTGTTAGTATCAAACTTCCACTTGATCACGCCATTGATTACCTGGTACTCATCACTGTCGGTAATATCCACCCATTTACCATCAGGTCTGCCCGTAGTCACAGGACCAATCGGATTAGCTAAAGTTAGATCACCAGCAATTGAAAGCTCAGTAGGTTCCGGATAGATGTCGTTACCATCAGAAGTTACGGCAACCTCATTAGCAAACAAAGAGGTGTCAGGTGTTGGATCTGGATTCTCATCGATAATCCAGCCTGCTTTGAAAACCCTGAAACCATAACCTGATCTAACTTGAACATCTACACGACTCATTTCATAGTCTAACCAAGTACTAGCTTGACCCACAACAAACTCAACGTAGTAAGTATCTTGTCCAGGACTAAACCACTCACTGTTGCGAATAGAAGACTTACGGATGTATAAACCATCTTTGTTATATTCATAAGCTGTAGATGATTCAACATAACTAGCAGGAATACGATATCCTAAACCAGAAGTATAAGGTGGTGTTGGGAAGATATCTTCAAATGCAGGATCACCAGGGGTGATAAACGGCATGTATAACGGAGAATTAGATAAGGCTACAGAACAACCATTATATCCTAAAGCTTCCCTAACACGATCAGTGGTGATCTTAGGAGCTATGGAGTTAAGAACATAGTTGCAAGGCGCTTTCTCTAACTCACTAGGTGTCCACTCTTTAATAGTAGCGTGTGGTCCAACCATAGCTTGCAATATGACAGCTGGATCTTCCAAGAGATAAAGGTCGTTAATCCGACTTGTATTTGGACCTAAGTCAAATTGCCACTTGGTATCTCTGTATCTAACCACCACATCAAAGTCGTTTTCTGTGGCTTTACCTTTACTTAATCCAACCAACTCACTAATCAGAAAGTTAACGTAATCAGAAGGCAATCCATAATCTTGATGTGTTAACTGTCTAATAGCATCTTGACTATTTCGATGATAGTAAAGTCCATCTCCAGTTAATCTATTAACTACGAAAAACTCACAATCGTCAAAGTAGTGGTATTTGCGGGGTTTGGTATTGAAACCTGGAAATAAGAGAAGTTTACGTTTATTATCTTTTTCAGAGTAATAATCATTCAATCCAGAATAAGGAAACTTTACTTCCATCTTGATTGTGGGATCGTAGTAAACTTCTAACAGATCTCCAATCCTACCTACATACTTATTAATGTTAGTGATAACACCATTAACAAAGAAAGTTACTTTCCCAATCCCATAAGAGACATAAGCATTGTAATGGTTCTTTATGTTAATCAGATCACTACCAGTAACAAACTCGATTCCAGAATAACCAAATCGCCATTTAACTTGCTGATCACTTGGAATAATAGCTGTATTAATATCTGTCGTATAACAACGGATATACATTTCACTTTTAACTGGAATCGGGTAGTTTCCATTAATAGGAAAGGCTACGAAAGTGTTACCTTCAAAGGTGTTTAAAATAAAGGTATGAGTTCTTGGGAAGATTCTACCTTTACTATTATAAACATCTAGTCCGACACCTCTATCGTGAGAGATGGTTGAAGCTTTAGTCCAGGTGTTAAACGGATACCAGTGATTACCTCGACTACCCATGTTCCAGTAGTCGAGGTCTAAACCACCCATAGAAAAAACATGGTAAAACACACCTTCACTCGGCAGTGGAAATGACTTCCCCATGTAGAAGAAGTTATTCACATAACCAAGAGCTGGAGAAACCCGAGCAAGCTTAAGTTGATATTGAGAATCCAGTTCTGGATTACCCCACATCGTGTTAAATGCATAATCGACAAGTGGATTATTCTCCTGGGTGTGCGAAGCAACATAAGCTGTCATGGTTTACCCCAGTTGATTAGGCTGATTTAAAATAATAACCAACAGTGCTAATGAATGTCTCAACACGTTTGTCTTGCTTTACGTTCAATTCTTCACCAATCATGGTGTTTTGATAGATACGCTGTGTAGCAGCACCCCAGCACAAAGCTGTAAACAAAGCAGGCATTTCCAATGCAGCGCCAGTGAGTTGTTTAAACCCAGAGGTTGAAAAGAAAATGGTGGTTCCAGCTTGTACCAAACCAGGAAGATCCAAACGTGACAACGATTGCAAAGCTGGATGAGTTGTCAATGCATTTAGAAGCTCTGGTAGTGTATTTACAAAACCTAGATCTTTGATAGTTTCTTGAATAAACGGAATAGGGAAACGCAAAGCAGCATGAATACTGTTCTGAGCTACAAAGCTAAAATCGTCTCGACTATTTTCAAGTAGACAAACATAATAGTAAGCCAGAATAACGCGAACCACCATAGATTGATTCATGTCCAGCATTACCATACGTTCCAGTTTACGACCCATTGCATTAGCGAATGCTTTGATAGTAAATGGTCGAACAGATTTGATCAATGTGGTTTGATTGTTTTGCAAGTCTTGTTGCAAACAAGCTGCCAACAACATGACATTATATTCGGGAAGATTAACGTTTCTACCTTCCTTATTAATGTACGGACGTTGATCAAAGATGGTAACCTTTTCACGCATATAGTTTTGCGTAGAAATAGGGAAGATAAAAGGAGGGAGATTGTAGTCATTTTTGTGACTAATTGCGTAAACACCACGCTGGTCAACCAACTCCAATTTATCACTACTTTGGAGCATCCGAATAGTCTCAGTTGCCTTGTCTTTTACTTTAAATCGACTCCCCACTGTGGTGTCGTAACCATTTATAATCATAGCTCTAGTCCCAAAATAATGTTATGCGTATTAACGTTAAACCATCTAGTGGCCGTAAGGTCATACGATTGATTTTTTTGATCAAAAAAATCCAACATAATTTCGGAGTCAAGTATGACTACTTTTAATAAAGTGATTCCGGGAAAAGTGGTAAACGAAGGCATCGTTAGTAGAGAAAATTTAACTAATCCGATCCCCGTTTTCGCCTCTCCTGCTCACTTTCCAGACTTCGCTATGGTCACCCCTCGTGGTCCGACTAAACGCGATACAGTCGCGGTCGCTGACTTCAAAGAGAAGTTTGGTGATACAACTGATCCTTATGGTCCGTTTTATAACCCGATCGCGGTAGCTATTCAAAAGCTTGGGTCTGCAGCGCAAGCTTCGTTCAGCTTTAAGCGTCTTACCAATAACGTAGAAGTGGCTCGTGTCATTCTAGGTGTTGTTCTCTTTGAAGGCGTCCCTGTTCCCAACTACGAACGTGATTCCCGTGATGACTATGTTCTAGATATCGCTGGTAACCCCAAGGTAGTTGCAGGTACTCCCACTGTTCCAGGTATCTTTGTTTCTCCGGCTACCATGTATGTCGACCAAGCTACCGCAGTTGGTGAAGTAAAAAGCTTTGATGTTACAGCACCAGCTGATCGCGCAGTTCCTGCTGATACTGTAGGTAAGTTCTATCCGCTGTTTGAACTACTTTCCGGTATCGGTGATGCATACAACTCTATGTATGCCGCCATCGGTCACTCCTTTGGTACCGACTGGAACGAGATTGCTCGCTTTGTAATCAACTACGGTGCTTATCCGTTCACTATGAACATTGGTGAACAACTGGCTAGTGGGATCCGTGTACCGGCTACTACCACTATCGGTTCTCCTGATTCAATGATCACCCTTTTCAATAGCGTTGGCGGTAACAACGTTCGCTATTCAGTTCAAGGTGGTTTGGATCGTTTCACCGGTCGTCAAGTAAACCGTCCTGTTGAAGATAAAGCTGCTCCGTTTGAAACTGCACATGTTTATACCAACTATCTGAACGATGTTTGTGCTAAACTGTACGCGGCTGAATACGGTGAAGGTAAACAAACTCCTCCGGTAATCAAGACCGATGTCCTTCCCAAAGGCGCGATCATGAACCCGCTGAGTCTGGTTAACCACTACGGTAAGAATTACCATCACATCGTGTTTGGTGGTCTTATCGACGTAGCTTCCAAGCTCAAAGGTACTCGTGTAAGTTTGAACAACTATCTTAAAGCAAATGGTGGTATTAACCCATATGCTGATAAGACTGGCGCTTATCCTGCGGCACCTGCTGAATGGACTGAAGAAGTTGACGGCACTTGGGTTCCTAATGTAGCTTCACCGGCTATTGTAAGTCACAAGCAATATTGGCTTATGAACCAAGCTTTGCTGGAAGCTTACTTTGTCTCTTACCGTAAGTCTTTGGACGTTAAAGACGTAATCCGTAACCGCACCTCATTTATGTGGGACGTTGGTTACACCGAAGCAGTAAAAGACGCGCTGATCGATTTCCTGGGTGTTCGTAAAGATATCATTGTTGTACTTTGTGCAACTGAATATCTGAAGAAAAAATCTCAAGAGCAACTGTATTCCACTATGGAATCTTTGAACTCTAAGATTGCTATGTATCCGGAATCTGAGACCTTCCAGTCACACGCTTGTCGGGCTGCCATCAACATGTGGGATTGTCGTATCATCGATGAACCGACCTTTGGTCGTTTCTCCTTGAACATCGATACCATGTACGCATTTGCTTACGCAGGCGGTGGTAACGACGGTAAGATCTACGGTGATCGGATGCCAGATCACGAAGGTAACCGCACCCTGCGTGTTGCCCACGATCCACTGGTTCAGTTTGAAGATGACGATCCGGCAGCTAATAACCTTACCAAAGGTGCTATCTCCGTAACTCCTTTGAACACTTCTCAGTACTGTCGCCCGGCACTTCCAACTGTCTACGACAATATGGACTCTGTACTTAAAGATCTTTCTAACGTTTGGAAGTGTGTCTGTGTGGAGAAAGTATTGCAAGATACTTGGATCAAGATCTCTGGTGACACTCAGTATCGTCAACAAGGTTACATAGCCTTTGTTAAAGACACTGCTGAGAAAGACATCCGTGAGAAGTTCGGTTCTGTCATTGTTAACTGGGAAGTTGATCCAGGTTTCCGTGAAGATGAACCTAACGGTAAATCTGTTATGTACACGACTACTCGTTTGTGGTTCTCCAAAGGTGTTTATATGATGAACTCCGTACTGGAAGCCTATAACGAGACAAGTCTGACCGCTCAATAAGGAATAGTCAATGTCTACTAACAGTCCCCACAGGGATAATAAGATGTTACTTCCTGGTAACAGCGATTTCCAGCGAGCGTTTGATATCGGTAATACTCCGGTAATCAATGCTGCTAACGGCGGTCAGTACGGATTTGCTCCGAACAACTTCCGTTATGTCCAGGAACAACCTTATGTATCACAACGTCCTTACTGTGTGATGCTCTCCACTCCATCTGCATTCTCAGCAATGCCTGGTGGTAAAGAGCTCCATGGTCTGTTACGTGCTTACATGGAAACACGTAGTCGTAACTGGTCAGGTCTGACAGTTCGTACCTCTGTTGATTACCATGACATCACTTGGGCTGGCGGTGCCACACTGTCCTTCCCGGTTGGTTCTACTCGTCAATTCGGTACTATCAGTCACAACGCTTTGGATCCGGAAGGTGAACCTTTCTCCAAACTGTTTGATGCTTGGATCAGTTACCTGCTGAATGATCCGGTTATTCATCATCCGAAGATTATCACCCTGAACTATGGTGGTGAACTTCTGCTTGATGAGATCTCCGGTAGTTCTGTCTACTTTGAACCAACTCGTAACTGGCAAGATGTCCGTCATGCTGCTATCGTCCTTGCGCAAATGCCTAAGGAAGGTCCGCAGTATGAATTCAGTTACGACGTCGATTCTCCGTCAGGTAAAGTTCGTGAGATCAATACTGAGTTCACCGGACTGATCGAGTTTGACACTTACGCAGCTAAAGAGATTGCACGTAGTGTTATGAAACGTATGCCAATGTACAACCCAAGTGGTCGTGCAGCACCGGCCGGTTTCAAACAACCTACTGCTACTCTGCAATCACTGCGTGATGGTGGCTTGACCGAGATGATGGCTGAAGAGAAGAAAAGTGTAACTAAACCTTCTTACATGCCGTAAAATAAAACATAATAGATATAACCTCTGGAACCCAATTGGGTTCCAGAGGTTTATTATGTTGTTCTGTCATGAAAGCAACATCACACGTCAATCTTTAACTAACACCAGATTGATGATATTGTTTTTGAACTCTTGAAAGGCTTCCAGCTCTCTTTCATTAAGTTCTAAAGAGGATAACTCTTCCTCATTAGCGACGGCTCTAATTAGTTTGTGTAATGGATTATCTTTAGGATTCAAAGAACTCGCGTACTCTTTAAACTCAGACATTGTTGTGTTAAATGGTATACACAACGAATAACTGTGACTAAGTACGTGTAGATTCTTAATCCTTCTGATGTCCATGTTATAACGAATTTCTAAAGACCACTCTTCTCCTTTGTTTTCTCCAACACAGGCATAGAGAGTGTTCCTAAAGAAACTGTGCCAAGAGAATCCCCTTTTCTCAGAATACTCTTGCTTCGCTATATATCTCCACGCCCAGTAACTGGCAAAAATGGACGTGATGATTGTTATCACAATACTTATTGCCATCATGCCGAGTGAGTACCACATGACAACTACTCCCGGAGCGAATCGAAGACCTCTCTTACAAGCAAGTCAAATTCAGCTTCTCTTTCTTTGCAGAGATAACTACTGAACTCTTTCCACTCTTTGTCAAAATAGGTTAAGCCCAAATCAGGATAGCTTTTCCAGTGGTAACCATCAGGACCAAATTTTTCTACCAAGTGTCCTTTCACTTCTTCGAAAAACTCTAGTGTTGATAGTCGATCAAGATCGCCGCGATGTTCGCGGAATTGAATACACCGTTGGATGTATAACTTGATCTTTGGACGACCAGAATCAGCAATACTGACTATTTCGCTAATTTTGCTAGTGGGTTTATTTTTATTGGAACTACGGTGTTCTAGAACCGCCGTGGCGATAATCATTACTTCCTCAGAAGTATAATCAAAAGCACAGAACCGATTCAGATACTCGTAGGTCAACCCGTACCCAATAACGTGGTGTTGGGAACGTTCATAGCAACAACCCAAATCGTGGAACAGTGCTCCTAAGATCACCAATTCTTTTTCACGACCACTCATCTTCTCTTGCTCACAGATTTCAACTGCAAGTTTACAAACAGCAAATACATGTTCAAGATTATGAGCTTTGTCGTTGCGCGAAATACTCTCAACACAGAATTTCAAAAGCTCTTGATTGATAGGAATGTTACGAAACAGAGAACGAAATTTAACGTAGTAATCATTAACTTTTTCCAACAAACTAATTTCTTTATCCATGACCGTTACTCCTTTAATTAAAACAGTTTGATACGTTACACATTAATAATATATGTTTGAAAATATTTGGAAATAAAAATGAACATTATGAAAGTAGAGTGAGAGCAATTGCTCTCACTCGTTACTTTATGCTTGTTTGTTATAAACCGGTTTTTGTTTCATCTCTACATCTGTACAATCATTGAGATTAAGCAGTTCTACCAGATACTTGAACTCGTTAACTGTGTACATCGGAGAGTAAGCAGAACCAAATGTCGCAAAATCATCATCTACTACCGGTTCTTCTATTACCAAAGAAATCAGATCATCACCAGGAAGTGTCATGATATAATCTATGGCTTCTTTGAGGTTACGATCACCGGCATTAGTAGAGAAAGGTTTAACTCGATTTTCATCTGCCTCAAATACAGTTGTTGTACCTTTAGCATAATGACGAATGGAGAACTCAGATACAGAATACTCGTCAGCGTAATCACGATACTCCAGGTCGTGTTTAACCAAAAGAGTTTGGGTTCTTGCGTTACACATCAAAGTAATAGGATGATGAATACGATCATCGTTTTCACGATCATAAAAACGGATGGCTGTGATGTTAGGAACGATCTGGCCGTATTCTACCCCCAGTTTGCCTTTCGGTATGACTGTTACAGGTTCTCCCAGATCACCTTCGAAACGACCGTACAACTCTTCCATCTGAGCTTGAGTGAAGCCAATCGGTTTAGCTTCATCTTTAGCCATAAGAATTTCAAAAACATAAATAACAGCAAATAAAATTAAAATACCGAAAAAAGCACCAGTCGCTTGCAAATATTTATTATTGGTCATTTCTATATTCCTTTATCTAGACTTAAAAGTTATTAATTAGAGAATGGAGTAACTTAGTTTCGACTAAGTTACTCCTAGTTATAGTATTAGCGCATACGCGGCATTTGGTAACCAACACTCGGTGCATGACCTTGGACAAAGGCATGATCACAAGCACCATCAAACTCTTCACCTTTTACAACTCCGTTAACATTCTTAACGAAGTCTTCAACCGGCATTGACCATGAGTAGGCGACGGGTGTACCTTGCTCATAGTTATCAGTTGAGTAAAAAGCAAAGACGATAGAGCCACCTTTGAGTTTATCAGCACGTTCCATAGCCTGGGTGAAAGTTGCGTTACGACGATCAGACAATACCAGGTTGTTATCCCAGTCATCATAAACCAATCGCGCTTTGTTACCTTGACCTTTTGGATAATACTGAATAGCAAAACCGGTTGCGTAGTCAGTCGCTTGGTTATTGATATCAGTAAAATCGTAGATCACAGTGTAGTCACTGGAACCTTTAGCACAAACAAAATAAACAGTTTGAGATTGAATACCTTTCTTAAGCTCAATACTCAGAACCGGATTACCTTGGTTGTTAACGTAGGTATTGGTGATCACAGCTTCGGCTTGACGGATATTATAATTGATCGGTTCAGGATCGGCAGACATCGCAGCTACATCAGAACCAACTACCATCATACACAAAGCAAAAAGTACAGTTTGAATTTTCATGATTAATATCCCTTTATAAAGTAATAGTTATACTCCTACTCCCCTTTCAGAGAGTAGGAGTTTTTAACAACAAAAATGTCGCAAGACTTATACGCTTAAGTAATGTAGATCTGAAAATCTATGGATCTTAAAATTGACGAGTTTCAGATTTTCCGCACACTTGTTTCAAATCGGCTGTGTATTCACCAATGAATTCATAACCGGTGAACAGTTCATTTCCAACTGGGATAGGAGTCAAACTTTTATCACCAGTTTTACGTGATTCACGATAACGATCCCTGTCACCATTTTCAAAACGACTAATAACAAATCCTTCGTCGGTATTATCAATCTGCTCAAGAACCATATCAGAAGTCATCGAGTTCAAACCGTAAATACTGACATACGGAAAGATGTCCTTACCACGAGTGCTGAGGGTCTCAATGATAAACATTTCCACTTCTTTACCATTAAGAACATATTTAACAGTAAGTGGATCACCTTTCTTCTTACAACCGATAATCAACTTACCATCTTTGTTACCTGTGTTCTCAATCTCATATGCAATGAGTTGATCATCTTGAAACGCAGTCCAGCCTTTGTACTTGGGTTCTTCAGCAGCATAGCCAAATACAGAGACCATGGAAATCAGTACAGCAATAAAATACTTTTTCATAACTCATGTTCCTTTTAAAGTTAAGACACAATCGACTGACTACACTAAAGTAATGTCTGTTTGAAAATGTCTGGATCTTAAACGCTAAAATCTTATTTTATCTTTGTATTCCCTTAATGTGTCTCCGTGCTTAGCTAGAGTCTTCTCAACTTCCCCCACACAGAAAATAATGAATTCATTAAACTTCTTCATAAACTTTACAGCATTACCTCTTCCACCTAAATAAATCCTGCTTTTGCTTTCACATGAGGAAATTTCGAATGTTCTTCCATGAGTAGGAGAGGAGGTTATTGCTATAGTAGAAGTATATATTGAAGAAGGGCCTTCAGAGTCGTTTAGAAAGCGTTTGATATTAAAGTGATACGTTTCCTTGTCCTTTGACTGAAGTCTCTCCATAGCGTCTTCTACGCTGTTTTGGATGAGTTTAAGTTTCTTAATGAAGTCTTCATATGAATCTATAATAGGAATAAAGTCATTACTGTGGATAACTATCAAGTCCCCACCAAAGAAAAATGTAACTTTAGTACTATCGTGGAAGTTGACAAATTCTTCAGATTCATTATTAGGAGTAGAACTTATCCAGTTTTGTTCTGATAGATGATGTTGAAATACGGCTGCACTAATCCTGTCTCTCCCTTCAAGCCAAACTCTTTTTACCACCCTCGCAAGTTGTTTTGTACCCATCTACACTCAATCCTTCTGATTTAAGAAATAACACCAAATCCTCTATAGAGTCTTTATTTATAGAAATGATCCAAAGCTCAGATGTACAAATTTCATAGTAATCTGGTTTATAAATCTTTCTAATCCTAAAGCTTTCTTTATAAGACTCTATGTTCACAATACCGTTTTTAAAGTCATAATAAAACCTTAGCAATTCATTAAGGATCTTCTTTCGGACTTCCATGTAATCGGAACTGTATTTAATATAAACTAGTTTGTTAACAAGATGTCTATAATTACTTAATACTTGTATTGTGTCCTGTTTCATAATAAACCTAAAATAAAATGTGAGAAAATTAGTTACTCTCGACCGAAGCCGAGAGTAACCATTGTGATCTATTAGTCGAACAACTTCTTAGCACGTTCCTGGTTTACGTTCTGGAAGTTATCGTACCAAAGAGAGAGTTCTTCGTTGTACATGTGATCAACAGAAAGATCGCTGATACCGTACATGGTCTCTTCACCAACACAGGTTTTCAGATTGGTGGTAGCGGTGATATTGATCCCAGGAACCAGATTCAGTTCAGCATCCCAATCCAGAACTTTGGTTTCAGGATACTGGTTAACGGCGATTTCAGTAAGTGCGGCTTCAGTAGCTACAGAGATCTGGTTGACGAAATCCTGGTGAAGAGTCAGAGAGTCTTCGGTGATACCTTTGGGAAGAGAAGAAAGTTTCAACTCGACGTGATGAGTATCTTTGTGAATAGTCGCATCTTTAACCAGTTGAGCGATAGTGGAATCCATGGTTTTAGCGAATGCGTTTGCTTTAGACATTGTTTTATTTTCCTTTGTTTTGTTAACGGGGTGAAATAACTTTCTTATCTATACACTATAGTAATATAGGTCTGTAAATTTATAGAACTAGTAAAATTAATCAACTATTTCCTTATTAAAATGATTAATTAATAGTTCACTCGTTTCTTTCAGTTTACTAATTAAATCTTTCAGTGTTTCTGGGTATCCAGCGAATAACACTTTATTCAAAGATTTAGTATTATCAAAGTTTATTACAACTATTGGAATACGTTTACCATCTTTATCTTTATGCTCTCCAGGTGATGAAGTTACATAATGACTAGGATTAGTTTTACTAAGTTTAACCATTTGATAAACTTGACTATTCTTTTGAATTAGTTCAAGTCCGCTTATCAATTCCGGTAAATGACCTTGAAGCTCTCCATTTTTGTTAGTTATAAACCCGCTGTATTGTGAACCTTCTATATTGATATTAAACCCACCTGCATTAGGTAAGGTATAATTACTAAACACACTAGGAGTTTCACTATTTGGATAATCAATGAAGTTGGTGTTTACATTATCATGATTATGAGGAGTAGGGAATTTAAGTTTTGGTTTACTTCCAGGTTTACTTTCCCTACCCCATTTGAGAATAAGTGTTATTACTTTAATTAAAAAGTCATAACTTTCCTTTAGTCTCTTTTCATTATCTTCTACGAGTTCACCAGAAACGTAATCAACTAAACAGATAGAAATAGTTTCGCCCCTAGTCACAAACATCCGTCCAGACTCTCCACGAACGATTGTAAGCGATTTCACAGGAACACTAGTACGTTCACCCATCTTTCCTTTAGAAAGCTTTTTAACAGCCTTTAAGAAGGCTTCTGATAACTCTATAGATTGATGTGTATTCCATTTATCCATTTTGTAAACAACAATCCGATGTTCATTATCACCAGACATTTTGTTACAAAACAAACGACCTATTAAATTAGGACTATAACTTAGAAAGAAATCTTGATAACTACGCTTCACCTAAGACTCCTAAACAAAAAAGAAATGAGAGAACGACTATTCGTCTCTCCAGCAGTTGCTGTTCACCATAATTATATCGGTTTGAAAAAATATAGAACAGTAAAAATAACAGAAGAAGGAATCACCCCTCTTCTGTCAATATGATTAGTTCAAGGTAATAACAGTTTCGATTTCTTCAGAGCTCAGATAAGTGCTCAAATTACTTTCCAATCCCACCAAAGAGATTTCACGTTCTTCGTCATATTTGAGCTTAATCCCCTGATAAGTATTTTCCATATACTTAGCGAGAACCAAAGAACTTTTACTCTTAATGAAATCAAACATTACAGTAGGAACACCGTAAATGTTAGTCATCATCAACTCAAACAAATGACGATGATCCTTAATGTCGTTACTAGCAATTTGAAGAATAATACAATCAACACGCCAGTTCCCTACTTTAACATCTTCCTGCGTAATAGGAAACATACTCAAACCAATGATAGAATTAACATACTTCATTAGATCACGTGCGTACAATTGAACCAGTTGTGCTTTACTACGTGTTAGAACGTCCCTGACAATAATAGAAGTTCCATCTTCGCAAAGAAGTTTTTCCCAAGTAGGAATCATTTCCTTAAAAGTATTTTCAATAGTGTAGCTCTGTTCTACGAATTCAATAGCGTGAGTGTAGCGACGAATAACTTCCAAATTAAAATGCATTATTAACTCCTGATAATGTTAAATAAAATAGCTCTACGATAAATGTCAAACAGAGTAAAAACATAAATAAACCTACTCTTCCAATTAAGGAAGAGTAGGTAATATTAGAATACGTCACCAAAGGAAACACCAATACGAGCAGTGTCACCAGTTTTGTAATTGCGTTTAACAGCGGCAACCATTTCTTTCATCATGTTAAGAGATTCCATCCCACCAACACGTTGAAGTTCAAAGTCACTATTAGCCGCTAATACCAACTGATTGTCAATCTGTTCAATAACATCGGAAGCTTTAAACTTAATAACGTTATCCATTCCCAGATTAAAATCAGAAAGCATGGATTCGCAACCGGCTGATAGATGCTTATTAGCATGTAACATACCAGGTTCAGCGACTGCGTCATATCCCGTCCAGTACTCAACCTCTTTACGAGTTTCACCAGGTTTAAATGGAGAAATCTGAGTACGGATGCTTACAGCTGTATTGTGTTCCGGGGTTTCCAGAGATTCCCTAAACCATTCTCCTTTAGCGCCGAATGGTTTACAATCAATCTCGTTCCAAATGGGGGCTGACAGATTGTTAGGATTCTCAGGTCGAAAAATGATCTTGCTGATCAACCCACAAACATTATCATGATCGTAACTACGAAGACGATTGATCCACTCTAGTACCGATGTCATTGCTTTACGATATTTAACACCATTTTCCTCTACATAAAAGAAAGGTTGAGGGTGTTCTTGTTCCATCAAGCAATAACCCATACTAACACGACGGTTAAGGTCACTATTCGCTTCCATTTGTTCACGAATATATTTGTTAGCTGGATAAACGATACCTGCGTGATTAGGGATATTAAACCCACCAGCATTCAAGCGGTAAATCCCGTTTTCGTTTGGTTTGAGAATACCTTTCTTACCACTGTTAGCGAGAACAATATTCCCAAAGCTAATTTCATTCATTACTGTTCTCCGTACTCTTCAGGAAGACCGCGAATTACTTCTTCCAACGTTGTCATTTGAGTATCTGGGTTTAGAATACCGCTGACAATGTTATCAGACATATAACCTGAAGACAATCGACTAAATGTGCTATTAAGCAATTGTCCTGGGTTGTTAATACCGATAATTCTTGGTTTCACAGAGAGATCTTTAAATTGCGGGGAATATCGAAACGGAATGTCCAAATTGACAGGATCTCGCATTGTCAAAGAAAACAACACTCTTAGCACCTGTGCAGAACTACCAACTTTCTTACCGGCGAAATATGAACTTTCATCAAAAATACTCAATAAAACAGTTTCATCCATATACCATGGATAACGAGCATACTTGATGAATTCCAAATAGAAGTAGTAAATTAAGTTAGCATCTTGCGGAACAAAGATATTTTCAATAACAATATCGCCCGGCTCAAAATGCATGACATAGTAACGATCGCCGTTGATAACTTCTTCAGAAGTATCACCAGGTCTCATACTAAAACGTGTCAGTGAACCTAAACAAGAGTAGTAGCCATCAACTACTACACCAACTGCCATAATGGTATTAACCGAATCACCAATTTCTGCCAAACCTGACTGTTCGAAACGCTTAGGAATGTAACAAGTCATCTTCTTAAGTGCAACGACACTATTGTCAGGCATGACTTTAAGGGCGGAATTAATCCGCCCTGTGTCTTTCTTCAGCTTATCGAATTCGATCACTTGGTATAGATCCGTTTGATAATAGCTTTGATAATAGCACCAGTGAGAACTTTACGTTGATGTTCTACCGGTCCTGGTTCACCACGAGCATTCTCCATAAGAATTTCAGCGGCAATCTCTGAACCAAATACCAGACATAGTTCTTTAGCCATACCAGTTTGAAGAAGTGAACGTTTTCCTTTGCAAATATCTTCGATCAACATCGGATTACCGAAGAAATCATTAAGGTTCATTACTTCCTGAAGTTTGCTCAGAATACGTACACCTTTGGGAACGGATTCGTCCATGGTGTTGACAATACCTTCAAAGTTATCATGCATCTCCATGCGCTTAACAGCAGCGATGAAAGACTCTTTAGAAACCTTTTGAAGATTGTCATACAACCGAGTACGAAGATCCTGCTGGTATTCGTTAAAAGCGTCTTCAATGACATTTGCGTCTGTCATGATATCTTTGATACGATACCCACGCTCTTTAGCATACAGATAACCCAGCACATATTCCGAGAGGCTATAACTAGAAGCCTCACTAAACAAGTTCAGAACCTTGTTATTGTAGCCAACAGTCACACTACCAGTCAGAAGCTTGGTACCGTTGAGCAGACCCCAGTTTGCTTCAGCGTAACTGACATCACTATCGACAATTACAATCCCACTAGCAGCTTGACTCAACCAAATGTTACGGAAACGTACCAGACAGCCAGAAAGAATGTCACGAGTCATGGCAAGTGAACCACGATAGTCAACCAGACTAACACCGGTCACACCTTCCATCGGATCTTCCATAGCACACAGCTTATTAACCAACAAGTTGGCAATGACAATGGAGCGATACTTACTGATATGGTAACTATCCTGGTGCATTACATCAACTATACCACTTTGGATACTAGCGGAGCTAAAGAAGTCATGCCAAGCTTTATTAACAAAGACTCGTTGATAAACTTCCAGAACTTCTTCAGGGTTTTCAAAGAAGGTATAAAGAACTGGTGAATCTACACGAATAAGATCAACAAGTTCTTCACCGGTTTTGTCGTTAGCCCAATTACCTTTAAGTAGTTCATTAAGTTCTACTTTGGAAGTTTCTTTCAAGGTATTAGGAAGTTCGGTTGGACAATACGGAGAGTTAAGGAACTCCGGCTCCATATTAACCATTTTGACATTCAAGTAGTCAAAAGAAAGATCAACCACATTTTGAATATTCAGATTACGAGAGATTTCGTTATCAGCTTCTTTCAGAATGGGTTTAACATACTTGCTGATAACATAAAGAGAACTACGAATGATTTCTGCCAGTTTAGTAGAAACCATTTCCATTACTTCGGTATGCTCAGGAACAAGCTTGGTGTAATCAGGAAGTTCAGTTGCAATGTTGTCAGGAGTAAACCCACCCAGAGAAGCGGTGGTGTCATTCAGACCTTTGATGATATCAGAACTACCTTCTGACAAAACCAAATTGCGCTGATCAGCTTCCATGGCGATTGGAGTTACTACCAGAATTGTATTTTGAGGAATCATTCTTCTTCTCCCACCACAGCTGCTTTAATTTGACGAGAGATCACTTCCTGTTCCTCAACTTCGCTCAAAGGAGCCTGGAACTCGTAACCTACTTTCTTCAAGGTCTGTGAAACGACCTCGTACATATTGGACAACGTGATGATGTTGTCTACGGCGTTTTCCATGTTAATACCTTATTTAATAGATTTGAGTAACCACGATTCTAAGGTTTTTGCGGCACGCAAAAGACCTTCAAATGTTCGCCATTCAAAGATACCGATATCATCAAGTGTATGAGTATCAATTACGTCAAATAGAGACTCCAGATCCCCATCCCAAGAATCTTCATACGTGATTTCTTCAAACTCAGCAATATCCATAGTTAGACTATAGAGGTCGTTTATGGGCCCGGTACGCTTAAGAGCTTCAATGATTACTTTAAAACATTCGTTAACAACTGAAAGATCAGTTTGCTTCATTGTCTTAAGTTTAAGATCTTTGCTAGTTCTTTCTACCGGAATCAACGAGTCAAATATTTTATCTTGGATTTGGTACAATTCCGGCTTAATTTCTGGAATTGTTGTCGAGTATTCATACATGTCCTCGCCGCGTTTATAAGCTTTGACCGCTTTCCCTAACTCTGTGTTAGCGTTTTTAAGTCTAGCCTCTAAATTCTTACGAGATTTTTCTAACTCAGGTAAGGTGGAAGAGACAATTTTTTTAACATATTTAAGAATATCATCTGGCGTTACGTTAGTCCCATACTCGGTTGGAACGGAAATCACAATTTCTTTATCGATGAAAGTCTTATCGGAGACCCAGCTCTGAGATTTATACAGATTGGCAGCCGTTTCGATTTCTTTAAAACTACCCTTAAAAATGACATTGTTTTTACTTTGGTCAGATTTCAGACCAAGACGTATTTTTTCAATCCCAGCTTTTAAGGTATCGACAAAACCTTCTAAACCGGCAATAGAAGGTTCTACTTCTTTACCGTAAGTTTCCTTAATATAAGAACAAGCGTGCTCGATTTTAACCTTATCATTTTGCAATGATTCGAACCCATTAACCCAACTTGTTTTTAAATCGGGAAGAATATTTTCCAAAGTTTTCAAATCTTTATTCATTGAATAACTTAAGACCAACATCTCCGGTTTTTCAAAATGTTCTAATTTCATTATAGATCCTTTATTTAGTGATGCGAAGGTATGGATCCATACCTTCCCAATAGAAAGTTGTAATCGCTGACGCAATATCACCTACAGTGTAGAAACCTTTCTTATCAGAATCAAACCCAGAATTTTGTTCATAGAGTTTGGTTCCTTTAGTTCCTACTACCAAGTTAGGATCTTTACCAACGTGAGCGGGATAGAAAATGGAAAGGTAATAATCTTCAAGACAGTTACACTTCTTGATATAGCTGTACTTTTCAAAGTATTTGAAAACCCAGTCAAGTTGTTCAAATACTGTCATTACTTTAAGTTGACTATCAGTTACACCTAGATCCTTCATGGACCCATTTGGCATAAACTGAATAAGACCCCTAGCTTTGCTATGTTTGTTCAAAGCAGCTGGATCGAAAGTCCTTCCTGTCTCCAAAGCAAAGCAACTAAATAGGTAACTTACATGATCAAGAGGTTTATTCCACTTAATCATCCAGTCCTCTACTTTCTTAATTACTTCTGGTGTTAGATTCTTGTGGGCAGTCCATGCATAACTGTATTGAGGAAGTTGATTATCGTGAGCATAGATATTGCAGAGTTTCTCTAACTCGCCTTTACTAGTAGGTCCCCACTTCCCATCCACCTTGAAGTTACTATCGACCTTTCCAGCTCTTACCAGATATTCCTGTACCCATTTAAATACATCACTAGCTAAATAAGTAGGAACAGCTACAATTGGATTGTAATTTGGATTAACGTGTTTAACAAGGTTGTGCATTGCATTTACACAACCAGCCCCAAAGAGGGCGTCAATACGCCCCCCATAGAGACCAACTTCCCGAAAAAGAGATTGGATTGTTTTTAACCCAAACACTTCTTTGTTAGTGTTAGTCATTTATTCATATCTCCCATATTTGGTAATCATCCTAGTGGTATAGACATGGTTGAGTTCATTAGCAACCAGTTTATCACGAAGACTCAAAACCATCCGGTTCAACAAAGATTTCAAAGAGAACTTAACATCCACTTCACGACCATCAACAGTGTAAATAGGATCTGGATAAATGAAGCCTACTGTACCTTTCATCTGGTTACCTGCTACAAACTTATCAGCAGTTGTGGTAGTTAGTTTACTCTCAATGGTAATAGTCACTGCTGCTGTATTGGGATAGACCTTTGACTTACCTACTGATGTGTTACCACCTACGTTCCCATTAGTGGCGGCAAGTTCTCTGAACTTAGCTTTCTTAGCCCGCAGTTTGTCTTGTTCCTGAATAAAGGATTTCAAAGACTCTTCTGCTGTATCTAAGTCACCATTATAGATAACATCGATCTTACTAATCACACCAGCTTGTTTAGCTTTGATCTGTTTAATACCGAGACGATCCAACCCCGCCATTCGTGTTCCACCTTCCTCTTCAAACATTGCAGAAGAAGGATCCATCACATCAGCTAATACTTGATCGTACTCTACTTTATCACCAACTTTAACATAGAGTTTAATGGCTTGTTCATAACCAATTCTAAACTCATTGTTTTTAAGATAAGGTGTGGTATTAAGATCTGCATACTTCTGAGTAATACCAATGGAATCCTCAAATGTAAATTGATCTTCAACCAAAGCAATACGAGCCATAGTACCGAGTTTGATAACAATCCTTTTTGGATTAGTTAAATCCCTGGTATAGAAACAATCATCCCAAGCAAGAACGTCACCTTTATCAACTTTATCACCAACCTTCATATCAGTGATTTTGTTGTGCTTGTGATATTCACCGGCGCCTTTACCCACTTCATAACCAAGAGGGAATTTCTCTTCATTACCATTGTCGTACTTAACAGTCATACCGTCAGCAGTAATCGCTGTAACAACACCAACTTCTTTAGCATAAGAACAATAAAGCTCTGAGTTACGATAAGCGACGACACTATCAGAGGGAGTTCTAATAGGGTTAGCTACGTAACTGTCAGTTGCCATCCATTGACTTAGCTGAACACCTGAGAACAATGCCTAATGTCCGGTCTTATCCTAAGACCCGGTGCGATACCTGGCACCCGCCTTATATCACTATAAGGAGCAGACTATATTTCAACCAACTGTCTAGTTGCTTCTTCAGCAACACAGTAAGGTAACCCTGTTTGGTAGGAACAATCCTTGTTCCAGCTACGGGGAGTTTCACCCCTAGTCGTTGAACGCTCGTCATATCTATTCGTCACGAATATACTTAGACGCTCCGCTGCTGACTGTCTCTCCGCTCTACTTTTCAAACCTTTCCATATAACCTTTCGGTTTCCGTTTCGGTAAGAGCATCTTTGAGTACTTCCCAGCAATTAAGGGTTAATGCAAACACCCATTTCTAAGTGTAAGGGCAATTACGTCTATGTCATACACGACGTGTCTACCGTTTACTGTCATCCCTAGTCGTCCCATAAAGTAAGTTAGCTGTTACGGAACCGCGACCTGCGTTAGTGGTTTCCTGAGTTACATCAACGTTACCAGCGTAATCAACAATCTTGGCGTCAGATGTCAAATAGGAAATAAATCCAACTTTACCAGAGTCCTTACCAGCTTCAGAAATAATACCGGCATAACTTGGTAACTGACCACGAGTACGACGAACCATTGCTTGGTCACTTCGACCAAACGTACCGCCAAATGTAACTTCTTCCTGCTGTTTCAGTTGATGGACTGGATTGACTTCTTCAACTGGCTGCATACTACTATCAGTCAGAATGTTCATCATGATAGCTTCTGGGTTTAAGTCAAACGTCTTACGACCAGTATTAGGTTTGTTCCTAAACTGCCTAGTAGACTTAACCAGCTCACGATACACGTGACCAGGGAATCGCTCAAACCCAACCAGACGTTGTTCAGCAATCTCAACTTCATGTTCAGCTTCATTATTCAAAAGCATTTCAACTGCCCGAATAATTAACTTGTCCATGATAAGAGGATAACCGCGTCGTTCAAGTTCCCTAGCTGTAATAGGATCAATGAACATATCGTAAATCAAATCCATCTCTTTAAAGTGAGATGGTTTAACACGACTATCACTGATCAAGCTAAACCAAACATTAGGGTCATCAAGCTGAGCTCTGGAGAAGTTCGCTAATCCAGTTAGTTTACGAAGACCAGAGAAGATCAAAGTACTCAATCCGTCACGACGATCAAGAATCAAACGTTCATCAGCAAATTGAACAATATATTCGTTTGGTCCAAGTAGTGGTCTAGTTCCGGGTTCTACTACACGATGTGTTGGTTTAAGGCGTTTAATAAGCTCACTGAATCCAACCCAGTAAGCAAGTACAACTACCACAGGGAATTTGTACCCGTTGATGTTTGCAGTTGCTGTAGGCACCGGAGCTTTAGCCATAGGTAAACGAAGGATCTCTTCGATGTAACCTTTCTCCACACCGTCAATCATTACCAAACCAGTATTATCGATTAGAACAGGAACGCCAGATTCATCACCAATTACCCAAACATCACCTTTACAATACTTCTTCCATTTTGGATGTTTCACCAAAAGAGCTTCAGTATCAAAGTTAAGTTCTAATCCACCTACAGTGATTTCTTTAAATCTAGAAGCAAGTACTGAATAATACCAGCACACTTCTTTTAAATCAGATTTAAAAGAACCTAATTTAACTGTGATAGACTTATCTTCATAACTCTTTTGAATGATGTTAGTTTTAAGCCAGTGCGTGTAGTCGTCCACTTTGTAAGCAGAACGTTCAATCATCAGTTTCTTATCGTAATAAGAGCTGATAGCAACTTTAACTGGATTGATCTTTCTAACAGGAAGATCCATACGAACTAACTGTGCGTATGACTTAACGCCATTAATAGTGAAACTACCATCAGAAGCTACCTTAGGTAAACGGAACTGTCTGGTGGACTGGTTACCATTTTCCACAGGTTGTAACTTCATCTTGTACACGTCGTACTTAGAGTCGGCTGTAACAATGGTTTCTCGATTAAGATCAAGTAAAGCAGTGCCACCATTTTGAACAGCGAGAATAGAACCCATAATGTCACGTTCAAGGAACTGTTCAACATAACCTTTAGTGAGTTCCATACTTCTAGAGCGCAGAACAGATTCATCAGTAACAGCTTCAGACTTAGGAGCAAACTCTTTAGGTTTCATCACCAAGTCTTCTGGTTTGATATCTACGATCTCTGCAAGAAGTCTTCCACCAAATTCGATATCAAGATAGGATACACTAGCATTAGTGTAATACTCTTTCTCTTTAGTGGTTAGTTGACCTCTCGCCGCCTTACGTTCTAGAATACGATTGATAGTGCTAACTGGAGAGTAACTTTCTTCAGAGGTAACAATAGAAGCTTGCTCGATACTAGCTCGTTCAAAGACACTATCGTCTATGTCCGCTCCCCACTCTTCTTCCTCTTTCTCCTCACTTCCTCCAGATGTATCTGACCCGGACTCGGATTCGGAATTCCCAGGAAGTGATCCTTCAGTAGTTTCCTTTCCTTTTGTTCCTGCGGAATCAGACTCCTTAGAAACAACTCCCTTATTGCTGGCATAAAGATCAGCCAAGCTACCAGAATTATTACTAGGAACCATAGAGGGCTTTTCTTCAGACTCTCGTCCAGAGCTTCCCCTTCCTTTTTCCGATCGATCTCCCACCACCTCTTTTTCTTCGGTGGTTTCGTCTGATTGTTGTTCATAGCTTTCTTCCACAACTTCTTCAGAAAGCGGACTCACCAGAGAAATCAAAGCAAGGTAGAAACGCTTGAAGTAGTTAAACTTAATTGGACGTGGTGAAGTATCTTCCGGTTTATCGTCATACCCAATCAGATTGATAAGAGTTTGAAGGTTAGCAATCCAACATACACCATTAAAAGTAAAAATCAATTCAAGTTGACTTCTAGCACGATCATTCAATCGGTTAAACAAGCTGTACTGTTTATTTTCAAAACCGATTAAAATCCCAAAGAGATCTAATAGCCAGAAAGATTCTTCTGCTTGGAACTCTTTAAGCGCTTCTTTCTCGTACTTCTCAATTACACCATCCTTATTAAAGAAACGTTTATACTTTTCAAATTTAAGTTCTAACGTTTTATACGAAGGGAAAGAACGAGGAAGTTTGAACTCTACGAATTGATGAATGTCATACTGGCTGAATTCATTCACAGATTCCATCAATGTATATAGTTCATTATAGGAACGCTGAAACGGTGTGAAAACAGTTTGACGACGATACTGAACAGGGATTTTACCAATAGCTAAGTTGTTAACTAACAACTCACCTTCTTTGTGAATCACTGTTTGATATTGACGAGCACGAGTATAAAGGTAGTGTCCACCTTCGTATTGTTTAATCAGTTTAGTCAACTGGATAGGAACTACCTTAGTAGTTCCCAGTGGAGTTTCATAGTTGACATTAAAAAAGATATTAATTCGTTTATCATAGTTACTGATAAACTGAGCTGTGTTACTAGGACCCAATTCCCCAGGAATATTTCCCTGGTAATGAAAGAGACTATTACGAGGTAGTACAATGTCGCCAATGACTTGATAGCGAGGATTGACTACATCATTAGCTCGTTCCCTAGTACCATGTAGTTTAACGAACTGGGAATACAACATTCCCTCTAGTCCGCTAAGTTCGTCAAAGTTTACTGGATGTTCTTGCATTACGATAATCCATTGGTCAATGAACGTAAAAGGAAAGAGTGTGGTTCCTGTACAGGGTCGTAAAGGAAATCACCTGCACCAGAAATATAGAATATGCGTTTACCAAACAAAGTTTCAATTTCGTCTACTGAATCTTTGGCTTGTATACTGTTGGCTGATAATTGATCCCCGTCGAAATCCCCACCAGCAAGTGCTAAACGCACGTTACTAATACTCATCCCGTCAAAATAACTGGGATTCTTAGTCCACACTGGGAAGAAGTGAAACTTATCCAACTCACTACCATCGATATCAATTAAAGTTCTTGATTCTGATGTGGCGGTAGTCGGTAATACAAATACTCGTGTAGGAACAATTGATCCTATCCCAGTAATTGGGTAGCGAGTAACTTGTAACATCTTCTTCTCAATTGCTTTTACGGTCTGGATATAGAAGAATTGTAAATAAGTTACTGGATGAAGATATTTCTTATCCATACCTTCGCTTAAGTCGTTTACATCATGAACAAGACACACTCTTTGTCCATCATCATAAAGTAGACCTAAGTAATGTCCAGCAACTTTAATAGGACGGTTTCTTACATTAGGATCGCTAAATCCATTAAAGAGTTTACCAATACCATCTGCTGATGTGAACTTATCAACAGTATACGGGTCAACATCAACGTAAGCGCTTTCCAGAGTCTTTGGTTCTACCAGTCGAGCTTTATCTAACCCAGGTGTAAATACCTCAGATAAGAAGCCATTCAATAACTCATGAGTTGCTACAAGGTTATAACCAAGCAAAGCTTGGTACATACCAATGAAAGTAGAGTTAGGATCACCTGTAGCATTATCGTCCATGTTCTCAACAGAAACTTTACGCGAAACAATTACGTTACGAGTAGCTGAGAAAATAGAACGACGACTCATACGTCGTTGCATGAAACCACGCTTACCTTCCTGTAGTTCAAAAAGGTATTGGTCTACGTTGTTAAGTGATTCTTGTAATCCCCAATGAATGTTGTCATAAACAGGGTCAAGAGGATCTGGATTTTTAGTAGTTAGTGATTTAGTTCTAAAAATCAATTTACGATAAAGATCATTAATCTCATTTTCAGTCACCAGTCCAGTTGGACCAATTTCAATATCACGAATACCAGCTGGGATAACAGGGATGTGTTTGTGCAAAGCTCGATCACGGAATTTGTTAATCATCGTGATCTTCTGAGTTCGCTTAAATGACTGATTAGGTTTGGGATCTAATTCCCCAAAATGAGTCATGAAAAACGCAAATCCAGTATCACCTTCCAGAACGTTAGATTTTATGAAATCTCGTTCAGTCTCATCCCATACAGCATATGTCTTACCTTTTACTATATCTAAGTAAAGGGATTTTAATTGCATTAATGCTTTAAAATAGGTGGGGTTGAAAATGGGTAATAAGGTATTAATGTAAGATTCAGTTTTATCTCGTTCATCAGTACCTACTCGACCAAAGATCCTGGTCGAGTAGAGTCCATCTTCGTGTAAGTTGTTCGTGTGACCTTCAAACGAATCAGCAACTGTCACAGGTGACATGAGCTCTATTGGAAACGTTTTAGGATCAAGCAGCGTAAAGTTAGTAGGTTGTCTACTCATCGCTATTTCCTAAGTGAGGGAATGTATGGCAAGTGATACTTATGATCTCGACTGGGATGACGATCCGTTTGGTGGAGATGTTGACTTTGATATGGATTTCGATATGGATCCATATGCAAAGAAAGGATTTATCGGGGGAATAGCTTCTGGATTCCTTTCTGGAATTGTCGATGAAACAGTTGGAAGTGGTGAAGCAAGAATGCGGACACTTCGAACCATTCTTCCAAAATCATTCTCCACCTCATTAGATCGTATCAGCTGGGCTGGTCGTCGTTTTGATGAATTAAAAACAGAGTTTAAAGAAGAAAACGCTTCTTCTGTTAAATCGTTACAAAGCATTGCGGGTCATTTGTCTAAGAAAATGGGCGAAAAAATGCCCGGCTCTATTACAAATGAACTTGAGAATTTCTCTCAAAAAGACTTTTCTAGTTGGGAGAAATTAGGTGGCTATGAAGCTCCTGGTTTAGCTATAGAAGAAACTAGTGACTACGATGTTGCTGCTGCGCTTGATCGTTCTCTTGAAGCCCAAGAAGGAATGTTCTCAGCTTTAGGTGAAACATTAAATACCATGTCAGCCCATGTAGGTGGGATGATCACAGCTAGTATTTCATCAGGTAATCGTCAGCTTGTTAATATTGAATCTGGAATGAGGGATCTGGTTAACTACCAGAGAAATGTCCAGCTTAGAATGGATCAAGCAAAGCTTTCTTTACTTGCTAAGACTTACGTTTCAAACGTTAAATATTACAAGTTCATGGAGAAAGGTATTCATACAGAAATAGCTGAATTGAAGAAAATTCAAAAAGCTAGTATGATGAGTGATTACCAAAAGACTTCCACCTTTACTGCATCTAAAGAGTTCATGCGTAACAAACTCTTTAGTACCGTAGGAAAACGTGTAGGTGGGTTAACAGGACTTATAAAGGATAAGTTTGGTAAATCAGCTAGGCAAGAAGGGTATCAGGGTGGCAACTTTGCTTTAGAGCAAATTGCCGACATGCTAGATATGTCAGATGGAATGCCGATGTCCAAAGGGATGATTGGGGATTTGATTGGTAAACAACTTGGCAGTATGTTTGTTTCCAATATCCCATATTTCTTTGAACGTGGTAAAGGGAAAGAGTGGATTAGTAAATTAGCTGCCAAGAATCCCAAAGAAGCTAAACAGTTTCAAGAGATGTTTGGTAAGTTAAGTAACTTTGGTAATAAAGCTTCTTATGCTTCTACTTCAGGTGTGGGGTTAATTAACTACCTGGCTGAAGATTACGAAGCAATGGATGAGATGCAGTATCTTGACTATCAAGATTACTTAGATCAATTACCTCCAGGTAAAAAACCTCTTCCTAAAGCTATCTGGACTGTAAAGAACGCTGCTAGCAACAAAGCTAAAGCTTCCGTTAACAGTTTCATGTCAGAGATTACCAAATCTCGCGGTACTCAATATACACTCAACAAACGTAATGTGAAAGATCTCAATAATCCAGGTATCTGGAAAGAGACTAACAACATTACACTTAATGAAGTAATTCCAGGACTTATAGCAAGGACTAACCAAATCCTTGAGAATATTAGAACTGGAAAAAATGACGCAGAAATGGTTAGCTATAATTACATGCGTGGTCAGTTCCAAACTGACTCTGAAAAGCGTGTTTCAGTTAAAGCTGACTTAATGCCATACGGTGACTTTAGTCGTTATGCTCAAGCTGCTTTAGAGATGGTCGATGGATTAGATCCAGAACGCACTCTTAGTCCTGGTGCTAGAAAAGCACTTGCTCAGCAGATTGCTAAAGATGTTGATCAAGAGAAAGGATTTAACCCTTTCTATTATCTTGGTGATATTCCTAACATCTCTGGTTCTCACCAAAAAGAAATTCATGCTGTAATGAAGAAGCACTTTGGTCTAAATGATCAAGATGTTTCTGAGTTTAAAGGCGCTAAAGGTTTTGATAAACTTAAGCGCATGACAGACATGCGAAGTGAACAAGGTAATGAACGTCTCAATATAGCTTCTGCAACAGCTGCTAACATGAAGGATCTTTTCCCTAATGTAGCTGAACGTATTGATATGCTTCGTTCCACAGGTAATGAACAACTACTTCGTGACTTGGGTGTTATCTACACAGAAGCTGGTGTAGAAAAGGTTAACATGAACATTTTCCATGAAAGATTGGGACAGTTCATGGAGAACCCTAATAACCCTCAACTGAAGGGTATGTTCGATACCACTTCCAAGAAACCTGTTAGTGACGGTAAAGGTGGGTTCATTGTTCCTAAGTCTCCAACAGGTTCAACTTCTACTAACAACACGTTTAACGAACTCAATAGCTCTATAAGCGATTTATCAGCTCAGCTTAGTAGATTAGTTGATAACACTTCCAAAGTTAATACGGAAGGTTCTAAGGGACCTCAGGCTTACTTTGACACCCATACTGGTGAAGTAATTACCAACATTGATAAGATCGCAACTTCAACCTCTAATATGGATGCGTTGTTTACAGAACTTTTGACTATCGTTAAAGATGGTAAATTGTTTAACAAGCAAGCCAAGTCAGAAACTGAGGAACGTCAAGCTGATCGTTATAACTCCGACGTCATTAATAGACTTAAGAAAATCCTCCCAACTAATATCTTGGGTAAAGGGTTTGAAATGGTTATGCAAAACCAACCATTAATCTTAGGTTCTATTTTAGGTGGAGTTAGTTCTCATTTTATCCAAAATCCAATTCTAGCGGCCGCTGCTGGAGTAGGTGGTGTTGCTCTTGGTGCTTTAGTCCAGCATTGGGGTAAAGTTGATAATGAGAATGCGGTAGGCGATGAACCATCTGATGAAGAAGATATTCTCGATGAGAACGGCAACCCGATCCTTAAGTCAGCCAAGTTAAAAGCTGGTGATTATTACGACGCTGTAAAACGTCGTGTGATAAACACTTGGCGAGATATTAAAGGACCCATCTTTGATGCAGCTGAAAAGGTTACCATAACTATTAAGGAGTTAGGTGGTAAAATCTTTGGCGCTGATGGTAGAGCGGTGGTTCTCTCTGGCATCGTTAAGCTCAAAGACGCTGTAGTTGGTGCTTATAACTTTGTTGACCCACTGACACGTATTAAGTCTGTGATGGAGATGGGTAAGAACCTTATTTACCAACAAGATGTATATGTGAAAGGTGAGAAGACTCCTAGACTTAGAGCTGTGAAGTTCAAAGAAGGTGAATACTCAGTTGAAGATACTACTGGGTCTATTAAACCTATTTGGGGATGGAACGAAATAACTGGACCTGTTTACGACAGTGAAGGTAATGAAGTTATCTCCCAAGTTGAGTTTGATCAAGGTCTTATCACGGCAACAGGTCAGAAAGTAAGAGCTGTAGGTAGTGCTGCTTCAGGATTAGCTGGAACTGCTGCTGGACTCGCTAGATCGGGTCTTGATACCATCTTAGGTAAGTTCGGCTATAATCGCCCACAGAGCGATACAGAAGGTTCTGTAGGTGGTAAACCAGGTCAAAGTAGTAACCGTGGTGTGGAACGTCGTTTAGATCGTATCTATGCTATACTGTCCCAGAAGTTTGGCATTGACATTCCAGATAACTTTGATGGTGAAAGTGATCCAATAGGTTCACCCATCACTAAAGGTTTGAGACTAAACTCTCTGGAAGATAAGATCCGTCAAGAGAAAGCAGAGAAACAAGAAAAGGTTCAGGACTCCATCATCGATATTGCTGAAGGAATGAAGGAACCTAAAGAAGGCGATAAACCTGAGAAACAAGGTATCTTTGGTAAGCTGTTTAGCTTAATGGGTGGTATGGGTGATTTTGCCATGCGACTTATTAAGAATCCTATCGGCACCTTAGGTAGTTTGGTAATGGGTTCTCTGGTTAACTCTAGTAAACGTCTTGGTAAGATCGGTTCAATGTTGTTCTCTGGAGTGCTAGGTGTAGCCTCTCCGATATTCAAACTGATGAAAGCTGGATTTACTGCGCTGACTAAAGCCACTTTGGCTAAATCAGCAGCCAGTGGATTAGGTGGAGGTTTGGGTGGAACTAGAGGTAAGATGAGTGGGGTACTCAGTAAACTAGGTGGGCGTGGTAAGATGTTGGCTGCGCTGCTGGGAACTGGTGCTGTAGTTGGTGGTGGGATGTACGCTGCTGATGCTTTTGGTAATGAAGAAGAACCTGTAGATGGAGATGTCTACGAAGATGGTAAAGACGATACCGGTCCAAAGTTAACTACTATGGAGAAGGTGGTCGATACTGCTTCGGATTTCTTCTTACCGACAATAGCACTCAAAACTGCTAAAGAGTTCTTGTTGCCTAAAGCTGCTTCAGACTTCATTGAGAACAAAGGTGTATTCTGGGCTCCTGACGGAACGTTCTTCACTGATCGTCGTGAGGCACAAGCTTACATTGACGGAACAGGTGGTCAAGAAGTTAAAGAAGTCCCTAACTCTTTACAACGTCGTATTCGTTATGCTCAGTATGGTATTAAGGATATTGAAGGTAATTTGGCTAAACGTGTATCTAAGATGGAGCAAGCTTTGATACCTCATTTAGCTATCGCCAACAATAGAGCTAGTTTTACCCAAAATGCCCCTGTAGCTGAAATTGTTAAACAGTTTGCAAAAGGTGGTGATAACGTACCTTATGATCAAGTACACACTTGGTTTAATGCTCGTTTCAAACCAGTATTCCTGTTGTACGCTGTAGCAGTATCAGTTGGTAGACATGGTGACATTAACGAGTTTGATCGTAAAGAGAACTATGAAGTAACTTTACTTTGTGAAAGAGTAAGAACTTCCATGGGGACTTTAGATCCTTTCCCGTATGAAGTACAGGTCCAGATCGATAAGCGTGAAGGCATTCTCAACCGTGTTATGACTGAGAATCTGGTTAGTTCTTTACTGGCAGATCTTCGTAAGAAGTATCCGACTCCAGAAGAAGAGTTTAAACTAGAGACTGATGTTGAACGTCGTAATCGGGTATTGAATGAGAAAACGCCTGATGGGTTAGCTGGTTGGTTTAGTAACAGCTACGGTGATAGAGCTAACAAACTTGCTCAAGAGGAAGTTGATCGTAAGTTCCAAACCCCACAAGCTGTGAAAGAGATTGATATTTCTGATTTGCATAAAGATGCCAATACAGCGATAGACGCTTTTACTATGACACGTTTGGGTGTCTATGGTAACATCGATAACATGCCATGGCGTGTAGATGCTGTACTTAGGTTGGAACGTTACTGTGAAGATCTAGTTAACTCACTTGGGACAGAACCCGTATTCAGTGGTAACCCCACAAGAGTATTCAATCTGTTTAAAGCGCAGTTCAGAATTGAAACAGCTAATGGTGAATCCAATTGGCATATTTGGTTCCAGAATCGTTTCTTACCTGTATTACTCCAATACGTTAAGGAGATGAAGCGACTACGTAATCAATTGCCTAAGCAAGGTTGGAAATCTCTCTCTGATACTAACAAAGCTAGACTTGCTAGATTCCTGTCTGAAACCAGAGTTATTTATCAGCAAGAAGAGTTAACGGTGTGGGATATTAAAGCATCTCCATTTGAAAACTCTAGTTCTGGAAGTTGGCCAGATCGTGTTGAGAAGTATCTAAAATCGTTAGACGCTAAAGCCACTAAAGCTCGTTTAAAAGAACCTGAGCTAGAGGATGAACGTTCCCTTACTTTTGAAGAAAAGGCTAATGGAATTAAACCTTCCGCTAATCAAGTCCAGGCTAACACCAATGCGTTGTTTGACAAGGTATACGGAAAGAACCGTAACGTGTCAGCAGGTAACGTTGGGATGTATGGTGGTGGGACTGGGAACTCTTTCACGAGTGATGGTCGCAATAATAACGGTATAGGGTACGGTACCAATTACAACCTACAGGGCGGTAATACCAATCTTGGGTGGTCTGATACTTTCAATCCGGAATTCCAAAAGTTGGCTGGAAACGACAATGGCATTAAGATGGATCCTCAGCAAGGGGAACAACTTCTGCTTAACCATCTGTTAAAAGCTGGTGTTACCGATAAGAAGATGTTGGCTCTTGCATTAGCCATGGCTAAGAAGGAAACTGGGAACTACTCAGCCACTGTAGAAAATACCAACTGGTCAGCTCCTACTTTGAGGAAGTATTTCCGCAACATTCCTGACATGGCTACGGCTGAAAAGGTTGCATCTATGTCACCTCCTGAACGTGCAATGTACGTTTACGGTAGAGCTCCTAAGGGTCCGACACTTGGTAACACTAAACCTGAAGACGGTTGGTTATATCGTGGGCGCGGATTGTTCCAATTGACAGGTAAGGCTAACTACGAGAAATTTAAACAAGAGACTGGGATTGATGTAGTATCTAATCCAAGAATCGTGTCTGAAGATCCTAACGTAATGGCTGAATCTGCTGTCAGGTTCTTGCTTAACAGTAAGGCCATGCGCTCTATTGCTCAAACAGGTGACTTTGAAACCGCCATGCGTGGTATCAATGGTGGTAATCCTGTACCTGGGTCTGATGAGCGTAGACAGTATTATCAGGAATACCTGGATAGACTAAACCGTGGCGACATCTCTGTACCCGATACTGGTGAGCAAGGTGCTGTGCAAATCAGTAATGAACAAGCACAGTTACCAGCAGCTCCAGATGCTAACGTACCTAAAGATCACCTTGATGGAAATAAAGCCGTCAATCCAGATCCTAAGGAAGATATTAACAAGTTGTTGAACACAGTTGATAACACCAAGGTTCCAACTAAACCTGTTACAACTTCTACTACAACTACAGCTTCTCCATCTAGTAAACCTAAAGCACCTACTCCACCACCTAGTATTGCTGCACCTCCTCAGCAACCAAGTGGTTTAGCGACATCTACTCCAGCAGTGAACACCAATAATGTAATGAAAACTCCCACTAAAGAAGTTCCAGTAGAGTTGAAATTACCTGATGGTCCACTGTCAGTAAATGATGAAGCCAACACAGCCGCAATGGCTAGGTTGATTACATCGGTCGATGCTTTGAACGAAGGTATCAATCGTCTCGCTAAACAACAAAGTGGTGTGAGAATGAACTAACTTTAACTGAGTAGGGAGGAATTCCTCCCTACTCTATTTCTTTTCCTAGAGGTATCAAGATGAGCGTCAAGCTTCCTTATAAAGACGATAACGTTATATCACGTTCATTTCGTTTAATGAGCGATGGTATTCGTAATCCAGAAGAAGTGCTCATTCGTTCTGATTACGATTTATACACCAGTTTCTTTTCTACCGCAATTGGTGATAACCGATACATTAACCCTCTCCCAGGTTATGGGTTAAATACTGATCCATACCCTAAACCCATTATGGAAAATAGAATGGGTAACATGGGAAGGTTCTATAAACGTATTCATCACGATAATGCACAAACTGCTACATTCACAGCTTGTGTACCAGAATTTACAGGGCTCTTGACATTCCTTTTGAACATGTTCGATTATTCTGCTTCTGTAATGGTAACTAAGGGACGCGCTCCATCTTGGGCGTTCTACATAGGTCAAGCTGCCGGGGCTATTGCTTTCTGGCCAGCTCAAATTCTGGCTACAAGTTATAACTTTTTTGAATACTTAATGAATGAACCTAAGAATAAGTGGTATTATGGTAAACCAGCCATGGGGATGTACTTTACTGCCGCTCAAGGGATCTTCAATGACCTTATGGTAAACGCTGGTTACACTTTAACTGTATTACCAAAACAAGGTAACACTTTGGATGTAAGAGCTGGTGATAGAGCTAAAGCTGGTAATAGAGGATACGAAACTAATAGTTCCGCTATGCGTAATAACTTTGCGTATATGAACTCTCTATTCCCAGACGCTATTAATGAAGATGGAACTATTGACATCACTCGTTTAGCTCTTAGAGGTGTTCGCAAATATCGCCATTTCTTATCTAAAGTAAAGGAACTGGATAAGAACACCGGTATTAGAACAGTTGAAGAAAAAGACCAAGCTATTGAACAGATTCTAGACCAACTTATTCGTGACGGTAACTTCGTAAACGGTAGAGGGACAAGAGCTGAGGGTAAAGGTACTAAAGAGTTCTTAGATGCTGAATTACGCAGCGTGGCAGCTTCTAGAGGGGAGGATGAAATAGCTTATCCCGAAGTTTCTTCAGCTTATACTGACCCAGAAGCTTATTCTAAAATCAAGCCATCTAATCCAGCTCTTTCTGTATCTAGCGGCGTATCTGAAAACCCTCTTAATGACATACGCTCCAGGCTAAACACCTTCAATAACGAAAGTGTTGGTTTAAACAACAATAGCTCAAGCTCAGCTTCCACACCTCCTCAATTGGAAGGTAACGTTCCTACTATTACAGATGACTCTGGTATAGATGAGAATGGTTGGTTAACCGAGATTGGCGCTGTTCTAATGGATCAGCTTTATGGTGGTATGGATGGTGTTAGTTTTAGAGTAGAAGGTACTGGTCCAGTTTCTGATTCCTTTAGCAACAGTTTCCAACAATCTGCAATAGCCTCTACATTTAACAGCACTGTTCAAGCTGTCTCTGATTTTAAATTCAACATCCAAGGCGGTGCTACAGGCATTGGGTTGATTGATGGGATGTTAGAACAGATAAAACAAGGTGTTGCTGGTGTGGCTTCGGGCAGTGTCATCGGAAATTTACCTATGGCACTATTGGGTAATAGTCGTGTAGAAATACCAGAACACTGGCAAGATAGTACTGCTAATCTTCACACTGAAAGTTTTAGTTTGTTCTTTGAAGCACCTTATGCACATCCATACTCAATTGCCACTAACGTGTTCCTGCCATTATCTTTGATTCTACCGTTCATTGTGCCATTCAGTACAGGTGGGTCCACTTACGGGTCGCCCTTCATGATTAAATGCTTCCAACGCGGTAAATCGATCATACGAATGGGAATGGTAAGAAACGCATCTATTACTTTCGGTGAAGGTCCCCTTGGTTGGACCACAGATATGAAACCTCGTAACTGTAGAGTCACTATTGACGTGGCTGACTTTGAACCCATCCTCTCAGTACCGATTAGTCGTGTAACCAATCCACTTGATCTTGCTAACATGGCGGCACAATCTAGTCGGTATTTAGGTGACAGAGGTAAGTACAACGACTGGATAAACCGCACTGCTGGTGTTGACTATTTAGACACGGTTTTACGCTATGCAGATCTTAACAGGAGGTTGACACGTTTTACTACAGATACGAAAAATATGTTTAAAGCTTCTACTATTGCGAACTCAATATCCGATTCTATCGTGGGTGATGTAGCGCGTATCTTCAGTGGACGCGCCATGTCCAGATAACTGTATACGGTCGTAATATTACTGTTCTAATATTCTTGTGCTATCTTATGTCTATTACTACATTTGGGGTGTGGAATGTTAGAACAGTTAATGTCAATGGAAAAAGATGCACGAAACAAAATTCTCGATAATCTTCCGGTTGGAATGAAGAAGTATATTTTTGATAGCGTCCCTGTGATGTCTAAAGATTTAATGGTTAAGGAAACCGATAGCTGGGAAGATCGCGTAGAAAAGAAGTACAAATGTATACAAGAAAATCCTAATGAGGTATTCTGGGATAATGCTGAATTTTACCCTTTGGTTTACAAGAACAAGAGTAATCAACGCCTTCCTGGATTTTTACCCAATACCAAAATCTCTACTCGCGGTGATATAATTAGGTTTTATCCAGCGACCGGAAGGATATTCTTAACTCTAGCTGGTGAGAGTCCAAAGGGCATTTACGTTAGGGTTAGAATAGATAAACTCAAATACCCAGTTCACCGTATAGTTGGATCGACTTTCATTCCAATACCTGATGAATATAAAGACACTGATATATCTAGATTGATAACTAATCACAAAGATTTAGTTGTAACTAATAACGATGTTAGTAATCTAGAGTGGGTTGATGATTCTGGGAACATTAGACATGCTCAAGATAACGGGGCTAAGTTAGTTGGGGAGGATTATTACAAAACCAAACCTATACTGATGGAGGTTGTTGCCGATAACAGATTCAAAGGTAGACAGTTTGTCTTACAGGGGCTTGAGCATAGTAAAGAATTTGGGTTTGAATACAAATCTTTGACCTATGTAATTAAAGGTGAAAAGAAACACAATTTTGGGCACATATGTTCTTTTATTCCTTTAGAAGATGTTATCAAATACCATCTAGGAATGCCGGATGACATTAAAGAACTTTTTGATAAAAACATCAATTACTTCTCAATGGATATAATACCTGTTGTAGGAACTGTGTTGAGCGGTGAGTACGAAGGTCTGGAATTCTCACTATTTGGTGCAACTGAAATAAATAAACACTTTGCTCAAGCTAATGTTTTAAAGGTTTGTAATGGTGAACGAAAGTCCCATCGTAATTGTTCTTGGAAACAGGTTTCCCTGGAAGAGGGTATTAGATTACATGGATTATTAACAGAAGAAGTTTTAAAGACACTTCAATGAACCGATGACATAGATGTTACTCCCTCATAAATAAAGATAACTCTGCTTACCCTTAATTGGGTAAGCAGAGTTTGATATTTGAATTCTTATTATTTCCTTTTCTCTTTAGTTTCTTGTCTTTAAAGATAAAGACTAAAGATAAAAGGATGTCACTACGTTCCGCTTATATACAAACAAATTGCCCTATCGGGCGTCCAGGGGTTTCCTAGTCACTATATAATAGATAGCTACTTTAAAAATAAATTTATAGTTAATAAATAACCTTACCTAACCAAATGGTTAGGTAAGGTATAATTAATCTTCAAAAGCAATAGCATTAGGAAACTGTGATAAAAAGTGTTCTTTAGCATCAGTCTCTTGATAAATACCAGAAGCACACAAGAATGGACAGTACTCTGGATAATCAGAAAGGAGTAGCTTAGCATCATCGCTTATTAAAGCCACTGTAATGAGGTTTACAGCAGGTCCGAACTCTGTTTGATAAAGATACCAGTTAGTACCTCCAACGAGCTCACAGAGCTTCTTAAGTAGGCTACCGAGAGTTGTGTAATCTTCAGGATTAGTTTCAGAACTAAATGTGAAGTTAGCTAACATTCTCTCAATAAGATCAGGATACTTAGCTCTTACTACATGTAACCCATCTGTGGTGATAATCTCAAAGATTTTGTTAATGGATTGAATATCACCTTTCCCAATACAGTACTCTAGTGAGTTGATAATGGCATCAACATAATCACTAGCAAACAGATACTCATCTCTGAATTGATCAAAGGTTTGATACATCCCATTTTGAGCAGCTTGTTTCAACATGGTGTTAAGGATAGAGTTAACCCCAGCTAAGCTTTGAATCTTAGCAAATGCCGGACTACTTTTACCTAGAAAAGCGGTTAGAGTATCTATGGCACCCATTTCCCAACCATCATTAATCCTTAACTTCATCCCATCATCAAAATAGAGGCCTGATGCTAAACCCCCAGTCATAGAGTTTAGTTCATCTAGGAAGCCTTGACCTAACTGGCTCTTGATATCTGCAATCCCCCCAATATTGTAACCAAGACCTTGAGAAGCAATTCTCATCAATCCATCAGTATCTATTTTAAACCCATCTTCATAAGTTAAGATACTGCCTAGATCTGGAGAATTAAGAATACCCCCAATCATATCAGTAACGCCGGACTGGATCTTTTCGATGTTGATAGATTTAAAGGTGGTGAGTGCTTTAGTTAGCATAGAGTCTTTTTCACCGACCAATGCTACACCAGAGCTAACAGATTCAGAAACGTTCTTAAGAGGGTTAATCAGTTGATCACTAAACCCACTCATCGCATCAGAAATGGATTTAGATGCAGCTTGCAGGGGGTTGTCTAAATCAACACCTTTAAATAGATTATTGTTTTGAAGTAAACTCATGAAAATAAATCCTTAAAAATAAATAAGTATGAAGAGTGTCGATACCTCCAACTGGAGGTATCGAACTACTCTAATTAGTCTTTATCATCAATTATGTCACTGCGAGATCTTCGCAAGATAGTTGTTTCAGAAACATCAAAGATTTCACCTGTTTCTGTTTCACATTCTATCTTAAATGTTACACGTTTCAACTTGAGGATTTTCAAACCAGTAATGAGTTTGTTAAAGCTCAATGTACGACTACAGAAGTAAGCGCTCTGTGCGTTACCTAAGGAAGTCCCTCTGGCTTTCTTTACCTCTAATGGTGTACCGCTGTCATCAGGATGGATCCAGCGCAAGTATTCATCCATGTAGGATTTCCACTTCGCCGCATTTACACCCATGACATCCATGATCTCTCTAAACATTCGACTCGGGGTGTCAGTTAGCTGTTCTTTTGGAACGTAGTTTTTATTTTTTCCAAAAGGAGCTACCTTTGGTTTGTTTTCTTTGGTCATGTTTTATCTCTTGTTCCTCTAAGTAGAAGTCGACGATGTTGACTAAATCCACCAGCGCAAGTCTATATAATAAACTATCAAGGAATTCATCCTCATCCGGTGTTAGTACGACTTCGACTACTTTATCTCCGTTGACAAGAACAGGTTCCATTAACATTACTTGTTTCTCCAAGTAAACACTAATAGTTCCAATAAACGTTTCTATACTCTCTTTATTTGAATACCATCTGGAAAACACTCTGGTATTCTGGGTAGTTCCAACTGACCCATTTTTTATCATTACTGACTTCTTTACTTCCTTCTTTTCTATACTTAATACAAGCGCCGCTGAGCTATTGCTAAACGTCGTAATGGGATTGAGTGAACCTAGCACTAACTCTTCGTTAAAATCAATTACAGGCGATTTTAGAATGCTTTGTAAAGCTTTAACGTAGATATCGTTAAAAGCTCCAGTATCAAAGTCTTCTAAGATCTCTGCTAGTTTACTTCTAACTGATTTAATCATCCGTTTACGAATGAAAGGGATCTTGGACAACAGCTTTTCAAAAAACATGAGTAGATTATCCTTGTTATCATTAGTAGAAACATCTCATGTATTTACATAAGAATAATATCTACTTGAAAAATTTTAGACTAGGTAAAATAAGCTAAATTTGGAGTTTATTATGTACGATGATGAAATGGAAGATTCCGGGTTACTTCCACCTCCTGTAGAAGGAACAAAGAGTGATCTCTTGATTAAAGATAAAGATGTGTTAATCAAGAACATTAACTCTATTTTGAAAAAAGATCCCACAAGGGAAACAGAAGATGAGCTTATTAATTTAGTTCAAAAGCAACGTACATTGTTACTGGACATTGCCACTCAAACTTACATTAGTAAACCATCTAACTGTAAACTATTGGATTCCATTAATACTCTTGTTAGTCAATTAGAGAAGTCTGTCAGGGACGATCGTAAAGAAAAAGCTAAGGCAAAAGAACTGGAAGATAATAAAACTTCTTTCGCAGCTTTTGTTAATGCTCTTAACGAAGTCGCTAATGGTAAATTAGTAATCCCCAACTATGGTGACATGGGTATTATTTTAGATCCTCTAAAACCTGTCACACAATTGAATTCTGAAACAATGATCAGACCGGAAGAGTTAGACCAAGGTTTGATTGTTGTTGATGCAAAAGAAATTGAAGAAAGTTTTGATGAATAAATAAAAGACATAAATCTCCTACTCTCCCAATTAAGGGAGAGTAGGAGTCTTTGCCGTTATCTAACGATAGTCGTAGATAGTTTTATCAATTGCTACAAAGGTCGTTTTACCGCCAAGGGAGATATTCAGCTTACTGATTAAAGATCTAGGAGATTCAGCATCCATTCCTTCGGGTAGTTCTGTTTGTTTTGCTAATACATCAGGGACGATAAACTTCACGTTGCTTGGTTGGCACGTTCCGTAATCAGACCAATAGTTCTTCATGTACTGAGACAAGAAGAGATCATACTTAAAGACATATTGAAAACTGTTAAGAAACTTGGCACGCTGTTCTTCATAAGGAATATTAACAAAGTTAATTCCAATGTTAAACTTTACCGCACCTCTTAAAGTTTCTTCCAGTGCTTGCTGTCTTTCAGCAGTTAGTTCGAAAGGGTATAGGTTTACTGTCAAAACAAATGTACTGTTTGACAACATCTTACCTACACCAAATTCCAACTCGCGTACAATATTAAACATATGATTGATAAGCTTACTCGGAAGCACATAAGCGCACTTTGTGTCAGCAAAATCATCAAGAGTCCTTTTATCAAATCTCTCTTGGTATTTCTCTTGAGTAATCCCAAGTTCAGGCTGATTAAAGATATCGTACTTTCTTCTTGCATATATCTCTTTGAAATTGTCATCCCAGTTGAAGCTATTATTCCCTGATTCCAAAGCTAACTTATGGAGAATACCGCGACGTGTGTCAAATAAGCTATCTAGATCGGTGTATACGGTGATCTCCATTATCCTTCCCCTTTGCTAGGATCCAAGACGCTAATGCGGTACATGGTGATTGGAGCGTACACAGCGAGCATATAACAGATAGGTTTGATCTGATCTTTATGGTCAGTTGACAACATAACAATATTCTCTAAACCAGGAGTGGAGTTCAGAGTTACCCTGCAACTTTCAATTTTCTTCAATGCTTCTAGAGCATAAGGTTTAGCCAACATACGCTGAACAAAACGAATGAAGTAATCGAAAGCATCTGGAGTGCCACCTAGATCTTCAATCAACCCCTGATAATGTTGTTCAAAAGCTAAGATAGCTGTTTCATACATATGGTCTTTGAACTTAGTCCAAAATAGAGAACTGTCTTTATTAGCGACAATCTCAATCATGCACTCTTCAACCATATCTGCTAATAGCAATTCAACAGGATCAGGAACCTGACCTAACATAGGAAGTTGTTCCATATTAACCTCTTGAATTTAGATTGTTATCAAGCAGTCTACCACGAAGCAGGAAATGTGCTGTTTGAAGGGATTTAACTCCACTTCCACGTTTCAAAGAAGATTGAGTGGTAGTTTCACCAGTTGTGAGAATATCCGATTTATAAGCACGATAGGCTTTGGTATCACCACCACGAACATCAAACAGTTCTTTAGCTGTAGTTTTAAGACCCAGAGATAAAAGTACTCGAATCTCAGGAGAACTGATGCCGCCAGCTTTAGAATCACCAGTTGGTTGACCAGTTAGATCTTCGGTTTCTTGGTCGTGTTTACTAGCACCAAACTTCTTAGCTTGCAACTGCCTCTGTTTACGCATTTCGGCATAACCAACAATTGCAGTTTCAGGAGTTGTGTATTGTAAACCAGAATCAGGATCAGTAATTACAAGTTGTTGTTCCAAAGGAATGTTTAGTTCTTTTGCGAACAAACAAACATCATCGTAATCAATCATCTCCTTGTTATCAAAGTTATTAACAAAGACAGGAATAAAATTGCTGTCACAAATACCATTCCAAAACGCTTTAAATTGCTCATCGTTCATCTTCTTAAACAGAGCTTTATAAACCAGGTGACTTCCGCCACCTGGTGTCATGCGCTTTGCGAAGGTAAGAATCTCTTCTTCAATTTCGCTACGATGTTTCATTTATTTGGTCTCGTAACCATAAACGGTGAATGTCTTAGATGCTTCTGACGCTTTAAGACTAACCGCATCTAAATAAGCTTCTTTAGAGTAATTGGCAATGACGACAATCTCATTGAGTTGTCCCAAATAATCTTCGATAGCTTTAATAAACGCAGTTTTATTACGGTTGTCAGTTGGCATTACTTCAACACCAGGAATGCCGTATTTACCTTCAACAGTAACTACACGCAGGTTAATATCACCAGCTCGTTTTAACAGAAAGCTATTGAGCTTGGTGAGATAAGTGTCGATGTCTTTTGCCTTGAATTTGAAATCAGGTTCTACTAGTACCAATACAGAATAATCGTGAAGCATAATTATTTAATCCAATAAGGTTTTTTCTTATTGACTGCAATCTCCAAGAGTTCATAAACAGTCAGTGTATGTTTCTTAATGTGTTCTGGGTTATCGTGCCAGAAGTAAACAGTGTTCTCAAGAATGTCATTCCAATCAATACCTTGATCTTTAACTGCTTTATAAAGTTCTTCCGGTGTAATGCGGAAATTAGCCGGGATGTTGCTCCAGAAGGTTTGGATGAACCACAGTTGCCAAGTGATCTCGATGGCGCGATAAAGTTTAGGATCGCGTTCTTCACCTTCTACAAGATCGCGTACTGTGGTCCGCATCAGAGTACAGTCTGGATACAAAGCGCAAGAATGACGAACAGCAGAGCCTGCCAAGCCAAAGTACTTAGCTTCCTTGAGCATGTGATACATGCTCATACCTTCCTGAATACCAAGTTCTTGAGAACCGATAAACGAGATATCACCGCCAGAACTACCAGACTTGTTACGGAAAACTGTGGTGAAGTATTCTACCAAATCGGGGTTGCTTTTAGCATTCATCTCTATTTGGCTTTCTTTACCACGAGGATAGGTAACAGAGTGATCAGGTTGCTTAAGCACAGTGCCTTTGATAATCTCCACACCAATATGTGGAAGTTTCAACATAGCCTTAGGGGCGGATAGTTTTTTATTGTGACGAAGGAAAGTGGAGTCTTTTTCTTTAGGCTTGCCATCCATATTGATAACATCAGCAGATTGAGCAATCCAATAGGAACGAATGCCTACACGGGGACCAAGGATACAAACGTCGGTCATCAAGATGCGACGAAGGTTACCGATCTCCATATCACGAGTACGTTTCTTACCACCTTCATCCATGTCACCTTCATCAAACTGCTTGAACATCAGTTTGTCAAACATGACTTCAGAAATAGAATCACAGATAAAGAGAATTGGATGTTGTACCTGAATACGTTTACCAGTTTTCTTAGAAACCCACGGGGTATCCATAAAGAGTTCTTTATAAGCTTCTTGTTCAGCTTTATCTTTAGACTCTGACAATGCTGTAATATGCTTATAGATCTCAAGAACTTTGTTATGAAGCTCAGTGCCATCAATACCTGCGGAGTTAGGCATATAGAAGAAACGTTTATCTTCGATATTATCCTCAAAGTAGTTTTCGATACCGTACAGACGGTCTACTTCTTCTGCAAGACGATAGACGTCCAGAGTTGATTCAGTGTCACCATAAAGAATAGTGGCGTGGCGAAAACGGTGAAGTAAAGCGGCGCAGTCTTTAACAAGTCGCCCGGTCTTCTGGGTATTGTTACCGCCAGCGAGGGCGTTAATCGGCATCAACCCACCATTCATATACCAAACGTCATCTTCACCTTTGATCATGTTGGTGGTTTGCATGTCAAAGATAGGTGAAACGTTTAAACCAATTTGAAGGTTAGATTCAGCACCATAATCTTTAATGAAACTCAAAGCAGAAAGCATATTCAACCCTTTTCTGAAATGTTATGAATCGATTCACACTAATGGGATTTCCATAGCATGACTACTCGTATTTTTGATCTAGATCAGATCACTGGAAATGAAGCTCTTACAGTCGGTGAACATATCACCGCACTGTATAAGGAATTTTCTTTAGGTATTGACAAGTTCAATGCCAAACATTTTAATAAGTCTATCCATACTGTTAAAACTGATCCTAGTGTTTGGTTGAAAGGTAATAAAACCTATTTTGATGTCTCTTTCAAACATATCCAATCCCCAGTTTTCTTTAACCCAGCTCAGATGAGTTTCAAAGAGTACACCATTTTGTTGCTTCAATCTATTGGTGCGATGAAGTTGGTTATGACTCAAGCAGAAGACTTGTACCGAGCACTAAAGAATACAGCGGCTACTGGTAAGGTTCCTTTCAACATCCGAAATGGCGATCACCTTGTATTGATCAGTGAGCTTCGTGAGAAAGTAGAACAGCTTAAAGAAAGTAAAGTGTTTACTCGTCCTGTTTCAGAACTATATACCAATTGGTCTGAAGTAGGTGATGTCATTAAATACTTCAATAAAGAAGTTTCAACTCTAAAGTCTCGAGATACTGAAGTATTGGCTAAACAAGCTGATCAAGTTGTTGAGATTGTAAAGCTGGTAAAACGTAAAGTTGATCAGAATGAAATTATTCTTTCTCCTTCAGATTTTGCTTTGCTGAATGAGTCAGTTAAGTTCTTGTCTGATAACTTAACCTTTATCGGTTATACCTTTACTCTACTTTCAGAAACTACTCGTGTTCTGAACATCCAAGTAGATGAGTTGGTAAAACTTTAAATACCTAAGGTAGACATTAGTCTACCTTAGGCTTTATGTTTCTTTAGTAGCTAAAACAGATCTTGTTATCAGACTGCTTCAGACGAAGCATGAGAAGATTGAAGAATCCATCGTTATATCGTAAGGATAGATGATCGCTATGTTCAGGAAGAGGTCCCGAGACTGTTTTATTAAGGTTATTGCGACCATAAACAGTTAGATGATTAATATCAACTGCGTAGTAATCAACACCTTCTTCCAAAGGGATGTTCTTTAGATACTTGACAATGTATTCAACTTCCTGATCAAGTAGTTTATGACAAACTTCAGAGTTAGGTGTAAGGTCTCCAAACAGTCTCCAGTTATCTACTCCACCAAATGAAATAAACACAGGTGTGATATTCAGTAGATGTTGGACAATAGAACCGTTCACCAAGCTGATAGCAAAGTCTTTAGCAAGCTTACTAAAACTTACTGCTTTACATTCCAACAGACTGTTAATACCATCTTCAATCAGACCAAAGAGTTTACGAATCTCTTTATAATCATCACCGATATATAATTTGATATCTTCTTTACTCATTGGTGTCCGAAGAATCTGGATATCAGTTGGTTTATCAAAGATAGGCTGGATCTTGTCAAAGCAGAGAAACATATTGAAACCTTTCTCATAAGTAACGTCCATTGTCAAGAAGGCATCAAAGTCCTTAATAATGGAAGTGTCCTTAGAAACAACTTCAATGCGATTGTTGATAATTTCTGCCAGTCGTCTAATCTGCACACTAGTGATGTTGACAATACCTGAAATACGTTGCTGAATAACATCTTTAACGTTATCAGGAAGTTCTTTAAGATCTTCAGCTAAAGATGGAAGGAAACGATCATCGTCTTCAGCAGGTTTAGGTTGGTACTTAAAAGGACCATCAGTTTCTTCTAACAACTGCAACAACGTTTCCAGTTCTTCTTTCTCAATGATCTTACAGAACTTATTCCAGAATTTTTGAGCTACAATAAACAGATGTTCACCAAGAGTGATTTTATAAACTTGTTTGTCAGTATCTTCATCTAACTCCATAATTCCTTCTTCAGGAAGAACAAAGTTGGCAAAGTGAAGAAAGTTTACAAACTTATCTGAATTAAAATTTTCCATCAAAAGGTCCTATATGTTATCTGGATACTTTACACTAAGTCCAAAGGTTGAAAGTGTCGGTTCGTACTATGTAGTGCAGGGTATTAGTTTAAAGTCCTTAGAACTTGACTTAAAGGCTAACTTCGGCACCTCGGTCATATTCACTAGATTGATCACTAGATTAAATGCAAGGTCATTTAAAATCCATAAATTCTTTATGGTAGAATTTGCTTGGATTCTAGATCACCTTACTAACCAGAAAAATAAACGAACAGTTGATCGTTATAACTTGGGCATACACAAGTACAAGCAATTGTACGATGAAGTCAAAACCAAAACATGGTTGGAAACTACTTACCAAACGTTCCCAAGTTATCCTGTTGACGAAGCTCTTAAAGAGTTCACCATTACCCCTTATCCTGATCAAAGGGATTTCCTGGAAGAGTATAGTCGGATTAAATACGGTTTCCAGTTAAGAGGATGTCTGCTAGACGCAGTAGTTGGTTCTGGAAAGAGCCCGACGTCTTTGATTTGGAGTAAAATGATCTCCAAGGGTAAGTTATTTATTATTGTTCCAAAAGGTTTAGTGTATTCCCCGTGGGTAGCTGAGATAAATAAAGTTTACAAGAAACCTCCCAAAGTTTGGACATCTTTAGACGGTACTAACATCCTTGATCATGTTGATGCTGAAATCTTTATTATTCATAAAGAACCAATTCGAACTGAGAGTTGGGAACTCGCTATCAAAACTATTACTAAAAATGGTCAACTTCCGGCTAAAGTAATTGTTGACGAATGTCACAACTATAATGAACATAGTTCTCAGCAAACTAAAGGACTTATTGAATTCTGTTCTCATCCTTATATCTCAGACGTTTTGTTTATGTCTGGAACTCCTATCAAAGCACAAGGTAAAGAAACCTTTGCTCTGTTTGTCGTTATCGATAAGTTCTTTGATAAACAAGTAAGAGATAACTTCCTTAAGATGTACGGAAGAGACAACACATTCCTTAATGAAATGTTAGCCCATCGATTAGGTAGAATCAAATACACTATTCCAGCGATCACTACTATGGAAGCTCCTCCTGAACCTGAAGTTATTAAGGTTTCGTTCCCTGGTGCTGAAGCGTTTACTTTAAACAATATTCGAAACGATATGTTAACTTATATCACTGAACGAGTAAAGTTCTATAAAGAACGCATGGACGTGTACAAAGAAGACTGGTTGATCTATGTGAACGACTTTAAAGAGCGTCGTTGGAGTGATCAGACTACGCAAGCTAGAATTGCTCAGTACATCCAATATGTTAATTACTTCCAGAAGAATGGATATAACAACTTTACTGATTCTGACAAGTCTAAGTTCTGTGCTAATGTTGAAAAGGAAATTGAGTCTTATCTGAAAGGCGAGGATCTTCATTACTTTAGACACATTAAGTCAGCTGTTAAATACGTTGGATTGAAGATTAGAGGCGAAGCTCTTGGTAACGTTCTAGGTAAGGCTAGAATGAATGCTATTAAAGAGACAATACGTCACGCTAATCTTCCCAAGTTGATTGATAGTGTTAAGAAGAAGACACTCGTCTATACTTCTTATGTGGAAGTTATAAAAGAGTTGGAAGATTACTTTAAAGAAGTTGGTTTAAAGTCTGTTTCTGTTTACGGTAACAATAGTACAGAAATTGACAAAGTAATTTCCCAGTTAGCTGACGATCCTGATACCAATCCATTGATTACCACCTTCCAAACTCTACGCGAAGGTAAACCAATGTTAATGGCTAACCAGATCATCTTAATGAACTCTCCGTTTAGATCATACGAACTGACGCAGACCATCGCTCGTGTACACCGCAGAGGGCAGGATGAGAAGTGTTACGTTTATCTAGTCGATCTCGATACTGGTGAGGAAGAGAACATAACCTCACGTAGTATAGATATAATGGAGTGGTCTAAAGAGCAAGTGGAAGCATTGCTTGGTGGTGGTAAGATTCCAGGTGTAGCTGAACTTGGTGTCAATACCACAGCAATTGGTGGTATGGAACAAGCTGAATACATTTGGGACGTTCCTAAACTGGATCCTTTGTTAGATATTCCATTGGATGTTGTGGAAGCTGTTCCGAGCATTTCAACTCTTAGAACTTCTATTTCTGATATTTTTTAAGGACAATATTTATGAACGTGTTTGTTTCTGATGTAGAACATTTCCAAAGTCTTCTTGCTGGTTTTGAGTCTCTGGATAACGACATGAATGCCAAAGATGGTGATGCTTGTTATGCTCGCACTTGTCTCTCTTTGAACGGTGTTTCTTTTAATCAGTATGCTGGTAATGAAGGTTTCGTTCAGACCATCAAAGAAGGTGCTGTTAAGTTCTACGAGATGATCAAGTCCTGGCTTAAAAGTATCAAAGAGTTCTTCTTTGGTGCAGCGGGTGCTAAACAAGATCAACAGGTTGCTAAAGTAGTTAAAGCTGCTAATGAACTTCCTGCTAAGATTAACAAACAGCTTTCTACCCTTACTCCAGAAGAACAAGAGAAAGTAACTGCTAAATTGAAAGAGCGGATTGCTAAGCTTGATCCTGAGCGAGTTGTTCATACCGTCGGTCTTCGTAAAATGAATGACGATTACCTTGTTGACCAAAATGGACTTATGAAAGACATCAAGGCGACAGCTGAAAAGATCAAAGCTGATTTCCCTGATTTTAGTTCTGATCTGAATAAAATTAAAACTCAGTACGAAGCTGTAGGTAAACTGGTTGGTAAGAAAGTGGAAGCTGATGTAAAAGATCTTGAACAAGCAGGTGTGTTGTGTTACAAGATTGCTGATCTGCGTAGTTCCTTCAAAGCTTTGCAAGCTAAGATCGTTCCTGCTCTAGACAAGTCTAACGAGCAAACCAAGAAGTTTGCAGAAAACAAAGAAGGTAATGATCAAGATTATCGTTACTCCAAGAAAGTGAGTAACTATCTTGCTAACTTTTCTAGCCACGTCGCTAACTGCATTAAGAGCACCAACAAAACCATTGGTAAAATGGCTGAGATCTTTGAATCAGTAAGTCTTGCTGTACTTAGTGAAGATATGAATGCGTTCAGTAAAATCAAAGACTCATCCGAGAAAGACGGGTTTCTTACCTCAGTAGAGGCTGTCGATAAATTCATGACAGAGTAAGAAGCATGTCATACTTACAAAGAAAATATAAGTAATAATACCTCTACTCACCAAGTGGTGAGTAGAGGTTATTTATTAAGTGTTATTTTTTACCAAGTTCTTTTAGACTATAAACACGAAGTGAAGCACAAGAGTTACAATGCACAAGGTTCCAATCAGGTGTTTGTATTACTGTGTAGTAATGAACACCAGCTTCGTCATTAAAGTCCATTCCCAGCCATACTTTAAAATCAGTTATCTTGTTATTGATAATTGAGTTCAAAGCGTTGCGCTCAGGAATATCATAACGAATAGCTAAATTGATCTTAACTTGTTTAACACAACCAGGTGCGTCAATCATGACCGGAACAGTCAAGGTGTTATTAGTAAAGTCAGAATGAATCTTCCATTTACCTTTAGCATCTTGTTCAAAGAACTTATCAGTAATATCCAAGAAGTGTTGTTTCTGGAATTGATTGTTTTCATCCTTACGCATAAAGTAAGAATGTAACATTTTCAATTTGTGCTGGAAGTCTTTAATCCGATAACTCAATCCTGGAGGATCAATAAAATCGACCAACACTGGATCAGAAACTCCAGCAATACTCATGGAAGCTTTCAATTCGTTCTTTGTTAGTGTTCCAGGGATAGTATCAATAACACGACTGATCTCTTTAGACTTCACCATACCTACATCAGCTGCTGCCAACAGATTCAATGGATTTGGTTTTACAGCCTTACAGAAGTCATACAACTTGTCTAGAATGACAATCGGGGTTTTGGTAAACAATGCTGAATAAAAGACATCGGGAGTTGCTTTACCATAGTACGCTTTTTGTGGGTCAATTCTACCAAACTCATAACGACGATAACCGTTTTCATCGATATTGTAGAATTCTGATTTATCACCAGTATTAAAGAACCAACGGGAAGCAGTTACCACTTTATTGAAATCGTTCTCAGGATTTTTGTATTCCTTAACAGTCACGATGTCAAGGGTTACTGGTTCACCAATTGGTAACTCTAACATGGCTTGTGCAAGTTCCATTTGTTTATGAGCTTGCTTTGGACCCTCCCCACCTTTAGCGTAATATTCAAGATCAAGAATAACTTTGCCTTTAAGTTTATTATAGAGCTCCCGTGCTCTCTTGACAAATTCATTATCAGCAAATTTATCAGATACTTTAGTATTCTCCAAGAGTTTCTGACCGTTGACACAATCGTGAATGATAAGAACTTTCTCGGCTTCCTCCTTCTCAGCATATTCAAGCACTGCGATCAAATGAGCAAGAAAAGCATCAACATCAGTTTCCTGACGAAGACCGCGACCATTCAAAATCATCACTTGTTCAACTGGGATACTTTGATAACTCCCATTCACAAAGTAACCGTAACCGGATGGAGTGTCTTTAATCAGCTTGCGGGAACTCTCTTTGTTTTGATCATAGGTATAACCATGACCACCAGAGAGTCCAACGTTCTTATCTTTTACAAGCGAGCTGACAAGATAATAAACGATATTCATAATGTTCCCTGTACGTTGGTTTGCTTTTAGACAACTGATGGCAAGTAGAGTCTTAAATTACCTCCTTTAAGTTTTTGTGTGATCAATCAATTTCTCTTGTAATTGTTTTACTTCTTGAGAAAGTTGTTTGTTTTTGCGAAGTAATGCGAACACATCATTTTTTAACTCAATGTTTTCAGCGGTTAGCCTAACACTGGCTTTATGTTGTTCACTATTGATACGAAACAGGTCGTTGATGTTCTCTTGTTGTTGAACAAGATGTACGTCAATTTTCCTGATTGATTGTTCCATTGTACGCGAATCCAAATACCAAATGAGAGATCGTACCGTCAATCCTATACTAAAGGTGATTGCACTTATCGCAATGACAATTGAACGCAATAACAATTGGCGTAATCGTGTTACTGAGACTTCACCCGTTGTCCCGTGTACTAAATGATCAATCCAGCGATTGACCAGGGCTCGCAATATAATCAGCATCGCCACTGCCCACCATTTTATTAACTACCAACATTATCGCATAAAGGTCAACTATGTCAACTCTTTTTAGCTGTTTTACCACTATTACTGAACTGGTACTCAATGGTTCTACATCTCCGCTTGGAGAGTTGACCAATGAGACCAAAACGTATGCTAAGTCTCCAGATTACTACTACTTGAATAATCAACCTTGTCAACTGGTAGGCTTCCGAGGTGTTAACCAAGCAAATCCAGACATTCGTTATGAGAAAATTCCTAGCACTCACGCTACCCCTGTGTTGACAATGATTAACTGGCTCTATGAAGAAGCCAAGAAAGGAAACTTGTCTCAAAACTCACAAGCGTGTTTGCAGGCTCTACAAACGAACTATACTCAGGGTTGGGTGTGGAAAGATGTGGCTAAGATGGTAACTAACAACGCCATCTGGTTACCCTCAAGTATCAGCTTCACTTACGAAGTAGGTGGTGTGATTCATGAGTTCAAAATCTGGTTTGCAAATAGTAGTTTTGAAAGTGAATTCCCGTACCGAGAAATCTATGTAATTCATCCCCTTCCAATCGGTGGTATTGACTACTTTGCAGAGCACAACTATAAAGAAGTACAAAACAGATTAGCAGAAGAAACCACTGACAAAATCGAACAACGTGTGTACGATCTGATTGGTAGTCAAAATCCATATACTCGGCGTATTGTACTCCCTTTTGATGTTTATGATCTTGTTAACAAACCTCAAAAGAATACTGGGTATTGGACAGTGATCTACTATGGTAATCCGAACGACGCTGAAGAAGAGACTTACGAAGAAATTCGTAAACAGATTCTCGCTACAAGTAAGTACCCAGAAACCAAATGGGAAGAAATCATCCCTGATCTCTTTAATCCACTTGAATTTGTCGTTGTTCCATATTGGAATGAAAAAGGTCTGATTAATGAAACCGCACTAGGATCCACTTACTCTCCTATATTCACCTACCAAGGTGGAGACGTGCTACCGAAGAAGTATGCGGACTTTTATCCTCAGAGCGACATCATAAAATCGTTACAAATTGTCCCTCATCTGTACAAATCTTCTAAATTGGGGGTGGTTGGTAAACCTACTAACAGCGATGGTCGGATACTTCTTACTAACATTTTCCCTGATTATCAACTTATCCCAAGTTCTGATTCTCAAGCTGGAATGATGAGCAAAGAAACTACATTACTGATTAAAGATCTGGAAGCACTGTTAGCAGCTGGCGAAGTAGTCACACCTAACTCACTTCCTCCCCAAGGTATTCAGCGTGTAATTAAGAACAACCGACTTTATATTAGTAAACGTTCTAGTAAAGTTAAATTGACTATGATTTCACGTTATCAATTTGTACAGGATGGATTGATCGATGAATAATATTCCATCTATTCGTTCAGCAGGTAAATTTGTAGCTAATGCTCCGTATGATAAAGTGGTATTACCAGAGGTATTTTACACTGTAGAAGCAGTGAGAACACTTCCAGAAATGCAGGCATTGAAGATTGATCTTTTCACTACTGTGTTTCAACCAGCTGGTTATACTTCGGAACAAGCTCAGCAGGAAATCCTAACCGCTATCGACAATAAAGCAGTTGTGGTTTCTTTAACTAGTCGTGGTAGAGCTCCGGTTTATGTACTATCCACTTTTCTTAAAAGTATCCCACTTTTAGATGGAGTGGTTTACGAGAACTTAGCTTTGATTGTTAGCTTAGGTCCATGTCCTCCTAGTATGAAAGAACAGGTCAATAATGCTATTGAACACTTTAATAACTATATTAAAGAGTGCTTTGGTATTAAAGATCCTAGTACTGTACTTGGCACTATTCCTACTAGAGGGTATGTAAGTAAACAAACTGCTATTGATTGGGAGAAATCTCGACAGTTACAGATTACCTCTGAACCTAGTGATACCGTTAAGTTAACAGAAGCTAATAAGACGATTAGTGAACAGCAGATTTATATCAAAGAGCTGGAAGCTATTATCACTGGACAAACAAATCCTTAAATAAGATATTCTCCTCTACTATCCTGATGGATAGTAGAGGAGTTACTTTTGTTATACGCAAGCGGGATATTGATTTACAAACATATCTTTAGTTAGTTCTTCCATACAGTTAACATCGGAAGCAATTGTATCCCCAAATAACAATCTAAGCCTACCGCGATGTTTAACTAGCTTATACCGTGAACCTATTTTGTATTTAGTAACATGTTCATCATTGATTAAGCACAACAATGCACATAACGCTTTACGACGACGTGAGGGAAGTTCTAAGAGCTTATCCATGCAGTTAGATATGATTTCCCTCTTAATCAAAATAAGAGTGTCTGAGGGACTCATATGACTGGTTGTATAATCAGTTTCATTAATCACAACCGCAAAACTATTACCAGTTTCACAACCCTTTGAAAAGAAATTAACTTTCAGAGTTTGACACGAAATCTCAATTGTAATAGCTGTTGATCGATGAATAAAACCAAAGATTTTACTACACAACTTTGCATCAAATCCTAATACATTAAATCTTTCTTTATAAAACGTAATGTAAGGTTCTCCTAAACCACCGAAACGTATACCGTAGAATCCCGAGTTCTCTGTACTTAGTTCAGTAATAACGTCTTTCATTGATACATCTTGTTTCATTGTTACATTCCCTTTTATTATAATTATGCGGTTTCGTAATATGAATTTGGTTGACGTTGTTTCTGATTACGTTTTGGTTCACCTGGATCAAACTGCATAGGACATCTAGTTCTTCCTTTTTCCAAAGCTTCAGGATAAATCATTCCTGACATTAGAATAGAAAGACATCCATCAGTGTGACCTGATTTGATTAATTGGAATCCTATCGACATTCTAGTTTCTAAAACATCGGGATGTTCAATCATAGAGTTATGACACGTGTGCCAAGCAGGACGTTTTTCATTACCGGTTTCCCTTAGGAATAGATCGTCACGGATCCCAACCAAAGCTTCTGAATGAAACTTATCAGTAATATCGATAGTGCAATGAAATGGTTCATATTCTACGTAAACTTCCGGCCCATAAGCACGAGTACCGTAAACCTTCAACATGGTACTGTTCTTTCTGACTAAGTTTACTACATTCCCTTGGCCGCTAATATCAACAGAACTACGAAGAACAAACTGGATCACTGTTGCTGGATCAACATTGGATTTAGATTCATCCATCATATTGTACAGATTAGTTTTATAACGGTTCAATACCTGATTGACTTCATAAAGATAGAGCCTATCATCGCCATTATACTTCACTTCACTTATACTTAATGCTAAAGCGTTTGCTATACTTTTCTCATTAATCATAATCATTTTCTACTCTCACTATACTTGAACGAAAAGACCATCGTGTAATAACACTTAAATGATATCGGTCTGTAAATTTATAGAATAGTGAAAATAGTCCCGTAAGTTAGTTATTATAAAAAGGAACGATCCTCTTAGCCCTGTGGCTAAGAGGATCTATTAGATAGTCTTAGCGACGTTTGTTTTTGCTAGTATTTTGTACTTGTTGAACAGGAGCTTTAACTTCCTCTTCTTGTACACTCTGGACTTCTTCAGCCACAGTTTCGGTAACTGGTTCTTCTTCAGCAACTACCTGTTCTTCCAGAACTTCTTCCTGAACAACTTCGTCGGTTACTGGCTGTTGTTCTTCAACAAGAGGTTCTTCATGATCAAGTTGAGCTTGTTCAAGTTTTTCGATGTCATGGTCCATACCAACTTGTTCCAGATCAATAGCTGGTTCAGAAGGTTTTACGTCCAGATAAGTAACAAGGATCTTACCTTTCAGGAAGTTGTAAGAAACTTGAATCTCGGCATCTGCTTTGGTCTCTTCATCACGAGATTCGTTTTCTACCACAACGTAGTGTTTCTCAGTGATGTCATAACCAGTCCAAGCCAACATCTCAGCAACTTCCATGTCCTTAGGAGCAAGGAGATAAAGTTGATCATTATGGATATAGAACCCAGGGGTAGTAATCTCCAGAAGCTCCTCAACAGCCTGTACAGCGTTCTGCTTGATCATTGGTGCCAGAGTACCGGATGTAAACTTAAGATCGTTAATAACGTAACCGCGACCCTTACATTCAATATCCACACTCCATTGACCAGTAGCTTCATCAAACCGTTCATCACTGAATACAACTTCAGAGATATCAAGGTTTTCATAACGTGCTTTAGCGATATCAATTTGAAGTTGAATACCTGCTTGGTTAGCAGTAGCCAAGCGATTTTTAGCGATGATGTCAAGGAAGTACTGACGGGGATCAATAAGCTGAGCCATAAAAGTGTCCTTATAAATAAAAATAAAGTAAGGTAAACTGTTAAGTCTACCTAATGTTCATAGTATCTTTGAAACAAAAAATAAACCCCGCAATGGGGTTTATTGTAAGCTCCATAAGGAGCTTACTCTACATTACCCTGTACTGGAACTTCGATAACACGTTCCACTACATTCACTTGTGGGAAATACGCCGCGACAGTGCGGCCAGCTATTGCTGACAGTTTGTAAGCAACCAGACCTGCTACTACAGCAGTACCAGTAGACTGATACCCACGCAGTGTATCTTTAGCAGCATATACCGCTGCACCACCAGTGACGGCGGCCACAGTGGCAGACAGTTTGTTACCATTGCTGGAAACTAGTTCCAGACCAACAGCCAAACCAACACCAGCCAACGCTGCGGCGATGTTAGTGTTTTCACCCAGCAGGGCTTCGTTCTTACTTACTTCAACCATCTGAGCAAAGGAGTTCTGTTCAGTGTCCATTTGACCCAGGATGGAGGAAGTGTTGACAGCGGCTTTCAGAGCTTCGGTATTTACAGTGTTCATGATCTCATTCCTATATTTGGTTAAGTTAAAGAAGAGATTAAAATTATCTCTTCTATTTATCACTCTAGTAATATAGGTTTGAAATTTCATGGATCTTAAATGTTACCGAAAGACTCCTGCTTTATAATGGTAACGACATACACTATGATACCTGTCGTTATTACCAACACAGATTTGTTCACCTTCTTTAATCACTTTACCTTCGTCGTCTACCCGAAGAACGTGTGTGGCTTTGCGTTTACAGAAACACATCCCTTTTGTTTCTTTTAACTCCTCGGCATTTGCTTGAAGATAAGCAGAAGCAGGGAATGGATTAGATTGGAAGTCATTGCGAAGACCAAAACACATCACAGGAATGTCGAGATAATCGGCAATATCAGTAAGCTGTTTAGCCTGCTCGATGGTGAGGAATTGAATCTCGTCGATTAGAAAACAATCTACGGTTTTATCAAAACTTTGTCCGAACCTAACCATTTGTTCGTGTTCAGTTTCGGTCTCAGTTACCAGTTTGTTATAACGATTGAAATCAATTTCTTTAGCACCGGATAGTTTAGCCGCTAGAAAGAACAGATTGGTATCTGGGGTAAATACTACTGCGTGGGCAGAAAGTCCTGCTCGACATTTTACTAGTGGTTCACTACCTTCTCGGTTGTCGATACTAGGTTTTAGAATCATCGGGTTTTGACCTTGTTCCCGATAATTAAAATGAGTCATAATCAAACTAGCAGTTTTAGAACTATTCATAGGTCCGAACTGCAAATAAATTTTCTTAGCCATTACTTTCTCTCTTATAAGTTATTAATCTAAATAATAAAGATCCTAGTAACTTCACAAATTACGGCAATAATCCAAACAAGAAAAATCAATGGATGGAAAATGTAATTTGACTTGTATCCCTGGAGTACTAAAACGATTATAGAGAAAGGCCCATAAAACATTCCAATGCGATAAGGAACGTAATAATAAGCCAACACCCCAACCAGTCCGGCAGTAATAATTGTGAAGATAAAGTTTAATAGATTGTTCTCTACCCAATTATAAAAATCGTTTTTAATAATTTTCAATTCTAGACTACAGTTCATTTCTTTATTCCTTTAAAGAAGAAAATAACCTATGATATTACCTATTGCTGCGCAGACAATGATCAACATCGTTGTAGGACTTATCACCCACCGGATATCAGTAAAGAGCATTTGTCCCACTCTAATTAAAGTGAAAACAAATAAAAATAAACCAAAGTTATCACTTTGAACCAAAGTCATTACACCAGCTATAAAAACTAAACTAACCATTAGTATTAAATTGGTGTTACTTAATAAGTTAGCTCTACGCTTCGCTGCTATATTCATATTTTTTTACCAAAAATAAAAGTCAGTTAAAAAGGATGGGGGAGTTGAATCTCCCCCACCAAACCCCGCAAATACATTAATAAGATTTGCTAGAACGACCCATGATATTGTTGATCTTAGCAAGTGTCTTACAGCAAGCCCAACCACCTGTCAGTGCCGTCATAGTTGCCGCCGCGTTATCAAATACACCGGTTGGAACATCTTCTTCCAAACCTGTTACCAAATCAAGGAATTTGATATTCTCCAAAGTGTTACCGGTGAGATGAAGATACGGTTGGGTGAGTACAGAAGTGAAATCCAATACCAACTCCTCTTGTTCTGTTGTCAATTCCATCTGGTTATATTTTTCCAGAAGAGTCTGGGCAACAGTCAAATATCCCCAACCAATACCAGGAAGGATTCCATAAATGGAACCTGTCTTGGCAGCTTTCATTGCATCTTCATAACGATAGTAACGTTCAGTAGCTTCGGACGGAACTGTACCAGTAACCTTAATAGTTACATTGTTAGCGCGAAGACGAGAGATACGAGTAAACAAAGACAACCCGATCGGAGTCTGTTTATCGATCACATTCATCTTCTCGTAACGTGGAACAAGTTCAGACAGAATTGATTCTGCACGCTCATTGATAGTTTTATCTTCCTTAGTGAACATAACTCCTTGAGTGGTAAGAAGGAACGAAACAGAAGGAATCTCTACATTCTTACGATCGTAAATTTCGTCCAGACTAATTACCGGAGTAACTCCAAGGAGTTGTCCAAGTTCAGACAGAATGTTACTACCCAGGGAACCTGCTGCTTCCACTTTGAACGGAATTACTTTGGTAGCGCCTTGACCGTTTATGGACTGGAAAGAGCTAAGTGCAATTGGTTCAAAACTACGAGCAAACAACACAACTGACTGATAACCTGTAAATGCAGAAATGAGTTTGTTAACAATAACCATATTAACAACACCATCCACAATTACTACAGGACATTTTGCTTCTACGGGAACATTCAGAATACCTGGATGTGCTGGTGTAAAAATATCTTTACCATAGTTACCAGGGAATACAATCTCTTTAGTTTGAACGATCTGATCAGCAGGAAGTGTCGGACAGTTTTCCAAACGGATATTAGGATTTTCATGAGTTTGATAAATCTCCAATACCTTATCTACGATTTCTGATTCGTAGTTGGAAGTTGTCATCAACATCTTGCGGAATGTGTCAGAATAAATATCACCAGGAATGATCAGTTTGTTGATCTCTTCTACAGCTTCTTTAACCAGTTTATCCACAAAACGGGTTTGAGTAAAACCCATCTTATCTTTAAATACCTTGTAAAGATTGTAAGTCAAGAAGACAGTAGTAGTAGTTCCATCACCAACTTCCAAATCAGTTTTGATGGAAGGTTCCTTGATAACATCGGCAATCAGGTTACGACGGGCCTCGTTGAAATCCAAAGCTTTAGCTACAGAAACACCATCTTTAGTGAGTTTCGGTTTATTAAGCTGGTTAATGACAACGTAAGAGCCGTTTGGACCCATGGTGCTGCAAACTGATTCATAAGCCATTTGGATTACTTCATCAATAATGACTCTGGTTTCTTCTTTATTGGTGAAGGTTTGTTCGGTCAGAATAGACATTATCGGATCCTTATTTAATTATAGGTTTACACTACTAGACTTTTGTTTAACATTAAGCAAAGGCTTTTGGAAACTTCAGTCCAACTGGTACTGGGATATGTTGTTTGAGTCCAAACTCTTTACACTCTTCTTCAGTCATAAGTGGATGTTGCTTAAGAAGTCCTGAGTTATATACTTCATTAACATCAATATGTTTATAACCGTCCCTGGTAAGAACGATATAATCTTCGGTTCTTACTTCTTTAGCTATGATACCATCCACTACACCTCTTTCGCCAAAGAACAAAGCTTCGGAGGAAGAAATCCAACTTTCCTTGGCAATAAGTTTTTGTAGAGTTTTATCGTCTATCCCAAAACCTTCCTTAAACATATTGTCCATGGTGTTTGTGATGTGGTTTTGAACACCCAACGTCATATTAGCATCGTCTCTTGAACACCCTTCAATGTTGTACCCTGCTTGGTGTTGCATAAATAATGACGTACGGTAACAAAGCCTAAGCGCTTGCAATGGTGTAAAGAGAACCCAAGCACTAGAACAAACCATAGACAAACCAATTATTACCTTTTTGCAATGTTGGGCGTTAAGTACATCTGCAATAGTGTTCGCTGGGTTTCCTGAACCACCGCCAGATCTGACTAGCAAAGTCATTGGTGTGTTAGGTTCTTTTGATCGCAATAAATTGCTAAACTTGTCAGCCACACTATATTCTATTTCACCGTATAGTGAATATGTGTCCCAAGTGGGTCTTTCAACTACTTCTTCTACTTTTTGTTCTTCACTCATCAGCGTTCTCCTAAATACCTTTTGTACTTACACACATTAATAATATATG
>OERK01000036.1_pt1 | contig 57325 bp, 51 predicted proteins | sample 1540001 | NCBI WGS metagenome assembly OERK01 (sample SAMEA3891246, study PRJEB23780) | metagenome | biome: terrestrial biome; feature: animal house; material: water of meat washing | place: Italy | collected 2015-05-12
CCCACCCGGAGCAGGGAGCCTGACCCCATCTGAACAGAAAGAGGCACGCCAGCAAACTGGAGTGCCGTTAACGAACAAGGGCCCCACACAGTGGGGCCCTTGTTTATGAATGGCGTGTTGACGCCATCCCGCGATTCAAGTCAGTAGGTCACTGCGCATCCGGCTGGTTGGCGGGGGCGGCTTTGATAAAGGCTTGCAACTGTTCGCAGTTGGCGACGATGCGGCGGATGGTGGGGTAATCGTCCAGGGTCATGTCGTAGCGGCGGGCGTTGTAGACCTGGGGCACCAGCATGCAGTCGGCCAGGGTCACTTCGTTGCCGACGCAGTAGACACCGGCGGTGGTCATCAACAGCTGTTCGAGGGCGGTGAAGGTCTCGTCAATCCAGTGGCGATACCAGCGGGCCTCCTGCTCGTTGTTGGCCCTGAAGTGCTCTTCCAGATAGTTGAGCACCCGCAGATTGTTGAGCGGGTGGATATCGCAGGCGATCATGTTGACGATCTGGCGCACCCGGGCCCGCGCGTCGGGGGAAGAGGGCATCAGAGAATAGGCGGGATAGGTCTCGTCAAGGTACTCCATGATGGCGACCGACTGACCGATCTGCACATCGCCATCCACCAGAAACGGCACCAGCCCTTGCGGGTTGATCCGGCGATAGGCCTTCTCGCTCTGCTCGCCTTGCCGCAAATTGATGGGATGCTGCTCGTAGGCGAGCCCCTTGAGCTGCAACACGATCCGCACCCGAAAACTTGCCGACGAACGCCAATAGCCAAACAACTGCAACATAATCTGTCCCTGCATCTTATCTGGGCCCGAAGCCCGGCAGGTGCTCGCCACCTGCCTCCTTGTGTATCCGGCACCGGTTGAGGGCTCGTCGTGATCCGGACATATCCCGAATATCCTTGCCGCCAACCGGCGCTGGCCATCAACCTCCCTGACCGCTCGCTGGCACCACCTGTTGAGAGATGGTGCCAAACAGGTTTTGGCCAGAGCGATCTTCCATCGCGATCGACACTCTATCACCAAACTGCAAATAGGGGGTTATAGCTTGATCACAATCAAGAATTTCCAGCATGCGGCGCTCGGCGATGCAGGATGAACCGGCGCTGCGATCGTAGTTGGAGACGGTGCCCGAGCCGATGATGCAGCCCGCACCAAGGGGACGGGTCTTGGCCGCATGGGCAATCAGCTCGAAGAAGTTGAAGGTCATGTCCACCCCGGCTTCGGGCGCACCAAACAGCGCACCGTTGAAGTGGGTCAGAAGCGGCAGATGCACTTTGCCATCACGCCAGTCATCGCCCAGCTCGTCCGGGGTGATGGCCACCGGCGAGAAGGCGCTGGACGGTTTGGACTGGAAGAAACCAAAGCCCTTGGCCAGCTCCCCCGGGATCAGGTTGCGCAGGCTCACATCGTTGACCAGCATCAGCAGCTTGACGTGGCTGGCGGCCCCCTGCGGGCTCACCCCCATCGGCACGTCGTCGGTGATGATGGCTACCTCCGACTCGAAATCGATCCCCCACTCCTCGGAGCCCATGACAATCGGCCCACGGGGAGCCAAAAAGCTGTCGGAGCCCCCCTGATACATCAGCGGATCGTGCCAGAAGCTCTCCGGCATCTCGGCGCCGCGCGCCTTGCGCACCAGCTCCACATGGTTGACGTAGGCGCTGCCATCGGCCCACTGATAGGCGCGCGGCAGCGGAGAGAGGCAAGACGCTTCGTCAAAGGGGAACGCCTCGGCCACGCGGCCCTCGTTAAGCTGCTGATAGACAGCCTCCAGCCTGGGGGCAACCTCGGCCCACTCGTCGAGGGCGGCCTGCAGGGTGGGAGCAATCTCGCTCACCCGTACAGCCCGGGTCAGATCCCGGCTCACCACCACCAAAGCGCCATCGCGCTTGCCATTGTTCAATGTTGCCAATTTCATAAGCGATTCCTTATTTGCCGGCAGCAGCGTCCGGGCGCTGCCAGCTGGAGACATACCGGGTGTTCTCGATCCCTTCGCACAGACTGCCAACGTTCAGCGCATCGCGGGTATCGAGCATCACCGCCACCTCGTCGGTGAACTTCTTGGCATAGGCCTGCCCTGCCGCAAACGCCTTGGGATGGGGGCCGTGGGTGAAACCGGCGGGATGGAAGGTGACCATGCCCCGCTCGATATTGTCCCGGCTGAAGAAGTCCCCGGCGTGGTAAAAGAGCACCTCGTCGTAATCGTCATTGCTGTGATAGAAGGGCACCTTGAGGGCGCCGGGATCGCTCTCGATGGGGCGCGGCACGAAGGTACAGATCACGAAGCGGCTCGCCACAAAGGTCGAATGGGCCGACGGCGGCAGATGGTAGCGGTGGCTCATCAGCGGGCGGATATCCCGCCAGTTGAGGCGCACCACGCACAAATCCCCGTGCCACCCTTGCGCATCCAGCGGGTTGAACGGCCAGGTGATGACCGACACCTGATCGTGGCGCTTCACCTGCAGCGACCAGGGATTCTCATCCTGCTGGGCCAAAAAGCGCTCGTTGATGGCGGGCACATCCAGCGCCGCCGGGTCGAAGATGGCGTGATTGCCCACCAGCCCCTTGTCCGGCAGCTGGTAGCTGTCGTTGGTCGCCTCGATCATCAGGATGAACAGGGGCGCCGTCGGCTCGATGCGCCACATGGTGCCACGGGGGATCACCACATAGTCGCCATCGCGAAGAGTCAGGTGGCCGTAGTCGCAGAAGAACTCGCCGCCCCCCTCGTGGATAAAGAGCAGCTCGTCGCCGTCGGCGTTGCGCACCAGAAACGGCATCGCCTCGGAGAGCCGCCAGATGCGATAGCGGCAGTGGGGGTTGCTGAGAATGTCGGGAGCCACCCAGGGGGAGAGGGAACTCACCTCCTCCTGCAGGGCATTGAGGTCAAACAGCCGTGGCCGCAGCGGCCCCTCCCAACTGCTCCAGTCGGTGGGGGCATGCTTGTGGTGCATGTGGGTGGCGGGGCCGAAAAAGCCGCTGCGCCCCAGCTCGCGCTCATAGATGGCCTGTTCCGGCAGGTCGGCATGGGCCTGCCGGGAGTGGGTCCCCTCCCGATGGGGGAAGTTAATCCAGTTACGCATCGCTCGCTCCCTCTTTGCGGGCACCCTTCTCATCCTCGCCGCCATCCAGCACGCCACGGCGGATCTGGTCCAGCTCGATCGATTCAAACAGCGCCTTGAAATTGCCCTCGCCAAACCCTTCGTTGCCCTTGCGCTGGATGATCTCGAAGAAGACCGGGCCTATCACGGTATCGGTGAAGATCTGCAGCAGGATGCCATCCTTGGTGGGGGAGCCGTCGATGAGGATGCGCAGCTCTTTGAGGGCCGCCAGATCCTCCTGATGCCCCTCGACCCGGCTGTTCACCTTCTCGTAGTAGGTATCGGGCGTCGGCATAAAGCCGGTACCGCGGCTGCGCAGGGTGCGGATGGTGTGGTAGATATCGCTGGAGGCCATGGCGATGTGCTGGATCCCCTCCCCCTTGTACTGGCGCAGGTACTCCTCAATCTGGGACTTGTCATCCGCCGACTCGTTGATGGGGATGCGGATCTTGCCGCAGGGGGCGGTCATGGCGCGTGAATGCAGCCCGGTCAGCTTGCCCTCGATATCGAAGTAGCGAATTTCACGGAAGTTGCCGATCCGCTCGTAGAAGTTGGACCAGACATCCATATTGCCGCGATGCACGTTATGGGTCAGGTGATCGATCTCCATAAGACCGGCATCTACCTCTGCCATCCGGGCCTGCCAGTCGGGGTAGAAGACAAAATCCACGTCATAGATGGAGCCCTTGTCGCCATAACGGTCGACAAAGGAGAGCGTGCTCTCGCCGATACCGTAGATGGCGGGAATATTGAGCTCCATCGGGCCAATCTTGCCGACAAAGGGCTTGGCCCCCTTGGCGATGGCGTACTGCTGGGCTTTGCCCGCATCGCTCACCCGAAATGCCATGCCGCAAACGCTCGGCCCGTGCAGGCTGGCAAACTGCTCCGCCTGGGAGTGAGGCTCGGCATTGACCACGAAGTTGATATCCCCCTGCCGGTAGAGCCAGCACTGCTTGTGTTTGTGCTTGGCGACCTCGGCAAACCCGAGCGAAACGAACAGGCTCTTGAGGGCGGCAATCCCCTTGGCATCGGGGGCCGTGTACTCGACAAACTCGAAACCGTCTGTGCCTAACGGATTGATGGTATGGGTGGCGGAAGAGGTGGCATTCATCGGGCGCTCCTTGCTCTTGATTCGGTTAAAACGGATTGCAGCACCCAGCGGCGCGGCAAGTGTTAACAACTTGTTTCATTAGAAGCAGGGCGTAGCAGGAAGAGAAGAGGCGGGTTGCAGATAGTTTTTCGCAGCTGGCAGCAAAAGATGTAAATGGATTGTGACATTCAAGCCGCAGCCTTGCGGATCACACTATGACGACCCGCATGGCTGTCAGCTTTGGCTTACAGTTGCCAGTTTTTGACCATCAGATGGGGCAAGCGGGCCCGGGCCTTTTGCAGTCGCACAGGCGTCGGATTGATCAACCACGCCTCTTTCCCCAACCCCAGCAGCGGCAGATCGTGCAGGCTGTCGCTCAAGGCCAGCTCGGCATCGAGGGCGCAAATCTCCGGCAGCAGCTTGTGCTGGCCGTGGCAATAGAAGCGCGGCATCAGGCCGCCAAAACGGTAGTGCATCTGCGAGCCAATGATCCGGTGGGGCAACTGGCCGGGCAGTTGCTGATAGAGCTGGGCTCGCACCAGCGCGCAGGGACTGGCGGAGATCACCCAGCAGCGCGCCCCCTCGTGTTGCAGCAGATCGCGAGCCTGACGAAACAGTCCCGGCCTGGTGCGGCAATAGGCGCGCACCAGCTTGCGCCAGCCCAAAGGGGAAAGCCCCAACGTGATGGCCCACCAGATAAGGGAGATACCGCGCCGCCGCTGGCTGGGTAGCAGCTGACTTGGCAACAAATAGACCAACCCACCCAGCGCAATCACTGGCAACAGCAGCAGCGGCCAGATCCGGCGGCGCAGGATATAGCGCAGCAGACCGGCGTGGCTGTCGCCGGGGGCCAGGGTGTCGTCAAAGTCGGCCAGGATCCAGCGCGGTGCACGTCCGTCAGGATCACGCTCTTTCGCTGAATGGATCATGGTGTCAGACGCTGGGCGCATCAGCATCAGGGCGCAAGGGCTGCGATGGCTGCCGTGAGCTCGGGGGTGACAAATTCACTCCCCACATCGGGCGGGCAGACAAAGTCGAACGGCTCGCCCGCCAGCTTAAAACTCAGTCGCCAGGCGTGCAGATAGCCGCGATCGGCTGGCGTACCGCCATAGCGCTCATCCCCGAGAATGGGGGCGCCGATACTTTTGAGGGCAACCCGGATCTGGTGGGTCTTGCCGGTCTGGGGCTTGATGCGATAGAGCCGCAGCCCCTCGCGCACCGACACCGAATCGAACCAGCTGATGGCGGGGTTTTCCAGCGTGCGCGCCAGCATCCAGCTGCCGCCGCGCCCCTTTTGCATATCCCCCTTCACCCAGCCCTGCTTCTTCTTGGGTTTGCGATCGGAGAGCGCCAGATACTGCTTGCTCACCTCACGGGCCGCAAAGGCCATGCTCAGCTCGCGATTCGCCTCCGTGGTGCGGGCCAGCAGCACCAGCCCGGAGGTCATCTTGTCGAGCCGGTGCACCGGATAGAGGGTGAGCCCGGTATCGGCCTTCACGCGATTGACCAGCCCCGGATTGACCGACTCACCGTCGCCCTTCTCGTCGTGCATGCCGATGCCGGGCTGCTTGTCGATAACCAGGAAAGCGGGATGCTCAAACAATATCCGGTACATAAAACCTCGGGAACTGGGGAATAAGGCATGCAGCCAACGACTGGCGGCGCTCGGGAGTGCTGCATTCTCCCTGCTCGGCCGCCATTTGGCAAACCGGGCGGGCAGAGGATGAAGATAAAAAATGGCCCCGCCTGCAACAGGCGGGGCCATTTTCGCTCATCTTGGCAGCTCAACCCTTACACATTGCGCGGGCGCAGGTGGGCGTGCCAGCGCGCTTCCCACTTCTTGAACAGCCAGACGATGACAAAGGTGAGCAGCATATAGAGCAGCCCTGCGGTCAAAAACGCCTCGAACGGACTGTAGTAGCGGGAGTTGATGATCCGCGCCGCGCCGGTCAGATCGACGATGGTGATGATGCCCGCCACCGCCGAGCCCTGCAGCATGAAGATCACCTCGTTGCTGTAAGCCGGCAGTGCCCGACGAAACGAGTTGGGCAAAATGATCCGGGTCAGGGTCTGCCAGCGGGTCATGCCAAAGGCGTTGGCAGCCTCAATCTGGCCGCGCGGCATATTGTGCACCGCCCCGCGCACGATCTCGGCGGTATAGGCGGCGGTATTGAGGGTGAAGGCCAGCAGCGCACAGAACCAGGCTTCGGAGAAGAGCGACCAGGCGGCACTGTTCTTCAGCCACTCCCACTGGGCGGCGCCGTAGTAGATGATAAAGAGCTGCACCAGCAGCGGGGTGCCGCGAAAGAAGTAGATATAGGCCCAGATCGGCCCCTTGATCAGCCAGTTGCGGCTATTGCGCAGGATGCCCATGGGCACCGCCAGCATCAACCCAAGGATCAGAGAGAGGGCCACCAGCCAGACGGTGGTATAGAGCCCCTCCCAGTAGGTGGGCCACTCTTTGAGAATGATTGAGAAATCCATGGCTTACCTCGTCTTGATGGCATAGTGACGCTCGGCCCACTTGAGCGCCGAGGTGGAGACTGCGGTGAAGATCAGGAAGATCAGCGCCACCGCCATGTAGAAGGTGAAGGGTTGCTGGGTCGAGCCCGCCGCCAACGAGGCTTTGCGCACCATGTCATCGAGGCCGATGATGGAGACCAGCGCGGTGGTTTTCAGCAGCACCAGCCAGTTGTTGCCAAACCCGGGCAGAGCGTGGCGCATCATCTGGGGGAAGAGGATCCGCACAAACACCTGGGTTGCCCGCATGCCAAAGGCCCGTGCGGCCTCCAGCTCGCCTTTGTCCACCGCCAGAATGGCGCCGCGAAAGGTCTCGGTCATGTAGGCGCCGAAGATAAAACCGATGGTCGCGACACCGGCCACAAAGGGGCTGATGTCGATATAGTCCGGGAGCAGGGAGACCCACTCCTGATTGGGATTACTCTCCAGTAACCAGCTGTTGTAAGTCTCGTTGACCCAGGTGCAGATGCCGTTGATCAGCACCTGGCCGCCAAAGAAGAGCAGCATCATCAGCACCAGATCGGGGATGCCGCGAATGATGGTGGTGTAGCCGGTGGCGATGGCCCTGGCCCACTTGTAGGGAGAGAGTTTGGCCAGCGCCCCCAGCATCCCCAGCAGCAACGCCAGCAGCAGGGAGGCCAGCGCCACTTCCAGGGTGACCCAGGCGCCCTCCAGCAGCGAGGCTTCGTATCCTTTCAAATCAAACATATGCAGCTCCATCGCCACTGAATCTTCACGCACCTGCTAACCAGAAGGCTCCATAGCAGTCCGAATGAAATATGTGCAGCTCCATTGCAATCAATGCGGGCCCGTAAACTCCCTCAGGGAGGTGACGGGCCCGATGACTACTGACGGGATCAACCTGTCGTTACTTGCCGTAGACGTCTTTGGACTTACTCGCCGTAAACGTCTCTTTGTTTTACTCTCCGTAAACGTCGAACTCGAAGTACTTGTCGTTGATTTCCTTGTACTTGCCGTTGGCACGCAGCGCCAGAATGGCGGCGTTGAATTTCTCTTTCAGATCCTTGTCAGCCTTGCGCACCGCAATACCGGCACCCTCGCCAAACCACTTGGGATCGGTCAGTTTCGGGCCGACGAATTCAAAGGCATCACCGCCCTCTTTCTTCAGCAGACCGTCGGTGATGGCGGCAGAGTCGGCCAGCACATAGTCCACACGACCGGATTTCAGATCGAGATAGGCTTCATCGGCGGTGCCGTAACGCTTGATGGTGGCGTTGGGGAAGTTGTCGGTAATAAAGGTATCCATGGAGGTCGCACGCTGCACCGCGACGGACTTGCCTTCCATAAAGGCTTTGTCGAGCTGCACATCAGTGCCCTTCTTGGCGGCGAAGCGGGCCGGAATGTGCTGGTACTTCTGGGTGAAGTCCACCTTCTTCTTGCGCTCTTCTGTGATGTCCATGGTGGCGATGATGGCGTCAAACTTGCGCGACAGCAGCGCCGGAATGATGCCGTCCCAGTCCTGCTTGACCAGGGTGCACTTCACTTTCATCTCTTCGCACAGGGCGTTGGCGATGTCGATATCAAAACCTTTCACCTCGCCACTGGGCTCGGTCCAGGAGAAGGGGGGATAGGCACCCTCAACCCCGATCCGGACCTCTTTCCACTCCTTGGCCATCAGGCTACCGGACGCGAGGGCAGTAACTACGGCTGTCGCCAGCATCAGCTTGTTCATGTATCTCTCCTTGATAAAACAGTTGATTGGGTAACCAGGCATCCCGCCATCAGTAGATGGAGGAGATGAATTGCTTGAACCGCTCGGATTTGGGATGGGCGAAAATCTCCTTGGGGTTGCCCTCCTCTTCCACCCGCCCCTGATGCAGAAACATCACCTTGTTCGATACATCCCGGGCAAACGACATCTCGTGGGTCACCACCAGCATGGTGCGCCCCTCTTCGGCCAGCTCGCGCATCAGGCCGAGCACCTCCCCCACCAGCTCGGGATCCAGCGCCGAGGTGGGTTCGTCAAACAGCATCACCTCGGGCTCTACCGCCAGCGCACGGGCAATGGCGGCCCGCTGCTGCTGACCACCGGAGAGGTGGCCGGGATAGTAGTCACGCCGCTCCCAGAGTCCAACCCGGTTGAGCAGTTGCTCTGCCTTGGCCAGTGCTTCGGCGCGAGGCACCTTGAGCACCTGGATCGGCACTTCGATGATGTTCTGCATGATGGTCATGTGTGACCAGAGATTGAAACTTTGAAACACCATGGCCAGCCGGCTGCGGATCCGCTCCACCTGACGCATATCCTCGGGCAACCGCTCGCCGGCGCGGCTGGTTTTCATCCGGATCAGCTCGCCATGGAGCGAGACGGTGCCGGATGAGGGGGTTTCGAGCAGATTGATACAGCGAAGAAAGGTCGACTTCCCCGAGCCGGAGGAGCCGATAAGGGAGATCACATCCCCCTTGTGGGCGGTCATGTCGATGCCCTTGAGCACTTCGTGGGTGCCAAAATATTTGTGCAGATCACGTACTTCCAGTGCGGCAACGTCGCTCATCCATTACAACCTTGTCTGTCCCTAGACGCCGCAGGGGGCGTGACTCAACCATCGTCCATTTAACAAAAAGTTAACCGATGGCAACCTTCAGCGAAAATATCACCCGGATAGTGAAAAAACAATACAGAACGAGGGTCTTCAGGGGATTCGCTCTATTTTTATTCGCTCTTTGCGTATTTTTCAGCACTTTGTTTGCATAAACAGCCGTTTCAATGGCTATTCCGATACCGCCTTTTTATACCCCAATCATATCAGTGGCAAGAGAAAAGCGTGATGTGTGCCAAACCGGCACCAAAATGGCTTTATGCACCCCCTTGCCGAGCGAAATATCGGCCCCCCGATTGGATCAACTTGATTTCATTGGTGCACTCGGGCTCGCACAGAACCTTATCAAACAGAGAGGTTGTGGCAAAAAAGTAACAATCTGCCCCCAAAAGGGCTGTTTTTGGCCATGAAAGCGAGAGATATGTGACACAGAGCCAATAAGTAATGATAAGGTGGTGTTTTTATCAGTTTTTGTGATCGAGGCCTCGATGCTGCTCAATGTGTTGCTGATCCTGTTGCCACTGGCAATCGGCTATCTGGTTCCCCTCTCCTCTGCCCGGCTGATCAAGCTGGTCAACCAGAGTCTGGGCAAGATGGTCTACCTCATTCTGTTTCTGATGGGGCTCGGGCTTGCCTATGTGGAGAACCTGGGCAGCAATCTGGCGGTGATCTTCAAGGTCGCCGGGGTGATGCTCACCGCGATCACGGTCTGCAACCTGCTGGCCCTCTGGTGGCTCGACAAGCGCACGCCGCCGACCCACGAGGCGAGCGATGCCAAGATGCCGGGCAAGTTGCACCTGTTGTGGGAATCCCTGCAGCTCTGCTTTGTGGTGCTCGGCGGTGTGCTGCTGGGTCTACTGGTGGATCTGCGCGCCCTGCCCATCGACAAGTGGAGCGAGTGGGCCCTGATGCTGCTGCTGTTTCTCATCGGGGTGCAGATGCGCAACTCCGGCATGCGGCTGCGCCAGATCCTGCTCAACCCCTGGGGGATGAAGATAGCCGCCACCGTCATCCTCAGCAGCTGGCTGGGCAGCCTGCTGGCGGCCCAGTTGCTGGGCATGCCCTTTGCCCATGGTCTGGCGATGAGCTCGAGCTTCGGCTGGTATTCGCTCTCCGGCATTCTGGTGGCCGACAAACTGGGGCCGGTGCTCGGTTCTGCTGCCTTTATCAACGATCTGGGGCGCGAGCTTATCGCCATCCTGATCATTCCGGTGCTGATGCGTCGCCACCCCTCGGCCGCCATCGGTTACGGCGGCGCCACGGCGCTGGACTTCACCCTGCCGGTCATCCAGAAATCAGGGGGCATTCAGGTGGTGCCGGTGGCCATTGTCTCCGGCTTTATCCTGAGCCTGCTCGGCCCCATCCTGATCCTCGGGTTTCTGGCGCTCTAAGCCTGATTCCCACATTGCAGATAAAAAAGCCCGACCTTGTTGTCGGGCTTTTGCTGTTTGGAGCAACCACGCACTCGCACTGGCTGCGATATTGCCCGCAGCCTTATTCGCGCCACTGGCCGCCACTCATCACCCGTTCGATAGCAAACGTCCGGTCGTGCACCAGCAGCAGATCCGCATCCTGCCCGACCCCGATACGCCCCTTGCTGCCAAGCCCCAGCGCCTGCGCCGGATTGCTCGTCACCACGGCCAACGCCCTCTCCAGCGAGACACCGAGCCGGGTCGCGCGCACGCACTGCTGCCACAGGCTGGCAATCTGGCCGCAGCGCATCTCGATTAGCCGCCCTTCGCCATCAAAGCGCGGCAGGCTGGCGTTGGCATCCGAGCTGAAGGTGATGCGCTCGGCTGGCACATTGGCGGCCAGCAGCTCGAGAAGCGCATCGGCGGCAAGCCGCTCGCCATCCTCCAGCAGATCGGGAAAGCTCGAGGTGGTGAGGTCGACCCAGCCTCCCGCCTTGCCCCACTCGATGGCCTCGGCAAAGAGCCAGGGATTGCGGTTGCAGTGAGTGGGATAGAGCTGGCGCAGCGGAATATCGGTCTCATCGCGCAGGGCCCGCAGGGGCGCCAATGCCCCCTTGCCATCCCCGACATGGAAGAAGCTGACCCCGCTCTTGCCCGCAAGCAGCCCGGCCACCCGCGCCTCGCTGGCAAGCCTGGCCAGCTCGTCGTGGGTCGGCGCACTGGATCTGTGGTCACTGATGGCCACCTCCCCCACCCCCAATACCTCGGGGATCAGGATGATGTCCGACTCCACCGTGCCGGTCAGGGTCTTGACCGGCAGATGGTAGGAGCCGGTATACATAAAGGCGCTCACCCCGGCGGCGCGAAACTCGCGCACCTTGCCGAGCACCTGCGCGGGAGTGCGGGTCAGGCTGTCGGTACCGAGCGCCGCCACCAGGGTGGTGACACCGGCCTTGAGCGCCTCGCTCGCCGCCAGTTCCGGGGTGCGAAAGGCAAAGCCCCCCTCACCGCCACCGCCGGTGATATGGGCCAGCGGATCCACCAGCCCGGGCACCAGATAGCGGCCACGACCATCGACCCGATGCAGCGGCCAGTTTGTGGGCACCGTCAACCCCTTGCCCATCCAGGCGATACGGCCATCGGCCACCAGCAGATCCTGCTGGCCAAGGTGGGTGGGGCTGAAGATCTCGGCCCCCTCGATCAGGGTCAACATGGCGATCCTCCTTGCACGATTGTCGCTTGCCCAATGAAAAGAGAGGGAGCAAGCTCCCTCCCCCCGTCAACCACCATATATATCGTACTTGAAGTACTTCTGGTTGATCTGCTGATAGGTGCCGTTGGCACGCAGGGCCTTGATCGCCTCGTCCAGCTTGCCCTTGAGCTCCTTATCGCTCTTGCGCACGGCGATCCCCATACCATCACCAAACCACTGGCGATCGGTCAGGGCGGGCCCCACATAGTCGAACTTGTCGCCCCCCTCTTTGCCAAGCAGCCCCTGCTCGATGGCAGAGGCATCGGCCAGCAGGGCCAGCACCCGACCCGCCTTCAGATCGAGATAGGCCTCATCGGCATTGCCGTAGCGGACTATGGTGACATTCGAGCCAAAATTGTCGGTCAGGTACTTGTCGTGGGTGGTGGCACGCTGCACCCCGATGCGCTTGCCCGCCATGCCTTCCGGGGTCAGCGTCAGCTCGGTCCCCTTGGCCGCCACAAAGCGATTGGGAATATGGGCATATTTCTCGGTGAAATCGACCTTCTGGCGCCGCTCGTCGGTGATCGACATGGCGGCGATGATGGCGTCGTATTTGCGCGACAGCAGGGCCGGGATCATGCCGTCCCAATCCTGCGCCACCAGCTCGCACTTGACCGCCATCTGCTGACAAAGGGCGTTGGCGAGATCGATATCAAACCCCTTGATCTCGCCCGACGCATCGGTCCAGGAGAAGGGCGGGTAGGCCCCCTCCACCCCGAAGCGCACGGTTTTCCACTCCTTGGCCATGGCGGGGGTGGCCAGCAGGCTGGCAACAAACAGGGCTGAGAGGGTCAGTCTGATCTTCATCATGAGTACTCCATTACATAAAAAGCGCACAGGCGCGGACAAGGCACCGCAGGCGAATGCATGCGATGACCAAAAGCGGCAAAATCTGGATGAGCGAGATCACGCCCGAGCGGGCGTCAGTGAACTGCTCCAGAGGTTCGATCTATTCGTCGAACCACTCGGAGAGATAGAAAGGCTTGAAGTAGAAGGCCAGAAAAAAGCCTCTGGCTTTGCGCATCATGGTGGTTTGTCGCGTCCTGTGACAAAGATGGCATCACCTTAGCACGCCCGAATTTTGCCCGGCAAGAGGCAGCCGCCGGGCAGTAGCAAAATCCCGATCATGGTCAAGGCGGGCGGGATCCGTTAGGCTCGAAGCACCTTGCCATCCCATAACAGACCCACAGCGACCGATGAATTTTCTGGCCCATCTCCATCTGGCTGCCCACACCCGAAGCTCCCTCACCGGCAATCTGCTCGGCGATTTCGTCAAAGGCACGCTGCCCACGGGGCTTGCCGCCCACTTCGATGAGGGGATCTGGCTACACCGCAAAATTGACGCTTTCACCGACAGCCACCCCGAGCACAAGGCGGCCGTCGCCTGTTTCGAGGCCCCCTGGCGCCGCTTTGGCGGCATAGTGGTGGATATGATCTACGACCACTGGCTGAGCCTGCACTGGGGACTGTTCAGCACCGAGCCCCTGCCCCGCTTCCTGCAACGCAGTTATGAGCAGCTATTGGCGGATCACCCACGCCTGCCGGACGGACTGCCACTCCCCCTCAAACGGATGGCCGAGCAGAACTGGATCGCCTCCTACCGCCACAGGGAGGGGCTGGGGCAAGCGCTAAATGGCATCGGCCGCCGACTGCGCCGCCCGGTACAACTGGGAGAGGCGCTGCTGACCCTCGATGAGTCGCAGTGGCAAACATGCGAGGCGGGATTTCTGCGCTTCTATCCCCAGCTGATGGACTTTAGCCAGCAGCAGCTGGCCCAATATCGGGCAGCCCAAGGGGCACAGTGATCCCTCTGGATAGAGCTGCTTCCCCATAAAAAACGCCCCTTGCGGGGCGTTTGTCATCAGTTGGCTTCGTCTTTCTTTTTGCGAATGCTTAAGCCCAGCTCCCGACCACGCAGTCGGGCGTAATAGATGGTGCCGACAAAGGCGAGAGTGGTGAAGACCAGCTCCACCACCGCCAGCCACCGCTCCCCCTCATCCGTGGTGATCAGGGTGAGGGCGTGGAGGAAATAGGGCATCAACACGAAGTTGCCCCAGGCGTGGGTGTAGGGGTTGCCCTGCACTATCCCCTTGAGGGGGAAGAGCAGCGGCACCGTCCAGATCACCGGCAGCAGCCAGGGGTTGAGGTCCGGGTGGGGTGACAGCCACAGATGCCAGAGGATGACCCAGCCCAGCAGACCGAAGAAGCCGACCAGAGTCAGCCAACGTGCGAAGCGGGTGCTCACTTGAGGATCTCCAGCACCTGCTCCGGCGGGCGACCAATGCGGGCCTGACCATTCTTGATGACAATGGGGCGCTCGATCAGCTTGGGATGCTGGTGCATGGCGCGAATAAGGGCATCACCGCTGACATCGGCCAATCCCAGCTCCTTGTAGAGATCCTCCTTGGTGCGCATCAGCTGGCGGGGATCGCTAAAACCGAGCAGAGAGAGCAGGTTGCGGATCTCATCTTCGCTCGGGGCCTGCTCCAGATAGAGCACCACATCAGGGGCGATCCCGTGCTGTTCCAGCAGGGCCAGGGTTTCGCGACTCTTGGAGCAGCGCGGATTGTGGTAGATTTGGGTCTCGCTCATGGTAACTCCCTGATTAATCGCAAGATGGGACTAGAAACGGCGCTATTGTAGGGGAAAGTGATGGTCAGGGTAAGCGGCAGTGGAAAGGAATTGAAACGAATTTGTTGGCTGATTGTGGCTGGCCTGCTGGGCGCCTGCACACCCGCCCCCGAATTTACCGATGCAACAGGGCAGTCGGTCAGCCTGCGCCACTTTGCCGGCAAGCCGCTGCTGGTCAACTACTTCGCCCCCTGGTGCGCCCCCTGCCTGCGGGAGATGCCGCGCCTCAACGGGCTGGCAGCGGAGGGCCAGATCACAGTGGTGGCCATCAACTACGACCCGACCACGCCAGCAGAGCTGGACAAGCTGGCTGCGCAGTATCACATCAAGGTGCCGCTCCTTATTGCCAATGAAGATGCCAGGCTCCCCTTCCCTCGCCCAAGCGGCCTGCCCACCAGCTATCTGCTCGATAGCGAGGGCAAGCTCAAGCAGACGCTGGTCGGCGAGCTCGACCAGCAGCAGATCGAGATGCTCAAGGCGACCGCCAGCAGCATGAGTCACTAGCCCATCGCTGCTATCACCGTCCCCCACATCAACGCCACCGCCATAAACAACAAGGGCGCACCATAGTGCGCCCTTGTTTGATAGGTTTCGTTAGCCCTTGAGGCTGTCGAGATCCTTCTTGGCCCGCTCCAGCTCGGTGATGCGCGCCTCCAGACGAGCCAGGGTCATCCGGTCGCTGGTGGTGCCGCGCGCCACGATCAGCTCGTCGATGGCCGCCTGATAATCCCCGCGCAGCGCGAGCATCTCGGCCCGCGCCATATGCAGCTCGGTCATTCTGCCCGCCTTGCGATAGGCATCGGCCAGCAGGTTCCAGGCCAGATTGTTCTCCTCATGGGCACGGGCATAGGGGTCGAGGATGGCGATGGACTTCTTGTAGTTGCCGCTCTCGAGGTAGGCGTTGCCGAGGTTGACCACCACCACTTCGTTATCCGGCATCCGGCTGCGGAACTTCTCGAGGCGCGCGATGGCCTGGGCACTGCGCCCCTTGGCCAGATCGATGTCGGTCTGGGCATCGACGATAAAGAGATCTTCCGGATGACGGGCCGCCAGCTCCTGCATCAGGGTATCCGCCTCGTCGGTGCGCTTGAGCTGGATCAGCGCCAGCGCCTTGCCATAGATGGCGGCATCCTTGAGCGGATAATCCCCCTTCTGGATCCGGCTATCGAAGTAGCTCAGCAGCCCCTGCGGGGTATCGGTACCAAAACGCACCTGAATCCGCACCTTGGCCAGCCAGAAGTCGAGACTGGGCGGCAAGTCGCGGCGACCATAGCTGCCCGCCCGAGCGCGGGCCTCGCTGATCCGGGTCTCCGGCAGCGGGTGAGTGAGCAGCATTTCCGGCGGCTTGCTGGCGTAACGGTATTCGGCAGCCAGTTTCTGGAAGAAGTTGGCCATCCCCATGGGGTCGAAACCGGCATCATAAAGCGTCTTCATGCCGATGCGATCCGCTTCATATTCGTTGTCGCGGGTGTAGTTGATGGCCGACTGCATGGAGAGGCCCAGCGTGGTCTGCAGCGCGGCGATACCGGCGGTCGGGTTGATCACCGCCAGCGCGATGGAGCCCACCAGACCGGCCAGGGTCACCGCCGAGCTGCTCGCCTGCGCCTCCATATAACGGGCGATATGGCGCTGGGTCACGTGGGTGATTTCGTGGGCCAGTACCGAGGCCAGCTCGCTCTCGCTGTCGGCGTAGAGGAACAGGCCGGTGTGCACCTTGACCCGCCCGCCGAGGAAGGCGGCCGCGTTGATGCTGGGATCATTGATGAGGAAGAAGGTAAACGGGAAACGCACCCCATCGGCGTTGGTCAGCAGTCGCTGACCCAGATCGTCAATGTACTGGCTCAGCACCGGATCATCGATGATCGGCAGACCCGCACGGGCAAAGCGCATAAAAGCGTTGCCGTAACGCACTTCCTGCTCGATGGGCAGGGCAGCAACCCCGGCCGTGCCGATGTCGGGAAGCTGATTGTTGGCCTCGGCATGAAACGTGGCGCCCATCAGGGAAGCCAGCAGGGGAAGCGATGCCATCAGGGGGGAAAAACGTGCCACGTTATCTCTATCTCCATCAGAAAGGGCCTCGGCAGAATACCCTTGCCCATCAAGGGCTACAAGCGTTGTTTCATGCTCTTATCACGGCCATAATAGCGGCCACCTGCCTGATGGAGCCCCCATGGAAGTTCTCGACCTGACCCCCTGGCGTTGCCCCGAGCCGCTGATCCGGCTCAAGCTCTGGTTGCGGGAGGCCAAAAGCGGTCAAACCGTCACCATCCGGCTGGCCGATGCGGGCTCCCGGCAGGATATTCCGGCCTATCTGCACCGTCAGGGCCACCATGTCGAGATGCAGCAACAACCGGACAATACCCTCTCTTTGCAGTTGGTTGTCGGGGCGAAACAGCCATCTTGAGCCCCAGTGATGTAAGGATGCCGTCATGTTAGAAGTATTGAAGCGCTGGTATCAGACCCGTTTTTCCGATCCCGATGCCGTTACCCTTTTCCTGTTGCTGGTGTTCTGCTTCACCATCATCTGGCTGTTTGGCGATCTGCTGGCCCCCCTGCTGGTGGCGCTGGTAATGGCCTATCTGCTGGAGTGGCCGGTCGCCCGGCTGCAAAAAGCGGGGCTGTCGCGCACCCTGGCCACCAGCGTCATTCTGATCCTCTTTATTGCGGTAGCAGTCGCCTCCTTGCTGGGTCTTATCCCGACGCTGGTGAGTCAGGGGATCAATCTGGCCAAAGAGGCGCCGGCCATGCTGACCCACGCTCAGGATTATGTGCGCACCCTGCCTGACAAATACCCCGAGCTCATCGACGTCAGTCTGGTGGAGACCGTCATCGACAATATTCGCCAGCGCATCCTCAGTGGCGGCGAGCATCTGGTAAGCGCCTCCCTCAGTTCGCTGGTCAACGTGGTCGCCATCATGATCTACCTCATTCTGGTGCCGCTGATGGTCTTCTTTATGCTCAAAGACAAGCGGGTACTGATGGGCAGCCTGCGCCGCTTCCTGCCGCGCAACCGCACCCTGGTCAACCGGGTGTGGGTCGAGATGAACAACCAGATCATCAACTACATCCGCGGCAAGGTGATCGAGATCCTCATCGTCGGCATCGCCACCTATGTTCCCTTCGCCCTGATGGGACTGCGCTACTCGGTGCTGCTGGCGGTCGCGGTCGGCTTCTCGGTGCTGATCCCCTATATCGGCGCCGCCGTGGTGACCGTACCGGTCGCCATGGTCGCCCTGTTCCAGTGGGGGCTCACCCCGGAGTTTGCCTGGCTGATGGTGGCCTATCTGGTCATTCAGGCCCTCGATGGCAACCTGCTGGTGCCGGTGCTTTTCTCGGAAGCGGTCAACCTCCATCCGGTGGCCATCATCATCGCCGTGCTGGTCTTCGGCGGCTTGTGGGGATTCTGGGGAGTCTTCTTCGCCATTCCCCTCGCCACCCTGGTCAAGGCGGTGATCAATGCCTGGCCAAAACGTGAAGAGATGCCCAGTGCCGCAAAATAACCTGCTTCCCCTGCAATCGTGACAACGGAGTGTCCATGACCTTTTTTCGTCAAATCAGAGCGGCAGGGCTGACGGCCCTGCTCCTCGCTGCCGCCATGCCAGCGCGTGCCGATATCGATCTTGGCGCCATGGATCTGCTCACCAGCGACAGCCCTACCAGCCCGGTGCCACAGGGCTTTGTCGCCGGTGCGGCGCTCATCGGGGGACAGGCCCGTTATGAAGCGCAGGACAACGCCCTCTACGCCATCCCGGGCTTTATCTACTTCGGCGACGACTTTATGTTTCTGGGAGATCGGGCCCGCTACTACTTCCACAAGGATGAGAACGTGGCCCTCTACGGCTATGGCCGGGTCCGTTTTGGCAATCTGGATCCCGAGGACTCTCCGGCCTTTACTGGCATGGAGCAGCGAAAATGGCAGCTGGAAGGCGGGATCGGTGGCAACATCATCACCCCCTACGCCCTGCTGACCGTGCGTGCCAACAGCGATGTCACCGGCCGCAGCAAGGGACAGGAGCTGCTGCTGTGGGCCGATTTCCCCATCCTGCGCGACAACCTGCTGATCATGCCGGGGATGGGGCTGATGCTGCGCAGCGACAAGATGGCCAACTACTACTTCGGCGGCATCTCCGAGAGCGAGGCGACTGCCCAGCGGCCCGCCTGGGATACCGGCACCACCCTCTCCCCGATGGCGGCCCTCATCACCAGCTACCGCTTCAGCCCCAACTGGATTGGCATGTTTGCCATGAACTACGAATGGTATGATCGGGACATCAAAAACAGCCCCATCGTCCAGCACGATGGCGAGCTCTATGCGGGTTTTGCGCTGGGCTATATCTGGTAACGGTTATGAGTCTTGAACCGTGAGACACGACCAAACAAAAGGGAGCCCTCGGCTCCCTTTTTCACGACCATCAGGCTGGTAGTACAGCCTGCTCAGGCTGCCAATTCAGGCTTACAGCGCCGCCAGAAACTCGGCCAGCTGCTGATTGACGAAGGCCGGATTTTCCAGCGACGAGATGTGGCCAGCCATCGGGATCTCCCTGAACGGGCAACCCAGCACCTCGGCCATCAGATAGCCCTCCAGCACCGGACGGGCCTTGTCCTCGCAGCCGGTCATCACCAGTGCGGGAGTGGTGATCTCCTCCAGCCACTCGATACGATCTTCGCGGGTCACAAAGCTGCGGCCCACCGCCACCATGGCGGCAATCTTCTCGTTTGGCCAAGCGGCCAGACGCGCCTTGAAATCGGCCAGCAAGTCGGCATCGGGCTGGTTGGCAAAGAAGATAGGCGCCACCTGTTCGATGATGGGCGCCGGCACGGTGCCGAGCTGCTCGATCATCGCCAGCATGCCGAGGTAGCGCTCGCAGGTGATCTGCGGTTCCAGGCCGACAAAACTGTCCATCAGCACCAGACCCTTAAGGCGGTTTGGCACCATGCGCGCCAGCTCCACACCCCACATGCCGCCGATGGAGAGGCCCACCAACACGAACTCCTCAATGCCGAGGGCATCGAGCAGCGCCAGGTGATCCCGCGCCAGAGTCGCCAGGGTGCAGCCACCTTCGGGGAGCAGGTCGGAATCACCGTGGCCCCACAGCTCGGGAACGATGCAGCGATAGCTGCCCTTGAGCGCCTCGATTTGCGGCGCCCACATGGCGCTGTCCCACAGATAGCTGTGGCCAAACAGCAGTACCGGCCCTTGCCCTTCGTCCAGATAGGCCATCCGGCGGCCCGCTATCTCCATAAAATGCTTCATGTTATCTCCTGTTGCCAGCGATGGGCGGGCAGTGTATCACGTCCCCCTTGGCAGGTGACGCCTCCCTGGTGCAAGCTGACAGTGACTCAAAGAAGTCACCCATGAAAGGATGCCAAAAGGAGAAGCCCATGGCGAAGGAGAAGAGCAAGAAGCGGCCGCGTCTGGACAAGAAGTGCTACGAGCACCACCTTGCCCATCTGCAGGAGGAGCTGGTCAAGCTGCAGGAGTGGGTCAAGCAGGAGGGGTTAAAGGTAGTGGTACTGTTCGAGGGACGGGACGCCGCCGGTAAAGGGGGCGTCATCAAGGCGATCACCGAGCCGCTCAACCCCCGGGTCTGCCGGGTCACGGCGCTGCCCGCCCCCTCCGATCGGGAGCGCTCCCAGTGGTACTTTCAGCGTTATGTGGCCCACCTGCCCGCCGCTGGCGAGATGGTGCTGTTTGACCGCTCCTGGTACAACCGGGCCGGAGTCGAGCGGGTGATGGGATTTTGCAGCGATGCCGAGTATCGCGAGTTTCTGCGCGCCTGCCCCGAGTTTGAGCGGATGCTGATCCGCTCCGGCATCACCTTGATCAAATACTGGTTCTCGGTCAGCGATGAGGAGCAGGAGAAGCGCTTCAAGGAGCGGATCAACACCCCCATCAAGCGCTGGAAATTCAGCCCGATGGATTTGCAGTCCCGCTCGCGCTGGGTGGAATACTCCCGCGCCAAGGATGACATGTTCACCTACACCGACACCGAGGATTGCCCCTGGTTCGTGGTGGAGGCAGATGACAAACGCCGTGCCCGCCTCAACTGCATCGCCCATCTGCTGAGCAAGGTGCCCTACGAGGCGATCCACTACGAGCCTATCAAGCTCCCCCCCATCAAGACCGAAGGGTATGAGCGCCCGCCGCTGGCCAGCCAGACCTTTGTGCCCGATATTACCGCCGAACTCGAGGCTTGAACCGGGTTACCTTGCCTATCTGCATGTTCAAATCGCAGGCAATAAAAAGCCGGTCTGACGACCGGCAAAAAGGCATTGATTATTAAGAAAGGAAAACCAGCACAACAAAAAATCAGGTACGGATATATTTGGCGGTACGGGGGAACGCCTGCTCCTTGGCATCGAACAGGTAGCAGGCCTCGGCCGGAATACCCACGCTGTAGGTCTGACCGGTCGCCACATCCACATCCGAGGTGGCCTTGACGGTAAAGTCGTGACCATCCACATCCATATAGACGAAGGACTCGGCGCCCAGGTGCTCGGCCACCTGCACGATCCCGCTCACCTTGCTGTGCGCATGGGGGTGATCCAGCGGCATCAGGTGCTCGGGGCGAATACCCAGCTCCACCTTGTCACCCACAGCGCCACTGCGGGCATCGACCCGGGCACGCACGGTATCGCCAGAGGTCAACTTGACCAGGCACTCCTGCTCGCCAATCTCCAGCAACTCGCCCGCCAGGAAGTTCATCTTGGGAGAGCCGATAAAGCCCGCCACGAACTTGTTGTCCGGGTTGTGGTAGAGATCCAGCGGTGAACCGAACTGTTCCAGGTTGGTGGCAGCTTCGGCCTTGAGCGGGCTCAGCACCACAATCTTGTCGGCCAGGGTCATCGCTTCCACCTGATCGTGGGTCACGTAGATGATGGTGGAGTTAAGCTCTTTGTGCAGCTTGGCGATCTCGATCCGCATCTTGACCCGCAGCGCGGCATCCAGGTTGGAGAGCGGTTCGTCAAACAGGAACACCTGCGGCTGCTGCACGATGGAGCGACCGATGGCGACACGCTGACGCTGACCACCGGAGAGCGCCTTGGGCTTTCTGTCCAGCAGCGGCTCGAGACCCAGGATCTCGGCGGCGCGCATCACCCGCTTGTGGATGTTCTCCTTGTCCATCTTCTTGAGCTTCAAGCCAAAGGCCATGTTCTCGTAGATGTTCATGTGGGGATAGAGGGCGTAGGACTGGAACACCATGCCGACGTTGCGCTCTACCGGCGGCACGTCGTTCATGTAGCGACCGCCGATGGTCAGCTCACCGCTGGTGATGTCTTCCAGACCCGCGATCATCCGCAGCAGGGTGGATTTACCGCAGCCGGACGGGCCGACGAAGACAATGAACTCCCCTTCCTTGATGGAGAGGTTGATGTTGCGCAGGGTGTCCTTGTGAACAGCCGGATCGTAATTTTTGCGAACGTTGTTGAGTACTACTTCAGCCATGACGAGCTCCGCTCTTGAATCTTTGCAAATCGTGATAGCGGGGGGAGTCAGCTCCCCCGGCCATAAACTTAACCTTTCACACCACCAGCAGTCAGACCGCCAACCAACCAGCGCTGTGCCAGCAGGAACACCACTGTGATGGGGAAACCGGAGAGCACTGCGGCCGCCGCGAAATCACCCCACAGATAGTTCTGCGGATAGAGGTACTGCTGGGCCCCGACCGCCAGGGTCAGATTGTTCACATCCTGCAGCAGGATGGAGGCCATGGGCACCTCGGTAATGGAACCGATAAAGGCCAGAATAAACACTACCGCCAGGATGGGCACCGACAGGGGCAACAGGATCAGACGGAATGCCTGCCACGGGGTCGCACCGTCGATGGCCGCCGCCTCCTCCAGCGAGGAGTCGATGGTCTCGAAGTAGCCCTTGATGGTCCAGACGTGCAGGGCAATCCCCCCCATGTACGCCAGGATCAGGCCACCGTGGGTGTTGAGACCCAGCCAGGGGATGTAGTCACCAATCTTGTTAAAGAGCGCGTAGATGGCTACCAGTGCCAGCACCGCCGGGAACATCTGGAAAATCAGCATGCCCTGCAGGATGGTGGACTTGCCACGAAAACGCAGGCGGGCAAAGGCGTAAGCACAGGTGGTGGAGAGCGTCACGATCATCAGGGCAGTGATGCCGGCGATCTTGATGGAGTTCCACAACCAGGTCAGCACCGGGAACGGCGGCGGCGTGATGCTGCCGTCGGCGTTGGTGATGGACATGCCCAGCGCCAGCTTCCAGTGATCCAGCGTCGGATTGGAGGGGATGATCTCCCCTACCGCGAAGTTACCGTTACGGAACGAGATGGCGATAACCATGATCAACGGGAAGATGATCAGCGCCAGGAAGCCCCACATGACCAGGTGGGTTGCCCACACCCGGTATTTGACTGATTTGGGTTGTACGATTGCCATGTTGAAGCCTCCTTACAGCTGCTTGTCGGCTTTGGACAATTTCAGGTTGAGCAGCGCCAGCGCACCTACGATGAGGAAGATAGCTGTGGCGATGGCACTGGCCAGACCGTAGTCCTGACCACCCGATCCCTGGAACGCAATCCGGTAGGTATAACTCACCAGCAAGTCGGTGGTACCGGCCGGGGTGCTGGCGCCGATGATGTCGGGCGCACCGTTGGTCAACAACTGGATAAGCACGAAGTTGTTGAAGTTGAAGGCGAACGAGGCAATCAACAGCGGTGTCAGCGGCTTCATCAGCAGCGGCACGGTGATCTTGAAGAAGTTCTGTACCGGGCCGGCACCGTCCATGGCGGACGCTTCATAGAGATCTTCCGGAATGGCTTTGAGCAGGCCCATGCAGAGGATCATCATGTAGGGGTAGCCGAGCCAGGTGTTGACAATCAGGATCATCACCTTGGCCAGGAAGGGGTTGGTATACCAGTCCGGCTTGATGCCAAACGCCGCTTCCAGGAACATGTTGATCTCACCGAAGTTCTGGTTGAACAACCCCTTGAACACCAGGATGGAGATAAACGCCGGGATCGCATAGGGCAGGATCAACATGACCCGATAGAAACCGCGCCCCTTGAGCTCTTCCCACTGCACCAGACAGGCCAGCACCATGCCGATAGCCAGGGTGAAAGCGACGGAGCAGGTTGAGAAGATCACGGTCCAGATGAAGATCTGCAGGAAGGGTGACTGGATGCCCGGATCGGTGACGATGCGCGCGAAGTTCTTCCAACCGACGCTCACCACAAAGCCCGGAGCAATACCCTTGCCGACAAACTGACCCTGTTCGTCGATGTACTGATAGAAGCCGGTCTCGCCATTGGGCAGCATCAGCTCGCCATTCTGGGTATCACGCAGCAGGTTGCTGTCTTTGATCACCACGCCGGACTTGAGCACGGCACCATCCATCAGACGGGTGTAGTGCTGCTTCTGGGCGGCAAACTTGCGCAGGCTGCTCAGGGTCAGGTGGGTACCGCCATCCGGCAGTACCAGATCAAGGTCACTCAGGTGAGTACGATGCTCAACAATGGCGCGGATCGGTGCGGCCTTGCTGGCCGCTTCGCCAGTGAAGGGCTGCAGCTCGACCACTTGCTGGGTGTTCTGCACACGGCCCTCGCGGGACGCCAGCTCACGGGCCTTGTTGGTCATCAGGGAAACAGGTTGGCTGATAAAGGATTGATCATCCTGTGTCAGCAGCAGCTGGAACTGGCCGTTGTCGCCACCCAGCAGGGTAAAATCGAATTCACCGCCCGCCACCTTGTAGGTTTTCTTCAGGTGGTAGTCCCGCGCCTGCTCCACGGAGAGCAAGTTGGACCCCGAATAGTTGGTGAAGGCAATGCCAATGGTGTAGGCAAGAGGGAAGATGATAAACACAACCATGCCCGCAACACCCGGAAAGATGTAGCGATGGGCATAGGTCTTCTTGTTCATGAAGACATACAGACCGACGGAAACCACCACCAGATCCAGCAGCGCGAATACCCACTCGCCACTGGCGTACATCATCACGGCTGCGTAGCCGTTGAGGATGGCAACCAGGGCCGCTATGGTCCACTTAAGCCAGGTGTGCTTATCCTTCGGACCGGCATAGGACTCAACAGAAGGTACTACTTCCATGCCAATTAACCTTTATAACGCCAAGAGAGATTTGAGAGAGTGGGAGGCCATGACGGCCTCCCGGGTAGTGCGTGCTTACTGAACGATACGCTTGGCAGCGGTATCCAGAGCTTCGTCAACACCCTGACGACCGGAGGTCACGTTCTTGAGGGCAGTTTCGAAGGAAGACCAGAAACGGCTCATCTCGGGAACGGATGGCATCGGCTCGCCAGCCTGGGCGTTCAGCATGGTGGCCTTGATGTGCGGATCGGATTCCAGGGTCTTCTGGAAGGATTTCAGCGCAACGGCACCCAGCGGCTTGTCGGCGTTAACCGGCGCCAGACCGGCATCGGTCAGCAGGTAGTTTTCCAGGAACTCGATAGCCAGATCCTTGTTCGGGCTGGCGGCGTTGATGGTGGCACCCAGTACGCCAACGAAGGCTTTGGCCGGCTTGCCGTTCAGGGTCGGCAGCGGCGCTACGCCGTACTTGATGCCGCTCTTGTCCAGGTTGCTCCAGGCCCAGGGACCGTTGATCATCATGGCCACTTCGCCCTTGTTGAACTTGGCGTCCATCACACCGTAGTCGATGCCTTTTTCCAGGTGACCGGACTTGATCATCTCGGAGATGTAGCCCACGCCCATCTTGGCACCTGCGTTGTTCACGCCGGTATCTTTGACGTCATAACCGGTAGCGGTTTTCTTGAAGGCGTAACCACCGTTGGCAGCCACCAGCGGATAGCTGAAGTACGGGGTGTCATAAGCCCACATGATGGCGCGCTTGCCGTTTTTCTTCAGAGTCTCGTCAATCTTGGCGATCTCTTCGAAGGTTTTCGGCGGCTCGGGCAGCAGGTCCTTGTTATAAATCAGGCTGACTGCTTCCATGGCAACCGGGTAGCCATAGGTTTTGCCATCAACAGTCATGGCATCCCATGCCAGCTGTTCAAATTTGCCTTTGGTGGCAGCGTTCGGCGTTACCGGAACCAGCAAACCGGCTTTGACCCACTCACCGTAACGGTCGTGAGCCCAGAAGAAGATGTCCGGGCCGTTGCCAGTGGCGGCGGCTTGCTGGAATTTCACTTCAACCTGATCCGGGTGAGCCACAGTAACCTTGATGCCGGTTTCTGCTTCAAACTTCTTACCCACTTCAGCCAGACCGTTGTATCCCTTGTCACCGTTGATCCAGATGGTCAGCTGGCCTTCATCGATGGCAGCAGTAGCAGAGCAAGCGACGCCAAGAGTGGCCAGACCGATCAGGGATGACAGCAATTTCTTTTTCATGAGCCTTTCCTTGTATTAGTTCCGCGCTGTAAGAGCATTGTGTGCGAGATGAATATTATCCCAAGCGGCAAACGGCTCACATGACGCAACTCGCATTTTTGAAATGCAATTACGTATTTCCTTCCAGAAAGTTTTGAAAACATTTTCTTATTTCAGGGAATTACGGCCATTTATCGGCTTAATTCCAGACAACCACAGAATAATAATTACCAAAATGAAATAAAATTTCATGAATGAAAGGGTTTTCACCTCAATGAAAACCCTTTCAGGTGGTTTATTTTGTTTGATTTGTTAACAAAGTACCGCGCCAGTTTCGAGGTCTGCCCGGGCGCAATAAAAAAAGAGACCCCGCCGGGGCGGAGTCTCTTTTTGCCAGAAATGACGAGTTGATCACACTCGGGAGCATGACTACGACTGGCGCAGCAGCTGATCCTTGAGATTGGGCGGCACACCCTTGATGGTCAGGGTGTCGGTCTGGGGATCGTAAAAGATCCGGCTGTTCAACAGCTTCTGCTCAAAGCTCAGAGTCAGACCGCCGCCGGAGCCAACAAACTTGGTCAAACCACGCAGGGTAGAGCGATCCGCCGGGAAGCGCTCTTCCAGCTCATACTCCTGACCGATAAAGCTGTAAAAATCGAGGTCACCGTCGCCAGGCAATTCTGCAGACAGCTCCTTGATTTCGATCTCTTCACCGGCACTCGCCTGTTCGGTGCAATATTTGAAGACCTGCTTTTTATAGTCATTGCGCTCGGTCGGTTCGAGCTGACGACTGTCGCAATAATCTTCGACCGCCTGCAGCAAGCCTTTATTTTGTACCTTGGCATCCATGCCCTCGCGGGCACCCAGCAGATCCATAAAGAAGTCGCCCAGTTTGCGACCAATGCGCCCCTTGCTGAAGGTGATATAGCGGCGCGAATCAGGTTGGGTTTTCCATTCGGTCAAATCAATGCGGGCCACCAGATTGAGTTTGCCGATATCCAGATACTGGATATGGCGCAATTCCAGCGCTTCGCTGACGGTGACGCTCTCCTTGCCCTCCAGCAGGGCAATCAGCAGATAATCGACCCCGACGTAGTTATATTTGGCAAACAGCAGCACCCCCTGCTCATCGAGGGCGTGCTCCACCAGCTGCTTGACCAGCATCTGGGTCACGGTGACCGAGAAGGGAACGAATTCGGTCTGCTCGTCGAGCAGCTGTTCGAGGGCGATACGAAACGCGGGTGAAGGCTGCTTGGGAGCCTCTTCACCGTCGGCCAGCTCGGCGACGGCGGCCTCGGGGTCGGCAAAGAAGCCAAAGCCCTTGCCGCCCTTGCCGTTGTAGATCCGATGCAGTTCCGCCATCAGTCCCTGTACCGCCTCATCAGGGGGCAGGGTCTGGCTGCGGGTATCGGCGTGGGGTTGACCATCGCCGCCCTGGCGCAAGGAGTGAAGAATGATCTTGTCGATATCGAGACTCATGTCACAAAGCCATAGTGTTAGCCGAAAGGGTGAAGTATTATAAGGCGCTTTGAACCGAGATGAACTGAAGATTATGCCTATCGTATCAAAGTACAATAACGAGCAATTTGACGCCCTGATGAACGACCTGATCACCGCGCTGGAAAAGCATAAAGCGCCGGTGGATCTCAGCCTTATGGTGCTTGGCAATCTGACCACCAATATCATCAACGGTATGGCACCGGCCCAGCGCCAGGCCATCACTGAAAAGTTTGTCCAGGCCCTGACCGCATCGGTCGATAATCGCCACGACGCACACTGAGTCCCCGACTCTGTTGATTTGACGTTTCTCAACGCAGATGGATCACTATGGTCGAAACCGGTAACCCCTATCGTGATAATGTCTCTCGCCTGATCACCTGGGGGCATTGGTTCTCCTTCTTCAACATTATTCTGGCCATGCTCATCGCCACCCGTTATCTGGGTGCCATCAGCTGGCCATCGACCACGCTTGGCGTGATCTATCTCGTTGTAAGCTGGATTGGCCACTTCTCGTTTCTGAGTTTTGTCACCTACCTGTTGACGATCTTCCCGCTCAGCTTCGTGCTGCCCAAGGAGAAGTCGTTGCGGTTCATCTCGGCCATCATCGCCACCCTGGCGCTGGTGCTGCTGCTGATCGACACCCAGGTATTCCGGCTGTTCAAGTTCCACCTCAACAGTCAGGTATGGCAGTTGCTGCTGGATCAGGCGCAGACCGAAGAGGGCTCAATCTGGAGCATCATCTTCGTTGCCGTGCCCACCATCTTCCTGCTGCAACTGCTGCTGTCGGCCTATGTCTGGCGCAAGATCAACAAGCGCAAGCGCCGCCAGTACGGCAATCAGGTGGGGCTGGCCCTGCTGATCTGCTTTATTCTGACCCACGTGGTCAACAGCTGGGCGGATGCGACCCTCTATCAGCCCATCACCATGCAGAGAGCCAACTTCCCCCTCTCCTACCCCATGACGGCCCGCTCCTTCCTGGCCAAACATGGCTGGCTGGATCTGGATCAGTACGAGAAGCAGGCGGCCTCCCAGGGGGATAACAGCGACAGCCGGATGCACTATCCGCTGCGCCCGCTCAACGTCAACGCCCCCCTGACTCACAACAATCTGCTGATTGTGGTGGTCGACTCATTGCGTTTTGACATGCTCAACAACATCAACATGCCCAATCTGCAGCGCTATGCGGATCAGCATCTGACGTTCCGCAATCACCTGAGTGGCGGCAACGACGACCTGATGGGCATGTTCAGCCTCTTCTACGGGTTGCCCGGTCACTACTACAAGGACATCAGCAGCGACAAGCGTCCGCCGGTGCTGTTCGACGAGATGCTGCGCCAGGATTACCAGTTCGGGCTGTTCGGCGCGATGGAAGATGCCCAGAAGTATCGCAAGAGCATCCTCGCCGGTCTGCGCAAACAGGTGTTTGTCTCCGAGCAGAGTGACGATGGCAAGCTGCTGACCGACTGGCAACAGTGGCTGGAGAAGCGCTCTCCCGAGCGCCCCTGGTTCTCGCTGGTCTATCTCTCGAGCCCCGGCGACTACCAGTTGCCCGCCACCATGAAGGGGCCGTTCCAACCGGAGCTTGCCAACTTCAATCCGGCGACCGCCTATCGGGCGGAGAACCTGCAAAAACTGGAGAACCGCTACAAGAACTCGGTCTTCTATACCGACCAGTTGCTTGAGCAGATGCTGACCAAATTGCAGTCGCAGGGGATGGACAGCAACACCATCGTCGTCATCACCTCCAACCACGGTCAGGAGTTCAACGACACCCGCAGCAACAGCTGGGGCGCAGGCAGCAACTACTCACCCTATCAGGTGCAGGTACCGCTGGTACTGGCCTGGCCGGGGCGCGGCAGTGACGTTCGGGAACAACCGAGCAGCCATTTCGATCTGGCGCCGACCCTGATGCAGGGGATGCTGGGCGTGCGCAATCCGGCGCGCGATTACAGCGTTGGCCGCTCGCTGTTTGATACCAGCCCGCGCAACTGGCTGCTGGCCGGGGATCAGAACGACTTCGCCATCTATGAAGGGGACACCATCACCCACTTCAACAAGCAGGGTGACTTCGAACTGCTGGAGCGCAACAGCTATCGCCCGATCAAGCACGGCACCCCGGATATGGGCGCCATGATCCAGGTGATGAACGAGCTGAACCGCTTCTATCGCAACCAATGAAGCCCCCGCTGATGGCTTGATACCATAAAAAACGCCCCGAATTCGGGGCGTTTTTCGTTGTATAGCCGGGCCACGTTCACGACTGTTAGCCACCCCACCCTTGCGGGTACTTGTAGCCGACGAAACGCTTGGCTGCATAGGCTTTGAAAGCCGCCGAGTTGTAGGCCGCCGCCACATCTTTGGCAAACGGCTGATCCGCATCTGCGCTTTTCACCACCACCCAGTTGATAAAATCGTAGCTGCGCTCCAGAAACAGTCCTTCACTGAACGGGATACCGCTGGAGGCGGCAAAATTACCGTTGATCACCGAGAAGTCCACATCCTCCCGCGAGCGGGGCAACTGCGCGGCTTCCAGCAGTACCAGCTTGAGATTGTGCGGATTGTTCACCACATCAAACTCGCTCGCCTTGAGCGGGTTTATCCCCTCCTTGAGAGTGAGCCAACCAAGATCCTGCAGCATCAACAGCGCCCGCGCCTGATTGGTGGGATCGTTGGGGATGGCCACCGTGCTCCCCTCTTTCACCTTGTCGAGTGCCGCCAGCTTGCCGGAGTAGAGTCCCATCGGGCCGGTTGGCACCTGGGTAATGGGCGCCAGCGACAAGCCGCGATCTTTGGCAAAACTCTCCAGATAAGGTTTGTGCTGGAAGCAGTTCACATCCAGTGATCCGTCAGCCAGAGCAATATTGGGGGTCACATAGTCGGTGAACTCCACCAGCTTGACCTTGTACCCCTTGGCCTCCAGCTGCGGCTTGATGGAGTCGGTCACCATGTCGGCAAAATCCCCCACCGTGGTACCAATCACGATCTCCTGTTTGGTCGGCAAGGACGCATCGGCGGCAACCGCGGAAAAAGAGAGGCTCCCGACCGCCATCGCGGCAATAAAGGTGCTGGCGCCAGCAGCGGCGCGCAAGGAAGCAGTGCAAGAAGAAGGTAAGAAGGAACGAAACGGCATAGGGACTCCCTGTCAGGTACGCATCAAGCTATGGGACTGCGGCGGGGTGGCTCTCAGAGATTAGGCCCCTCAAACCGCAGCAATCTAGCCATCCAAACGGCTATTTTAATTACCATAACAGAGCCATCCACCGCCGCCAAGCAATAAACCGCTGGTTCCACCTCATCACCCTTGCTGTCACCCCCGAATGCATAGCTGCACTCACGTTGGCACACACAACCATGCCACTCACGTTCAAGAGCGCACGAGCTCCCCTCGGGATTGCCCCGAATCGAGATGGCTGCGGCGAAGGAGAGTCGCGAGAGGAGTGAATTACAGATAAAAAGATCAGTAGCGAGCGGTGAGAACCATTCTCAATAAAACACATAACCAGCGTCATTGGAATACCTACCATAAACCAGATCGGATTTCTTTGAACCTCATTGCGTTTTTTGAAAATGGCTCTTTTTGAACCCCTACCACCCGTGTATAGATTTCCGTCGCACTCAGGATGGTGCGATCCAAGATGGAGTTAAAAAAATAATGAAGCAAACATCGTTAGCACTGGCGATCACAGCACTGCTGTCGACCCTGCCCAGTGCGCTCGTTCAGGCAAATGAAGGTTGTGCGCCGCTCACCGGCAAGGAGAGCGGCATGGATATCGGACGCAGCAGCACCGAGCGCTGCCTGCCAGGTACCAATCCCCTGCAGGATCAGCAGTGGTATCTGCTCAACAGCGGCCAGGATGGATTCAGCGCCCGTGGCGGCATAGCGGGCAATGATCTCAACCTCTGGTGGGCTCATCGCACCGGCGTGCTGGGCCAGGGAGTCAATGTGGCCGTGGTGGATGATGGTCTGGCCATCGCCCACCCGGATCTGGCGGACAACGTGCGTCCGGGTTCGAAAAACGTGGTGACCGGCAGCGATGACCCGACACCGACCGATCCGGATACGGCCCACGGCACCTCGGTCTCCGGCATCATTGCGGCGGTAGACAACGCCATCGGTACCAAGGGGATCGCCCCGCGAGCCCAGCTGCAGGGGTTCAACCTGCTGGATGACAACAGCCAGCAGTTGCAGAAAGATTGGCTCTACGCCCTTGGCGACAGCGATGCCAGCCGCGACAACCGGGTGTTCAACCAGAGCTACGGCATGAGTGTGGTGGATCCCCGCTCTGCCAACTCTCTGGATCAATCCCAGCTTGATCGCCTGTTTGAACAGCAGACCCTCAAGGCGCAGGGCGCGGCCTATATCAAGGCCGCCGGCAACGGCTTCAACAAGATAGCGGCGGGCGGCTATGTGCTTAACCGCACCGGCAATGGTCCCAAATTGCCGTTTGAAAACAGCAACCTCGATCCCTCCAACAGCAACTTCTGGAACCTGGTGGTGAGCGCGCTCAACGCCGATGGCGTCAGATCCTCCTACTCCAGCGTCGGCAGCAACATCTTCCTGAGCGCGACCGGCGGCGAGTACGGTACCGACGCTCCGGCGATGGTGACCACGGATCTGCCCGGCTGCGACATGGGTTACAACCGCACCGACGATCCCAGCACCAACCGGCTGCACGGCAACCCGCAACTGGATGCCAGCTGCGACTACAACGGCGTGATGAACGGCACCTCCTCCGCCACCCCCAGCACCTCCGGCGCCATGGCGCTGCTGATGTCCGCCTACCCGGATCTGTCGGTACGTGACCTGCGGGATCTGCTGGCGCGCAGCGCAACCCGGGTCGATGCCACACAGAAACCTGTGATGGTCAGCTACACCAGCAGCACCGGCAAGGTGCGCGATGTGAAAGGGCTGGAAGGGTGGGAGCGCAATGCCGCCGGCATGTGGTTCAGCCCGACTTACGGTTTTGGTCTGATCGACGTCAACAAGGCCCTTGAGCTGGCAGCCAATCACCAGCCCCTGCCCCCGCTGGTGCAACTGCCGTGGCAGAAGATCAATGTCAGCGGCAGTGCCGCCGCCATTGCGGATGTGGGCAACAGCCCGACCAGCTCAACAACCCGCATCGCGACACCATTGACGGTGGAAGCGGTTCAGGTGATGGTGAGTCTGGATCATCAGCGCCTGCCCGATCTGCTGATCGAACTGGTCTCCCCCGCCGGCACCCGCAGCATCCTGCTGAGCCCCTTCAACAGCCTGGTCGGCCAATCTCTCGACCAGCAGCAGCTGGGCTTTGTGCGAACCAAGGGATTGCGCGACATGCGGATGCTATCCAACAAGTTCTACGGCGAATCGGCGCAAGGCACATGGCGACTGGAAGTAACCGACGTTGCCAACGGTACCCGTCAGGTCTCTCTGCTCAATCGCGAGACCCGTGAGCGTACCACCCTGACCGAGCGCAACAATCGCCAACCGGGCAAGCTGATCTCATGGTCCCTGCGGGTCCTGGGTCACGATGCCAACCGCAGCTAACACGCTAGGAGTATTACCATGAACAAACCTGTTACCTTGCTTCTGGCAACCCTGCTGGCCCCCCTCTCGGGACAGCTCTGCGCCCAGGAGTCCGTCACCATGGATGGCAAGCAGTACAGCACCATAGAGGTGAACGGCCAGACCTACCTCATTCCCGACAACGGCAGCAAGAAGCGGGTCGCCCGCAGCCTTGACAGCAAGGTCCCGCAACAGACCCTGCGCCGCGGTGACGTGTTGATGCAAGGGGCCGCCAGCCCCGAGCTCACCGTCAGCGGCACCCTGCTGGTGGAAGCTGACGATGCCAGCGCCAAGGCGCTGGCGACTCGCCACGGCCTGAACTTCAAGCAGAGCAGCGGTGGTATCGCCCTGCTGGAGGCCAAATCGGGCACCGATCTCAACGCCATCGCCACCAAGCTCAAGAGCGAAGGGGTGAATGTGCAGATCGAGCTGTCGGGGGCCGAACAGCAGCCGAAATAGGTCGCGACACACAGATAACAAAGGGGGCCATTATGGCCCCCTTTCTGTACTGCTCATTTTGATAGTGGCTTACTTGGCACCATGCTGCTCCGCCAGATAGAGCCAGGTATCGACCACGGTATCGGGGTTGAGAGACACCGAATCGATCCCCTGCTCCACCAGCCAGGCGGCGAAGTCCGGGTGATCGGATGGGCCCTGACCGCAGATCCCCACGTACTTGCCCGCCTTGCGCGCAGCCTGGATCGCCATCGCCAGCAGCGCCTTGACCGCCTCGTTACGCTCGTCGAACAGATGGGCGATCAGCCCGGAATCCCGATCCAGCCCAAGGGTGAGCTGGGTCATGTCATTGGAGCCGATGGAGAAGCCGTCCACGTGCTCGAGGAACTTGTCTGCCAAGAGGGCATTGCTCGGGATCTCGCACATCATGATCACCTTGAGCCCCCGCTCGCCGCGGCGCAGACCGTTCTCGGCCAGGATGTCGATCACCTGCTCCGCCTCGCCCACGGTGCGCACGAAGGGGATCATCACCTCGACGTTGGTCAGCCCCATCACATCGCGCACCCGCTTGATCGCCTCGCACTCGAGGGCAAAGCAGGGGCGGAAGCTGTCGGCGATGTAGCGGGATGCGCCACGAAAACCGATCATCGGGTTCTCCTCGTGGGGCTCGTAGCCACGACCGCCCACCAGATTGGCGTACTCGTTGGACTTGAAGTCCGACATCCGCACGATCACCCGCTCCGGCCAGAACGCAGCGCCCAGAGTGGCGATCCCCTCGGTCAGCTTGGCCACGTAGAACTCCCGCGGGCTGTCGTAACCGGCGATCATCTTGCCGATGGTGGCCTTGAGCTCTGGGGTTTGCTGGTCAAACTCCAGCAAGGCCTTGGGGTGCACGCCGATCATCCGGTTGATGATGAATTCAAGGCGCGCCAGCCCTACCCCGGCATTGGGCAACTGGGCAAAGTCGAAAGCGCGGTCCGGGTTGCCGACGTTCATCATGATCTTGATGGGCAGGCGCGGCATATTGCCCACCTCGGTCACCGCCACGTCGAAGTCCAGCTCGCCGTCATAGATAAAACCGGTATCCCCTTCCGCGCAGGAGACGGTGATCCGCTGGCCCGGCTGAATATGATCGGTAGCGTTGCCACAGCCCACCACTGCCGGAATGCCCAGCTCGCGGGCGATAATGGCGGCGTGACAGGTGCGGCCACCCCGGTTGGTGACGATGGCGGAGGCCCGCTTCATGATGGGCTCCCAGTCCGGGTCGGTCATGTCGGTGACCAGCACGTCGCCGGGTTGCACTTCGTCCATCTGGCTGATGGAGGAGATGACCCGCGCCGGACCCGCGCCAATCTTGTGGCCGATGGCCCGCCCCTCGATCAACACCTTGCCCGCTTGCTTGAGGGCAAAACGCTCGAGGGTGTTGGCCTCCTGGCGGCTGCGCACGGTTTCCGGGCGCGCCTGCACGATATAGAGCTGGCCATCCTGACCATCCTTGGCCCACTCGATATCCATCGGGCGGCCATAGTGCTGCTCGATGATGAGGGCCTGTTTCGCCAGCGCCATCACCTCCTCATCGGTGATGCAGAAGCGGCTACGCTCGGCCTCATTGGTGTCGACAATCTTCACCTGACGGCCGTGACCGGCATCGTCCGAGTAGGTCATCTTGATAAGCTTGGAGCCGAGGGTCTTGCGCACCACCGCCGGGCGGCCCCCCTTGAGGGTCGGCTTGTGCACATAGAACTCGTCCGGGTTGACCGCGCCCTGCACCACCATCTCGCCAAGACCATGGGCGCCGGTGATAAAGACCACGTCGTTGAAGCCGGACTCGGTATCCAGAGTAAACATGACGCCGGAGGCGGCGAGATCCGAGCGCACCATCCGCTGCACCCCGGCCGAGAGGGCAACGCCCTTGTGGTCATAGCCCTGATGCACCCGATAGGAGATGGCGCGATCGTTGAACAGGGAAGCAAACACATGCTTGACCGCCGTCATGACGGCATCGATGCCACGTACGTTGAGGAAGGTCTCCTGCTGACCGGCAAAGGAGGCGTCCGGCATATCCTCGGCGGTGGCGGAGGAGCGCACCGCAAACGAGGCCTCGACACCGGCACTCAACTTTTCATAGGCAACCCGGATCGCCTGCTCCAGCTCGGGCTGGAACGGGGCTTCGATCACCCAGTCGCGGATCTGCTGACCGGCCCGGTTGAGGGCGGCGATATCGTCCACGTCCAGATTGTCGAGCAGATGGTGGATCTTGCCGTTGAGGCCGCTTGACTCCAGAAACTCGTTAAACGCAAAGGCGGTGGTGGCAAAGCCCCCCGGCACGGATACGCCGGCGCCAGAGAGGTTGCTGATCATCTCGCCAAGGGATGCGTTCTTGCCGCCAACTCGTTCTACGTCCTGCATTCCGAGTTGTTCGTACCAGAGCACGTACTGTTGCACTTGGATGTCTCCAGGTTGGTGGGCACCGATGCCATAGCACCTCGTGCGCCCGATTTAATCGATGAGGTTATGGGTAAGTCAGGTGCGTTATTGTCTGTTTCTTTTGTTGCCAACGACCATGAAAACGTTTTCTATTGGTTTTCAAAAAAATCCCCGAGCAAGCGTTGGGGATGGTCGAATGACCGGAACATTCTACAATGGCGACACAAAAAGATAACGATTCAGGTTTGCAAGCCACTTCACAACTTGGGCACAGCAGACCGGTTGACAAAACTGGTATGGTTTCGGGAGATACTTCTCACCCTTTACCCCATGCGACCCCACCCGCGGTATCACAGGAGCCCTACGTGCACACCGTATTTTATGTTTCAGACGGCACCGCCATCACCGCCGAAGTGTTCGGCCACGCGGTACTGAGCCAGTTTCCGCTGGCCTTCGAGCAGATCACTATCCCCTTTGTGGAGACACTGGAGAAAGCCCGTCAGGTACGGATGCGGATCGACGAGCAGTTCCGCCAGACCGGGGTACGCCCCATCCTGTTTCACACCATCGTCGACCCGCTGGTACGGGAAGAGGTACTGAAATCGGAGGCGTGCGGCCACGACTTTCTCAACACCTTCGTCAGCCCGCTGGAGCAGGAGCTGGGGGTAAAAGCCGAGCCCCGCCTCCACCGCACCCACGGCATGGAGAACCGCAAGCTCTATGACGATCGCATCGAGGCGGTCAACTTCGCGCTGGCCAACGACGATGGCATCACCACCAAAGAGTACGATGAGGCGGACATCATCCTGATCGGGGTCTCCCGCTGCGGCAAGACCCCCACCAGCCTCTATCTGGCGCTGCAGTTTGGCATTCGCGCCGCCAACTACCCCTTTATCGAGCAGGACATGGGGATGCTGGAGCTGCCCGCCCCCCTCAAGGCCAACCGTCACAAGCTGTTTGGCCTCACCATAGCGCCGCAGCGGCTGCACGAGATCCGTAACCAGCGCCGTGCCAACAGCCGCTACTCCTCCATCGAACAGTGCGAGCAGGAGCTGGCCTGCGTGGAGCGACTGTTTCGCCAGGAGGCGATCCGCTTCCTCGATACCAGCTCCCACTCGGTGGAGGAGATCAGCGCCAAGGTCCTCGAGGCGACCGGTCTGCGCCGCCAGCTCTGTTAAGCCAGCTTGACAGCTATCGGCATCAACAAAAGATAAAAATTACAGTGTCGCGGCGAAAGTCAGCTGTGGCGAACTGCAATTCACATAGATGACAGTGAAAAGCGTGGATAAAAAAGGGATAAGCACCACAAATGCTTATCCCTCTTCTTGTCGACCTTGCCGTTGTGCCCTTGTCACCTGCTGCCAGTTAGCCGCTATTCGATTCCGTTCTGCTGCGCTCGGCAAACAGCCAGCGTTAACTAACGATTGAGCTCAGGGTTGTTCATCAACCGGGCATAGAAGGCCAGCAAACCGTGGCGCAGGCGAACCCGCTCCGCCAGCCAGCCGCCAACGAGCGCCCCCGTTACCCCACCCACCAGCAACAGCGGCTGCCAGTAGTGCAGCAACCCCTGATCACCGAGCGAGAGCCAGCCCAGCAGCATGGTAGCGGCCACCAGCAACAACAGCGGACTGGCGGCAATCCCTAACCAGAGCGCCACCAGTACACCCCGGGCAACCCCTTGTTGCAGCACGCTTTCGCGCTCTCTGTACTCCAACTCCCTGCACTCTTCCCTGTACTCTTGCTTGTTTGGCATCATTTGCATCCATTTGTGGCTTGGCACCACAAAAGCACACCAACAAGACAAAATGTCAACAAAACAGAATTCGATTGCACAAACATCAACCAAAAACTACCAAGAAGCCTCTTCAGATCATGAAAAAGCTGCCTTTGGTACAAAACACGGCCATTAGAGATGGAAAACAGGTGCATTCATGGCGGATTATCACTATTCTGCTTCGGTTGCCAGCCAACACTAAAAATTGAAAATGGCATGGCGTAACGAAATAAATACAGCTTTCGTCAGGTTTTGGCTACGCACTGCGGCCTGCTCAGGATGAGCCCAACACCGACCAGAGACAACAGAGACGTAAGGACAGACCCATGGATTTGAAACAAGACGGTGAGGAGCTGAAGCGCGGCCTTAAAAACCGCCACATTCAGTTGATTGCTTTGGGCGGCGCCATCGGCACCGGCCTCTTTCTGGGCATTGCCCAAACCATCAAGATGGCAGGCCCCTCAGTCCTGCTGGGGTATGCCATCGGCGGCTTTATCGCCTTCCTGATCATGCGCCAGCTCGGTGAAATGGTGGTGGAAGAGCCGGTAGCCGGTTCATTCAGCCACTTTGCCTACAAATACTGGGGCGAGTTTGCCGGTTTTGCGTCCGGCTGGAACTACTGGGTGCTCTACGTGCTGGTGAGCATGGCCGAGCTGACCGCGGTGGGCATCTATGTCCAGTACTGGTGGCCCGAGATCCCGACCTGGATGTCGGCAGCCTTCTTCTTCGTGCTGATCAACGCCATCAACCTCTCCAACGTCAAAGCGTTTGGCGAGATGGAGTTCTGGTTCGCCATCATCAAGGTGGTCGCCATCATCGGCATGATTGGCTTTGGCGGCTATCTGCTCATCTCCGGTGCCGGCGGACCCGAGGCGAGCGTCACCAACCTGTGGGCTCAGGGCGGCTTCTTCCCCAACGGCATCAGCGGTCTGGTGATGGCGATGGCGGTGATCATGTTCTCCTTCGGCGGTCTGGAGCTGGTGGGCATTACCGCCGCCGAAGCGGACAACCCCGAGAAGAGCATTCCCAAGGCCACCAATCAGGTGATCTACCGCATCCTCATCTTCTACATCGGCGCCCTGGCTATCCTGATGTCCCTCTACCCCTGGGGTAAAGTGGTGGAAGGCGGCAGCCCGTTCGTGATGATTTTCCACGCTCTGGACAGCAATCTGGTCGCCACCGTACTCAACATCGTGGTGCTGACGGCGGCACTGTCGGTCTACAACAGCTGCGTCTACTGCAACAGCCGGATGCTGTTCGGTCTGGCCAAACAGGGCAACGGCCCGAAAGCCCTGCTCAAGACCAACAAGAGCGGCGTGCCGCTGGTTGCCCTCTCGGTCTCGGCCATCGCCACCCTGCTCTGCGTGCTGATCAACTACCTGATGCCGGGCAAGGCGTTCGGCCTGCTGATGGCGCTGGTGGTCTCCGCACTGGTGATCAACTGGGCGATGATCAGCCTCGCGCACCTCAAGTTCCGCAAGGCCAAGGTCGCAGAAGGCGTCCAGCCCAAGTTCAAGGCGTTCTGGTACCCCTTCGGCAACTACCTCTGCCTCGCGTTCATGGCCGGTATTCTGGTGATCATGTATATGACCCCCGATTTCCGCATCTCGGTCGAACTGATCCCCGCCTGGCTGGTGGTACTGGGCATTGGCTTTGTCATCAAGCGCAAAGGACAAGCCCAAAGCAAGGTTGCAGCCAATCTGGGTTAATACCCGCAGCTGAGAAAAACAATGCAAAACGCCGATCGGATGATCGGCGTTTTTTTATTGCGCGCAGCGCAACTGACCGCACTACTAGCAGCCATAGCCCTCAGGAAGGCAGCTCTTGCCTTTGATCTTGCCGATGCTCCGGGCTGTTGACGCAACACTCATCGCGGAAAAAGGCGATGATCTCCTCCAACACCGCGTATTGAGAGACGCAAAGCAGGGTGCGACTCTCCCGGTTTTGCTTCACCAGCCCCACCGAGACCAGCGCCGCGATATGGTGGCTGAGGGTGGAAGCGGGGATCGCCAGCTGCTTTTGCAGCTCCCCCACCGGCAGCCCCTGCTCTCCCGCCTTGACCAGATGCTTGAAGATAAACAGCCGGGTCGGATGACCCAGCTCTTTCAATGCCTTGGCGACCTCTTCCAGTTGCATCTCTGCGCCCTCCACGAATTTGATATTTCGATAATACCAGAAATATCTTGACCGGCCATTCATTTCGATTATTTTGGAAATATAGAAACCAAGTGAGGATACGACAATGAATGAGTGGTTAACCATGCTGACCGATGCAGCCCAGATGTTCCTGTTTCTGGCTGTCGAGCTGTCGGTGCTGTTTCTGGTCATTAGCGCCGGGGTCAGCCTGATCCGCCAGAAGATCCCCGACGAGAAGATCCAGCGGATGCTGGGGGCGCGCCATGGCAAGGGCTATCTGCTCTCGGCCCTGCTCGGTGCCGTCACCCCCTTTTGCAGCTGCTCCACCATCCCCATGCTGAGAGGGCTGCTCTCGGCCAAGGCTGGCTTTGGCCCCACCCTCACCTTCCTGTTTATTTCGCCACTGCTGAACCCCATCATCGTCGGCTTGATGTGGGCCACCTTCGGCTGGAAAGTGACCCTGCTCTACGCCGTGATCGCCGCCAGCGTCTCCGTCATGGCGAGCATGCTGCTCGACAGATTGGGATTCGAGCGCCATGTCATCGACCCCAAAGAGGCCACCCCCTCTTGCGGTAGCGACTGTAGCCCGGCGACCCGCGCCACCACTCAAGCACATTGCAGTGACAACCAACGCGGCGCCATTCGCGCAATCAAACCCCTCAACGGGGCAGCGTGCTGCCCGGCACCGCAACCAGAGATGGCAGAACAGGCCACCCTCTCCTGCTGCGGCGATGGCACGGCAACCCTGACCAGAGCGCCACAGCTCCCCACCGCCTGGGTCAAAGCTCGCATCGATGCCTGGCAGCAGTTCAAAGCGGTATTGCCCTTCCTGCTGCTGGGGGTGCTCATCGGCTCGGTTATTTACGGCTTTATTCCGGCCGAGTGGATCGCCGCCCATGCCGGCGCCGACAACCCGCTGGCCATCCCCTTCAGCGCCATCGTCGGGATCCCGCTCTACATCCGTGCCGAGGCCGTGATCCCGCTGGCGTCGGTACTGCTGGGCAAAGGGATGGGAATGGGCGCCGTCATGGCGCTGATCATCGGCAGTGCCGGTGCCAGCCTGACCGAGGTGATCCTGCTCAAATCGATGTTCAGAACCCCGATGATTGCGGCCTTCCTTACCGTGATCCTCGGCATGGCGATCCTGATGGGCTACCTGACACAACTGCTGTTTTAAGTCGCCCATCATTAAACAGACAGGGTGTTAAGCCAGCTGAGTGTGAAACCATCAGGCTTCCCATAGACAAACGCCGATCAACTGATCGGCGTTTGTCTATTCCGTACGGCAATCTGCAACCGGCGTTACAGATATTGCCCGACGATGGGGAGCAGATCCTCGACGTCACGGGCGATATGGTCGGGTTGGTGTTCCCAGCGCTCCGGGGTCGCGCGGCTATAGGCGACAGCCACCGATATCACACGGCTCTGCTCGCCAAGCGCCGCTTGCAAATGACGGGCAAACTGCACATCCGCTTCATGGTCACCGATATAGATCAGCGACTGGCACCTGGCTGGGCCGAAGATAGACTCCAGACATTTGAGGCCACCGTAAGGATGGGGTTTTTGCTGCTGTCCGGGCACGTCATCATAGCCGACCACAGCCTTGAACAGGCTGTTCACGCCATGCTGCTCCAGTACGCGGCGAATGTTCTTTTGGGAGTTCTGCGAACAAATTCCGTGGGGAATGGCAGAGAAATGGTCAATCACCGCCTCCAGCCCCGCAAAAAAACGCACCTCGGTCCGGTTCATCTCCTGATGCTTGGCCCACAGACTGCCAGCCAGCACCATCTCGTCCCGCGACAAACCGTAGTAATCCATATAGAGCGCCTGCCAGTTCTTGGCGGCGTGATTGGCATGGTGATACTCCGCTTCGCTGCGCAGATAGCGCGGCAGATGTTCTCCGGTCAGATGGGGGGCGACCTCAGCCAGGATCTGCTTGGTGATATCGATATTCTTCGGCACCGAATTGACCAGAGTACCGTCATAATCCCATAAAATCGCATCCAACTTCATTGCGTTACCTGTCTCGCTGCACAGCCATAAGTCACGCCATGTTACTTGGCTTGCCTCCCCTCGCCAAACCGCGCTGTAAAAATGTGAGACCCATCCCGTCCCCACGCAGTAGCACAAGAGTTAATATGCAACAACACAATAAATGAACATCCTCTGCCATACTCAAACGAAGTATTCCGTTACGCCGAAACCGGAGCCTGATCATGGTAACCAGCTCGCTTCACACCACAGATACCGAGGTTGAATTTGCCGACGATATCCAGTTGGTATCGACGACCGACCTCAAAGGGGACATCACCTACGCCAATCCGGCGTTTTGTCAGGTGGCAGGCTATCGCCTGGAAGAGATGTTGGGGCAGCATCACAATCTGGTGCGCCACCCCGACATGCCCAAGGCAGCGTTTGCCGATCTCTGGGCCCACCTGCAGGCAGGCAAACCATGGCGAGGCATGGTAAAAAACCGCTGCAAAGATGGTCGCTATTATTGGGTTGATGCCTATGTCACCCCGATTTATGAAGATGGCAAGATGGTGGGTTACCAATCCGTCCGCTGCCGTCCCGCCGCAGAGCACAAAGCGCGTGCCAGCAAGATGTACAAAACCCTTAAAGCCCGTGAAACCGGCTCTGCCATTCACATGGGCCTGCGTCAACTCACACCGGCCATGATGACCATCCCCCTGCTGCTCGTCAGCGTGATCAGCGCGCTCTGGCTGCTCTCACCGCTGCAGGCGCTCTGGGTCATCATTCCTCTCTTGGCAGCCATCTGGTTCAATCGCCACCCTCTCTTCCTCACACCGCGATTCTTGCAGCAGCTCGAGCAGGATTACGACAGCATCAGCCGCCTTATCTTCTCGGGGGATGCCCCCCACAGCATCGCCGATTTCCATATCAAACTCGGGCAAGCGAAGATCCGTACCGTACTCGGCAGGGTGGATGACACCACCGCGTCGCTCAATGCCATGGCCAATGACCTGCGCGGCTCCGCCTCGCTGGCCAGCCAGGATATCTCTTCGCAAGACACGCAGATCCAGCAGATTGCCACCGCCGTCACCCAGATGGCTTCGGCCGCCGAGGAGATCAACCGCAATATTCAAGACAGCAACAGCCAGATTGAAGAGGCCCGCAGCCACTGCATCACCACCAGCACCCAGCTTTCGGAAGCGGGAGAAGAGATGTCGGCGCTGGCCACCCAGGCGGAGCAAGCCTTCCAGTCAGCTGTCGAGCTGGCGAGCGAATCCGAGCGGATCGGCACCATCATGAGCGAAATTCGCGGCATTGCGGATCAAACCAACCTGCTGGCGCTCAATGCCTCCATCGAAGCCGCACGGGCAGGCGATCAGGGGCGCGGCTTTGCAGTGGTGGCGGACGAGGTTCGCAGCCTGTCGACCAGAACCCACAAGGCGACAGAGCAGATCCAGAACAGCATTGGCCATATCCAGCAAACCCTGGGGGGATGGAAAGAGATGATGCATCTCAATGTGACCAGAACCAACGCCTGCCTCGCCACCACCCGGGCAAGCACCGGCAACCTGAATCAGGTTGTGGTCGAGATAGACAAGGTCTCTGATTTTTCCAACCAGATCACCGCCGCGGCCACCGAGCAACAAGCGGTCATCGAGGAGATCAGTCGCAATATCAACCAGATATCCTCGCTCTCTCACGATAACAGTCTCAAAATCGATCAGGTGAGTGAAACCAGTGCCAACTTGCAGAGCAAAGCGAGCCAGCTCAAGGACTTAAGCCGGACGTTCGGATAGCAGCATGCAGATAAAGTCCATGTAAACGAAGGGCCACCCGTCTGGGTGGCCCTGTTGTTTATAAGGCTTAACTGTAGCTCCTAAACGCCACTTACTTGGCGTAATCCTCAGTCGGGATACAGGAGCAGAACAGGTTGCGATCGCCGTAGACGTCGTCGATGCGGTTCACAGAGGGCCACAACTTGGCGGCGCGCACGGCGTCGGACGGGAAGACCGCCTCGGCGCGGCTGTAGCCACGGGACCACTCTGCATCCATCACGTCATCCTGGGTGTGCGGCGCATGGACCAGCGGGTTGTCGGCGAGGCTCCACTGCCCCTCCTGCACCTTGGCAATCTCGGCGCGGATGGAAGTCATCGCCTCGACGAAGCGATCCAGCTCGCGCTTGGATTCCGATTCGGTCGGCTCGACCATCAGGGTGCCCGCCACCGGGAAGCTCATGGTCGGCGCGTGGAAGCCGTAGTCCATCAGCCGCTTGGCCACGTCCATCTCGCTGATGCCGGAGGCCTCTTTGAGCGGGCGGATATCCAGAATGCACTCGTGGGCCACCCGACCGTTGCGGCCGGAATAGAGCACCGGGAAGGATTCACCCAGCTTCTTGGCCAGATAGTTGGCGTTGAGGATGGCCACCTGAGTGGATTTCTTCAGCCCCTCGTCACCCAGCATGGCGATATACATCCAGCTGATGGGCAGGATGCTGGCCGAGCCGAACGGTGCCGCCGACACGGCGCCGTTGTCACGGCTCTCCTTGTCGGTCTTGACCACGGCGTGACCGGCCACGAACGGTGCCAGATGTTTCTTCACGCCGATGGGGCCCATGCCCGGGCCGCCACCGCCGTGAGGAATGGCGAAGGTCTTGTGCAGGTTGAGGTGAGAGACGTCCGCCCCGATAAAGCCCGGCGCCGTCAACCCGACTTGCGCGTTCATATTGGCGCCGTCCAGATAGACCTGACCACCGTGCTGGTGAACGATGTCGCACACCTCCTTGATGGTCTCCTCATACACCCCGTGGGTGGAGGGGTAGGTCACCATCAGACAGGAGAGTTGATCCCCCGCCTCGGCCGCCTTGGCGCGCAGGTCGTCGAGATCCACGTTGCCGGACTTGTCACAGGCGGTGACGATCACCTTGAGCCCCGCCATCTGGGCAGAGGCCGGGTTGGTGCCGTGGGCAGAAGCCGGAATGAGGCAGATGTCGCGATGCCCCTCGCCGCGGGATTCGTGGTACTTCTTGATGGCCAAGAGACCAGCGTACTCACCCTGAGCCCCGGAGTTGGGCTGCATGCAGACCGCATCGTAACCGGTCACCTTCACCAGCCAGTTTTCGAGGTCGGCCAGCAGCAGCTGGTAGCCCTTGGCCTGCGCCAGCGGGGCGAACGGGTGCAGCTTGCCAAACTCGGGCCAGGTCACCGGGATCATCTCGGCGGTGGCGTTGAGCTTCATGGTGCAGGAGCCGAGCGAAATCATGGCGTAGTTGAGCGCCAGATCTTTGGCTTCGAGACGGTGGATATAACGCAGCATCTCGGTTTCGGAGTGGTACTTGTTGAACACCTCGTGGGTCAGCACGGCGTCGGTGCGCAGCAGATCCTGCGGGATGGCGTGATGGGCCTGAGCCGCCTTGTCGAGGGCCTCGATATCCAGTCCATGGCCTTGACCGAGGAAGAGATCGAACAGCTCGGCCACATCGCCGCGGGTGGTGGTTTCAGAGAGGGACACCCCTACCGCACCGTCGAGGTCTGCACGCAGGTTGATGCCATTAGCTTCAGCCTTGGCAATAAGTGCTGCTTTATCTGCCGTCAGCACGGTCAGGGTATCGAACCAGCTGGCATGCTTGAGGGCCACGCCCTTGGCCTTGAGGCCAAGCGCCAGAATGGTAGTGAGACGGTGCACGCGGGAGGCGATGGTTTTCAGCCCCACCGGGCCGTGGTAGACGGCGTAGAAGCTCGCCATGTTGGCCAGCAGCACCTGTGCGGTACAGATGTTGGAGTTGGCCTTCTCGCGGCGGATATGCTGCTCGCGGGTCTGCATCGCCATGCGCAGGGCACTCTTGCCACGGGCATCCTTGGAGACGCCTATGATGCGGCCCGGCATGGAGCGCTTGTAGGCATCGCGGGTGGCGAAGAAGGCGGCGTGGGGGCCACCGTAACCCATGGGCACGCCAAAGCGCTGGGCGGAGCCCAACACCACGTCGGCACCCAGCTCGCCCGGGGATTTGAGCAGCAGCAGGGAGAGCAGATCGGCGCTGACGCAGGCCAGCCCTTTCTGGGCCTGTACCGCGGCAATCAGGGCGCGCAGATCTTTCACCTCACCTGTGGTGGTGGGGTACTGGAACAGGGCACCAAACACCTCTTCGCTCACCGCATCGCTCGCGGCGCCGACCGCCACGTCGAAACCGAAGTGAACCGCGCGCTCCTTGACCACGTCGATCACCTGCGGGTGCACGTCATCGGCCACGAAGAAGAGGTTGGATTTGGACTTGGCCATCCGCTTGGCCAGCGCCATCGCCTCGGCGGCGGCGGTCGCTTCATCCAGCAGGGAGGCGCTTGCCAGATCCATGCCGGTGAGATCCAGCGTCAGCTGCTGGAAGTTGAGCAGGGCTTCGAGACGGCCCTGCGCCAGCTCGGGCTGGTACGGGGTGTAGGCGGTATACCAGCCCGGGTTTTCCAGCACGTTGCGCAAAATGACGTGGGGCACATGGGTATCGTGATAACCCATGCCGATATAGCTCTTGGCAATCTTGTTCTGGGCGGCATAGCCCTTGAGCTTGGCCAGCGCCTCCACTTCGGTCATGCCGGCACCGATCCCCAGCGGACCCGGCAGGCGAATGGCGGCGGGCACGGTCTGTTCAATCAAATCGTCCAGGCTTTCGGCCCCGACGGTCGCCAGCAGCTGGCGCAGCTCTTCCTCGCCCGGGCCGATATGGCGGCGGACAAAATCGGTTTTTTGCTCGAGTTCAAACAGTGACTGGGTCATTTCCCTATTTCCTGATAAATAAGTCCTGGCATGACATCCTGATAACCAAGACCTGATGTTCCTGATCGTCGGCTGATACCGACTCCACTCATGTTCTGGGTCCCGCAGACAGGGTGCGGCACCGGATGCTGCGGCAGCATCAAGAGGGGATCGCCTTGTTGCGAACCGGCCCGTTTGCCCCCTAGGCTCCCAGGCTGGCAAACGGCAGGCGCGGACGACTTCACCCTTCCACCGGCCGGTGCTTGCCCGGCTGGCGGTCATACAAAGGGGCCCTGCTGTGTTGGCAGGGCCCGGGGGCATTACTCTTCGTCCACCACGTTCTGGTAGCCTTCGGCATCCAGCAGGTTGGCCAGCTCGCTCTCGTCATCGAGCTTGATGCGGAACAGCCAGCCAGCGCTGTAGGGGTCGGAGTTGACCAGCTCGGGGCTCCCTTCCAGCTCTTCGTTGACGGCAATGATCTCGCCGCTCACCGGGCTGTAGATGTCGGAGGCCGCCTTGACCGACTCGGCCACGGCGCAGTCGTCACCGGCACTGACCTGCTTGCCCACTTCCGGCAGCTCGACAAACACCATGTCACCCAGCAGCTCCTGGGCGTGCTCGGTGATACCGACCACGGCCTCGCCGTTGGCTTCAACACGGATCCACTCGTGGGAAGTGGCATATTTCAGTTCGCTCGGGATATGGCTCATTTGTGCTTCCTTTGATCTTTGAGTCGCGTTTAAAAACGAATATGAAAAGGGATGGGGGAGGCACTGCCCTCCCCCAAAACGGTATTAAACCAGCTTCTGGCCGTTACGGACGAAAGCGGGCTTGGTGACCTTCACGGTGACCAGCTTCTTGCGGATCTCCACCTCGGCCAGCTCACCGATATCGCGGGGCACCCGCGCCAGGGCAATACTGTAGCCCAGGGTGGGGGAGAAAGAGCCGGAGGTGATCACACCTTCCCGCTTCTCACCGTTTGCCGCGGTGAAGGTGACCGGCATACCGGCACGCAGCACCCCTTTCTCTTCCATCACCAGACCCACCAGCTTGGGCTGGTTGCCCGCCGCTTTCTGCGCTTCCAGCACGTCGCGGCCGATGAAGTTGCGATCGCTCGGCTCCCAGGCGATGGTCCAGGCCATGTTGGCGGCCAGCGGAGAGATTGACTCGTCCATATCCTGACCATAGAGGTTCATCCCCGCTTCGAGGCGCAGGGTATCGCGGGCACCGAGGCCGCACGGGGCGACGCCGTTATCCAGCAGCGCTTGCCACAGCTCGCAGGCTTTCTCTTGCGGCACCACGATTTCATAACCATCTTCGCCGGTGTAGCCGGTAGTGGCGATAAAGAGATCGCCAGCCTGCACGCCGAAGAAGGGTTTCATCCCCACCACGGCAGTGCGCTGGGCGGCGCTCAGCACAGCAGCAGCCTTGACCTTGGCGTTGGGGCCCTGCACCGCAATCATCGCAAGCTCGGGACGCTCGGTCACTGTGATATCGAAATCGATGGCGTGATGGCGGATCCAGGCCAGATCCTTCTCGCGGGTAGCGGAGTTGACCACCAGCCGGTAGAAGGTATCGGTCAGGTAATAGGTGATGAGGTCATCGATCACGCCGCCTTCCGGATTGAGCATGCCGCTGTAGAGGGCCTTGCCGGGGGCAGTGAGTTTGGCCACGTCGTTGGCCAGCAGGTGTTGCAGAAAGGCTTTGACCCGTTCGCCGGTCAAATCGACGATGGTCATGTGGGAGACATCGAACATACCGGCATCGCTGCGCACCGCGTGGTGCTCTTCCAGCTGGGAGCCGTAGTTGATGGGCATTTCCCAACCGTGGAAGTCCACCATCTTGGCGCCGGCTTCCAGGTGTTTGGGATGCAGTACAGTAGTCTGGATCATCGCATTCTTTCCTTAGCAAAAAGCCTTTTCGCTTTGGCGACCACCCTTGCGACCCGCGCCACCGCTCTGACTGCACTACGTACAGCAAAAAGCGACCGGATCCAAAAGTGTGTGCTCGCTCCTGCCCTTGCCAGGCAAGAGGGATTCCTTGAACGGAGCGGATTATATGACAAGCAGGCGAGCGTGCCGCTCAAAAAAAACTAATCCCCTCCCGTAAAACTGACTCCAGACACTAAGATAAATGCAGTGATAAAAACAGCCATAAGCCGACTCAGGCGAGATTAAATTTTGATTTTTACCGTTTCGTCACAATTTGCAGAAAAACGTTTCGCTCCAGAGCAAAATTAAAGGCTGACACCCAAAACGGGTCATCAGCCTTGTCGGATTACTTTTGTTGTCAAAAACGGCGAGTAATATTAGTTTTTTTCACCCTTGGCCTGCATGGCACTGCCCTTGGTCGCAGCAACAGCCCAGTCAGGACGGGCCAATGCGGGCAACTCGCCCTCCAGCCCCATGGCGGCGCGGATCACCCCCTCCTTGAAGGGCGTCAGCAGATTGGCCGCGCGCAATCCCACGCCCCGCACCAGCTTCTTGAGCGGGTTGGCCCCGCTGAACAGCCGCTTGAGCCCCTCCATCGCCGCCAGCATGCGAGCCGCTTCGCTCTTGCGCCAGCGCTCGTAGCTGCGCAGGTTGGCGAGCAGGCCGATATCCTCGCCCGCGGCATGATTTTGCAAGATCTGCTCCGCCAGCGCGGCAGCATCCAGCAGGCCAAGGTTGACCCCCTGCCCCGCCAGCGGGTGGATGGTATGAGCGGCATCCCCCACCAGCACCAGCCGCTCGCGAGCAAAGTCGCGGGCATAGCGGGCGGTAAGAGGAATCGCGCTGCGCGGCCCCTCCACCTTGCACAGACCGAGCCGGGCATCGAAGGCGGCGGTAAGCTGGCGATTGAACTGCTCGTCATCGCAGGCGCAGAGCGCCTCGGCGCGGGCCGCAGGCAGCGACCAGACGATGGAGCAGAGGTTCTCCTGCCACAGCGGCAAAAAGGCGAGCGGGCCATCCGGGGTGAAGATCTGGCGAGCAACAGCTTCATGGGGTTCGGCGCAGCGCACCGTCGCCACCAGGGCGTGGTGGCCATAATCCCAGCTGGTGAGCGGGATATCAGCCTGACGGCGCACCCAGGAGTGGGCGCCATCGGCAGCCACCACCAGTTTGGCCGAGATGGCCTGACCATCTTCAAGGAGCAGCAGGGCGCCCGCCGGGCCGCTCTGCAGGCTCTTGGCTCTGGCGGGGGTCAGCAACTGGATATTGCTGGCACCTTCAATTGCCTCAAGCAGCGCCAGCTGGATCACCCGATTCTCGACGATGTGGCCGAGGTTGGCCTGACGCAGGCTGGCGGCATCGAAGTCGATATGGCCGAAACTGTCCTGCTCCCACACCGCCATCTTGTCGTAGGCCTGCAGGCGGCGCGCTTCAATGCCGTCCCAGGCGCCGACATGGCGCAGGATCTGCTGGCTGGCCAGACTCAGGGCGCTGACCCGGTTATCGGCCACCTCCCCCAGCTGCGGGTCGGGCAGTTGCCCCTCCACCACCAGCACCTTGAGGGCGCTATGTTTCAGGGCCGCAGCGAGCCCCAGCCCCACCATGCCGCCACCGACAATCACCACATCCACATTTTGCATCTGCATCATCTCATCCTTTCAGGGCTGACCGGCTGGCCAGCGAGGGGACGCCCGCAGGCATCACCTCTTTATTCAATAGGTTTTGATCAACGAATGGCGGTCACCATCTTCCGGTCAACAGGTTCCACTCAACAAGTGCTGGCTAGTTGCCGCACACATCAGCGACAAAGCCCAGGGTGCGCGAGGCAAGCGGCGCCTTGAGGCACGGGAATCGCCCCATCAGGGTGAGCGCCAGATTGCGCCCCGCCACCAGCGGATCGTGACCATTGGAGAAGAGCTGGGCCAGCGAAGAGGTGAGCCAGACGGTCTGCTCCTGATCGCGCTGACGCTGCTGCCAGTAGCCACTCAGCACCTTGAAGCTGCCGATATCCTCCCCCTCTGCCAACGCCTTGGCTACGGCGCCGGTAAGCAGGTCGAGATCCCGCATCCCGAGGTTGAAGCCCTGTCCGGCAATGGGGTGCAGGGCGTGGGCGGCATTACCGACCAGCACGGTGCGCTGGGCCAGCGGGTAGTCGCAGGCGGTCAGAATGAGCGGATAGACGTTACGCACGCCGCATCGCTCGAAGCGACCGAGCCGCCAGCCAAAGGCCTGCTGCAGACGGGCAAGAAACGCCGCCTCATCGAGGGCCATCAGCTCATCCACCTCATGCTGCCCGACGCTCCATACCAGCGAGGAGAGCCCCTCCTGCATCGGCAACAGGGCCAGCGGCCCCCCTTCGGTAAAACGCTCGAAGGCGCGTCCCTCAGGGTCTTGCGCCGTTTTGACCGTGGCGATGATGGCGTGCTGCTCAAAGTCGTGGCGGGTCACCGGCAACTTGAAGTGCTGACGCACAAAGGAGTTGCCGCCGTCTGCCGCCACCAGCAGGCGGGTCTCAATCTGTTCACCGCTCTCGAGGGTGAGGGTCACCTTCTCCTCATCGGGCGCAATCTCGCTCACCCGAGCCGGACAGCAGACCCGGATATTGGGAGAGGCCGCCATCGCCCGTTGCAGCTCATGACCGGCAGCTGCAAGCTCGATCACCTGGCCCAGCGCGGGCAGACCGTATTCGGCAGCCGACAGGCGAGCCTGACCGAAGTGGCCCCGATCCGAGACATGAATCTGGGTAATGGGGGCGCAATGGGGGGCAAACAGCGGCCAGAGTCCGCGTCGCAACAGCGCATCACAGGTACCGGCCGAGAGCGCAATGGCGCGGGCGTCGAACCCTGAATGGGTGTGCTGTTCGGGGACGCTTGCCTCCAGCAGCAGGATCTCGAGGGGGGAGCCATCGGATCGAAGCAGGGCTGCCAGCGAGAGGGCCAGCACGGCACCGCTCATTCCACCGCCGACCAGGGTGACATCGACCTGTCGCACATCAGATTGAGACATAAGCAGAGAGGAAGAAGTGAAAAAGGTGGCCTCATGCTATCACAAAGCCGCTGGCCGAATGCGAGGTCACCGGCAAAAAACCGGTTGCGCCTCACAGGGTTAGCCACCACAAGGGAATAAAAAAGAGCGCCATCAGGCGCTCTTGCAGATTCAGTAAGGGTCGCGTTGACCCGCACCTCAATGAAGGGTCGGCGGCGCGCTCGGGGTATCGGGGCGCTTGCCAAACTCTTCGAAGGCCATCATGACCCCCAGTTTGACGTGTTCGTAGAGCACCAGGAAGGAGGCTTCGTTCTCGTCATCTTCCTGATCGAACTCGGCAGAGACCTGAGTGATGCTGGCGATATCCTGGATCATCTCCTGCAGCTCTTCCGACGCGCGGGAGAGCTCCTGCTGCACCACGCCGAAACCGGCCAGAAATGCCTGTGACCAGTCCACCAGCGAATCGATGCGCTCGTCGAGGGGAGCATCATCGCTTGGCAGCAGCAGCTCGACGCCCTTCTGGGCCATCAGGCTCTCGACCACATTGTGATAAAGATCGGTCATCACCTGGCGCACCGGGGCCGGCAGGCCGAAACCGTCGTTCACCAGATCGTTGAAATGGGGCAGCCAACTCTTGTCGTCCAGTGCCACTCCGCCGCACACCAGACCGCAGATCACACCATGGGCCTCTACTGCGCTGGCCATCAGCTCATGTTGTTCCATGATGTCGGCCACTGCCGCATATTTAAGGGGGTTCGTTTTGCTCATCGAGGATCCGCTCAAAGTTCAGTCAAATTTGCAGAATTAATGGTCAGGATCCTAGCATTCTCCCTCTTGCAGAGCCAGCAAGGCCTTGAAACTTATGCATCTGCGCTATATAGTCCCGCCCAGTTGTCCACGTGGATAAAGGCGGAAATCAGCTCCGCCGTATTGAGGAAGGCATGAGCACAGAGGCCGTAGAAATCGTCATTTTGGGACGTCCCTACAAGGTATCCTGTCCCTTGGGACAGCAGGATGCCCTGCGCCAGGCCGCCGAGCAGCTGACCGACAAGTTGATCGACCTGCGTCAACGCTCCAAAGTCTCCAGCAACGAGCAATTGGCTATCATGGCGGCGCTCAATTTCTGTCATGAGCTCTGCCTTGAAAAAGAGAAGAACCACCAATACTCTGAGACCATGGACAAGCGGATCAAGATGCTGCAGCGCACCATCGAAGCGGCCCTGATCGAGCACGGACAATATGGTGATTCCAGCGAAGAGGGGCAACAGCCCTAATCGCAAACCGTTTTAAAATTCCCTGGGATGTTTGTCAGCCGGTTCAAGTCCCCGAGCCGATATTCATACCAAACAGGGGATCTGCCTTCTGGCTATTGCGCATGCTCGGCACGACCGAGAAGCCTGCGGTCAGATCCGATCCCCGCCTTGAACCGACGGTTCAAGGGCCCAAACCGGCAACGGCATCTCGGGGTACCAACAGCAAAAGCCCGTCACCAGCGTGACGGGCTTTTTCTTTGCCTGATGATCAACGCCCCCTACCCCTTTCAGAGCTGAAAAAATGCCCCGGATGAAAAGCTCACCCGGGGCATCACCGCATTCACTGTGCAGGCTGTGTTAGCGCAGCCAGTCGCGTTAGCGCTTCTATTTGACCAGCAACAAATTCTCCTGCTGGCGGGAGGCCGTCACCAGCACAGGAATGGACTTGGAGGTGGGGGTAAACGACCCGGCCCCGATACTGTCGATGGGCACCAGCGGATTGGTCTCCGGGTAATAAGCCGCGATGTTGCCCTGCGGAATGTCATAGATCACCACGCTAAAGCCGGTCACGATGCGCTCACGCCCATCGTTGCAGATGGCCGCCATATCGACCTTGTCCCCTTCGGCAAAACCGAGGCGACGGGCATCCGCCTCGTTCATGAACACCACGTTGCGCTGGCCCTTGATGCCGCGATAGCGGTCATCCATGCCGTAGATAGTAGTGTTGTACTGATCGTGAGAGCGCAGGCTCTGCAGCAGCAGTACCGGCTGATCCGCCATCTGTTCGGCATGGCGGGTACACTCCGGCAGCACTGATTGCGGCAGGGTGCTGGCACGAAACTCAGCGCTGCCACTGGCGGTATTCCACGTCAGTTGCGCGGCTGAGTTATCGAGATGAAAACCGCACGGCTGCTGGATGCGGGCATTGAAATCGGCAAAGCCGGCGATGGTCTGCTCGATAAGATCGCGAATACGAGCATAGTCATCGCGCAGAGCCAGCCAGTCGACCCGCTCGCTGCCCACGGTGGCATGAGCCATCCGCGCCACTATGTCGGTCTCGGAGAGGCAGAGCGGCGACACCGGCTCGGCTGCGCCGGTCGAGGCGTGCACCATGCTGAAGGTGTCCTCCACCGTGATCTTCTGGTTGCCGCTGCGCTGGATATCGAGCTCGGTACGGCCAAGGCAGGGCAGGATCAGCGCAGCCTTGCCCACCTGCAGATGGCTGCGGTTGAGCTTGGTGCTGATCTGCACGTTGAGCTCGGCCTTTTTCATCGCCCCGTAGGTGAAGTCGGTATCGGGCGCCGCTGCCGCCAGGTTGCCACCCAGGCAAATAAGCACCTTGCTCTTGCCCTCGTCCAGCGCCTTGAGCGCTTCGTACACGTTGTGGCCACGGGCCCGCGGCAGGCTCACCTGCAGGTGACGCTCGAGCCGGTCGATAAAGGCGGCGGTCGGCTTTTCGTTGATCCCCATGGTGCGGTTGCCCTGCACGTTGCTGTGGCCCCGTACCGGACAGAGCCCCGCCCCCGGCTTGCCAATCTGGCCGCACATCAGGTGCAGGTTGACTATTTCGCGAATAGTATCGACCGAGTGCAGATGCTGGGTCACCCCCATGGCCCAGCAACTGATGATGCGCTGGCTTGCGGCAAATACCCGGGCCGCCTGCACGATCTCGGCGCGAGTCAGGCCGGATTGCTGCTCGATCGCCGCCCAGTCGGTGGCACGCACCTGCGCCTCGTACTCGGCAAAGTGGCGGGTGTGGCGGGCGATAAAGTCGCGATCCACCGCCTCCGGAGCCTCTTCCAGGATGTACTTGGCCATGCCGCGGATGGCGGCCATGTCGCCACCCAGTTTCGGCGTCAGATATTGGTGGCTGATGGTGGTGGCCGCCGGGGTCAGCAGCTCCAGCGGGCTCTGCGGGCTGGCGAAGCGCTCCAGCGCCACCTCTTTCAAGTTGTTGAAGCTGACGATCTTGCAGCCGCCGCGCGCCGCCTGGCGCAGGGCATTCATCATGCGCGGGTGGTTGGTACCCGGATTCTGGCCATAGACGAACACCGCATCGGCCTGGTCGAAGTCATCCAGCACCACAGTCCCCTTGCCGATGCCGACCGACTGGATCAGCGCTACCCCGCTCGCCTCGTGGCACATGTTGGAGCAGTCGGGGAAGTTGTTGGTGCCAAACAGGCGACCAAACAGCTGATAGAGGTAGGAAGCTTCGTTGCTGGCACGCCCCGAGGTGTAGAACTCCACCTCGTCCGGGCTATTCAGCCCCTTGAGGGTGCCGGCGATCAGGGCGAAGGCGTCGTCCCAGCTTACCGGCTCGTAGTGATCGGTCGCCGGGTTGTAGCGCATCGGCTCGGTCAGCCGCCCCTGATACTCGAGCCAGTAGTCGCTCTGGGTGGCGAGGCGACGCACCGAATGCTCGGCGAAGAAATCGGCCCCCACCGTCTTGCCGGTGGATTCCCAGGCCACCGCCTTGGCGCCGTTCTCGCAGAACTGGAAGGCCCCCTGCTTGTTGTCACCCCAGGCACAGCCCGGGCAGTCGAAGCCGTCGGTCTGGTTGACCCGCAGCAGGTTCTTGATGTTCTGACGGGTCTTCTGGCTGCGCAGCACCTGTTTCATGGTGGATTGCAGGGACGAAAAACCGCCGGCTTTGGCGGGCTTTTCAATATGACTCATGGCACTCTCCGATGGGATCCGCCGGGCGATAGCTCGAATAGCTGACCGGGGCATCAAACTTGGGAATATGAACGACGTTGAGGTTGTATTTGAGGGCCAGCCTGACCGCCAGCTGGCTGGGCGATGCCAGACAGATAAGATGACGGGCACCGAAGCGGGCGGCTTTTTGCACCAGCTCGCTACCGCAACGGCTGGTCACCACCAGGGTGTCGCACGCACTTTGCTGACGCAGCAGCAGGCCGATCAGCTTGTCGAGGGCATTGTGGCGCCCGATATCTTCCCGGCAGTGGAGGATCCGCCCCTCGGCATCCAGCGCCAGCGCCGCATGCAGGGCGCCGTGTTGCTGACCCTTGAGCTGCCACTGGGCGATCTGCGCACGCAGCCCCGCCAGCAAGGCCCCATCCAGCGGCGGCGTCAGCGGCAACACCGGCAGTGCGGGCAGCGCCTGCTCCACCGCCGCCACGCCGCAGATGCCGCAACCGGTCACCCCGGTCAGCCGGCGCTTGTTCTCAGCCAAAGCAGCCAGGGAGCGGTTGGCGATGGTCACATCCAGCACAATACCCTTTTCGGCTGGCGCGACCTGGATGTCGTGGACTTCGTGGTTATGCCGGATGATCCCCTCGCCAAACAGAAAGCCGACGGCAAAGTCGTCGAGATCGTCCGGGGTCGCCATCATCACCGCATGGTTGATGCCATTGATGTTGATGGCGACGGCTACCTCTTCCACCAGATGATCCAGTGACGGCAAGTTGGCGGGGGTTGCGACGGGAGAATGGGCAGGCATGCAGGTTGGCCTAAAAATGCAAACTGCATTCAAGTTTAGAGAGGCGACAGACGCAAAACCAATGAAATAAATCTATATCCTGATAGAGTTGTTCTATCGAAGATGTTTTTTCAATTGATTAATTCTTCAATAGCCGGTTCCACTGCCTCCACTACAACCAGATGAACATCAAGCAACTTCACTACTTTCACGAGCTGGCCAAACACCGGCATTTTGCCAAAGCGGCCAAAGCCTGCCACATCACCCAGCCCACCCTCTCGGCCAGCATTACCGCGCTGGAAAAGAGTGTCGGCACCGATCTGGTGGTACGCACCAGCCAGTTTGTCGCCCTGACCGAGGCTGGCGAGCTGGTACGCCAGTATGCCGAACGGATGTTGCTGGAGCAGGAGGCGCTCAAGCAGGAGCTGGCGCTGTTTCAGGGCGAGCTATCCGGTACCCTGCGTATCGGCATCGTGCCCCAGTCCAATCTCGACATCATGCCGTTTATCGCCCGCTGCAAGCAGCGCTACCCCGACATCGTCATTCGCCTGTCGGTGCTCAGCAACGAAGCCCTGCTATCACAGCTGGAGCTGCATCAGTGCGATATCGGACTGGGATTTGATGAGCCCGCCGGGGGAGCTGGCCGGCGCGCCTTTCATGTCTACCCGCAAGGCGCCAACCAGATGGCGGTGCTGATGAACCGTGACGAAGCGGATCTGTACCCGCACAGCGGTGACATTGCGCTTGCTGAACTGCAGCAACAGCCGTTGGTGCTGCCCAGCCACACCATGCAATTTCGCCAATATCTGGATCGCGCCGCCGAGCAGGGGGGAACCTCGCTCAACGTGGTACTGGAGACCGACTCGCTGTTCCATCTGGTCAGCGCCGTACGCCACCGGCTGGGCTGGGCCATCGTCAGCGCCGGCCTCGCCCGCTCTGCCAGCAAGCTCTCGGATCTCGTTTGCCTGCCACTCGCTCCACTGGAGAATATCGGCCATACCGCCTTTCTGACCCGCCAGCAGAGCATCACCCCCGCCATGCGCGCCTTTCTTGAACTGGTGGCAGAAGGTGAACCGGCAAACGCGCCTTGACGCAGGCCGAGCAATAGACCGCATTAGGTTCTGGCAAAGAAAAAGCCCGCCAGAAGGCGGGCTTTCAGAGAGCAAGCGCAGGCATCAAATCGCCATCTGCTCGTGCGGCGAGCCGTGGTGGCGCAGCCAGACAAAACTCAGCGCCACGATCAGCACCATCAGGGTCATGATGGCCCCCAGGGTCACCTGACCGGTCATCGGG
>OERK01000042.1_pt1 | contig 55852 bp, 57 predicted proteins | sample 1540001 | NCBI WGS metagenome assembly OERK01 (sample SAMEA3891246, study PRJEB23780) | metagenome | biome: terrestrial biome; feature: animal house; material: water of meat washing | place: Italy | collected 2015-05-12
GATTGTGCCCACGTTAACGTGTGGCTTATTACGTTCAAACTTAGCCTTAGCCATGAGATCTTCCTTTTTAAACTACTCATGCAGGATCACTGCATGAGCACTTGGTTTTTAACTATGAATTAGTTTGGGCTTATAGTAATCGAAAGATTACTCGTCGTCACCTTTTTTACCGCCAGACTGGAATTTAGAAATGATGCCTTCAGCCACGTTACGTGGAGTTTCAGCATATTTAGCAAATTCCATAGAGTATGTTGCACGGCCTTGAGACATAGAACGCATTTGAGTCGCGTAACCAAACATCTCTGCAAGTGGAACTTCAGCTTTAATTGCTTTAGTACCGCCAGGCAAGTCATCCATACCTTGAACCATACCACGACGACGGTTTAAGTCACCCATGATATCGCCCATGTAGTCTTCTGGAGTTTCTACTTCAACTTTCATGATCGGTTCAAGCAAGATAGGATCTGCTTTCATGAAACCGTCACGGAATGCGTAAGAACCTGCCATTTTGAACGATAATTCGTCCGAATCGACATCGTGGTAAGAACCGTCAAACAATGTAGCTTTGATGCCAACAACTGGGTAACCAGCAAGGACACCATTCTTCATACGCTCTTGGATACCTTTATCCACAGCACCGAAGAATTCTTTAGGAACTACACCACCAACAACTTCTTCAACGAATTCGTAATCTTTTTCTGATTCAGGATCCATTGGCTCTAAACGTACGTATACGTGACCAAATTTACCTTTACCACCAGTTTGACGTACGAATTTACCTTCTTGTTCAACTGTCTTCTTGATCGTTTCACGGTAAGAAACCATTGGTTTACCAATGTTTGCTTCAACACCGAATTCACGCTTCATACGGTCAACAATGATGTCAAGGTGAAGTTCACCCATACCAGCAATAATTGTTTGACCTGACTCTTCGTCAGTACGAACGCGGAATGATGGATCTTCCTTAGCCAAACGACCTAAAGCAATTGACATTTTTTCTTGGTCAGCTTTAGTTTTTGGTTCAACAGCCAATGCAATTACTGGCTCTGGGAATTCCATACGCTCAAGTGTGATGACATTTTTCTCATCACAAAGTGTATCACCCGTAGTAACGTCTTTAAGACCTACACACGCAGCGATATCACCCGCACGAATTTCTTCAACGTCTTGACGATCGTTCGCGTGCATTTGCACGATACGGCCGATACGTTCACGTTTAGATTTAACTGGGTTATAAACAGAATCACCTTGTTTAAGAACACCAGAGTAAACACGTACGAAAGTTAAGTTACCTACGAATTTGTCGTTCATGATTTTGAACGCAAGCGCAGAGAACGGAGCTTCGTCAGATGCTTCACGAATCGCTTTAGTTTCAGCTTTGTCGTCAAGAACACCTTCAATCGCTTTAACTTCTGTAGGCGACGGTAAGAATTCAATTACTGCGTCCAACATACGTTGAACACCTTTGTTTTTGAACGCTGTACCACAAAGCATTGGTTGAATTTGACAAGCCAAAGTTTGAACACGTAGACCAGCAACGATATCTTCTTTAGATAGTTCGCCTTCTTCTAGGTATTTGTCCATTAGCTCTTCAGAAGCTTCAGCAGCAGCTTCAACCATGTTTACACGCCATTCTTCAGCAGTAGCTTGAAGTTCAGCCGGGATTTCACCGTATTCGAACTGCATACCTTGTGAAGCTTCATCCCAAATGATCGCTTTCATTTCGATCAAGTCGATTACGCCTTGGAAGTTTTCTTCAGCGCCAACAGGGATTACTACAGGTACAGGAGCTGCACCTAAACGTGTCTTCATTTGTTCAACAACACGGAAGAAGTTTGCACCAGTACGGTCCATCTTGTTCACGAATGCTAAACGAGGCACTTGGTATTTGTTCGCTTGACGCCATACAGTTTCAGACTGAGGTTGTACACCACCTACAGCACAGTAAACCATACACGCACCATCAAGAACACGCATAGAACGTTCAACTTCAATTGTGAAGTCAACGTGTCCCGGTGTATCAATTACGTTGATACGGTGTTCAGGGAACTGTTTAGACATACCTGACCAGAATGTAGTCGTAGCAGCAGAAGTAATGGTAATACCACGTTCTTGCTCTTGCTCCATCCAGTCCATTGTTGCTGCACCGTCGTGTACTTCACCAATTTTGTGAGATACACCTGTGTAGAACAAAATACGTTCTGTAGTTGTGGTTTTACCCGCATCAATGTGCGCAGAAATACCAATGTTACGATAACGAGAAATTGGGGTTTGACGAGCCATGATTTCTTGCATTCCTAAATTTTGTTGTTTAAAACAGGCGCTTTAAGCTGACGAACAGCTTAAAGCGATTCGATGACAGTTTGGCGTAAGCCAAGCTATCACCCTCCTGAATAGGGGCTGTTTTAGTCGCTTAGAAGCGGTAGTGAGAGAATGCTTTGTTGGCTTCAGCCATACGATGCACGTCATCACGTTTTTTAACCGCTGCGCCTTTACCTTCAGCTGCATCAAGCAACTCACCAGCAAGACGTAAAGCCATAGTTTTTTCAGAACGCTTAGCAGCAGCATCTACTAACCAACGCATAGCTAGAGCAGTACGACGGGATGGGCGTACTTCCATAGGTACTTGATAAGTAGCACCACCAACACGGCGTGCTTTTACTTCAACCATAGGACGAACTTTTTCAAGAGTAGTCTCGAAAAATTCAACTGGGTCTACTTTGTTTTTTTCTTGAACGCGGTCTAAAGCACCGTAAACGATACTTTCAGCAATAGATTTTTTACCATCTTGCATTACGTGGTTCATGAATTTAGCGATTGTTTGGCTGCTGAACTTAGGATCCGGAAGGATTTCACGAGCAGCAACTACGCGACGTCTTGGCATTTTAAACTACCTATATATATGACACTTCAGGTTAATCCAGCCGTAGCACAAAGTGTCATGTGCTTTCGCTGGCCTTACTACACGTCGCTTGAATTTCACAAAATTAATGCAGAAATCAGACAAGCGAGACGATAAAGGATTGCAGTTCTAGCGAACTAAGAGGTTAATCTCGAAAGATTATTTCTTAGGACGTTTAGTACCGTATTTAGAACGAGACTGGTTACGATCTTTCACACCAGCACAGTCTAAAGAACCACGAACGGTATGGTAACGTACACCTGGTAAGTCTTTAACACGACCACCACGGATAAGAACAACACTGTGCTCTTGTAGGTTGTGGCCTTCACCACCGATGTAGCTAGAAACTTCAAAGCCAGAAGTTAAACGCACACGGCAAACTTTACGCATTGCTGAGTTAGGTTTTTTAGGTGTAGTTGTGTAAACACGTGTACAAACACCACGACGTTGTGGACAAGCCTTCAACGCAGGAACTTTAGATTTTTCAACTAAAGTCGTACGACCCTTACGGATCAACTGATTTGTTGTTGCCATTTGGCAATTCTCCCGTTAATAAAAAACCCAAAAAAAGACGACTTTTTGAGGGCATGCAATTGTAAGCTAAGACGTAAAAATGGTCAACATTTCAAACTACATGTAATGTTGACCAAATCAGGGCTTTTACAAATTTCTATCTATTTTAAAGGGTTTATTTTTTACTTGAAGCATTTCGTCTTTTTGTAACCTTTTTTTCAGTCAGCTCTACAGCAGGTTGCGCTGCAACTTTTGAAGCTATGTCAGGTTCATTTTCCGTAAAAGACTCACTATTGTTGTGTGTGGTGTCTTCAACCTCATCCATTGCATATAAGTCTGCAAGATCTTCTTCTATTTGTAGGGCTGGTTGCTGCGGTGCGACAGCATCATGAGGTTCAACCATTTGATCTGCGAGCTGTTCCAGCCCTTGTTGAACACGCTCTTCGGTTGCGACAGGCTCTGTGACTTTGTCGGACTTTTTCTGAACTTTTACCTTAGCAATACTTTGATGACCATTTAACTCCACTTCAGCCCCAAGTTTCAAATCTGAACCATCGGTCTCTGATGTACTGCGCTGTGACAATAGTCTTGGCGAGGCTTTCACCAAAAGCTCAAGTGAGCGTTCATATGCTGTTAAAGCACTCAGGCTGGTATCTTTTTGTTGAATGATATATTGACGGGCTTGTGAAAAAACCAGTTGTGCTTTTTGGTGTACATCATCAACAAGGCGCCAACTATAAGCTGCACTCACCCCTGCACTGGCAATTGGTGTGAGTTTTGCTAACTTATTCAGTAGCGAGAGGTTAGCAATCGACTGCCCCCATTTCAGCTGACCATCGGCATTGGTCAACCATTTCTTTAAGTCTTCAATCTCATTACTTGAACCTAAAAGCTGTTGTAACTGAGAGACATCATGGGTTTGCAAGGTACTTGAAATGGCTTTTATCGCCATCAACAAAGTTTGTTTTTCCGCAATCAGCCCAAGATCAATCTGTTTAAAAATAAACTGGACGATGTCTTGATCGGACTCTTTAGTTAAGTCAAAACCATAAGAACGTCCCACTTGGTAAATCATACGTAACGACATCACCAAGGAAGCAGGGACATCTACGGTTGAGCCCACAAAGCCCGTTGCTCCAGTCAGTGCACCTTGCAAGATAGCAATAATTTTATTTTGTTCGGACAGTGCCTGACTAATCCGTTTTGAACGGTCGACATCTTGGGTCAACATTTCTAAATCACGCACGCCCGCTTCATCTAAAACGGCATCGACCGAGCTCATACTCGAGCTAAATTGATTAAGCTGGCTAAAAAAATAATCTGCGGCTTTATCGGAAAGTTGTGGCGACACAAAATGTGCCACTCGATTTGCGTTGACATAATGACGTCCTAATAAATGACGTGATACTGTCGGCAGATGGTCTCTTAAGACTTGCTGCGGGTGTTCATAACGCTTATTTTTCGATTTTGTTTTTGTACTCGCACTATCACCAGTTGTAGCATTGGTCAGTGCTGAGGCCGTATCTGGGCTCACTTGGTTTAATATGTTTAAACCTGTATGGCTGAGCTTTTTAGCCACTCCGAAGGCATTTGAAAAGAAACCACTGCGCTGTTTATTGTTTGAATCCGCCATTCCGTACCCCGTACTTTATAATCTTTCATTTCTAGCTAAATACTAGGTGTAGTACGCATTTATCTCAATAAGAATATGTGTCTTTTAGTAAAGTTGAAATGCCCTGCTCCCGATTTTAAGACAAGTCAAATTGGCATAGGATTTGCCATAAGAATTAAAAATTCTTTCTGCTATTATGATCTGCATTGAAAACATAAGAGTTGCAATTGGCTTAGAAATAAATTGTTGATTCATCTTTAAGCGCAACTCTGCAAAACCACCATATAAGGGATCTTTAAATGAAACGTGTAGTAATCACTGGCATGGGTATCAACTCATGTATCGGTAATACTTTGGAAGAAGTTACTCATGCATTACAAAACGGGATTTCTGGGACACGTTTTAACCCAACCTATGCTGAACTCAATTTTAAAAGTCATATCAGCGCTGCTGCTGAACAAGACTTTGATGGTATCGACCGTAAGCTAAAACGCTTTATGGGTGTTTGTGCCATGTATGCATACAATGCTGCGGTTGCTGCGGTTGAAAATGCAGGCTTAACAGCAGAGCAAATTGGTGGCAATCCACGCTATGGTATCGCGGGCGGTTCAGGTGGTGGTTCAACTGCATCTGTAGTTGAAATGAAAGAATTGTTAGACACCAAAGGCGCACGTAAAGTTGGTCCGTTCTTCGTACCACGTAATATGTCGAATACAATTACGGCAAACGTTGGTGTTGCTTTTAAAATGCAAGGTGTTGCACACACCATTACCAGCGCATGCGCAACGTCTGCTGATGCAATTGGTTATGCCTACAACCTGATTCAATTGGGCAAGCAAGACTTAATGCTTGCAGGTGGCGGTGAAGAAGATCACTGGTCTCAAAGCTTGTTGTTTGATGCGATGGGTGCACTGTGCTCAAAATACAATGACACACCAGAAACAGCGTCTCGTCCTTACTCTGCTGACCGTGACGGTTTCGTGATTGCTGGCGGTGGCGGTTTTGTAGTGCTTGAGTCTTTAGAACATGCGCAAGCACGTGGTGCCAACATTTTGGCTGAAGTTGTGGGCTATGCTGCAAACTCTGACGGTGCAGACATGGTTGCGCCATCGGGTGAAGGTGCGACACGTTGTGTACTGATGGCACTTGAAGAAGCAAAACAACACGGCGTAGACAAAATTGACTATGTGAATACGCATGGTACGTCGACGCCTGCTGGTGACATCACTGAATTAAAAGCAATGGAACGTGCATTTGGCGAAGGTCAAGTTCCTCCACTCAGCTCAACCAAGTCAATGACAGGTCATAGCTTAGGTGCTGCTGGCGTACAAGAAGCGATCTACTCAGTCCTAATGATGCAAAATGACTTTATTGCACCCAACATCAACGTGACTGAACTGGATGAAGGCGCAAAACCATTTGATATCGTGCTTGAAAAACGTGACGCAAAATTGAATACTGTGATGAGTAACAGTTTCGGTTTTGGCGGCGTAAATGCATGTCTCATTTTCAAAAAGTGGGAAGGCTAAGCCGCCCATTTTAGGGTGACTTGATGGATGCTCCTTCTGATGCTTTCTTGTGGGTAAAAGCATTACATATTATTGCCGTGGTGTGTTGGTTCGCTGCATTGTTCTACTTACCACGGCTCTATGTTTACCATGCCATGAGTGATGATGCCGTCAGTCATCAACGTTTTGAGGTCATGGAACGTAAGTTGTACCGTGGCATTATGTGGCCGTCGATGATTGCAACACTGATCACGGCACATTTCTTGGTCGATTGGGGTGATGCAACGCGCCACTACCATGAAGCCCTGTGGTTCTACCTCAAAGTCGGCTTGGTTGGACTGTTGGTGATTTACCACTTTGTTTGCGGCTATTACCGTAAGAAATTGATTGGTAACGCCCACTACAAGTCACACAAATTTTGGCGCTTCTTTAATGAAATGCCGACCCTCATTTTATTTGCTGTGGTGATTTTAGTCGTGGTTAAACCGACATTTTAAAATCCCACACTTAAAAAGCCCCGATTGATTCGGGGCTTTTTAATGTCTGTAAAAAATCAACAGTACAACTCAAGATCCACGCTACGAGCGTATCCAAGATTGACGAATTTTTAAATTGAGCGGGGTCGAATAATATTTCTCAATCGCCCAACTCAAAATAAACACCGCGATAAAATAAACAGGCAACAACATCAACTTTTCAGCCGCTAAAGTGTCTTTTGGGAAATACACCACTTTCATTAAGCCGAGAACAATCAAATGAAACAGATACATTTCATAGCTACGCTGTCCAATCCAGACCAAACTGCGGGCCGTGGATGAGGTAGGTTTAACTTTCGGGTCTTGGGTAAAACACAATATGAGTAACGCTGTAAGTAAAGCAAATACGCTGATGCCCCAAGTACTCACCTCTTTGATGGGTGCATAAAAATATAAAGCGGTCATTAGAAACGCTGTTACTGCAACAATCATTTTTTGATTGTAAATTGCACCTTTAAAATGTTGCGCATACATTGCGGTGAGGCAGCCAATGGCAATTCCATCAAAGCTAGAGAAATAATGATACAGATAAGCGCCGCTTTCCTCGCCAAAATGGAGGGCACGAAAATACGGTGCATACGCAATGACAACGAGCAGAAAAATAATAAAGCCTTTGCCCCGACCCAGTGCTAAACACAGGACAGGAAACGCTAAATAGAAGACTTCTTCAACCGATAAAGACCACAATACGCCCAAAGCATAGTTCACCCAGCCGTATTCAATAATCAGTAGATTCATCCAGAAGCTCAAAGCTGAAAGAACAGTCACAGCATAGGACACCTCTACGCCATTGGGCGACTGATTGATAAAGGGTTGCAATCCTAAACTTCCGAACACACTGACCATCGCAACCAATAACACCAGACACGGCATGATTCGAGCAATACGACGGATATAAAAATCTTTCAGCTTAATCTGCGCCAAAGATCCACTACGCTGCAAAGTATGCTGGGTAATCAAAAAACCTGAAATGACAAAAAACATGGTAACACCATAGTTGCCGTTTCGGGCAATCAAGGTACTTAAGCTCTCCCCCCCAATGGGGATGCCGAGAAAGGTATCGTATAACTTATACGGAATATTGAAATGGTGAATCAGCACCAACAGGATGGACACGCCACGCAGGATGTCTATTTTATAATTACGCATAAATCATTGTTAAAATTTTAAAGTGCCTCATTAAAAGTGAAATCGCCTGATTTAGACAGCTTTTATATATAAAATCATACAATGATCTAACACTGAATTAGAACCCATTGATTCAGCTCAAGTAAAAAAGAAAGCCCTACTTATGCAGGGCTTTCTTTCAAACATCACGAGTACAGAATAAATGTTACTTAGTTATCCAATTGCTGCCCTAACAGACGTTTTTTCATACGTGGTTTGTACAGCAGTTGATACGTCACGGCTAAAATAATCACCCATAATGGACTGATCATCAATGCGCGAAGGGTATCCGCCTCTAAACTCAAAATAATCAACGTAAAGAACAAGAAGATTAAGACCACATAAGACATCCAAACACCGCCTGGCATTTTAAAGGTCGATTTTGCATGGAGCTCAGGACGCAATTTACGGTAGCGGATATAGCACACCATAATAATGCTCCAAATACTGATGAACAGAATCACACACAATGAGCTGGCTAATGTAAAGGCTTCAACCGTGTTTGGTACAAAGTACTGCAGCGCAGCACCTGCCATGATAAAAGCACATGAGAAGAATAAGCCTTTTGCTGGCACCGCACGTTTTGATAGACGCGCTAGGCTCTGTGGTGCTTGCCCTTCTCTTGCCAAACCAAACAGCATACGTGATGTAGAGAACACACCACTATTCATTGAAGACATCACTGAAGACAGCACCACCAAGTTCATAATGATGGCTGAAGTTGGGATACCTGCATGTAAAAATAGTGAAACGAACGGGCTTTGATCCGCAGGAATTTGATTCCACGGCGTCACCGACATCACCACAAATAATGACAAGACATAGAACAAAATGATACGGGTTGGAATCGCATTCACTGCTTTCGGTAAGTTCTTTTCAGGATCTTTGGTTTCAGCAGCCATGGTTCCAATTAGCTCTACACCGACAAAGGCAAAGAGTGCAATTTGAAAACCTGCTAGAAAGCCACTACCACCTTGAGGGAACATACCACCATGCGACCAAACATGACTGAAGCTTGCAACTGAACCGCCCGGTGCTTGGAAATGGCTAAACACCATAAAGCCACCAATCACGATCAGCCCTAAAATGGCTAAAATTTTGATTAAAGCAAACCAAAATTCAATTTCACCAAAGAGTTTCACAGTCAGCAAATTTAACCCAAGGACAAACAGCACACAGCCGACACTGATTAAAGCCTGCCCCATGGGAGTAAAGGCCATGTCTGGCGGGAGCCAAAAACCAAGATAGTTAATAATGGCTGCCAAGTCCGCAATACCGACCAAGACCCAACCGAGCCAATAGGACCAACCGATATAGTAACCCGCACCTGGCCCAATCAGATCATGAGCCATGTCGATAAACGACTTATAGTGCAAATTTGACAATAAAATTTCGCCCAATGCACGCATTAGGAAGAAGAACATGGTCCCGATAATCATATAAATGATTAGGATAGAAGGACCAGCAAGAGAGATGGTTTTGCCCGAACCCATGAACAGGCCCGTACCAATCGCGCCACCAATGGCAATCAATTGCAGGTGGCGGTTGGATAATTTCCGTTGTAATTCATGCGATGATGCATTTGCACCGTCAGCTTGTGGGGTAGTCGTCATAATTTAACATCCTGTTAAAGTCCTTTTTTGCGTATAAACCATGTTCATACAGTGCTCGTTATCCTAACGGGCGGCATTTATACGCTCATCAGCACTTCGGTTGAAACCCAAGCGCTGATATACACGGGGAGAGTTTAAAAATTAGTTTTGTGCAGCCGTCACTGCAATTTCGATCAACCAGTTTGGATTAACCAAATCAGCCTGAATCGTGGCACGTGAAGGCGCTACACAACCATTCATCCAATCAATCCAAATCGCATTGACTGTAGAAAAATCAGAGAGATTTTTGATGTAAAGCTGAGCAGATAACAAACGTGATTTATCTGTATTTGCCAAAGCTAAAAGCTCATCAATTGTTGCTAAAATTTCACGGGTCTGACCTGCGACATCATTGTCGGTATTTTTTGGCACTTGCCCTGACAAATACACCACTTGATTAAACACAGTGACTGCACTCATGACTTCGTTGGTGTTGAATTTTTGAATGTCTGAATGTGACATAGGTCTTTCCTTGTATGAAACTGTATAAAAATAAAATTTAATCTTGGATAAAATTGACACGTGCAGTGACAGCACACATCAGCTCATAGCCAATCGTGCCTGAACCTGCTGCGACTTCATCAATGCTGAGTACAGCACCCTGTTTCGATGTACCCCACAGCACCACTTCACTGCCGACTTGGGCATTTGGAAGGTGAGATAAATCGACCGCCAACATGTCCATGCTGACACGCCCGACCAAGCTGCTGCGTTGTCCATCAACTAAAATAGGCGTACCTGTTGCGGTAATCCGTTGATAACCATCGGCATAACCACAAGCCACAATACCCACACGCATGTCGCTTTCAGCAATGAACTTTGAGCCATAACCGACGCTATCGCCTGCTTTTAATTGCTGAATGGCAATCAACTCGCTGCGCAAACTCATGGCAGGTTGCAAATCCCAGTCTTGAATGGAGTGGCTTGGATAATCTGGAGAACTACCATAGAGCATGATGCCGCTACGGATCACATCCGACTGCAACTGTTCATGGCGGAGAATGGCTGCACTGTTACTGACTGAACGTGCACCCGGTAGATCATGGGTGATGGCATCAAATAACTGACATTGATGCGCAATGCCTTCACGTCCGAAACGCTCACCATCGGCATCCGAAAAATGCATCATATGGGTCAAGCGTTGAACTTGAGGCAAACTGGAAAGCTGCTGCCACACTTGACGGTATTGTTCAGGACGGAAACCTAGACGGTTCATACCGCTGTTCATTTTTAAATAAACATCGAACTGCGCCTCTAAAGGAAAACGCGCTAACCATTCGAGTTGATATTCACTATGAATACTGAAGCTTAGACCCAACTCATGGCAGTCAAATAGGTCTTGCTCTGAGAAAATACCTTCGAGTAACAGAACTGGACCTGTCCAGCCCAAAGCACGGATACGTTTCGCCTCTGCCAAATCGAGCAACGCAAAACCATCGGCAGATTTGAACGCTTGATAGACGCGTTCAATACCATGACCATAGGCATTGGCTTTGACCACCGCATAGACTTGGCTATTCGGCATTTTAGTGCGAGCAACATTTAAATTATGCTGCAGTGATTGGCTATGAATCACTGCAGTAATTGGACGTGGCATTTTCTTCTTCCTTGAATCAATATGACCTAAAACGAATTAGGCTGCTGAAGGATAACGTTGAATCGATAGACCTTCAGTACTGATGTCTGGTTGATGATTCATCACCAAGTCACTAATGAGCTTGCCTGAACCACATGCCATGGTCCAACCCAAGGTGCCATGTCCTGTATTCAAGAATAAGTTTTTAAAACGAGTCGCACCAATAATTGGTGTAGAGTCTGGTGTCATTGGACGTAAACCCGTCCAGAAACTTGCTTCAGCTAAATTTCCACCTGGGAATAAGTCTTGAGTCACCATTTCCAAGGTTGCACGGCGGTCTTGATTTAAACCGTGGTTGAAACCACTCAGTTCAGCCATCCCCCCCACACGGATACGTTGGTCAAAACGCGTAATGGCAATTTTATAAGTTTCATCAAGCACCGTAGACTGCGGTGCAAATGCAGGATCTACAATTGGAATGGTCAGTGAGTAGCCTTTGACAGGGTACACAGGCAAATTCAAATTCAATGGTTTTAAGAAATCACGTGAATAACTACCAAAAGCAAGCACATAACGGTCTGCTGTAAGCACTTGACCATCAACCACTACACCTTTGATTTCATCCCCTTCAACCACTAGTTTTTCAACATTTTGGTTAAATTTAAATTCTACGCCCATGTCTTTCGCAAGATTTGCCAAAGCATTGGTAAATAGGTAACAGTCACCTGTTTCATCATTCGGTAAATGTAAACCACCAACCAGTTTGTCTTTGGCATAGGCTAAAGCTGGCTCGACTTTGGCTAAGTCATCTTTTAATAATAGTTCATAGTCGACGCCACATTCTTTTAACACTTGGATGTCACGTTGTACTGCATCAAGCTGTGCTTCATTACGGAAAACCTGCAAAGTTCCTTTCGCACGGTTTTCATAGTGAATGCCTGTTTCTTTACGCAGTTCACGTAAGCAGTCACGGCTGTATTCAGCAACACGCGTCATACGCTCTTTGTTAATGGCATAGCTTTGTGGATTGCAGTTTTTCAACATTTGCGCCATCCAGTTCAACTGCCACATGCTACCATCGATGTTAATCGCTAACGGTGCATGGTGTTGGAACATCCACTTTACGGCTTTAAACGGAATACCGGGTGCAGCCCACGGTGTAGAATAACCTGGAGAGATTTGCCCTGCGTTACCAAAGCTAGTTTCTTCAGCAGGACCAGCTTGACGGTCTAAAACCGTAACGCTTGCGCCTTGTTGTGCAAGGTAATACGCACTTGCAACACCGATGACACCACTACCTAAGACAATTACACGCATGACTGATCCCTTACACACACTAGTTTATTTCACTAGTATATTTTTAGGTTAATAGTTTTTTTCACTGTTTTTAACATTATAATCTAGGTAAATCGCCATTTTTGTCGCGCTAAAATTCTAAACATAGGAAATTTATAATGCGTAAATTAGATCGGATTGATCAGCAGATTTTAGACATTTTGCAGCGCGATGGACGAATTGCGATTAGTGAATTGGCCTCTCGCGTCAACCTCTCAACCACACCCTGTTCAGAACGTGTCAAACGCTTAGAGCGCGACGGTATTATCATGGGTTACTACGCACGCCTCAATCCACAACTGGTCGATCGAAACTTATTGGTGTTTTTAGAAATTAAGCTATCAGCCAAGTCTGGCGATGTGTTTGATCAAGTGGCACGTGACTTGGTCGAAATTCCTGAGGTTTTAGAATGCCATCTGATTTCAGGTGAATTCGATTATTTAGTCAAAGCCCGTTTAAAAGAAATGAGTGCCTACCGACGCCTATTGGGTGATTTACTAAAAAAACTGCCCTCTTCAGCATCATCGCACAGTTATATTGTGATGGAAGAAGTCAAAGAAAGTTTTTATTTGGACATTCGCTAACAGCTTATTAAAAATATGCATCTTAAAAATGCATTCACTTTAAATGTTTAAAACCTATCGATTCCCTATTGGAAGTTCTGCACCATGTTTAACAAACTCATGTCTAGTCTTGGCTTACAAGGCATTCAAGTCGATACTCGTCTACACACCACCGCGCCACAAGCGGGTCAAGCCATTCAGGGTGAGGTTATTTTTAAAGGTGCCGCGTCTAATAAAATTATCAACGGTATTTATTTAAAGCTCATGACCACAGCCGAGGTTGAGTCAGACGATGCTGAGTACAATAGCGCGTTAAGTATTGCCGAATGGCACATTAGCGGGGCTTTTGAGTTACAAGCCCATCAGTCACATGCATTTCCTTTTTCGATTCAACTGCCCTTTGAAACGCCAGTTACAGATGTGCCTTGCCGCGTCAATAAAACCCGAGTGTGGTTACATACGCATCTCGATGTGGACTGGGGGCTCGATGCCACTGACAAAGACTATTTACAAATTTTACCGACACCGGCTATGCAGGCGTTTATTCAAGCCATGCAGCAATGCGGTTTTCAGTTGATGACCGTCGATGTTGAAAAAGGTCAACTACGTGGCAACGGCTTCCACTCGAGCATTGGTTGTTATCAAGAACTTGAATTTAAACCTACGCAATTGTTCAACAGCATCAATGAAGTTGAAGTGTCCTTTGTGGCAGAGCAACATCAAACCCATGTGCTTTTAGAAGTGGATCGTAAATTTCGTGGTGATGGCTTCAACAGCCTTAGCATTCCGCATCAACAGGCCAATCCTGCACTGTTAGCGAATGAAATTAGACGTATGTTGGGACTTTAATTTTTAATCACTGCGCACGACTGTTTCAATATAGAAAAGTCGTGCGCAGTCGAAAAAGGCGTTATTTAAACCCTGTCCGAATTAAATTCTGTCTGAGTTAAATCAAGTCCAAGACATCGGCAAAGGTTTTAATTCGTGCTTTAGGTGCGGCTTCCGTCAACTCTTGATCAGAACCATAACCGTATTCCACCGCAATGGTTTCAATGCCGTTACGACGTGCACCCAAAATGTCATGCTCACGATCCCCAACCATCAGACATTCTTCTGCTTTTAACTGCTCTTTTTCTAAAATATAAGCAATCAAATCTCCCTTATTGGTCCGCTCACCGTTCAGCTCACTGCCATAAGGGTGCACAAAGTATTGCAGTAAATTGAAATGCTCTAAGATTTGACGGGCATAGACTTCTGGTTTTGCTGTCGCCAAATACAAGTGATAGCCCTGCTCGGTCAGTTTTTTTAAGGTCGGTTCAACATCGGCAAATAAATGGTTTTCATATAAACCTTTCACCGCAAAGCGCTCACGATAGCCCAATAAAGCTTGCTCTGCCAAAACATCGTCCACTGCAACATTTAAGAGTTTTGCCAAAGACGCTTTTAGTGGTGGCCCAATAATCCAGTCAATGTTTAGATCTTCAGCAATGGGATGTCCGACTTTGTTTAAGCCATAACGCGCACTGGTGGTAATGCCAACTTTCGGATCTGTTAATGTTCCATCTAAATCTAGCAAAATATGTTTAATCACAGCTGATCCTTCTTGGGCTTTAAATAAAATACTATCGAGAGTTCTGCTAAAGTTGCCTATACTATCGCAAATTTTCGCAACAAGGATATTTCTGTGCGCGCAACCGTACTGTGCTTTTCTGGTTTAGACCCTTCAGGTGGTGCTGGTTTACAGGCCGATATCGAAGCGATTGGTCAAAGTGGTGCGCATGCAGCCATTGCGTGTACAGCACTCACTGTTCAAAACTCGCAACAAGTGTTTGGCTTTGAAGCGACGTCAAAAGAATTGCTGTTAGCTCAGGCGCACGCTGTTGTCGGTGATTTACCGATTAAAGCCGTAAAATCTGGCATGTTAGGCACCACAGATAATATTGCAGCACTGGCTGAGTTTCTACGTGAACATCCTGAGTACAAGTATGTGCTCGACCCTGTTTTAGTGGCGAACAGTGGAGGTTCACTGGGTGATCAAGCCACCTTGGTCAAAGCCTTTGTTGAGCTGATCCCATTGGCGGACATTATTACCCCAAATACAGTTGAACTACGAGCGTTAACAGGTCTCGATGACTTAGCTGCCGCAACACAAAAACTGTTTGAAATGGGTGCCAAAGCGGTACTGGTCAAAGGTGGTCATGAAGACACACCAGACTATATTCGTAATGCCCTGTTTGTGAATGGCGAGCTCATTTCTGAAACTCGCTGCCCGCGTTTAGCTGGTGAATATCACGGTTCAGGTTGTTCGTTGGCAAGTTTTATTGCAGGCCGTTTGGCGCAAGGTGACAGTGTTAAAGTCGCAGTACATCATGCCGAAACATGGCTCTTTGGCGTATTAAAACAGGCAGAAACACCTGTTGAAGGCGGTCAAAAAATTCCAAAGCGTTTTTAAGTTAGAAAAAAACTGCAAAGGTAAAAGCCAGTCCATTTCTTCATGGACTGGCTTTTTTTAAATTCTAGATTTTATTTTCGGCACAAAATGAATCAGTCAGCTTTGAAATGGAGTATTTAACCATCTTGATGGCGTTGCTTTAAATGTGCAACATGCTCACGGTTGGTTTTCCATGACTTTTCTAACACTTCTTTTTCAATCCGAAGCTGAATCCGTTTCAGTTTCATCGCTGGAATCACTTCTGTGTTAAAGGTCTTAATATAATCGACCCATGCTTTACCTTTAAATACCGTACTGGGCATCGCAGTTTTAAACTCGCATTCAGGCATAAACACCACAGCAGAATGGATATAATCTACATCGACAATATCTTGCAACACACTTTGCAGCACTTTGACGTGTTTATAATTTTGATGCAGCGGATTTTGAAATTTAAAACTCTTTTTATAAATTTTCTGCGTCCACATCTTTTGACGTTCACCACCAAAAATCCAGCCCTTATAGTTTTTGGTTTCAATCACAAAAACACCAAAGGGACTCAATACAATATGGTCAATTTGAGTCGTTCCACCCTGCTCATCAGGCAAAGTCACATCGTTAATTAAAATATAACGCTCATCCAAATATAATTTCACATGCGCTTGAACTGCGAACTCACCGAATTTTCCTTTCAGATAAGGCTTAAACGCTTTTAAAAGGCCGATCCCGAACAAGATCAGTAGCATCCACCACAGTTCTGAAAACACATTCCCCACAATTTGACTCATCATATTATTCATCGTTATTTGAGTTAGAGACACGATTCTTTAAAAGAATACAGATTAAAACATAAGGTACTGATTTTTAAATTATTAAACTAAAATACGAGCGTAAAAAATCCGAAACACATGCTTAATTCGCATTTTTCTCAAGTTTCAATAAAATATCTTTATTGTCCAGACCGCCTGCAAAGCCGACCAATTTTCCATTCGCCCCCACAACCCGATGACACGGCGCAATGATTGAAATTGGATTTTTGCCATTAGCCGCACCCACTGCACGAACGGCTTTGACATTACCAATCTGTAGCGCAATATCTTTATAGCTTCGGGTTTCACCAAAAGGAATTTGCAATAAAGCCTGCCAAACTTGCTTCTGAAAATCTGTCCCCGCAAAATCCAAAGGCAAATCAAAACTTTGACGTTTTGCCGCAAAATACTCGCTCAACTGTTTCTCTGTTTCCAACAAAATCGGATGCTGATTGTGTTCGACCAGCTCAGCTAAACGTACCCGTTTGGGATTTTCATTTTCCCACAATACGGCAACCAAGGCTTGATCATGTGCCACCAGTCTCAGTACCCCGACAGGAGATGGCATATATTTAAAAAATAAGCGCATGGTTCACCACAAAAATTGTCTATGTATGCAACATTATGACGATGAAAGTTTCATCAGTACAAGTCCAGAAATGATTAAAACCGCAGCGAGCATCCGCATGGCATTGGCAGGTTCACCTAAAATCAAAATACCAACCAAAAATGAACCAATCGCGCCAATCCCTGTCCAAACGGTATAGGCAGTGCCCAAAGGTAAGGTCTTCATGGCATAAGACAGCAGCGCAAAACTGGCCACCATAAATACGAGGGTTAAAATACTCGGTGTCAGTTTAGTAAAACCATCCGATACTTTCATTGCATAGGCCCAAACCACTTCGAGTAAACCTGCAACAATTAAAATCACCCATGCCATACGCAAAACACCTTTTATTCCGAGCAGAAACAACAAAGCTTCAAACGAAGGATCGCTTGAAGCTCTACATATTTGAATGAATTTAGCTTGATGAGAGTTTCATCAAAATCAGGCCCGATACAATCAGCACCGCAGCAAACATCCGCATAGCAGTTGCTGGCTCACCTAAAATAAAAATCCCCACCAAGAAAGATCCAATCGCACCAATCCCAGTCCAAATGGTATATGCAGTCCCTAGCGGCAATGTTCGCATTGCATAGGCCAGTAAACCAAAACTTAAAATCATGAACACAATGGTAATGATGCTGGGTGTGAGTTTGCTAAACCCTTCGGACAGTTTCATTGAATATGCCCAAACGATTTCAAACAGACCCGCAAAGATAAGAAAAACCCAAGCCATGCTACTGACTCCTCTTCACTAGAGTCAGGCCGTCCTGACGAATTTTCTCAATATGAGGGAGGTCGTTCCTCCTAAATATGCCTCAAATTATAGCAAAGAGCGCACCAAAATGAATTATTTTCACACTTAGAAATCATTAAAGCGCAAAAAAGAGTGATCTGAACCAGCAGATCACTCTTTCAGCACAACCTTGGTGCAATCTTAGATATTCACTTTAAATCTAAACTTCTGGCTTAAAATTTAAAGCGGAGACCCATTCCGTACTGCCAACCTTTCTCTTCGTCACTTTCAGCCTGCCAAGCCGTCGCTTCATTGCCTTTGCTATATTCATAGGCAATGTCCACATAAGGCATGACTTTTTTGCTGATTTCATAACGCGTCTCAAGACCGACAGCTGCATTACTAAGGCCTGATTTTTTGGCATATTTAGAGTCATCACTGAAAATAATATTCATATCTAAATAAGGCTTGAAAATCAGCTTTTGGGTCAGTAACAAGTCCCGCTCAGTTTCTAAACTAAACGCAGCATAGTTGTCTGCACCAGCATATACGTAAGCATCAGTTTCAAAGAAATACGGCGCTAAACCATGTAAGCCAAGCACCCCATCCACTTTTTCTTCCGTATCCCATCCCTGCTGTTCACGCTCCACTTTTTCAGCTCGGTAACGTGCACCCGCCTGTACATCCCAAAAGTCTGAGATCATACGGCTATACAGCACTTTGGCATCATACTCAGCCTTATGCGCTTCCTGCTTATCCGCATGTACTTTGATAAACAGCTTATTTTCATCTGTCCCGATACGGGTTTCAAACTCAGACTTTAAACCACCATCGCCTTCTTCATTCAGCAACCATTTGTTATCGACAGTGGTGACCGCATAAATTTGCGCACCGTGCTCTTTGCGGTGATCATGCGTATGTGCTGTTGAATCATGATTCATCTGCTGTACATGTTGTGCGCTAGTCTGTGGAACAGCTTGAGTTGGAGTGGTCATCGCCTGATGCTGTGCATGTTGTGACATCACGGACTCAGTTGTCATGGACATATTTGCATTTGCTTCAGCAGGCATATGATGCCCTTCATGCGCCATAGCCGCAGCACTCATCAACACGAAAGAACTGCTCACTATGCTTTTAGAAAAAAGATTAATGGTGTACATGATGATCTCCTTTCTGAGCCTTCGACTGTTTGCTTGGTTGAGTCTGAGCTTGCTTCTCCGATGAAGGCAGACCAACCGCATTTTTCTGTTTCAGCATCTGAGCATGCTCATCGGCACTATGCTGATGATGCTCATGTGCCATATCTTTGGACTGAACTTGGCTTGTAGATTTGGCTTTTTGTTTTTCATGCTGTGCATGAGATTCGGCAGCCATAGCAAACGAACTCAATAAGACACTAACAGCTAAAGTAAAACCTGAAAAAAGATTAGTGATGCGCATGTTCATCTCCTTTTGGTTCAGCTTGAGCTGCTGTTTTTTGCTCTTGAATTGGGGTGGTGGACACTTGACTATCACTCACATTAGCCACAATCAGTTTATTCATCATGCCTGAGCTCATGTGGTAAAGCAGATGACAGTGAATGGCCCATTCGCCTAACTCATCTGCGGTCAGTAAAGCAGTCACTGTTTTGCCCGGTGGCACAATCAAAGTGTGCTTATTCGGCATATCAACGGCGGCTTGTCCATTTTCCAGTTGCATAAACATACCGTGCAAATGCATCGGATGCGCCATCATACTGTCATTGATAAATTTGATCCGAATACGCTCGCCGTACTTCACTTTCAACGGTTCAGCGTCGCTAAATTTTTTCCCGTTGATGGTCCACAAATAGCGCTCCATGGTTCCACCCAAACGAATCACTAACTCGCTCGTCGCCTCACGGGTATCTTTTTGAGGCTCTAAGGATTTCAGATCGCTATATTGCAATGCCTTATCACCTTTAGGCGTAGAGGCATTCGCCCAACCATACACTGGTGTAACAGCTTTCTGTACCGAACTTGCTGTCGTATTCTGTTGCGCATGACCCATCTGTGTATGATCCATCTCAGACATGGTCTCATGATTCATCTTTGAATGATCCATACCAGCCATCGCCGCATGATTCATCTTCGAATGATCCATTTCAGGCATCGCTTCAGGGTTCATTTTGGAGTGATCCATTTCAGGCATTGTTTCATGGTTCATCTGTGAATGATCCATACCTGAATGTTCTGAGCCGTGTCCCATATCTTCCATGGTCAACAATGAGCGTGGACGTGGCGCAGGCATATGTATGCTCTGTGCCATTGGAGTCAACTCATTGTGTAAAGTTCCAATCGCGTAGCCTGAACGGTCAATCGACTCTGCTTCAATTTGATAATGCCCTGCTTTCGGTTCCACAATCACATCATAAGTTTCAGCAGTTCCAATCCGAAACTCATCCACAGGAACGGGTTTAACAGGCTGACCATCTGCACTGACTACCGTCATTTTTAAGTGAGGAATACGGATATCAAAAAATGACATGGCTGAAGCATTGATAAAACGCAACCGAACCTTCTCATTCGGCTTAAACATACCTGTCCAGTTCTGCTCAGGCGTTTTACCATTGATCAGGAAGGTATAACCCGTAACATCCGACAGATCCGTTTTTAGCATGCGCATTTGGTTCCACATGGAACGGTCTTGCCACGCGGCTTTTAAGCCATCACGTTGCACTTGCTTCCACACATCACCAACGGTTTCACGCTGATTTTGATAATACTCGGCAGAAATTTTCAAATTCTTCTGAATTTGTTCACTGCTCTGCTCATGGAAGTCCGACAGCATCACCACATAATCACGCTCGGCTTTTTCATGCTGAGCTAAAGGCTTTTTGTCTTTGGGATAAATAACCAATGCGCCATACAGCCCATCTTGTTCCTGTCCTTTAGAATGCGCATGGTACCAATAGGTGCCACTTTGGCGCACTTTGAACTTATAGACAAATTCGCTCTTCGGCTGAATACCATTAAACCCGTTAAAACCTGGCACACCATCCATTAGCCCGGGCAAAAGCAAACCATGCCAGTGGATCGATGAATCCTGTTTTTTTAAGTTGTTTTTAACCCGAATGACCGCATCATCGCCCTCCTCAAATTCAAGCAAGGGAGCTGGAAACTGTCCGTTGACACTAATCCGCTTGAGCGACTTACCGGTTAAGTTGACGGGACTTTCATCAATCACCAATTGGTATTCTTTGACTGCGGCAAAGCTCCAAGAAGATGACATCAGACATGCCCCAAGGATGAGGCTTTGTTTAAATTGAATAGACATGACTAAATCCTAATAATTTTAAAAATAAAGTTTTAAAAATCAGGATTAGGCTTTGGGAGGACGTAGAATTTCTTGCCAATAGCCCACTAGATGTTGAGCTTGATAACGAAAATGGGGGGATGATTGTACTAAAGCGGCTTCAAGCTGAACCACTGCAAGCGGTTCAACGTCTAAAAGTGTCAGCATTGTTTGGCAGTGATACTGTGCACACTCCTGACACTGAACTTGCTTATTTTGCAGCATATCCGAGGCATGACAGTTGCTCTTCGCTGTTATGTCGGTCTGAGCCATATGCATTTGATGTCCAGAGACTGGACTCGATGATTTCGTTTGATGACAGTCGAGCATGCTTTGCATACCTGCTTCATACGCTGAACTTTGCTCACTGGTTGCAGCCTGCATACTGAGCTGCATCATTTGATGCATCGGCGCTGCCGAAGCTTGGGCAATACCACTCCACCCCATTACCAAAGTAATGAGTAAGACAAACCAAGAATGTGTCTTGAGCAATGAACGCACAATCAATCCTATTTAGTCAGTGAAGAATGATATTTCAACGCAACAAAACGCTCTGTGCATGTAAATGCCTGACCTTTTGTTGCTGATCCCAATCAACAGGATAAGCAAAGAATGGCTTATACACAAGATTATAAATTTAAATTCAATTACTGCGACAGTTTAGCCACTACGCACACTTAAACAATAAAGTTATTTTTTAAACAGCGCTATTTTTAAGTACAGATGAATAAAGCATCAGTAACAATCAGGCTTTCACACCATAAAAAAGGACTCAAATGAGTCCTTTTTATACATTTAACGTCTAAATACTAAACCATTGCTGTGTAAACGTTTGAATATTAATCAAGTTATCCATATCGTTATCAACATAGATATCCACCAGTTTATCCATAAAGTTATCCACAGTCTGTATAGCATTTATACCTATGAGCTTAAACCTTTACCGCACCCACTTTTGCAAGCTCTGCACGCATATCATCAATCACAGCTTTATAATCTGGTTTTCCAAAAATAGCTGAACCAGCAACAAACATATCTGCACCCGCTTCCGCAATCTCGCGAATATTTGCAGGCGACACGCCGCCATCCACTTCTAAACGAATATCACGCCCTGAAGCATCAATAATTTTGCGTGCTTCACGCAGTTTGTCTAAAGTCATCGGAATAAATTTTTGACCGCCGAAACCTGGGTTCACACTCATCAACAAAATTTGATCGACTTTATCGAGCACATAATCTAAATAATGTAACGGCGTTGCTGGGTTAAATACTAGACCCGCTTTTGCACCGCCTGATTTAATCAACTGTAAAGAACGGTCGATATGGTCAGAGGCTTCTGGATGAAAGGTAATAATGTCCGCGCCTGCTTCTAAGAAGTCACCAATCATGCGATCGACAGGTTTGACCATCAAATGCACATCAATTGGGGCTTTGATGCCGTAGTTCTTGAGTGCCTTACAAATACCCGCACCAAAAGTCAGGTTTGGCACATAGTGGTTATCCATCACATCAAAGTGAACCACGTCTGCACCTGCTGCAAGTACATGTTCAACGTCTTCACCTAAACGGGCAAAGTCAGCAGAGAGAATAGATGGTGCAATTAAATAAGGCTTGGACATGCGTGTACCTGGCTTATACAAAAGGGAATAAAAGCATTATAGCAAATTCAGCTTTTGAACTGGGACTTGTGAAAAAAGAAAGCGTTAAGCTTTCTAAATTTGCAACGTAGCGTTGCAACATTCAACTTTTCATTTGGCTTGAAACTGTTATGGTAAGTGATCAATCGACGAGGTAAATATGAAAAGTACTGCGGATATTGTCACGACAGATGCGGCTCGAATTGCAAAACGACTGGTGAATCACTGGAAACATAAGTTTGAAATCGAACAAGAACCCAGTAGTTTTACCATTATCATGCCTGAGGCACGAGTCCTGTTAAGCCCTCAAGCCGAACATTTACATGTCAGCATTGAGGCGAGTGAAGAGAAACTGAGTCACTTAGAGCACGTAGTCTTAGACCACCTGATCCGTATGGGACAAACGCCACTCACGGCAACATGGACACAAGTTTAAGTCAGCGGCTGAATGAATTAGTTTGATAACCGTTGCTGTTGGTTAAATTGGCGAATAGCCGCAATACGCTCTTGGGTCGCAGGGTGACTTTGGAAAAATGAACCAATGCCACCTTCCTCCTCTTCTTCGGACTTCCCTTGCGGCTGCTTTTCTTCCTCTTCGGCACGTGCATCATCTTCCATACGCGCTAAAAAGTTTGCCAAATGTAAGCTGGAGATATGGTTTTTATCCAACACTTGCATGGCATACAAGTCCGCATCACTTTCAAAATTGCGTGAATAACTGGCACCAACCAAAGCCACGGGCAAAGTTGTAAATAAGGCCGAACTGTCCCCCGTCACCGCAATCAACAGCACACTAAAACCTAAACTGGATAAGGCTTGCTGTAGGCTATGTCGCTCGACCAAGTGCCCTTGCTCATGTGCTAAAACGCCAATAATTTCATGATCATCTTTGGCTAAATTAACCAGTTCATCGGTCAGAATAATGGTGTTGTTTGGCAGCGCTAAAGCATTCGTTCCAATTTGTCCGCCTGCACGAAACAGTACTTTGGCAGGTTGCCCATTGGCAACAAGGTCTTGATAGCTTTGTATGATTTGTTTTTGACGTGCAAGAGGGATAGTCGAAGGTCCCGTCAGCTTAAACACTTGTTCTTGCGCTTCATCGCCGAGTTTATAGATGGTATCGGCAGGCAGTTGCATCGCGACATAATGTGCTGCGCTTGGAATGCCCCATCTTAAAATGGCGAAGATAAAAGCGGCAACAAACACCACACTAAATAAGATGAGACTTGGTGAGCGTTCTAATTTCCAAATCGAATGCTGTACATGCTTTTTGTTCAGCTCAAACCAGTCAGGCAATGCTTGTGGAAATTCAATCCGTGCATCATCTTTCAACTCAATCACAGGTTGAATCTGCCCCAATGCCCCAATCAACTGCATATCGGCATAGTAATAACGACGCTGCTGCTGGTTATAACAGATCAACACCGTTTCTCGGTCTATCGGTGCAATCGTGGCTGGATAAGGCTTAGAAATCTGCCCATCGTAAAAGGTGATGTTTTGTTCCTGCATTTAAGCCTCGTTACAGCGAAATATCGATGTCAAAAATATCACTCAGCTCTTCAGCAATGGCATTCGGGTCATCTTGAGCCAAATTGTACATACGATCTGGATCATTTTTTAGGGTTAAAGTTAATGACTCAATTTGATACTGATACAAACGCACCGCAGCCCATGCCGATAACAAACCGAGCGAGAGGATTTTTAAAATCCAGTTGGTCATCACGATCCATGCATAATGCATCTGACCACAGTCCGTTTGGAAAGGACTACGCCCCAACGTGGCTTTATTCCATGTGGTAATAAAAATACGCGCCATCATCAGCGGCCAAATCATAAAAGCAGCAATCATATAAATCACCGCCACGATGATCCCAAACTGGGTTGGAGAACTGCTCCCCACTTGAAGGGTGAAGGCAACGAATAATCCTAAAACAAAGACGATTCCAATAAACAAAAACACGGGCACATACATGGCACGCATATAGTCAGGCCAATCGGCATGTAGCTCAAAACGTAACTGCCCGAGTTGTAAATTATCCAGCGTGTATTTTTTAAAATACCAAAACAGCACTGGGAAAAAGATCCCGAGGGTAAAGATGTAAATCAAAATGCCTTTCAGCGCCAAGATATAGGCTTCTTTGGTTGTGCCTGTAAAATAAAAGCGGCTATTACCAAATTTACTGTTTCTGGCACGAAAGCGAATAGTAGAACGTACCAACCACGGCACAAGTAGAAATATGATGAGGAAACCAATTAAAGAAGCTTGCCAAGATACCTGAGCCAAAGCTGAAGCGCCAAAGTACACGCCCAAAGCAATAATTCGACCAATCAGGATGCGTGTAGGTACACCCGTAAAATCAAACTTGCGGCGATAAAACACCGTGTTGCCATAAAAATAGCGTAAGCGTCTAACCTTCGCCCAAGGCGCATATAAACTGAAGGTAACAATGGTCAATAAGATATTCACAATCCAAATGCCAAAGTACTCTCGGGCATTACCACGGAATTGGAAACGAAAGGTCTGTCCCAAATAGGCGTTTGGCTCATCCGTGGGAACGGCTGGTGGAGGTGGCCAGCTTGCTTCAAAAGAAGCCTCTACAGGTGGCAAAGATGCCTCTGAATTTTGCATGTATACCCTATCTATTATTTTACTGTTTTATTTTTTAAGAACAAAAAATCAATCACCCAACCATGTTAATGCCAGTGCTGGATGATTTCTAGTCAAAAATTAAGAATAAATATGACAAATCAAGATTTAAGATTCGAGCTGTACGGCATGAAACTGCAGGTGATCATCAATAAAACTTTGAATAAAGTAATAACCATGGTCATAGCCTGCATGTTCGCGAAGCGTCAGTGGCTGGCCCGCAGCCTGACAGGCTTGCTGAAATAATGCAGGATTGAGCTGGCTATAAAACTGATCACTCAAACCCTGATCAATTAAAATATCGGCAAAATGAGCTGTTTTTGTTTGCACCAAAGCGGTTGCATCGTGTTTCAACCACTCAGCTTGATCTGAACCTAAATAGTTTGAAAACGCTTTTTCGCCCCAAGGACATTGGCTTGGTGCACAAATCGGAGCAAATGCAGACACAGACTTAAATTTCTCAGGATATTTCAAGGCCAAGGTTAAAGCACCATGACCGCCCATGCTGTGCCCGAAAATCCCAATACGCTCTGCTTGTACAGCAAATTGCTGAATCACTAAATCATATAACTCTTCAGCGACATAGCTTTCCATCTGGAAATGCTCAGCCCACGGCGCTTGGGTGGCATTGATATAAAAACCTGCCCCTTGCCCAATATCCCAATGATCACCTTGCGCAACCTGTTCACCACGGGGTGAAGTATCAGGCGTTACCAAAATCAGACCTAGCTGTGCTGCTAAACGCTGTGCGTGCGCTTTAATGGCAAAGGTTTCTTCGGTACAGGTTAAACCTGCCAAATAAAATAATGTTGGACACGCTTGCCCTGCTAACGCTTGAGCGGGTAAATAAATACCAAACCTGCTCTCGCCTTGAAGGCTGATGGAATTAAATCGGTAAATACGCTGTTCACCATCAAAACTACGGTTAGATTGTACTAATTCCATCAGGGTTCCTTTTTAGATCCAAATTAAGGGTTTGCAACAGCTTTAGGTGGAAACAAGCGCTGTTCAAGTTGAGGAAGCATCAGCTCCATATTTTTACCCATCGACCACTGCGGTTCAGAGGGCTCAAAGCCTTGTGCTGTTTCCCATTGGCTTACAGTTTTTTGTGCTTGGCTAAAAGCAGTTTCTATACTGTTTTGTTCACGCATTGCTTGATCAAAAAACGCCCGACCAAAATAAGTATAATCGGCTTCATTGGTACACCCAAAAGACTGACGGTCTGCTGCCGAAGCAGTAATGATCAAGGTATTGTCATTTTGCAGTGCTGGTACAAAGCTTCCAGAGAAACACGATGAAATAACAATCACACGCCAGCGAATGCCCGATGCATCTAAGGTTTCGCGTAACCATTTCGGGTCGACCTGAGTTAAGTCTAAAGGTGCATTTTCCATTTCGAACTGGTTCGGTAAACCATGCGAAGTCATATATAAAAATAACACATCGCTTTCACGGTTCATCTGCTGTCCCATACGACGCAGCGCCATTTCAATACTGTGTTTAGAGGCAATCGGAATTTCTGTTCGTGTAGCAGGGTTATTCACCAACATCATCGAACGGCCCAACGTACCAAAACGCGTATCGAACTGTTCTTTTATTCGCTCGACTTCCGAACGGAATACATCTTGATAACTCGCTCCCGCTACGCCAAGGAAATACCAATGTGACTGGGCAAATTCGCCATATTGCACAGACTCTAGTGCTTTATTCAGTAAGCGACTTTGTGCATAGAAGGCATCTTCTGCAAAGGTTGGTGGCGTTTCTTCTACTTTCCAAATCGGCTGACTGGTCACTGACATTTGCCAAACCACAAGGGTAAACAGCGTGGCCAAGACAATCAGGGCTCGCTCCCACCAAGGCCATTTCAGTTCACGTGAAAACACCCACACCACAGCCAAACTCTGCCAAACAAACAGTACCATGAACACATTCGGTAGGTAGTCGTAGAAGAAATACGGCAGGACATCAACCATGCCTAAATATTGGATAAAACTTTGTAATAACGCGATATGCGTATCCAACACCAACCAGAGCAGTGCTGGTACCAACATCAAACGCGGATTATTCACCCGTTGAGACAGAAAAATCCCGACAATCAGGGCAATGAAAGGCCAAAGTGCGTAACTGACCAAACCTTGTGGGTTAAAGTCACCGATCTCTCCTGCGCTCAACCAGCTAAATAAAGTATTGGCTGAGCCACCTAAAATCCCCCAGAAGATGAGCTGCATAATCGAAGGATGGACAATTTGCAAAGAGCGTCGTGAACCTAGAAACAACCACATCCCCGCAGTTTGGTTGCTTTTAAAATCATGCCAAAAGTTGATGGAGGGTTTGAAGTCGATCATAAGATTCTAATTAAATTGTGACTTGCGTAGGGACACACTAAGTTTATGCTTGATCAGCATTTTATCAATGATGTTTTTAACTATATAACAAATCTTTGCATACTTTTGAAGCAATCTTCCACTTCAGTCTAAGCGTTCATGCTGAAAATAGGCATCAAAACGGCATGCATCACCCAGCCACTGATGAGTGGTTTCTTGATTTGCCAAAAATACGGCCAAGCGAGGACGTTTGACCACCACCCGTTTTGCCACTTTTTGCGCTAAGCCAAGCAGATTATCACCCAAATCCATTTCACCATCTTCAGGCAGTAACATATGTAAAAGCTGCATTTGCTTTTTCACTTGCGCCTGTTTTTTCACCGCTTGCTGGTTTTGATCACGTTGTGGAAACATCGGATCTAGATAAACCACATCAACCGTATTGCCCTGCTCTGCTTGTTGCTGCAAATACTGTGCGGAATCTGAAAAAACCAAGTCAATTCGAGTCACCACAGGGTTTAAGAATACATCCTGTAAAGCCTGTTCCTTACTTGACTCTAGCAAGGTGAATAAAATGGGATGGCGTTCTACCAAAGTGACATTGGCGCCCAAATGTGCCATGAGCAGTGAGTCATGCCCAAGCCCTGCCGTTGCATCAATGAGCTTAGGTTTTTCAGTCAAGTGGCAAGCACGAGCAATCATTTCAGACTTTAACGACGCACGCTTTAAACGTGGAACTTCAGCTTTCCAATCCGGCTGCATTTTCATGCCATTGGCACAAAGCCAAAGCCCATCGGCATCGGCACACAGACCCAGTTCAGGATGAAAACGGAAGAAACGTGCATTTAACTTTTCGGCGACTTCGATGCTGACCTCGACACCACGAGAAAAAAGCACAGCAACATAGTGCTGTGCTTTTTCTAAATGCTCTTGTTCCACATATAAGCGCATTGGGCTTACCATAACTTCCAACCCGTAAAGGCAAACAATAGAATCACTAAGCCTGAAGCGATGCGATACCATGCAAAAATCATGAAATCACGCTTCGCCACATAAGCGACTAAAGCACGAATCAACAGTAAAGCCGAGATAAAAGAAACAATAATGCCTGTTGCCAATACGATCCAATCTTGTTGTCCGTCAAACACATGCGCACTTTGGTACAAATCTAACAGACCCGCACCAATAATTACTGGAATACCCAAGAAGAATGAAAACTCAGTGGCTGCTTTGCGCGATACACCTAAGAACATCGCGCCAATAATGGTTGCCCCCGAACGTGATGTCCCTGGAATTAAAGACAGCACTTGAATCAGACCAATCCAAATCGCATCTTTTACACTCAGGTCTTCAACTTCATGCACGCGCTCTTGTGGTGGATGCTTTTCAATCCAAATAATAATCAAGCCACCCACAATCAAACCGATCGCAATGGCAATATCATTAAATAAAAGCTCTTTCACCGTTTGACCAAATGTCAGACCAATCAGCACAATAGGAATCGACGCTAAAATTAGCCCAATCCCGAGACGGCGACCTTGGGGTTCACCACTAAAAATCCCCGTTGCTGCCCCCCACAAACGTGCCCAATATTCATAAATGACGGCTGCAATTGCCCCCATTTGAATGGCGATCACAAAGACATCACTTTTTTCTTTGGTCCAGAAATTCATGAGTTCTGAAGCTAAAATTAAATGTCCAGTACTCGAAATGGGTAAGAATTCAGTAATACCTTCAACAATACCCATAATTGCCGCTTTGAGCAGCAGTAAAAGATCCATAAAAAAACCCTAATTATGCTTTGCCCTGTTCCGGGATTTTTTTCCAAGCGTTATCACGTAAATAGACTGGAAGTGCAAGTTCAGCACTCACCCAGTGTTGTTGCTGTGCATTCTTGCGCGCAATTGTGGCAATATCTTGCGCGGTTGCACTTAAATCTTTGTATTGTATTTGTGATGGATCAATTAAGGTTGCGCCTGAACCAACTAAAATAAACGGTGTACATTCAGTAGCCGCGGCATAGCTTAAAAGCTGCTCTTCATCAACTGCTTGCATGATGCCATCTGCATCTAATTGAAAACTTGCAATATAGACTTCACTCATGCGAGCGTCTAAAACTGCGGTGACTGTGGTTAGACCGTGCACACGATGTGCAGCTTGTGCGAGCGCTTGTAAAGTTGAAACAGGAACCACAGGCAAATCATTCGACCATGCCAAAGCTTGAGTCACGGCGGCATTAATACGAACGCCGCTAAAAGAACCAGGACCACGACTAAAAGCGATACAAGACAAATCTTCTGTCTTTATATCCAACTGTAAAAACCCTTGTTCAATCATTGGGAGAATCGTTTGCGTTTGTGCTTTTGCGCGCGTATCCAATTGGAAAAAAAGTTCTTGATTTTCATCTACAATAGAGACGGAACACTGCTCATTTGCAGATTCCAATGCCAGCACTTTCATGCACAACCTTAATGATTTAATCTATAAAAACGTGGCTATGATACTCCACTCAAAAGCACTAGGCGAGATGTTCTCGGAACAGAGCTAAAAAAGCCTAGAAAAATCTAGGCTGAATGGGAAAAAATAAGCTTATAACTGTGCCGGCTCTAAATCGATAAATTGTTTAAAGTGTTCTGCATAATGCAGTGCACTCATTTTCAAACGAGCCTCAGCCGTTTCATCCAAAGTTTTGACGACTTTACCCGGTGAGCCCATAACCAGAGAATTATCTGGAATGACTTTACCTTCCGGAATCAGTGCATTCGCGCCAATAATACAATTTTTCCCAATCACAGCATTGTTTAAAACGACAGCATTAATCCCAATCAGACTATTATCCCCCACTGTGCAACCATGCAACATGGCTTGATGCCCAATCGTGACATAATTGCCAATATTCATTTCAATCCCAGCATCGGTATGTAAAACCGCATTTTCCTGAATATTGGTAAAGTCACCTAAACGAATTTTGCAATTGTCTGCACGTACGACCGCCCCAAACCAAATACTAACCTGTTGCCCCAATTCGACTTGACCGATCACTGTGGCATTTTCCGCAATCCAACCATTCCATGGTTGATGCATTGCTTGTGGGGAATGACCTTTAAATTTGTACAACATATTTTTTCCTTAAAATACTCAACTTACTTGGGGAACCGAAAAGTCGGGGAATTGACTAAAAATGGCCACTCTTTATGGTAGCCCAAACCATATTGAAATAATGCAACCAACATCCGTGCTGTCAGCCCCCAAACAATTTCATTTTCCACCCGCATACTCGGAAAATAGAGAGATTGATGGGCAAAACGAACTTCATAAGGCACCGCAGGCACTTCCATCAGCTGTTTGAGTGATGCAAAGAAAATACGATCAATTTCTGTCGGCTGGGCAACCAATTCGACTTCAGGCGGAATCAGCCCGACCACAGGTTTGACTAGCATGCCATTACGGGCCTTTTGCATCGGCAAATCACCGAGCAGCTGTACATCAAAAGGATTCAATGCGGTCTCTTCATAGGCTTCACGTAAGGCAACCACGATATTACTGGTATCTTGCGGATCTCTTTTTCCGCCAGGAAAAGACACTTCACCAGCATGATTAGATAGGTAAACAGAGCGGCGGGTCAGTAAAACTTTGGGATTGTCTTCATTGGTGATCGCGATTAACACAGCTGCATCTGCCGATTTAATTTTGCTTGAAAACCGTAACTGTTGCTGCAGTATGCGTGTTAATGAATGTTCATCCATTGAACGTCGTCCCCATCATTCTTTTTTTCATCATAGCTGAATTTGATACTGAAAAAAGAGAAATGATGCCAAAATTTAATTTTTAAGTTATGCTGAGTCTGAACTTTATCATTGATGATGAATATGGACTTTTGCAGCAATTGCGGACAAAAAACAACAGAACAAATCCCTCTTGGCGACCATCAATTGCGTCGTGTTTGCACCTCTTGTAGTTCTATTCATTATGTGAACCCTAAAGTGATTTGTGGCGCACTCGCACTTTGGGAAAATAAAGTATTGTTATGCCGCCGTGCTATTGAACCGCGTTATGGGCTATGGACTTTACCAGCAGGTTACATGGAGTTGTTTGAAACCATGGAACAAGGTGCTGCACGAGAAACCCGTGAAGAAGCTGAAGCGGAAGTTGAAATTGAACAGCTATATTGCATGTACAATATTCCGCGTATTGGTCAAATTTATGTGCTCTTTAAAGCGAACTTAGTGGATGGAAAATTCGGTGCTGGCGAAGAAAGCATTGAATGTCGTTTATTTGAAGAAGATGAAATTCCTTGGTCAGAACTGGCTTTCCCAAGTGTCGAACATACCTTACGTCACTATTTTGCTGACCGTAAAAGTAATCAATTTAATCTTCATCTCGAAACCCTAGGTACACGCTTAGACCATACAGGTTAATGTTGCCTAATATCAAAAAAAGCCCATCGATGATGGGCTTTTTTTGTGTTTACAACGATATTATTTTGCTAACACCTTATAGCATTCAGCAATTTCAATTGAAACCTCACCCTCACGGAAGTCTGCGGCTGCTTGATTGGCAATGCTATTTTTTTCATAATAGTTATTCAAATACGCTTTATAGATATTGGTCCACTTTACCCCTGCACCAGAAAAATCACTGAGGGAAATATAAGCACTTTCATTAACATTGGCAGACAATAAATTACCGAGATTAACGCGTGCCCCACCAATCACTGTAGAGGTTTGTTTTCCTTCACTATTTACATCACTCACAATATTGGTATTTGCGCCAATAACTGCGCCATCAATTTTATCAAAGATAGGATTTGCCAAGAGGATACGGAAGGTTACAGCTTTATTTGAAGTATCTGTCGCACCCAGTGTTCCAATTCGGTACTGTACTTGATTGTTATCTGTCGTTAAGGTTGCACCCGTTGTTAGTAGCGGTGTACATGCTGTCGTTTTATTACTAGCGGACTGCATATCAGTACGAATATCTCCCGACTCATCAATTGCAATACCTAAAGCCACGCTATCGCTAGAGTTTTTAGCCTTAAAAATTAAGTTGGCATACAGTGGAAAAATATACTTCTGCCCAGCCGCTACATTGCTCTTAGACTTAAATACATCATTATCTAAATAGCCAATTGGAAAAATTTTAAAGGCATCAAATGAACCTTTGAAGGTATCTGTGCCATAGTTTTGCTGCCATAAACCATAGGATGATGGGCTAGCATTCGGATCCTTGGTTAATTGTTTATAAAATTTTTCCGTCCCTGCAATCAAATAATCATTAAACAGCTTGCCTTGGGTAATGGTGAAATCATCCGAATTTGGATCTGTCAGATTAAACTTAAACGGTTGCTGAATACTTTTAGTTAAGGGGTTAATCCAAGACGTTTGCGCTAAAGCATTCATTTTGGCAGGTTCAATATTTTTCAGTAAATCGACCGTCACACTGGTTGCCAAATCACTGCCTAATTGTTCTTTTAATGGTCCACGCCACTGTACACCTGAACCAAAGGTATAACCTTGTCGATCCGTTAGAATAATAAAGCTTCCAATTAAATGACGAAGATTAGCAGGACTAGTCTTACAGTCTGTAGCATTACAACCATATAAGCCTTGCGGTAAACCAATCCCTGTCTTGTCCGATAGAGCATTTGCAAAAATCGGGAAGTCCGCTTGATATGTGGCAGAGTTATTCATGAGCACCAATGTTTGGACCACTTTAAAAGCATCCTCATTGCTGATTTGGCTGACATCAATCCATGGTCGGATTTTATCGACATACGCTCCTGAGGCATAATCTTCAGCACTAATTGATGCCAAGAGGAGTGATAAGTCTGCTTTTTTAGAGGCTAAAATACCAAAAGGTTGTACATCACCAACCACACCCGCGCCACGCTCTAGACCTAAAGCTTGAAAAATTTTCGCCAAAGCCATCGCAATTTTTACGGTCTTATCGTTTGGACTCAAACTGGTTGCAGCCGTTCCACCATTTAGCCCTTTTGCCATATCTAAAATACTAAGGCGTGGCAGTGAGGCTGAAACCGTACTCACATTGCCAATTTCAGACAAAGGAACTGTACCGAGTTCGACTTGTTTATCCGAACTTCCAGTCAACAAGAAGTGAATTTTGTCCCCTTCAGAGCATCGGCCTGTTGCCGCATTGGTTTTCGGCTCCATCAGAGTCATATACGTATTATCGGGGTCGCTACTACAGACAAAGTTAATCCCATCAACTGGATAATCCAAGGCAAACTCAACACAGTTTTTATCTTTCAGCAAACAGCTTCCGTTGACAGAATTCACTTGATTCGGCTCTGGATTCACATTGGCACTTTCTCCACCACAACCAGCTAAGGCAACAACCAATGTCGACAAGGTAAATGGCCATAAAATTTGTTTTTTCATTTTCATACTCTATTTATTTTTAGCGAATTGCGATTAATTTTAACTGACCGTGATTGGTTAGAACTTTATGTTCGACATCTACAGCGGAAGAAAGTGGTGTTAACAATAAATAATGACTTTGCTCAGGTACATGTAAAATACCTGCGATCATTTCATGCGATAGCATAGAGGGTGAGTTTTCATCATTTTTAAACCCTCCTACCCCTTCAAGCACACAAGCATTCTGGTCTAAGAACACAGCAAAAGGCCAATAAAATGTGGGATCATTTTTTGTAGATGCATACGAATTTAATTGAATATTTTGAATATTGCTGTCCACTTTGATGATTTCAAATTCAAAATTTTCTTTTATCGGCTTTTTCGGCCAAACATTAATATCGTGATTGGCTTGTAAGCTTTTTGCTTTTTTCAGCTTTTTATCCTTAAAACAAGTTTGTCCTAAGCTAGCGATCGTGTCTTGTTGTGACATTCGGTAATAGGTCGATGCTAAGGCAATCGGTGCTAAATTGTCTTTTTGCTTGGGTTTAAACATAGCGTTAAGGACAGATTTACTCACTCCTTTTTCTCGCTCAATGACCTGAAAGCGAGTCGCTCCAGTTTTATGATCAATCACCCCTTCAGGCATGGTATAAAAACGGCGTTTGCCTTCTAAGTTAAATTCACGGTCTTCTAAATATTCGTTGCGAACGTAATCAGTTCCATCCATTTGATTAAACATGCTTGAGGATGCAGTTGATTTCTCTGCACTTACCGAATCCGTATGAGTTATGCTTTGAGGCGTTGATGCAGGCTTAATGGTTTGAGTACTACTCACTGGGGCTTGCGGGATCTGCTGAGTGGTTTCAATCACTTTTTGTTGAACCAGCACCTTGGTTTCAGTTTTGCTTAATGGACGCTCAGCCTGAATCACTGTAGAAGAAGTGACTTGCTTCTCAGCAGAAAGTTTCTTTTTTGGCGCAGGCTTTGTATCTGGTAAATGAGCCTTCATTTCGGTTACTGGCTGTATCGGCTGTGGTGCAAATTCCTGAGCGGGCATTAGTACTGGTACTCTGACCTCAGAGACTTCACGCGTTCCCTTTTCTTCCTGCTTACGACCCTGTTTCACTTGCTTTTCTGGGGACTCACTGGCTTTGCCTTGTACCACCATCGGTCTACCATCTGGACCAATAATCGTAAAAAACTCTCCCGCAAAACTTGCACTCGAAATCCAACCCAATAAGCATAGTGATGAGGGCAATAAAATCCTTTTTATTGTATTCAATGTGCTTACCACCGTGTTCTATAGTTCAACCCTAAAATCGTAATGGTTGTATCTGTTTTTACATTTAAACCGGCATACGGGTTTAATAAAATATTATTTACCCCAGTTTGGTTCGCTAAGCTACTAGAATTTGCAGGAATTTTATCTCGGCTTTGCAAAAAACCAATCGATAGATCTAAATCAGTATCTGCATCAAAACGATAACCAACACCCAAACCAAACAAGCGTGCATTGTTAATCGGCACCATCGTATTCCGTTTATCATCAGGGATCGCACTGGTCCGTGGCTCATAGCCTGCACGGAGTTTTAAACGATCTGTTGCTGAATATTCAATCCCAATACCGTAGTTCCACGGTGACTCAAATGCCAAAGGCAAAGCCAAACTACTATCGGAGATATTGGCTGAAAGCAATTTTGCAATTTTGAGCGCCGAAACTTGACGGTCAAATTCAAATTTAAATTTGTCCCATGCTTTATAGTCGGTCCATCCCACATCAACATTGACTTGTAAATCGGGTAAAAGTTTATATTTAATACCCGCTTGGAAATGTGCTGGATATTCTAAATCCATTGATACCAGACCCGACTCACTGGCTGGTACAGAACTTGGAAAACCTAAAACTGCAGCCAGAATCTGCCCTGTTGGGGAGGACATCAACCCCTTAATGAGTTCTTGTGGTGCTTTAGCATTGTCTATGTGATATTTACCTTTCATCCGCATTTTGGCAGCACTTTGGTAGACTACACCAAAACTAAAATTTTCTGTCGGCTCCCACAGCACACCCAAGTTATAGCTTGGGCTCAGAGACTGTTCTGCTGAAAGTTCGAGTTGACCAAAGCGCCCAAAAGGATTCATTCCCTCTTCAGCATTACACATGCCCAGCAAGAGAATGTCGGTAATCACATCAGAGTTTTCTTTAAACGGGGTACAGACCACATCATCAATCATCCGCAGCATCCCAATCAACTCATTGGGAAAACGTAGATCATTTTTTAATGCCAAAGCTTGATAAGACATCCCAATTGAACCACCAATGGAAAGTTGATCATTGATTTGGTAGGCCATAGACGGTGATAAATAGGTGATCCGTTCTAGCGCAACTTGTTGACCCATAAAGTTGCCAGGATTGCCATCTTCCGCACCGAATCCTGCAATTAATGGCGCATACATGGCAGTTGCAAATGTCATTTTAGAGCCCGGCGGATTATATGCTATACCCGCAGTCGGGGCAGCCACAGGCATACCTTTACCCAAGTCCACCATTTTCTTCAAACCAGGTACATATAAGCTCGGGTATTCAACATCACCGCGGACGGGCCCTTTAAAGTCGGTACAGATATCGGCATCAACTTCAGGCCCATCATTACAAACAATTGGGTCATCTGAATAGCCAAATACGTTATAACCTGCGGGAACAGAGAACTCACGCTCGATATTAAAATCAGCGAGAATACCCTGTACATCCGTTTGCAAACCTTCAATTTTGGTCAGTGCTGCTGGGTTAAAGTGAATAGCACTGATTCCAGGTGGATCAGCAGTGACTGCATTGCCCATAGCCAAAGAGCGAATATCAACTGATAAGTTTTGCCCTAATGCAGCAAAGGTAACACTAGAATAGCCCGTTAATAATATGGCAGACACCAAAGGGCTAAGTCGGATATTTTTCATACGACTCCCCTATTATTTAAGCTTTTTTCCAAAACCAAGAATATCTAACGGGAAAGACAACCCTAATGACACATCAGGTGCATCTTCTGTTAAACCAAGGCCAACCGTCCCATTCACAATTGTTTCAGGTGAAACGCGTACACCTAAGGAAATCGCAAAAGTTGAACTGGTTTGATCTGCTGGAGAGTAACTTTCCCCTGAGCTGTAGGTAAATTCAGCCCCAGTATTGAAACTTTGTTGGTATGACATCGTCATCGAGACATCATAGTTAAAGGAATAGGCAAAACCGAAGGCAAAACCACCACTAATCCCTGGTTCAAACGCTTCAATCACACGGCTACCACGGCGCTGATCTAAGCCCGATTCTTTGAAACCATAGTTCGCAGAGACCGATGCAAACAGCACCACGGGATCAATATATTTACGCGTACTTGCCCCAACACCTGCTGAATAATACCCCTTGCCTGTTGCTAAGTCTGAAGTGGCATTAATTTCATAAGGACTATCCCCAGTTTTAGTAGATACGTTACCAAATAAAATTAAAGGCAAACGGCCAGCTTTGAGTGGAAACGGTTCCCAACGTGCACCAAAGGAAATGTCCCCAAGACCCGCTGTAGATGTGTCTTTTAATAAGTCTGTTTTGGCAACTAAAGGCAATGATGCTGTTAAGGTTAAGTTATCTCTTAAACCATATTGTGCCGTAAAAGTATTGGTTAGACTGTGCGTTGCATTTTCTTGTACTCGTAGTTGATAAAGCTGGCCTTGTGCCATCTCTAAATCAAGTTGAGTATCTCGGTAGTAGGTATAATCGATGTCGTAGTAAGATGAAATCTCACCTTGTTTAATTAATGAATACTGACGTTCATTTGAGGTGAAAACTTCTTCTAAGTTGGTCTCTTTAGTTGCATCACCCTCTTGCTGTTGCAACGCAGAAGACGCTGCTTGCTCAACACTTCCAGTGTTTACAGATACTGACTTTTCTTGTGGTGCAGGCACTGTAGGTTGATCCGACCCAACTTGATCTTGTGCTTGCTCAGTAGCTTGTTCTATCTCAATGGTTTCACCGACTGTTTCGTATCCTCCTAAGCTCGGTTCTTCCGCAGCATAGGCCACCCCAAGAATCATCTGCACACTCACTGCGAGCAGTGTTTTATTCATCCATGTCTTCATCATTGTCCTTACCTACACCATTGTTCTTGTTTTATTTTTTTCACACTTTATTTGTTTTTATAATAAAGCCTGAGAAAATTGTATGTCGGCTGTCCATAATATTCCGACTCTTTATTTTTATTACGCTCTAGGCGAATTGTAGATGCACGATCGGCTATTTTTTCCATATAGTGTTGCGGATATTGAATATCGACGAGTGCATAACGATTGACCGTAGCATCATCTACATGTCGCAGATCGGCTTCCTGTAAAGCCAACATATTTTTACGCATTTCAGTCGGAACATTAATTAAAAACAACGTGTTATTTTCCCAAACATCCTTGAAACGTTGTTCATCAAAACTAATATTTCCTAAGGCAGGATCGGCAACATAGACCCGTCCATCTTTATAGCCCTTATACACCACAAAATGTTTAAAACCAGCATAGGAGATTGGAACAATGGCAGGTTGACCTTGCTTAACCAAATCTTCAAATTCCCCCTTGTAGCCTCCACTTTCTAAACCAAGTGCAGTCACAAAGCGTTTCATGTCCAATAAAGAAAAACTACGACGCTCAATAATTCGCTCATATTCGCCATAGCGAAGCAAGCCATCCATGGTTTGTTGTTCTGTAAGTTGAGCACCGACATAGCCATTGATTAAGGTGGTCAGTGCTGCTGAACCACAACTATAGTCATAAGCTTGACGCACAATGCCTCGAAATTGGTCTTCTACAGCAGGGTTAATTAGGACAGGTTCATGATGCATTCTGGTAAAAGATGCATTTCGAGAGTCTAAAACTTCAGTATAGTAAACCGCTTCCGCTGGTTTTTTCTTAATATCAAAGGCTTCGGTGGCAAAGTAATACATCATTGCTGAGCCCAATGCGATCTCTAACATAGCTTTTTACTTTTTTTAATAATATAGGCATCCCGCCCATTTTTTGTTTTTAGAGTTAATACTCTATATCCATACATTCAAGAAGATACTGTGTTTTATCTAAAAAAAATAGTCTTTTTTGCATTTTTTATGAATATATTTTAGAAAAAAAGCGCGTGAATTCACGCGCTTTCTTAAAGGCTAATTTTAGTGACCAGAAATAGTAATCACAGCACCTGGCATGTATACACCAGCAGCTGGGCTAAAGTAAGTTTGCATACCTTGAACTTCTACGTCACCAATGGATGCAGCATTACGGCTACCCAAATGTACACCTTTAACATAAGTATCGTGCGCGCCACTTGTGCTAATCATACGAATATAGCCCTTATTCGCACCCTCTTCACCAATTACACTAATTTTTTGATTCAGTGTTAAATCTAGAGAGTTTGCATCTGCAACTTTAATGCTTTCAACAAAGATTTCGCCTGCAGCACGTGTTGCTGTTTTAGTTGAATTATCTAAGATACCTAAGTTTTTAATTTCTAAACCGCCCACCATAGTCGCACTTAATTGGATCATTGCGCCTTGCGGTGCAGCGCCTAGTTGGATATTTGCAGACATTGGACCTGTTTTCAGTGATAAACCACTTAAAATCGGGTTGACAGTGCTCGTGCTACTACCGCCACGGCGAATAGATGTAGCCCCTGCTGCTGGCAAATCGCCAGAAGCAACCACACCAATTTGACCAATTTTAATATCTAAACCTGAAACTTGAGCTGCAATGTTAATAAATGCATTACCACCGTTTGCATCTGTGTCAATTTGCAAATCAGCTAAGTTACGAGATGGAAGCAAGTATGCTCCTGCATTATCATAGTTTGCACCAATAATAATACCGTGATTTTCTAGCGTATCGCCCGCTATACCATTACCTTGGATAACGATAGCACCAGCAGTTGAAGTACCGCCTAGAGATGTAGTCGCTAAACCATCATTATCGTGAACGAAGACTTTACCAATTTCGATTTTAGAAATACCGATACCGATATTTAGACCATCTTGACCTGTAGCGGCACTGAGCGAAGCGTCATCCATTGCTTGCATTGCCATTGCATTTGCACTGATTGCCATTGAAGAAACTAAAGCAAGTTTAGTAATAATTTTCATCGTGTTCCTCTCCTAAGAGCTTTATTTTTGTGATATCGATCACTCGGTGTTAGTTACTGTTTTTTTATTTTGTCGCAGTATTAACACCTATCCTTGAGTGACTTTATTGCCTGAACTACGTTATATCTGAGTGATTTTTTGATCAACTGCTGTTGGTCGCAATCCATAGCTTACCGATAAACGGTATTTCCTCTATGCGTACACGCACAATGCGGTAAAATAGCCTGAATTTTTTGATCCTATTTGCGTTAGCATGACTCTAAGCCAATCATTTAAAAAGATAATTTGTGATTCAAGCCTCTCTGTATCTCATATACTACAGGCATTGAATGAGCTCACACAGTTAGTCTATTTACAAAATGTCGATGCACCTGTCATTGCTTTTTTACCCGAGCGTTATCAAGTTTTTCAAAAAAACCAGCACTTTTTCTTTCAACGCACACAGGATTTTTGTTATATCCGTGATGACGAAGAAATAGACATTTCCAGTAATATTCAGCCAAGCTCAGAACAAAAAGAAGCATCTTTTAGTGGCGGACTCATTGGATTCGTCAGTTATGATTATGCCGCCCAGCAACACGTTCCGGTTCAAATTAAGTCACAGCCAAGCCTATTTTTAGGTTTATACAGCAGTTATCTACAATGGACTGATGCAGGCTGGCTATTTTGCAGTAGTGATTCACAAGCCGAACGCATTTATCGCAAAATTGAATCGTATTTATTACAGCCATCTGCCTTAACCCATCCACTCCAACTCACATCGATCTGCCAAGCACGCTGGACTGAAACCCAATACAAACAAGCCTTTCAGCAAGTACAGGAATACATCAAAGCTGGGGATTGCTATCAAATCAATCTGACACAAGAGTTCACTGCCAAGGCACACGGTCAACTCCTAAGTGCAGTCGAAGCATTTTGGCAATTGACCGATGCACCTTACTCAGGCTATCTCCGTATCGATGATTTTGAACTCTTAAGTTGTTCGCCCGAGTTGTTTATTGATTTTCAAACCCATCGTAAAATCATCACTAAGCCGATTAAAGGCACCATGCCGCGCTATGCAGATCCAGTCTTAGATGAACAATCGAAACAACGCTTAATGGCTTCGGAAAAAGACCAAGCTGAAAATGTGATGATTGTCGATCTACTGCGTAATGACTTGAGTGTTTACGCAGAAACGGGCTCAGTCAAAACACCTAAACTGTTTAATATTGAAAGCTTTAATCAAGTCCATCATATGGTCAGCGAAGTCGAAGCAACACTGAAAGCAGAAGTTCATCCCTTTCATGTGCTGCTCTCTGCGCTACCTGGCGGGTCTATTACAGGCGCGCCTAAAATTCGAGCGATGCAGATTATTGAAGAACTCGAAGGTGCACCACGTGGAGCCTACTGTGGCTCAATGGGTTATTTTAATTTCGATGGTACGGGTTCTTGGAACATTCTGATTCGTTCTATTCAAAAATTCCAAGATGAGGTTTCGCTTTGGGCTGGCGGTGGAATTACCATTGCATCAGAGTGTGAAGCTGAATACCAAGAATGCTTTGACAAGGTCTCAGCACTGCTTAATTTACTCAATACCTTTGTGCAAACGGACACTGAATAGCCTCCAAAATAAAAAAGTGAACCTTCACATTAATGAACGTTCACTTTTCAAAGATCAAAACTGTTGAAAGTTTATTTTAAAATATCATTTTTCAATGTATCGACTAAGCGTTGATTTTGTTCATCAGTTCCAACCGTGATACGTAAAAACTGGTTAATACGCGGTTTATTGAAATAACGCACAATAATGCCTTGTTCACGTAATTCAGCCGCTAATTCACCTGCATCTTTGCTAGGCAATGATGCAAAGATAAAGTTGGCACTTGATGGCAAAACGTTAAAGCCCAGTGCGGTCAATTGTTCAACCAAATGTTCACGGCTTTGAATCACTTTTTGATTTTGTGCTTCGAAATAAGCTTGATCTTCAAATGAAGCGACCGCAGCGGCTATCGCAAAACGGTCCATCGGATAAGAGTTAAAACTATTCTTCACCGCTTCAAGTGCCGCAATCAAATGCGGTTGAGCAATCGCAAAACCAACACGTAAACCCGCCAGTGAGCGAGACTTAGACGTGGTTTGGCACACCACCAAGTTCTCATATTTTTCCACCAAACTGACTGCCGATTCAGCACCAAAGTCTACATAAGCTTCATCAATGACCACCACTGAATTTGGATTGGCCTGAAGCACTGCTTCTATTGCAGCTAAACCAATATCAATACTGGTTGGTGCATTTGGATTGGTGATAATAATGCCGCCATTGGCTTGTTTATAGTCATCCACCACAATTTCAAAGTCATCATTGAGTGGCAAAATTTTGGTTTTGACCCCAAAGAATTGGCTATAAACAGGATAGAAGCTATAGGTAATATCGGGGTAAAGTACAGGCAGCTCTTGCACAAAAAATGCTTTAAAAATATGAGCTAAGACTTCATCTGAACCATTGCCAACAAAGACATTTTCAACCGCAACATTTTGTTGTTTCGCAATCGCCTGCTTTAACGCAGAAGCATCTGGATCTGGATATAAACGCAATACATCTGCAGAGTTTGCCAAAACCGCTTGAACAGCCTCCACCACTTTTGGTGAGGGTGGATATGGGTTTTCGTTGGTATTGAGCTTCAATAAATTTTGAATTTTCGGTTGTTCGCCTGGCACATACGGTTCTAATTCACGTACTTCAGGACTCCAAAAACGCATTTGTTCTGTAGTAATGTTAAACATTGTCTATCTCATTTATGCACTCAACTTACTTTTATGTAAGCCCTCTCCTTCTAGGAGAGGGTTTGGGAGAGGTTTATGATGTCCCAAACTGAATTAAATATTTTCCCCTCTCCTAACCTCTCCCATAGGGAGAGGAACATTCATTACTGAACAAATGAGGGATCTAAATTTATATTATTGATAACGATAACGTGCCGAACGCGCATGCGCATCTAAGTTTTCTTGTTGCGCTAAGATATCCGCGGTTTTCGCCAAAGTTTTCACACCTTGCTCAGAGCACATAATCAAACTTGAACGCTTTTGGAAATCATATACACCCAGCGGCGAGGAAAAGCGTGCCGTACCTGAAGTTGGCAAAACGTGGTTGGGCCCTGCACAATAGTCGCCGATTGCCTCTGGGGTATAACGCCCCATGAAGATTGCGCCTGCATGGCGAATATCTTCAGCCATTTCCTGTGCTTCATCTAGGCACAGTTCTAAATGCTCAGGCGCGACTTGATTAATCAGCTCAACGGCTTCAGCGCGGTCTTTCACAAGCACTAATGCGCCACGATTGGCAATCGATGTACGCGCAATCTCTGCTTTAGGTAACGCTTGCAAATGCGCTTCAATAGCCAGTTCTACATCATTTAACAACTGTTCATCCGGTGTAATAAACACCGCTTGTGCCACAGTATCGTGTTCAGCTTGGGACAATAAATCCATTGCCAGCCACTGTGCGTTATTCACGCCTTCGGCATAAACTAAAATTTCAGACGGCCCTGCAATCATGTCGATACCGACTTGTCCGAATACTGCACGTTTCGCAGCCGCGACAAAACGGTTGCCCGGTCCTGTAATCTTATCCACCGCCGGAATCGTTTCTGTACCATAGGCTAAAGCCGCAACCGCTTGTGCCCCACCAATGGTAAAGACACGGCTGACACCAGCCAAATAAGCAGCTGCTAATACCAAAGGATTCAACTCACCATTCGGTGCAGGCACCACCATAATAATTTCAGGTACACCTGCCACATGCGCAGGCACAGCGTTCATTAACACAGAAGACGGATAAGATGCCAAACCGCCAGGTACATAAATACCAACGCGATCTAAAGGCGTTACTTTTTGCCCAAGTGTGTTCCCCAAGGCATCCACATAGGTCCAGCCTTCTTGTTTTTGCGCTTGGTGAAACTCACGAATACGGTTTGCAGCAAGCTCTAACGCCTCGCGGACTTCAGTACTCAAACCCTCAAAAGCGGTTTTTAATTGTTCTTGGGTCAGTTCTAAATCTGAGAATTGATGCGCGGGATGTCGATCGAACTGTTGAGTGAGTTTAAGAACATGAGCATTACCATGCTGACGAACATCAGCGATGATTTGATCTACGGTTTTTAAAAGTTCTGGGTCACTCACGGTTTCAAAAGCCAACAAATCAGCAAAGACTTGTTTAAAGTTCTGATCTTGAGTCGATAAACGTCGCATCAATTTATCCACAATGAAAATAAAGGGAAGCTTTAGTTTACCTTGTTTCCTGTATTTTGTGGGCAACAATCCTCCAGCTAAACACGGAGTGTAATGAAAAATTACTTTTAACTTCATCGGGAAATGAATCTGATTCAATATTTTTAAACTAGAATCATTAAACATGACTAAAAAACAGGCAAAACGAGATGACCCTCACGGACATAGCCACCTACTTTTCAACGGGGCAATTTAGTCGAATCCAACAGCATTTTTCACAAACCATTACATGGGAAATTGTAGGTGAACAACAGCTGTCAGGTTTTGATCAAGTGCTCAAGCATTGCCAGTCTATCGAGCATTATTTTACGACGGTCGCGCATGAGTTCCATATTCAAGCAATTCATCAAACGGGTCATCATGTGATTGTTCAAGGTGAAGCGCAATTTCATGACACCCAGCAGACATCCCGAATTTCTGCTTGTGATGTCTATACTTTTAACAATTTGAATCAACTGGCTCAAATTCAATCCTATTGTATTTCAATCCAATAAAAATATTAAAAAATGAGCAGGTACAAAAAAACCGCCATCATCGATAGCGGTTTCTTTAAACAAAAAAGATCAACTTATTTGTTTTTTAACGCTTCACGTTCAGCGACTGCTGTTTCTAACTGTGCAAGAATTGGGTTTAACAATGCTTGCTTACGTTTGAAACTTGCCTTGTTCACGATCAAACGTGAAGACACTTTACAAATTTCTTCCAAAGGTTCTAAACCATTGGCACGTAAAGTATTCCCAGTATCGACCACGTCAACAATGTAATCGCCCAAACCCACCAACGGTGCAAGTTCCATTGAACCGTACAACTTAATCACATCGACTTGCTCACCTAAGCTTGCATAGTACTGACGGGTTAAGTTTACGTATTTAGTGGCAATTTTTAAACGCCCTTTGGGACGCTCCATGCCAACTTTGCCCGCGGTCATCAGTTTACATACTGCGATTTTTAGATCGAGCGGTTCATAAACGTTTTGCGCGCCATGTTCCATAAGCACGTCTTTGCCCGCAACACCAATATCAGCCGCACCATTTTCCACATAGGTGGGTACGTCAGAAGCACGTAAAATTAAAATACGGACTTGTTTATGGGTGGTTGGGAAAATTAACTTACGTGACTTATCAGGATCTTCCAGTAAGTTAATTCCAGCCGTTTCAAGTAAAGGCAGGGTTTCTTTTAAAATACGACCTTTACTCAATGCCAATGTTAAACCATGATCAAAATTGCCCATTACGTCAAAATTTGGATCATCGTTTCTCATATCGCTCATGAACTTACTCGCTTAATTTGGGCGCCTATACCTTGTAATTTCGCTTCGACATCTTCATAACCGCGGTCAATATGATAGATACGATCAATCAGCGTCTCACCATCCGCAGCAAGTGCAGCTAACACCAGCGAGAAAGAAGCGCGTAAATCTGTTGCCATCACAGGTGCTGCAGAAAGTTTCTCTACACCCGTCACGACAGCATCATTACCTTCGACCTGAATATTGGCACCCATACGTGACAATTCAGGTACGTGCATAAAACGGTTTTCAAAAATCGTTTCAGAAATAGTAGCAAAACCACGGCCAATGGCATTAACTGCCATAATCTGTGCTTGCATATCGGTTGGGAAGTCAGGATGTGGAAGCGTTTGGAAACTCACTGCTTTCGGGCGTTTACCCATCATATCAAGCTCGATCCAATCATCACCACGGGTCACTTCCGCGCCCATTTCTTCAAACTTTTCTAAGACCGATTCCATCAAAGTTGGATCAGTATGTGTGGTTTTTACACGACCACCGGTAATGGCCGCAGCAGCCAAATACGAACCCGTTTCAATACGGTCAGCAACTACAGCGTATTCACAGCCATGTAGTTTTTCAACACCAGTGACCACTAAGGTATCAGTATCTAAACCTTCAATTTTTGCACCCATCGCGATCAACATTTTCGCAAGGTCCGTAATTTCAGGTTCACGTGCCGCATTACGAATCGTAGTCACGCCTTCTGCCAATGCCGCAGCCATTAAGATATTTTCGGTACCACCCACGGTCACCATATCAAAAATGACTTCGCCACCTTTCAGACGGCCATCAACTTTAGCGTGTACATAACCCGCTTCAACTTCAATCTCTGCACCTAAAGCTTCTAAAGCTTTTAAATGTTGATCGACTGGGCGCGAGCCAATCGCACATCCACCCGGCAAAGACACTTTTGCACTACCATAGCGCGCCACCAATGGGCCCAGCACTAAAATAGATGCACGCATGGTTTTCACCAACTCATACGGTGCAAACTGATTGTCCAGTGTTGAGGTATCCGCAGTAACCGTGTCGCCTTCGTAGGTCATGGTAATGCCTAGACCACCAATCAACTGCACCAAAGTATTGACATCTTTTAAATGCGGCACGTTGGTGAGCTTGGTTGGGGTTTCAGGCAAAATCATTGCTGCAAGCAACGGCAAGGCAGCATTTTTAGCACCCGAAATACGAACTTCGCCTTCGAGCTTAGTGCCACCTTGAATTAAAAATTTATCCATCTAATTTTAAGCTCCGAATAAGCTTGCTTTACGCCATTCTTCTTTAGTCATTGCACGAATAGTCACCGCATGCACTTCGCCACTTGCGATATAAGAATTTAATGGTGCATAAACAGCTTGCTGACGTGCAACAGGACGTTTGCCTTCGAATTGGTCGTCGACAATACGTAAGTCAAACTTTCCGCCTTGCCCACTAACTGCAACTTCAGCTTCAGGAAAAGCAGCTTTTAAAATTTCAGTGAGCTGTTCACTATTCATCACAAAGACCTCTTATAGGACCAACGGTGTAAAAACCTGCCATTTTACTATAAATCTGAAAAATAAATCATAAACCCGCACACTTTATATATAAAAAAAGAGGTTTTAAAAAACCTCTTTTTGCATAAAAATCAAACTAAATGGCGATCGGTTGGTAAACCTGCTGCATTTTACGGTGCTTATCGAGCTGTCTTTTTAGTTTTTCTGATAATTTTTTAATCGACGTATACATATCATCTGCTGAAGCCTGAGCAAAAAATTCAATGCCTGGTAAACGGATAATTGCTTCTGCAATATGATTGCTACTGCCTTTTTTAGTATGTTTATCGACCTGATGATCCTTGGTTAATTTCACCTGCATACTGTTCACCTGATCAATATGCTTGGTCATTTCTGCAAATTTGCAGCGAATGGTATCTTCAATAGCTGGGGTAATGCTCAAATGATGTCCACGAATTGTTATTTGCATATATCTATCCCTCACCTTCATTAGGATTAATGAGGAAAAGCCAAGACGATTTAATGACTGCAAAACAACCAACGCGCATAGAAACATCAAATCATTTTAGCCATTCCTTAAAGAAAAAAGAGGTTCATTATGTTGTCATAATGAACCTCTAGAATAGTCAGATTTTAAATTTTAGATCAAGACTTTTCGTTCAGAAGATGACGGAATATGTAACGATTCACGATACTTTGCCACTGTCCGACGCGCTACATCAATTCCATCGTCCTTTAACAGATTGGCAATTGCGTTATCAGACAAAGGCTTACGTGCATTCTCTTCAGCAATCAATTTTTTAATCTTGGCGCGAATTGCAGTTGAAGATGCTTCACCGCCTGACGTAGTCCCCACATGGCTTGAAAAGAAATATTTCAACTCGAACAAGCCGCGTGGCGTCAGCATATATTTGTTGGTGGTCACCCGAGAAACGGTCGACTCATGCAATTCAACTTCTTCTGCAATATCCCGAAGTACCAAAGGCTTCATCCCTTCAGCACCAATTTCTAAAAATGCACGCTGATGTTCAATGATACACGTCGCCACTTTCAGTAAAGTTTTATGGCGTTCATCGACACTTTTAATAAAGTTTTTCGCATCCAACATTTGATTACGTAAGTATTGATTATCTTCACTTTGATCAGCACGCTTAATCATATTGGCATAAAACGAGTTCACACGAAGTTTTGGCATCACATCAGGATTTAAAGCCACTTGCCATTGTTCGTTTTTCTTCATTACTACGACATCAGGAATTTGATAATCTGAGTCTTTATCTTCAAACTCAAGCCCTGGATGCGCTTTTAGGGTTTTCAATAAATCAACCGCGCACTTGAGCTGCTCTTGATTTAAACCCGTTTGTTTAATCAGTTTCGCTAGTTCATTGCTGATCAATAGTTCATAGTTTTTCAGCAGATTCATGGCATCATTTCGACATGCGGTCTGCATCGGCAAGGCTTCCAACTGTACCATTAAGCACTCTGCAAGATTCCGCGCCCCAACGCCAAGTGGGTCTAAACGCTGAATATGCTTGAGCACCACAACCACTTCGTCATCTTCGACTTCGTCGTCATAGTCCATGCTGGTTAAAAGATGTTGAACTGAAGTCGTTATTTCTGAAATATCACTGTCTAAAAAACCTTTATCGTCCAACGAGTCAATAATGCAATAAGCAATCAACATATCTACTTGCGAAAAATGCAACAGATTGATTTGCTCCAACATATGCTCTTTTAAGCCCAAATGACCTTGGCGATTATCTTCTCGCTCTTCAAATTCTGCCGCGCCCAAACTGGTTGGTTGATGCGTATAGACATCATCCCAGTCGGTATCGACGGGTAAATCATCGGGTAAATGGTCGGCGTTGAGTTCGTTGGTCAAATCTTTCTTATCCTGTTCTTGCTCTTGCACACTGGATAAGCTTTCGATAGATGACTGTTCTTCTACTTTTTCTAGGAGCGGGTTGCTGTCGAGTTGAATCTGAATTTCCTGTTCAAGTTCAAGGCTCGACAATTGAAGCAATCGAATAGCTTGTTGTAATTGGGGGGTTAGCGACAAAGAGTTCGAAACTTTCAATCCAACCGATAACTTCATAAAACCCTACTCGTCAATACAACTATTTTTAAAGCACGCTTTATAAGCAATTTTTGTGCCGTTTTATTTTTTATAGCATAGAAAATTCAAAAAACCTACATTTTTTGAGCAGATTGTTTTTCATTTCCTATCCAATTTCGAACTTTATGAATGTCTTAATGCATATCAATTATTGAAAAGGATTATTAATACCTTCACACAGTCCAGAATTACACGAAACACTGCATCGGCTACTTTCACTTACTTACAAGAGTCCGTTAAATCAAAACATCTGAATCATGCTGCTTTGTTAGGCTAAAGCATAGACATTTTTTAGGGGGTTTATATGACTCAAAAAGTATTGTTTATAACCTCAAATGTAGGCGTAGAGCATGATGAGCTAATTCAGCCTCTCCATTTTCTACAGTCCAAAGGCATAGAATGCATTCATGCCGCGATTGAAGCTCACGATGTTCGAACTGTCAAAATGGACTCAGAATCGGCAGCAAGCTATCCTCCAGACGTCGATTTGGATCATGTTCATTATGACGACTACGACTTGCTGATTATCCCCGGCGGTACAGTTAATACTGATTTATTACGCCAACATCCCAAAGCGCTCGAAATTATCCAAAGTTTTAGCAACCAAGCCAAACCAATAGCTGTGATTTGTCATGCGCCTTGGGTTTTGATTAATGCTGAACGGATTCAAGCTAAACATCTGACTTCGCATCAAAGTATACGACTCGATCTGGAAAATGCAGGTGCTATATGGGTCGATGAAGCCGTTCACACATGTAATGCAGGTGGTTGGACACTCATCAGTTCACGTAATCCAGAAGATCTTCCCGCTTTTAATCAAGCGATATTGAAAGAACTTGAATCCAATTCGTCCATTTAAGATGCAATAAAATAAAAAGAGCCTGATATTGAGCAGGCTCTTTTATTCATTTTTAAAAGTTACAGACTTTTTAAGTATTCAATAATTTCTACTTGTTCTGCCATTTCAGCCAGTTGAAGCGCTGTGTACTCACCTTTGTAGTGGACATTCGCACCTTTTTCAACCAATAGTTTCACGACTTCTAGATAGCCATTTTCAGCCGCTGCTTGAAGTGCGCTATAGCCTTCATCATCGGTCGAGTTCACATCTACACCATTGGCGAGACTTTTTTCTACTTCAGCGAGTTCACCTAAAGAAGCCCAATACACCAGTTCAGGTAAATGCAGTTCATCATCGTTTTCAGGAATTGGGGAGAATGAGTTGAGTTTCATAGCAAATATCTCATAATAAATTAAGATGAAAAATCAAAAATACACAATGATGACTTTCTGGCACGCATATTGAATTAAAGCCATCTACTTTTCGCTTTCCTTATATTGCAGAAGAATAGACTTAGCAATTGTTTGGCCTTGCTGCTTTTGCGCTGAATCTAATATCTGATCAAAATTTTTCAGATTCAGCTTTGCCTCAGAATTGCCACTTTCTGCAGCTAAATAAATCCATGCATACCCAATAATAAAATCTTTTTTTATACCTAGGCCTTGCGCATATAGAAGTCCAATCTCATTATAAGCAGGAGTATGAAATTGTTCAGCTGATTTCAAATACCATAAGAGCGCTTTAGGAAAACTTTGTTGAACATATTCCCCTTTTCTATACATTTGCCCTAAATTAAATTGAGACTGCGCATCGCCTACTTGAGCAGCTTTAATCTGATATTCCCAAGATTTTTCCATATCCTTTTTAACACCTTCCCCTTTTGAATACATAACAGCTAAATTCGAAAGAGAAGGCGCATAATTTTGATTTGCAGACTGTGTAAATAACGCGGCAGATTTGGCTAAATTCTTTTTAACGCCATATCCTTGATAGTACATGCTTGCTAAATAATGGATTGCTTGAACATCTCCTCTATCTGAGGATTTTTCAAACTCTTTAACAGCCAATGTATAATTTTTCTTAGAATACGCTGTTAAACCGTCCTCTACGGAACAAAATGCCGAACTTGAGAAACAAAGAAAATTTAAAAATACTAAGATGCTTATATTCTTCATTTAATCCAGATCCTGAATTCATTAGTTTTTGATTGAGTTTCAATACTTTTTAAAATTTAATCCGCATATAAAAAGCATCCTGACCATTTAGATCAGGGTATTTAGGAATAATAGGCTGATGATGATTTACTTGCAGATGAGCCACCCCGCCAGTGCCAGCACAGCTAAGATTTTTCACCTCGAAAATCCAGAAAAATTAAATTTTTCCATTAATACAATGGTAATGCATTCTCGATCAAATTTTAACAGAACTGAATTCCTGGCATTGCCTTTTGCCCGCATGCGATCAGCAATAATGCAAAAAAGCCCCCAATAACTGGAGGCTTCTTTTATCAATTTCTGCCTTAAGCCTTGGCCGCCGCTGGCGAACCAGACTTAAGCTTTTCAGATTCATCCTCATGCATAATCAGTGCAACCGCAATAGCAGTAATCAACACAGGTAAACCCACTGCAATAAAGTTAAAGTGTGCAGGCAAATTCATTCCCAACAAACTACCAATTAAAATTGGTCCAATGATTGCACCCATACGACCAATCGCAGACGACCAACCAATCCCAGTTGAACGAACAGCAAGCGGATAATACTGGGCGACATAGCTATAAAGAAGCATTTGCGAACCGATCGATGCAGCACCCGCCAAGAATACTAAAATATATAAAAGGAATTGATTAGATTGAAAGCCCATCAAGCTCATTACAACAGCACCCATCATGCCCAAGCACATCAGCACAGGTTTCAAATGGAAGCGATCAGCCAAGATCCCTCCACCCACAATACCAATCACAGCACCAATGTTCATCACCATCATAAACATCAAGCTATTGTCCATTGAGTAGCCTGCTGCCATCATTAACTTCGGCAACCAACTGCTTAAAGCATACATAGTCAGTAAGCAGGTGAAGAACGCCACCCAAAACAATAAGGTATTTACCGCACGCCCACGTTTAAATAAGCTCACAACATTTGCAGACTCTGGCACATCAACCTGATGCAACTCAAAAGTTGTATCTTCTTTTACTGTCACCGTTGGTGCTAAACGACGAACAATTTTACGTGCTTCCGCCTGACGGTTTTGTTGCACAATAAAAGTCAAAGACTCGGGCAAAAACTTCCAAATAACAGGTAATAACAACAAAGGAATACCCGCAATAAAGAACATAATTTGCCAACCAAAACTTGGAGTAAACCACGCACCTAGCAATGCAGCCATTACACCACCCACAGCATAACCACTAAACATTGTGGTTACTAAGGTACTACGCATTTTTTGTGGTGCATACTCAGATGTCAGCGCAACAAGGTTTGGCATTACCCCACCAATTCCAAGTCCTGCAAGGAAACGTAAAATCGCAAATTCCGTTGGATTTGATGCAAAACCACCTGCACAGGTAAGCCCGCTAAAAAGCACAATACAGATCATAATGACTTTTTTACGGCCAATTTTATCCGCCAAAGAGCCAAATATCATTGCACCAAACATCATGCCTGCTAAAGCAGTACTTGCAAGCATACCCGCCTGTACAGCACTTAAGCCCCAGTCTTCCATTAATAATGGCAATACCACACCATTAATTGCCAAGTCATAACCATCAAATAAAATAATTAGCAAACACCAAGCAACAACTTGAAAATGGAAACCCGAAATTTTGCACGATCAATAATATCATTCACATTCACTGCTTTAGCTGACATTATTCACCTCCTATGAGCTATTGTTTCATTGCACTTTAACTAGCGCCCTTCAGTTTTTATAATGTGCTAATTCAGCCCAAACAGAAGTCATTCACCAAAGTAATTTGGTGTTATATTCACACAATTTATAGTGATATAAAAATTCAACATTAGTCTAAATAAATGATTTAATTCGCATTAAAAATAAATAAAACCAACCATTAACACTTGTCTTTCTGATATGAAATAAAATAATAATTAACAATAAAGGCCTAATTTAAATTAGATAAAAATATAGTATTTAGTTGATAGTAAAAATTAACTGATAGTAAAAAAGAAAAATAAGTATAGAAAGGTTCATTTAAATAATAATTATGACTATTTAGGATATTTTATTTAAGTACGATAAACCTCAATTAGACGATTGATTCCTTTATTATTTAACCTTCCAGCATAAAAAAATCCCCCTAACCGTTAAGTTAGGGGGATTTTGAATTAATGAGCTGGCGATGACTTACTCTCACATGGATAACTCCACACTACCATCAGCGCTAAGAGGTTTCACTTCTGAGTTCGGGAAGGGATCAGGTGGTTCACTCTTGCTATTGTCGCCAGCACAACTGTTTATGACTATTCGTTGGGTCTTATTTACACATTGTGTATGCCTAACTTTCATCAAATGAGTTATTAACAGGTATATTTGAGTTGGATATTTTATCTAGCTTTATAACTAAATCAAGTTGTTTGCAGTGATTTGAACCACAACACCAACTGTTTGGGTGTTGTATAGTCAAGCCTCACGAGCAATTAGTATTGGTCAGCTTCACATATCACTATGCTTCCACATCCAACCTATCAACGTCGTAGTCTTCAACGGCTCTTTAGAGGACATAAAGTCCTAGGGAAATCTTATCTTGAGGTAGGCTTCCCGCTTAGATGCTTTCAGCGGTTATCCCTTCCGAACATAGCTACCCGGCGATGCGACTGGCGTCACAACCGGTACACCAGAGGTTCGTCCACTCTGGTCCTCTCGTACTAGGAGCAGATCCTCTCAAATTTCCAACGCCCACGGTAGATAGGGACCGAACTGTCTCACGACGTTCTAAACCCAGCTCGCGTACCTCTTTAAATGGCGAACAGCCATACCCTTGGGACCTGCTTCAGCCCCAGGATGAGATGAGCCGACATCGAGGTGCCAAACACCGCCGTCGATATGAACTCTTGGGCGGTATCAGCCTGTTATCCCCAGAGTACCTTTTATCCGTTGAGCGATGGCCCTTCCATACAGAACCACCGGATCACTAAGACCTACTTTCGTACCTGCTCGACTTGTGGGTCTCGCAGTTAAGCGCGCTTTTGCCTTTATACTCTACGCGTGATTTCCGACCACGCTGAGCGCACCTTCGTACTCCTCCGTTACTCTTTAGGAGGAGACCGCCCCAGTCAAACTACCCACCAGACATGGTCCTCGTCCCGGATAACGGGACAGAGTTAGAACCTCAATATTACCAGGGTGGTATTTCAAGATTGGCTCCACCGAAACTAGCGTCTCGGTTTCAAAGCCTCCCACCTATCCTACACAAGTAAGATCAAAGTTCAATGTCAAGCTGCAGTAAAGGTTCACGGGGTCTTTCCGTCTAGCCGCGGGTACACCGCATCTTCACGGCGAATTCGATTTCACTGAGTCTCTGCTGGAGACAGCGCCCCCATCATTATGCCATTCGTGCAGGTCGGAACTTACCCGACAAGGAATTTCGCTACCTTAGGACCGTTATAGTTACGGCCGCCGTTTACTGGGGCTTCGATCAAGAGCTTCGCTTACGCTAACCCCATCAATTAACCTTCCAGCACCGGGCAGGCATCACACCCTATACGTCCACTTTCGTGTTTGCAGAGTGCTATGTTTTTAATAAACAGTTGCAGGGGCCTGGTTTCTGTGGCTGCCAATAGCTCAAGGAGTAAATCCTATCACCGTCGGCAGCGTACCTTCTCCCGAAGTTACGGTACCATTTTGCCTAGTTCCTTCAGCAGAGTTCTCTCAAGCGCTTTGGTCTACTCGACCTGACCACCTGTGTCGGTTTCGGGTACGATTCCTATGTAACTGAAGCTTAGAGACTTTTCCTGGAAGCATGGTATCAGCCACTTCACTGTACAAGTACAGCTTGCTATCAGTTCTCAGCATAGAGTACCCCGGATTTGCCTAAGATACATGCCTACAACCTTCCACCTGGACAACCAACGCCAGGCTGACTTAACCTTCTCCGTCCTCTCATCGCATTACATAGAAGTATTGGAATATTAACCAATTTCCCATCGACTACGCCTCTCGGCCTCGCCTTAGGGGTCGACTCACCCAGCCCCGATTAACGTTGGACTGGAACCCTTGGTCTTTCAGCGTGCGAGTTTTTCACTCGCATTGTCGTTACTCACGTCAGCATTCGCACTTCTGATACCTCCAGCATACTTCTCAATACACCTTCATCGGCTTACAGAACGCTCCCCTACCACTTGCAATAAATTGCAAATCCGCAGCTTCGGCATATAGTTTTAGCCCCGTTACATCTTCCGCGCAGGCCGACTCGACTAGTGAGCTATTACGCTTTC
>OERK01000057.1_pt1 | contig 45573 bp, 45 predicted proteins | sample 1540001 | NCBI WGS metagenome assembly OERK01 (sample SAMEA3891246, study PRJEB23780) | metagenome | biome: terrestrial biome; feature: animal house; material: water of meat washing | place: Italy | collected 2015-05-12
TCTGTCATGAGAAAGCCCATATAAATGGGTAGTGTACAAGTTGCTGTAGAAGCATGTTTAATTCGTCTGATCACAGATACTTTATAAAGTATTTTAATACTTTTTTGAATCCGTCAATGCGTAAGTCCTATTAATCTAATAGAAATCATCTTCTATCGGCTTTTGCTAAATTGGAAAACATTAGCGAACAGCTGCAGAGAGTTTTAGCTAGTCATAATTCATAAAAAATATCGATTGTGTACTGTACTGTAATGTACTAAAATACGATACAGTACAGTACACAATAGAAAGTAAACCCATGGCAATCACTAAATCAGATGTGGCAAAAGCCATCGAATCCCTTGCAGCACAAGGCTCAAACCCAACTAACGATAATATCCTTGCGGTTCTTGGTAGCGGCTCAAAGACCACTATCAACAAATACCGCAAAGAGATCCTTGAAGAGCAACTGGCGGCAGCCGTTACTACGGCAAAAACTCTGAAAGATGCGGAACTTGTTACCGTGTCACAAGTCATTGCAACCCTATTGCAAGAACGGATTGATGCAGTACAAGGCGGATATGCGGAAACAGTGCAACAACTGGAAAAGCAGCTTGCAGATACCACAGAAAAACTGGAACAGGTGCAAATCAAACTTGATGAACAGATCAAACAAACTGATGACACCACCGACAAGCTGAAAGTCGCTCTTGCTAGTACAGATAAGGCAAAAGAAGACTACAACGCCTTGCAAGCCAAATATGAACAGCTACTCGAAAAATCAGGCTCGATCAAATATGTGGAATCACAACTCACTAATGCAAATGCACGGATAGCTGAATTAGAAAAACAGATTACAATGCAAAAAGACAAGTAACTGACGATGAAGGCTGACATGCTCCCCATTAAATCACTGGTTTAGTACGGAGTATGTCAACGCTCTTTGGGGGTTACATCATTCAAATTGCTAATTCGCTATGACTGCCTAAGCGAACTAATTTCAAAATTAGTAGTTCACCTTCTTCTGTTTTCTTATAGATTAAAACGAGATCAGGTTTGATATGGCAATCACGATGACCTACCCAATTACTGACCAAAGCATGGTCACGATACTTTTCAGGCAAAGGTTCATCAGCTTGTAATAACTCTAAAACAGTTTGTAGTTCAGTATCTACTGTATTTCGATGCTGGCCTTTTTTCTCACGTTTATAGTCTTTCTTGAATGCTGATGTGTACTTAATCGTCCGCATTTAGATCAGCCATCAAGTCTTTTACAGAAGTGAAGCTCTTTGCTTTGCTTAGATCTTCTTCCATTGCTGCAATGGTTTCAGCATTAGGTTGCCAAATTTCAAAAGGCAAAGCCTTTTCTTTAGCTACTTTGGTCAATAACAAACGGACTGCATCTGAGACGGTTAAGCCCATTGTTGCTAGAACTTCCGTTGCTTCATGCTTAATGTTTTCATTGATGCGAGTAGTTACTAGTGCATTTGAAGCCATGTTAAGCTCCTATGATTAACATTGTTAATCACACTATATTCCTAGATGACGAAAAGTTCAATTCGTATAACAGCCATTATGTTAAGTAGGCTTATTTTCTTCAATTAACATGTAGACTAAGTCTATCTCAGGGCAAAGATATCCCATTGAAGTTAGAGCTGCTGTAATTTGTCCTCTGTGATGAGTCCCATGATTAAAAACATGCAATAGAGTGGCTGCATAAGGCAACTTCATATCTTTACCTGTAGATGTTTTGTACTGTAAATCATATTTAAATTTTTCCACATCAACATCTTTTAAAAAATTTATCCAATTACTAGCCTTGTCTTCTAGCTGAGAGATCAGCTTGTATTTATCATTTTCTATGATGGTATTTAACTTGAGGATGGGTGAAGATTTCTCTAAAAAACGAGGAAACCACAAATAGTGTTCACCAACAAGTAAATGATTTAAAGTTCCAGCGATACTTTTGAAATAAAGTCCACATTCGGCATTGAAATCATCATTAGAAACCGTGTTCAAAACTTGATTTAATTTGTGAGTAGACCAAACGTTATATCGAGCTAACAATTCAAAAGTTTTTAAATCCATTCACTTCTACTCTTTAATTTAGACTACGACTCACTTAAAACAAGTGCTTTAATTTTTACGGCTTTTTCAAAATGATCTAATTTATGTTGCATGATCCACCAATTAGCTGCTTCCATTAAAAGCTCAGGATTATCATTTTTACTCTTGAAAAAAGCATAGAAAGATAAACCTACGCTATCTCCTTTTTTCTCAATTTTCTCATTACATCCATGAATAAATATTTCTCTTAACTCTTTTCTCATATTTTTAACTTTCTCTAAAATTAACATAATACACCTTATACGAAATTCTTAAAATTTTCCTATAAGCATCAATATCTTAATAAAAGCCGTTCTAGGGTTAAGCGCACTGGAACGGATTTGTCATGATTCTTCACGTTCCACAGCCATTTTCCAAACGATGCTTCACATTTTTTATGAGTAAAAATAAAAAATTATTTTGACTCACGCTCTGCTAACAACGCCAAATAATCATCAAAGCAATGTGGATGCTGTAATTCAAAATTCATCTGTTGCATACGCGTAGCATGAATTTGTTTGCCTGATGACACAGCACTTTCCAGAACCAAAACTGGCAGTCCTAACTGCTGTTGAAACCATTGAATAATTTCATGTAAAGGCAATGGTTGGCTATTGCTGCAAATGTAAGACTTTTCAGTATGTTCCACGTGAAGCAAGTGTGCTAGAAAAGCAACCAAATCATCAATATGAATTCGGTTCGACCAATGCAGTTTTGGATAAGACTTTGTAGTTTCTGCAAGTTTAATCATACGTGCAACTGAAGTCCCATAAATTCCTGTTGGACGTACAATCACACATTCAGATGGATAAGCCTGTTGCCACAAAGTTTCCATGTTCAATAGCACCTGCCCTTGCACATCGCTCGGTTGGGGACTAGTGTCATCATCAACCCGCTCCCCTGCACTTTCACCATAGACACGTGTAGAAGAAACTACGATCACTTTTTTTAAAGGATGACTTTTTAAGGCATGTAGCATGGGTGCAATCGAGTCTACAAAAGTTCGCTGATACGCCTCCACCGTACTGCTCTCAGGCGAGAGTAAGACATATACCGCATCAATCGGTGCGACTTGAGACAAATCCAACTGATGAATATCTTGAATCAAATGCTCAGCCCAATCATCTGATTTCGGACTTCGGCTAATTGTGGTAATTTGGTGGCCTTGCTGAAATAACTGTTTAGCAACACGCTGAGATGTTTTACCATAACCTATAAATAAAATATGCATTTAGCACCAAATCACAGACAAAGTTGAGGGGACATGGCTGCAGTCCATCAGTTGCAGGGGGTCGGAGCTGCCTCTGCTGCACTACTTGAAAAGTTGAATCTCTTCACTACAGATGATCTGCTGTTTCATCTGCCACGAGACTATGAAGATCGTAGCACGATCATCCCCATGAACCAATTGACTGTGGGGCGTAGCTACTTACTCGAAGGCACGATTCAAGGTGTGGACTTTCCGCCGGGTAAACGTAAATCGATGGCGATTGGACTGCAAGATGACTTTGGCAAAGTGACTTTGCGCTTTTACCATATTTATAAAGGCTTAACGGATCGTGCAAAGATCGGTAATCGTCTGCGTATTTTTGGTGAAGTCCGTGTGGGTGCACGTGGCTTGGAAATGTATCATCCCGAAATTCAGCTCATTACAGAACATACGCCGCTTCCACAAACCCAACTGACTGCGATTTACCCCAGCACAGAAGGTCTGACGCAACCTAAGTTTCGTGAATACATCAAACAGGCTTTAGCCAAGCACAGTGATGATTTACCTGAACTGCTGCCCGCAAAATTTACCAATGGCTATGCACTTAAACAGGCGTTGGATTACATCCATCATCCTCCTGTAGATGCCAATATGCTGCAACTGAGCCAAGGCTCACACCCTGCCCAGCAACGTTTGATTTTTGAAGAGTTGGTTGCGCATCAGGTCAGTCTATTAAGCCGTCGTGCCTATATCCAACAGATTGAAGCACCACGTATTTCTGCCAGTCGTCAGTTTGCCAAACAACTGCTCAGCAGTCTGCCTTTTGAAATGACCAATGCACAAAAGCGTGTCTCCAAAGAAATTGTACAAGACTTAAAACTCAATAAACCGATGTTACGTTTGGTTCAAGGCGATGTCGGTGCAGGCAAAACCTTGGTCGCTGGAGTCGCAGCCTGCCATGCCTTAGAGGAAGGTTGGCAAGTGGCGTTAATGGCACCGACTGAAATTTTGGCGGAACAACATTATCTCAATTTTAAAAAATGGTTTGAGCCTTTGGGACTCAGTGTATCTTGGCTTTCAGGTAAACAAAAAGGTAAAGCCCGTGCCGCAGCCGAACAAGCCATTGTCGATGGCACAGCGCATCTGGTGGTGGGTACACACGCCCTGTTTCAAGACAATGTCCGCTTTGCCAAACTTGGATTAGTAATTATTGATGAGCAGCACCGCTTCGGGGTCGATCAGCGCTTAGCCCTACGCAATAAAGGCGCGCAGAATATGACCCCACATCAATTGGTCATGACCGCAACGCCGATTCCACGAACTTTAGCCATGTCTGCCTATGGAGACTTGGACACGTCCGTGATTGATGAACTTCCACCCGGACGAACGCCGATTCAAACTGTAACCATTCCACTTGACCGCCGAGAGGAAGTCCTACAGCGTATTGCTAGTAACTGCCTAGAAGGCAAACAAGCTTACTGGGTCTGCACCTTGGTTGAAGAGTCTGAAACCTTAGATGCTCAAGCTGCTGAAGCGACCTATTTAGAAATTAAAGAACGTTTCCCCGAACTCAACATTGGCCTTGTACATGGCAAAATGAAAGCCGACGAAAAACAAGCAGTGATGCAACAGTTTAAAGCCAATGAATTACAACTCTTGATTGCGACCACAGTGATTGAAGTGGGAGTCGATGTACCGAATGCCTCGATCATGGTGATTGAAAATGCGGAACGTTTAGGACTCTCTCAATTACACCAATTACGTGGCCGTGTTGGTCGAGGCGCCAAGGCTAGCTTTTGCGCCCTATTATATAAAAGCCCACTGTCTCAAAATGGACAAGAACGCCTACGCATCATGCGGGAAACCAATGATGGCTTTTTAATTGCCGAAAAAGATTTGGAAATTCGTGGCCCTGGTGAATTGCTCGGTACCAAACAAACGGGTGATATGGGCTTTCGTGTGGCGAAACTAGAACGCGATGATCATTTGCTCAATCAAGCCCATTTTGTCGCAGCTCAGATTTTAAAAGACTATCCACAAAATGCTGAAGCCTTACTGAAACGCTGGCTGCCTGAAGCACCACGCTATGCCTATGTTTAGTCATCTGCTACATACTGCCAAACAGTTGCTACACAGAGCACAGCCCTGTCAGTTGTGTGGCATTGTACGCGCAGATCTACATTCGGTCTGTTTGGATTGCTGGCAACAACTCCCACTGCATCCACAGACCATTGAAAAACAAGAGCTGAGTATTCATGTGGCGGGACATTATCAATATCCTTTAGATCATCTTATTCAGCAGTTCAAATATGAACAACAACTGCATTGGCAGCCTCTACTGTCAGGCATTCTTCAGCAAATTCGCTTACCTAAAGTACAAGCAATTGTTCCTATGCCGATTTCGACTCAGCGTTTAGCGGAACGTGGCTACAACCAATCAATGATCCTCGCCAAAGACTTAGCCAAGCAGTTCAATGTTCCCATTTGGCAGCCTGTGATACGACTGCATCAACATTCGCAAAAAGGACTCAGTCGACTGGAACGCTTAGATCAAATTCATCAACAGTTTAAAATCGATCCACAGCAACGTCAGTACGTAAAACTCTACCGACGTGTTTTGATTTTGGATGATGTCGTGACCACAGGCAGCTCGATTCAGGCACTGACTTTACAGCTTGAACAATTGGGTTGTCATAAAGTCAGCGCCGCGTGTATTGCCTATGCACTTGAATAATTAGACTACGTCAATCATCAAATGTTCACGTACCCATGGCATGACCACCTCAGTGGTCAGCGGTGCAAGTGCAGTCTGCTGGTCATTCAAACTGACCCATTTCATTTCTGCAATTTCAGCCGCAATTTGTGGCGCTTGCTGAAGCTGAACATGGTAAACATAGCTCACCAATTTAAAATCAGGTTCATTGGCGGTGGCTGTTTCAAAACGACCAACAAACTGTTCAATCGTCGCATCACTTCCAATTTCCTCCCGAATCTCACGCAGCATGGTTTGCTCAGGTGCTTCATTGGGCTCAAGCTTACCGCCCACTTGCATAAAACACGCGGTATTTTGCTTGCGCACCAACAAAAGCTGCTGCTGTTCATTCACAATAATAGCCGCAGCGACCGTAATCACCTTCATGCTTTGACATCCAACAACTCAGGATCAACCATGCCCCACTTCGGTTCAGGTGCTTGGAACTGATCCATCTGCTTTAAAATGGCTTTCACCGAATCCGACACAATCAGACTGTCGGTAAAGCGTGCATGGGTAAAGCCTTTGTCGGTGGTCATCTTCAGAAATTTAAGTAAATCATCATAAAAGCCATTTACATTTAAAAAGGCATTCGGCTTAAGATGAATACCGAGCTGCGCCCACGTCCATTGTTCAAAGATTTCTTCTAAAGTCCCTGCACCGCCTGGCATTGCAATAAATCCATCCGATAAGGCTGACATTTTCAGTTTACGCTCTTGCATGTCTTTGACGACATGTAACTCGGTCAGGCCTTGATGCGCCAACTCACGATCCACCAGCACGTGTGGAATCACGCCAATCACTTGACCACCTGCCTCTAAAGCACTGTCTGCCACAATACCCATTAAGCCCGAACGACCACCACCATAGACCAAGGTTTTGCCTTGTTCTGCAATGGTGTGTCCAACCTGACGTGCTGTTTCGGAAAAGATTTGATCTGAACCTAATGCGGAACCACAAAAGATCGCAATTGAATTTGTCATTTTTTACTCTGATATTTAATTGTCATGCAACTTCACTAAAATGAATGGATATTTTTTAGCAATTTAACCATTCGATCAGTGTTTTTATTGCAATCCTTGTCTAAAATACACCCATCCACTTCAACCATTACTGCGCAAAGGAGAAAGACGGCATGCTTGAAGCCTTTTACGCCACAGAGCGCGGTAGCTTAGAAGACATCACCATTAATGGCGATTTCGATCTTCAGCCCGATTTGGTCTGGCTTGACCTCATTGCTCCCTCCCAAGAAGAACAACAGTGGATTTTAGATGCATATGAACAAAATTTACCTACGCTAAAATCACTCGAAGACATTTCATCTTCAGCTCGATTCTACCGTGATGACGACGGTATTTTGCATATCAGTACGTATTTTTTAACGAAAAATAAAAACTATCAAGTCGATGGTGAGCCTGAAGAAAGCAGCGGTGCCCTTGCCACGGTACAAACTGTCGCTTTCATTTTGCATAAAGAACGTCTCTTTACCCTTCGCGGGGAAAAACTGGTGGCGTTCCGTGCCTTTCGTGCGCGTGCGCGCCGCAATGACTACGAAATCGACTATAAAGATCCAACGTGGATCTTACTCGGTTTACTCGAGGCGAAGCTGGACGAGCTTGCGGATATCTTAGAAGATATCCACAAGGACTTGGAAAAGTATTCCACAGAAGTGCTGAATAACCGTCACCGTGAGATGATTCTCGACTTAGATGACATGATTACCCGTCTGGCACACTTGGAAGATATGCTTGGAAAAGCACAGCTGTGTTTGATTGACTTACGCCGTGTACTGACCTTTTTATCACGCCCGCGTGCTTTAGGTAGTCATATTTATGATGCGGATATTCGAGAGCTCAGTGAAGACGTTCGCTCACTGGTTGAGCATGATGCCTTCTTGTTCCAAAAAGTGCGATTCTTACTGGACACCACCTCAGGCTTCATTAACACCGAGCAGAATGACACGATTCGTCGCTTCTCTATCTTACCCAGTATGCTCGCTCCACCAATGCTGATTGCCAGTATTTACGGCATGAACACCGATGTGTTGCCTTTTGCCAAAGGCGGCACCAGTTTTATTGTGGTTAGCCTGATCTTAATGGCGTTCCTGATTGGTCCGCTCATTTACTTCCGCTGGAAGAAATGGATTTGAGTACACGTTAAAACACTGCCTTTCCCAATAGATTTAAGAAACGCAACATATAAAAAAAGCACCTTAAGGTGCTTTTTTTATTTAAGGGATTAACTTTAAGTCATCCTGTAAATGACAGGCTTGAATCACTTTCATCATTTTTTCAGGTACAGCTTTAAAATGTAAACTATGTGCATCGGGTGTTTGACGCAACCAACGCACCAAAACTGCCAGTGCCAATGTACTACCATGCTCAAGCTGGGCCAGATTCACCACCACAGGATAAGACTGTGACTGAATCACCTTCAGACCTTGTTGATAGTAGCTTTCAGCATTGTCATATGTAATCTGACCTGAAAGCTGCATTTCCTGATTGCTAAAGTTAATCACCTTTCACCTACTTATTTTTTCTTTTCAACCGCTGCTTCTGCATCAGGTTGGAAGTTTGCAATCGCTTTATCTAGGTCGCCGCCATTACGTTTAACTGTTGCCGCGAACTGATTACGGAACTGTAAACCAAGGTCGATACCCGACACATTGATATTACGGATTTTCCATTGGTTGCCTTTATCCGCCAACTGGAAAGACACTGGGATTTTTTCGCCTTTGTTATTAAAGTCGATCGTCACCACAGGGTTTTTGCTATTGGTTTCTTTATACGGACGGATGGTATACGTCTGATTGCTGAACTTCGCAAATGCAGTACCGTAGTTTTCAATCAGTGTTTCACGGAAATTGTTTTCAAACTTCGCGCGTTGTGCAGCAGTACTGTATTGATTGGTTGCATAAGTCCCCATCACAATACGAGAAAACGCTTGTGAATCCACATACGGGTCTAAGTTTTGACGAACAATCGTTTTCACAGCAGCTGGGTTGTTTTGTAGCTTGGCATGATCCGCTTTTAAACGCGCAATCAAACCATCTGCCACTTTTTTAACAAAAGCAGGTGGTGCTTCACTTGGTGCTGCAAAAGCAGTACCTGCAAACATTGTAGTTAAAATGCTAGCTGTCAGTGTTTGTTTCAATAAAGTATTCACTACAATTGGTCCTCTTCAAATCATTCAACAAATGACACGTTGGCATCTGCTGTTTCAGCAGTTTCAGGTTGCTCAGTTGTTGCTGAAGCATCTTTCGATTTACCTGCACCGCCCGTAATAAATTTAGTAATTAAGTCTTCTAGGTCCATTGTGCCTTGGGTATTGCCAATGCTTTCACCACGTTTCACGTAGTTCAAACCACCCCCTGGAACAATTTTCAAGTACTTCTCACCTAGCAGACCATTGGTTGCCACCATAATATAAGCATCTTCATCAATGCTGGTGATGGACTTCATGTTCGCAATAAGTTGCTTTTCCATTTCTTTTTGTTGCGCAGCATCCGCAGCGGTATAGTCGCTACTGTAACGAAGCTCTTCAAGTGCATTCTTTTCAACTTCTTTGAGTTGTGCTGCATTAAAGGTCGTTAATTTACCATCCAAAGAAAAAGAAACCGTCGCTAAACGTGTCACAGGGTCTAAGCTAATTTGATCAACTTGACCAATTTTTACCCCACTCATCGTCACTTTCGCACGTGGTTTTAAACCATTTACGTTATCGAAGGTTGCACTCATTTCATAGCGATCACTGAGATTTGATCCCACCAAACCACTCACTCGCATCGCAATAAAGAACAAAGCGATACCGAATAAAATGACAAATATGCCGACTGCCAGCTCACTTGCACGTGATTTCATTAAACACCTCCAAACATGACCGCAGTCAACACAAAATCAAAACCTAAAACACAGAGCGATGAATACACCACAGTGCGTGTGGTTGATGTCGCAATACCTTCAGATGTCGGTTCACAGGCATAGCCTTGATACACCGCAATCCATGTACAAATTAAAGCAAAAACAAAACTTTTAATGATGGTGCCATTCAGGACATCTTTATAGAACTCTACGCTACTTTGAATGCCACTCCAGTAAGAGCCTTCATCTGCACCCAAGAAGTCTACACCCACCATTTTACCGCCCATAATCCCCACCGCAGCGAAGATGACAGACAGCATCGGCAAACTAAAAATACCTGCCCAAAGTCGCGGCGAAATCACACGTTTAAGTGGATCAACCCCGATCATTTCCATACTGGACAGCTGCTCTGTGGCTTTCATTAAGCCAATCTCAGCCGTTAATGCAGAACCTGCACGACCTGCAAACAGCAATGCTGCAACTACAGGTGCTAACTCACGAAGTAAGGTTAACGCAACTGCTGTACCCAGCATCGCTTCACTACCAAAGGTCACCAAGATGCTATACATCTGTAAGCCCAGTACAGCACCAATAAATAGCCCTGACACCACAATAATGAGCAGTGATAACACCCCAACACGGTACATTTGGTAAACAAATAACCGAACACCTAAAGCAGTGGGCATCGAAAATAAAATTTGTAATAACATCAGGCTGGCAACACCAATGCCGCGAACCCGTTCAATCACGCGTCGACCTAAGAGTGCTATCGCATTCATGCTTGCACCTCAGTATTTAGATATGCCTTATGGCTAAATTGATAATCGACAGGCCCTTCAACTGCACCTGTTAAAAACTGTTTAACAAACGGAGAGGCATTCGCCTGTAACTGTTCAGGCGTGCCTTCACCTTGCACCTTACCTTCAGCAACAACATAGATATAGTCTGCGATCGATAAGGTTTCAGCCACGTCATGTGAGACAATAATTGTTGTTAAATCAAGAGCTTCTCGCAATGATCGAATCAGACGTGTCAGTACACCTTTCACAATTGGATCTTGTCCTGCAAATGGCTCATCGTACATGATCAGCTCAGGATCTAGCGCAATTGCACGTGCCAAAGCCACACGACGGTTCATCCCGCCTGAGAGCTCAGAAGGCATCATCTGTTCTGCGCCACGTAAGCCGACAGATTCTAGTTTTAAAGATATAATTTCTGACAGTAAATGCTCAGGCAGCTTGGTATGTGCTCTTATCGGAAAGGCCACATTTTCATACACCGACATATCGGTAAACAATGCGCCACTTTGAAAAAGCATGCCCATACGCGCACGCGCAGCGAATAACTCTTTGCGTGACATTTTCGCAATATTTTGCCCATCAAAAAGCACTTCACCTTGGTCAGGGGTCAATTGACCGCCAATTAAACGCAGTAAAGTGGTTTTACCTGTACCCGATGGTCCCATAATGCCCGTAATTTGACCCTGTCGAATTTTTAAATTGACCTGATCATAAATGACACGTTCCCCTCGCTTAAAGCTCAGGTCTTTGACCTCAATGAGGGCTTGAGCAGTCAGAGGCGCTTGATTATTCATAGCTGTGCGTTTTCCTGCATTTTTTCAGCATGCATACTATAAAGGATTAAAAAACGATATGTTAGCGTATTCCGTGTCTAATTTTGTGCACGAATTGATTTCAGTTGGTTGTATTTATATTTATTTGAACGGCGAAAACAAGCTACATAAGATGAATTGCTTCATCCATAACGACTATAGACAAAGAAAAGAATGTTGCAAATCAGCAAAAAGAGTCCGAGATAATGTGCCATATTGACCTCTTTCACGTCAGAGAGTGTGGCGATTGATTCAACCTCATTATTGTGCATCATTATTATCAATACAATTAAAATATGACTCAGTATACATTTTAATTTATTTTTTTACAGCCGTAGACAAAAAAAAACCAGTGTTTCCACTGGTTTTTTTATTCATTCAGAATTAGTCGTTAAACTTACGACGTGGGCGGTCAAAACCACCTTCAGTACGTGGACGATCTGAATTAAATTCACGCTTCGGACGGTCTTCGCCACCAAAAGTACGCTTAGGACGGTCTTCACCACCGAAAGTACGTTTAGGACGGTCATCACCAAAAGAGCGTTGTGGACGGTCGCCAAAACCACCTTCACGACGTGGCGCTGAACGATCACCAAAATCACGTTTTGGACGGTCACCAAAAGAACCTTCACGACGTGGTTTGTAGTCTACACGGTTACCGCGGTTGTCATCATTCGAGTCAAAACGTGGCTTATCGTTGAAACCGCCTTCGCGACGTGGACGATCAGAGTTGAATTCACGCTTTGGACGATCATCAAAAGAACGTTGCGGACGATCACCGAAACCGCCTTCACGACGTGGCGCTGGACGATCACCAAAATCACGTTTTGGACGGTCATCAAAAGAACGTTGTGGACGATCACCGAAACCGCCTTCACGACGTGGACGATCATTATTAAACTCACGACGTGGACGATCTTCACCACCAAATGATGGACGATCACCACGAGGTTTGTCATCGTAGCTACGACGTGGACGGTCATCACCACCTTCACGACGTTTAAAGTTAGACTCACCTTCGAAACGAGCACGACCGCCGCCATCGCGACCACCGAAACCACCGCGACCACGACCGCCGCCATCACGACCACGACCATCACGACCACGACCGCCGCCATCACGACTACCGCGTGCAGGAGGTGGAGATGGCTCAAGACCTTCAATTTCAGATACATTCAAACGCGCATCTAAGAAATCTTCTAAAGCACGGATTTTACCGCGTTCACGGTAAGTTGCTAAAGTGATTGCTTTACCAGTACGACCCGCACGACCTGTACGACCAATACGGTGTACATAGTCTTCGTTCTTCATTGGAAGACCGAAGTTGATTACGTGTGAAATGGTTGGTACGTCAAGACCACGTGCAGCAACGTCGGTTGCAACTAAAATTTTTGCACGACCTTCACGGATGCTACGTAAACGACGGTTACGCACAGTTTGTGGCATAGCACCATGAAGTGCTACAACTGATAAACCTGCTTCAGCAAGTTCTTCAGCCAACATATCGGTGTCTTCTTGAGTAGAAGCAAATACAACAGCTTGATCTACGTCTTCAGCACTTAACCAATGCGTTAGTAATTTTTTCTTGTGCTCAAAGCCATCAGTCCAGTGTAAAGTCTGAGTGATGTCAGTATTCGTAGAGTGACCAGTTTCGATTGCAATACGTTGTGGATCATTCATCATGCGTTCAGCAAGTGTAATGATACGACCAGCAAATGTTGCAGAGAACATTAAAGTCTGTTTACGGTTTGCAGCAAGATCGCTAATTGCTTCTAAGTCTTCAGAGAAACCTAGATCAAGCATACGGTCTGCTTCGTCAACAATAAGCGCATCAACTTGGTCTAATTTAATTTGACGACGGTTTACAAGGTCAAGTAAACGACCTGGAGTCGCAACAACAACCTGTGCACCTTTTAACTGTTGAATTTGTTTACCAAAAGGCATACCACCCATGATTGCTGCAATACGCGCACCTTTCATGTGACGGACAAACCCAATCGCGTCTTGGCTTACTTGCTGCGCCAACTCACGAGTTGGGCAAAGAACCAAAATATTTGGTTGAGTAATTGCTTTCATACGTTCTTTGAACGGAACGAAAGTCTCTTGGGCTGCAAGTGCGTTTAACGTTGGAAGTAAGAACGCTGCAGTTTTACCTGAACCTGTTTGGCTAGATACTAAAAGGTCTTTACCTTCTAAAGCTGCAGGAATCGATTGTTCCTGTACAGGCGTAGGAGAAGTAAAACCTAAGCTTTGTAAAGCTTGTTGTAACGATTCATGTAAAGGAAAATCAGCAAAAGTTTTGCTCATAGAGTATTTCACCCGAAAAATGGGTGCTCCATTAAATATATGGTCTGATGGACATCGGCAAAAAGCGGCACAGCAATAATCGCTGAAAATATAGAATCAGCGGCGATCCGAGAACGACGATGCGTATAACGCACATTTGATTACAGCCGCAACCTGAAGGAATCGCTTAAGCGATTGGGTGGGGCGCGAAATAATGTCCTCTCTTTGGACCGGACGCGCATACACAATGATAGAAGAGAATGTTCAGGTAATGAACGAAATTTAGTGCGTGGGCGGAGTATAGCAGGATATTTTTAAAAGTCACCTCTTTTCGTGAAATTGATACAATATTTTCCTCAAAGATTGAATAAATGCAGGTTTTCACTTTAATTTTTTTGACCATCTAGAAAAATATTGAATAGTATTCTTTGCTCTTTCCTCAACTATCAGCCATATGACGCAATTAATTGTACTAGCTCTTGCTCTAATGCTGCCGTGATTTGACATGCTATCTGACCTGTCATAAACATTAGACACAACAAGCTTAAATAGGTATCTATACACTGGTTAATTTTAACCCGCTTTATTTCTGTATAGCGTGATCTTCATTAAGAGGTAATCAGAATCTGGCACAGCCTATGTTTTACAATCTATAGAGGTTAAAGCCAGAAAGTAAATCACCACAAAGACCTTTATTTTTTTCATCCATATCAAAGAAAAAGCCCTCTTCTGAGGGCTTTTTCAATGTCTTAAAACACAATCTACATGCTATTACTTAGCAGCTTCACCCCAAGCAGGTACAACTGCTTTCATCAGAGGTTTCAACATTTTCATAGAACATGCCAGTACTTGGCCATTTTCCATAGATTCGCTACCACCACGTGCATCAACTACTGTACCGCCCGCTTCTTTCACGATCAACTCACCAGCTGCGATATCCCAAGGCTTTAAGCCGAGTTCAAAATACGCATCGAAACGACCTGCTGCAACATATGCCAAATCTAATGCTGCAGAACCTGTACGACGGTATTGCGCGCCAGCTTCAGTCACATTTAACAATGAATCAAAATGATTTTTTGCATAAGAAATCACTTCACCATTACGTTTTGCACGGTAAGCATGACCCACAGACATGAATGTATTTTCAAGACTGTCTTTCACGTTTACGCGAATACGGCGTTGGTTCATCATGGCACCACGACCACGACTTGCAGAGAACAACTCATCTTTCACAGGGTCGTAAATCACGCCGTGTTGAGTAATGCCTTTATGTTGAACTGCAATAGAGATACAGAAGTGAGGAACACCGTTAATGAAGTTTAGAGTGCCATCAAGTGGGTCGATGATCCAACACCAATCTGCGTCGTGACCTTTACCTTCTTGAAAACCAAACTCTTCACCAAGGAAGCTGTGATTTTTATAGCTTTTACGTAGGGTATCGATAGCCAATTGTTCCAAATAACGGTCTACACGCGTTACAGGACCATCAATTCCTTTTTCTTCGACTTGTAGATCGAGCTTATGACGATTTTGATGCGCTTTTAAAAGCTCTTGACCGACTAATTGAGCCGCACGCGCAGCCATCACCACCATAGGTTCCATTGAACACCCACTACAATTTGAAGATATTGATAAAGAATAATGCATAAAAGCCCGCGCATCTTATCAAAGATCGGGGCTTTTAGGGAAAAAATGTTTCTAAAATTTAAAAACGGTGCTTAAACCATATGTACAAGTTTTGACCATGCTTGGCGCACCGAGCTTTCAATGCCTTCTGCATCTAGTCCTGCCTGATGCAACATTTGCGCATGAGTCGCTTGATGCATGAATGTATCCGCTAATCCGAGATTTAACATCGGTTTCACGATTTGAGCCTGTGCCAAATATTCATTGACTGCACTGCCCGCACCCGCCATCACCGCATGTTCTTCAACCGTAACAAATAAAGCCGTTGATGGTGCTAAAGTCGCTATCATCTTTTCATCAAGCGGTTTAACAAAGCGCATATTCACCACACGAACCGCTAAATCTTGTTCAGCCAATTTCTGTGCTGCCTCTACTGCGGCCTGAACACGACTACCAAAAGCAAGAATGCTAATAACGTCGTCTTGGGCATCATTAAAGCTCGCTACAATTTCAGCCTGACCAATTTCCATCGGGGTCATCTGTTGTTGAATTTCAACACCCAAACCATTGCCACGCGGGTAACGCACTGCGGCAGGACCATTGTATAAATAAGCAGTATGCAACATTTGACGACATTCATTTTCGTCTTTAGGCGCCATAATCACCAGGTTCGGTACGGTGCGCATAAAGGCATAGTCATAGGCCCCAGCATGAGTCGGGCCATCTTCACCCACTAAACCTGCACGGTCGATACCAAAGGTAACATCTAGATTTTGCAGGGCCACATCATGAATCAATTGATCATAGCCGCGCTGCAAGAAAGTCGAGTAAATGGCCACCACAGGTTTTAAGCCTTCACACGCCATGCCCGCCGCCAAAGTCACGGCATGCTGTTCTGCAATCGCGACATCAAAAAAGCGCTGTGGATACTGTTTAGCAAAACCCACCATACCTGAGCCTTCGCACATGGCAGGGGTAATCGCCAGTAAACGCTCATCTTGTGCGGCTTCATCACATAACCATTGACCAAAGACATCTGAATATTTGGGCGCCGTTTGTGGAGCAGACTTGGCATTTATTTTTGTAATCGCGTGGTATTTGATTTGGTCAGCTTCAGCAGGGGCGAAGCCTTTGCCTTTTTTGGTATAGACATGAATTAAACGTGGCCCTTTACGTTTTTTCAATGCGGTAAAGACTTGTGTCAGCTGTTCGACATCGTGCCCATCGAAAGGCCCAAAGTAATCAAAACCAATCGCTTTAAAGACGTTGTCAGCCGCATCTGTCGCTGCGCTATGTAAGCGTGAGTTATAGATCCATTCAGGATGTGGCTGCACATAAGCTTCGCCATCCGCTGAAATATTAATGGACTGACCACTTTCCCAAATCGAAGCCAAATGTTTAGCAAAACCACCTGTGCTGCATGAAATCGACATATCATTGTCATTCAGCACCACCATCAAGTCCGCATCATGCGCGACTGCATCGTTCATAGCTTCAAAGGCCATACCCGCTGTCATCGCCCCATCGCCAATGATCGCGACCACTTCACATGGATTGTTTTGATAACGACGTGCCAGCGCCATACCTAGGCCTGCTGAAATCGCAGTCGAAGAATGTCCGACTCCAAAGGTATCAAATACCGATTCATCACGCGCAGGAAAGGCAGCTAAACCATCTTTGGCACGAATCGTTGTGAGCTGTTCACGGCGGCCCGTTAATGCTTTATGCGGATAAGCTTGATGACCGACATCCCAAATTAAGCGATCATTCGGCGTGTTAAAGCAATAATGTAGAGCCACGGTGAGCTCGACTACGCCGAGGTTTGCACCAAAGTGTCCCCCACTTTGTCCTGCGGCATACAGAATAAATTGACGTAGCTCGTCTGCCACTTGTGCTAATTGACTTTGCTCAAGCGAGCGAAGTTGTTGAGGATGATCAATCGTATCCAACAACGGTGTTACAGGGCGATGAGCTGGTATTTCTGTATACAACATAATATGGCAAAGCCTTCTAAAGCCTGGCAAATCTAGCTAGGTCAAATGGGTAATTCGATCATATCGTCGAATGCTATCACCTTCAATCAGCCATATTTCTAGCGATGCAGTTTTGAGCAGTGCTCTCACTGGGTGTTCGTTTAGTGCAGGTGATTATCCTGAATAATCTTACTATTTATCAACTATTATCGTTCGCTTTATACAAAAAAGAAAATCTTCTGCATAAATTCATGGATGCAATTCTACCAATGTCGATGCATTACGCTATACTTTAGCCAATTTCTGAACTATTTACAGGTTTAGCTGTGCCTATTGAATTTGTTGCCACATCCCGTTTACCGACTGCTTTTGGTGAGTTTAACATCACCGTATTTCAAGATCCTAAGACCGGTGAAGAACATGTTGCACTCTCAAAAGGTTTGGATCAGCCGATCATTGAACCCGTTTTAGTCCGTGTTCATTCCGAATGTCTCACGGGCGATGCCTTTGCTTCCTTGAAGTGTGACTGTGGCCCACAATTGCAAGCCACGCAAAAACTGATCAATGAAGCTGGGCAAGGCGTGATTCTGTATTTGCGCCAAGAAGGTCGTGGCATTGGGCTCACCAATAAAATTCGTGCTTATGCGCTACAAGACCAAGGGCATGACACGGTCGATGCCAACCTAATGCTCAATCTCCCTGCCGATGCACGTCGTTATGACATGGTCAGCATTATGTTGGATCATCTCAATATTCAACAAGTCCGTTTGATTACCAACAATCCATTGAAGATTGCAGCATTGCAAGAGCAAGGGATCAATGTGGTAGATCGTGTGCCTTTGACGGTCGGTTTAAATCCTTTCAATGAAGAATATTTAAAAACCAAACATGAACGCATGGCACACTTGTACAAGAAAGATGATTTTTAAAATTTAATCATTTGCTCTAAGCCTACTTGAAAAAGCCGGTTTAGAGCGCTTCAATCAGATTAGATGGTCATGGAGAAAATACGACTCTCAGGTCGACGGCGTTTTAAATGCAAATCGAACGCCATACAAATGTTGCGTACAAAGGCTTTGCCCTGCTCAGTTACTCGTAAGCTCTGTGGCTTAATCTCTAATAAACCATCGTCCCGCATTTCTTCCAGTTGTCCCAAGACCTCAGCCAATTCAGGAAACTGCATACTTGGATCTGCCCACGACGTCTGAAAGCTACACATCAAATTTAAAATGTGACGACGAATCATCAGATCTTCAGCACTCAAAATATGCCCGCGATAGACAGGAAGTTCATTGTTTTCCAGTCGCGCATAATAATCTTCGAGTTTTTTTTCATTTTGCGCAAAGCTATACCAGCTGTCGCTGATCGATGAAATCCCTAAACCAATCATCACTTGAGTTTTCGATGCGGTGTAACCCATAAAATTGCGATGCAGAATGCCTGCCTGAAATGATTGATACATGGCATCACTTTCTAAAGCAAAATGATCCATACCAATTTCATGATAACCTTGTGCAAGTAACTTATTTTTTCCTTCCTCATAGCACTGCCGTTTTATTTCATCTTTCGGCACATCATGATCTTTAAAACCACGTTGCCCATTGCCTTTGATCCAAGGCACATGCGCATAACTATAAAAAGCCAGACGATCTGGGCGTAAACGATTGGTTTGATCAATGGTGTTGAGCACATCATCAAGGTTTTGAAAAGGCAGACCAAAGACCAAATCATGTGAAATTGAGCTATAGCCTATTTCACGTGCCCACTGCGTCACTTGCTCGACATGTTCAAAAGGCTGTATCCGATGAATGGCTTTTTGTACGGTTTCATTATAATCCTGCACTCCATAACTAACACGGCGAAAGCCCAAGTCATACAAGGCTTGCAAATGCTCCCGTGTAGTATTATTGGGATGCCCTTCAAAGCTAAACTCATACTGCTCGGCAATCTCTGCCTGTGCGAGAATGCCTTCAATCAGTTGAGTTAAATGTGCTGGAGAAAAGAAAGTGGGCGTTCCTCCACCCAAATGAATTTCTTTAATGCGCGGCTTTTCTTCAAGCCATTCACAATAAAGAGACCATTCCTTTAAAACGGCCTGAATATAGGGCTGCTCCATCTCATGCTTTTTGGTCACGCGTTTGTGGCAACCACAAAAAGTACAGAGACTTTCGCAAAAAGGCAGATGAATATACAGACTTATGCCTTCAGTCGAATTCGATTCAGCAAACGATGTTTTCAGCGTCTGTTTCCATTGCTCTAAAGAAAACTGCGCCTCTTCCCAATACGGCACCGTTGGATAACTGGTATAACGTGGACCAGGAACATTGTATTTTTGAATCAATGAATCGCGCATATTTACCATCAGCTTTTCCGCATTCAGAAGATGCAGCCTATTCTGCATCGCCAAACTCGGGTCTGTACTGTGGTTATTCTGCTGAGCTTAGAATCAGAATTCAACCTAGCAAATTGGTCAGGTTATTTTTCACATGGCAGCATTTCATTTTTAAAATGCTTCACGACGTCGAATGCTGCAGTAGGACTCTTCGGAAAATATTCTTAATCTTTTTGCTGTTTTATGTTTTGATGTAGGCAGTTTTCATCTTTTCCCATGAGGCTTTTCATGCAGCACCCAACGTCTGCGGATATCCAACGCGTTCGCGAATTTCTCCTCGACTTACAGGCTCGTATTTGTGCCGCACTTGAACAACAAGAGCGTGCTGGTGGCGGGACTGCACAGTTTGAAATAGATGATTGGGAGCGTCCTGAAGGTGGTGGTGGTCGTTCACGCGTACTGCAAAATGGCACAGTGATTGAAAAAGGTGGAGTGATGTTCTCACACATCAACATTTCTAAACTCCCTGCTTCAGCGACTGAACGCCATCCGCAAATTGCAGGTGCCAAGGCACAGGCCATGGGTGTTTCTTTGGTGATCCATCCGAAAAACCCGAATGTCCCGACTTCACATGCCAATGTGCGCTTATTCGTGGCTGAAAAAGAAGGTCAAGATCCAATTTGGTGGTTTGGAGGGGGCTTCGATCTCACTCCATTTTACCCAAATGATGAAGATGTGCTGTCATGGCATCAGACGGCGCATGACTTATGTGCTCCCTTTGGCACTGAAGTCTACGCCGAACATAAACAATGGTGTGATGACTACTTCTATTTAAAACACCGCGACGAACAACGTGGCGTCGGTGGATTGTTCTTTGACGATCTCAATCAATGGGACTTTGAAACCTGTTTCCAATATATTCAAGCAGTCGGCAATGGCTACCTCAACGCCATTCTTCCAATCTTCCAGCGCAACCAAGACAAGCCTTATAGCGAGGCGCAACGCGACTTTCAAATCTATCGTCGTGGTCGTTATGTCGAATATAACTTGGTCTATGACCGCGGCACGCTCTTTGGTTTACAAATAGGTGGCCGGATTGAATCGATTTTAGTGAGCTTGCCAAATTTGGCCGGTTGGTCATATCGACCTGTATGGGAGGCCGATTCCGCTGAGAAAAAACTGACCGACTTTTACCTGAAACCCCAAGATTGGCTCAAGCTACTCAAATAGACACACAGGCTTACAATTCTATATCCCCCACGCATGCCCTTTTCACCAGATTAGGGCAGCTTATATATTAAATTTTATATATTTCCCGATCAATTCCCCGTAGAATGACCACTACACAAAGCGTCATTTCTTTGCATTTATTAAAGCATTGTCACAGGTTTAAAACAGCAATTGGGTTCTTTTAAGTTCGCAAAAACCGTAAGCTAAATTAAGTCATTTTCAATGTATTCATTTTAATGACATCAACATTTAGTATCCTCCTTTGCTGTTCTCTGAGGTCCCAAACATGTTCGCAAAAAGAGTTAGCTCAACCACCATGGTTCTTTTCTGCTTTGCTATTGTGTTGCTAAGCTCGATCAGTACCACTATTTTTTCTGAAAGTGCGTTTAATGACAATGCATCCATCAGCATCACCGTATTTGCAGGTATCGGCTTAACCCTGACCGCAGCAAAATTATTGTTTGATGCGATTCACAGCATCTGTAATCCATAAGCCGCCTTTCTTTTCTCTGTTGATAAAAAACCACTGAACGCTTTAGCCTGCGTGTAATTTGCCGTATATTGAACAGCATTTCTCACATGGATTTGGTGCGATGAGCAAACAATTCGCTGTCATTGGCAACCCGATTGAGCAGTCTCGCTCACCTGAACTTCACCATGCGTTTGCACAAAAAATGGGGCTCGACCTCAACTATAGTAAACGTCTTGCGCCACTCGATGGCTTCCTCGCCAACATCCAAGAATTTTTCTCACAGGGTGGCATGGGTCTTAATGTCACTGTCCCATTTAAAGAACAAGCCTTTGCAGCCTGCGCAGTCCTCACTGAACGCGCTAAAATCGCAAAAGCAGTCAATACGCTGTGGATGGTCGATGGTCAATTACATGGTGACAACACCGATGGACAAGGCTTAGTCGATGCCATTCGTGCGTTGGACTGGAACTTAGACCAGACAGATGTACTGATCATCGGTGCAGGTGGTGCAACTCGTGGCGTCATTTATCCACTGGTCCAAGCAGGGGTGAAAAAAATTGTGATTGCCAATCGTACCCTTGCCCGTGCAGAGCAACTGGTTGCCGATTTGAAAACAGCTGTACCGCAAGCGACATTGCAAGCCATCGGCTTAGATGCACTCGAAGGTCAGTTTGACTTGGTGATTAACGCAACCTCTGCCAGCCTAAGCGGCGATGCCCTCGTTCTGCCAGAAACACTCCAGTTTCAACATGCCTATGAAATGGCCTATGGCAAACCCTCAACCTTTTTAGATCAAGCCAAAGCTCGCGGCGTACCCACCTCAGAAGGCTATGGCATGCTGGTTGGTCAGGCGATTGAATCTTTTTCGATTTGGAATGGCATCAAACCCAACCTGAAAGATTTTTTATAAGCACAAATAAAAAAGAACCTCCGCAGAGGTTCTTTTTTTCAGATTAGTTCATGTGTTTCTGTACGGCTTTATAGGTCTCGTAATAGGTCGAGTCGCTAAAGAAGTCGTCATGTTCAAGCTTCAAACCTTGCAACGATTTTTCTGTCAATTGACCTTTTAAGTCATCTGCAAATGCTTTAGCAAAGACTTGTGCAGACTGAGTCAAATATGCAGTTTGCTCTTGGTCAATCTCATAGGTATCGGTGAATTTATCTTGATAGACCTGAGCAAAAACCGCTTGCTTGGTTTTGTATTTCTTCGCCAAATCCTTCCATTGCTGATTTTCTTGTACATCTTCCAGTGCATCATTAACGATATTGGCGATACTTTCACCCAACTCATCAAAGTCTTGTTCGTGTTGTAAAGCATGTTTTTGACGTAACTGATTCAGACGTTTAAGTGCTGCACCCTTCGGCTCTGCAACATCCATGAACTCGTAGGCATACACTTCTGAAATTTCATTGATGGTCGCTGAGCTATAGTAACGAATATACTCTGGACGTTGTGCGGCAAACATCAAAGCAAATACCGCTTGATACGCTTTAACTTCAGAATGCTGACGTGCATAGCTTTGCTGCGCTGCCTGCTGGTAATAATCTGAAATAGCCTTAGGTAATTCTGTTGTACTTGATGATGCGCTCTCTACACTTGATGAATCTGCACCTAACGGGCCCAGCATGCCTTTCACTACATTTTCCAGCAGTGAACCTTTAGATACTTCCTCAATCGATTTGGCATTTCTTAAAGCTTGACGGTCAATGGCGGTCGCACTGCCATAATTAAACACCTGATTGGTGCTCTTAATTTGTAGCTTACCAATTTGCTCATCGCTAATCACAATGTTGTAATCCATGTTTTGCGCACGACCTTTTTGGTCGAGTCCAACATCCATCACAAACGGTGAACGCTCGCTACCCAGCTGTGCCATGATCGGTGTAATTTCAGCCTGATGTTTTTGCCAAAGTTGTTTAAAGCTTTGTGCGTCTACCAGTTGCTCTGTTTGATACGCGCTAAAGAGTGGTTTCAACTCTTCCAAAACATTGGTCGCTGCTTGTCCAAAAGTCTCTTCATCTACAGATTGATTGGTTACTTTAGGTGCAAGTACATCAATATCTTGATAATCACGGCATGCGGTCACTTTACCAATAGGAATGTTCTTGCTGTTGATGAGCGCATCGCAAGCTTCTTCAGATAGCGTATTTGGTGCTGCAGAAGCAGTCACTTCAGTTGCTGTCTCATCAGCATCTTCTGTCGCGGCCTGCGCATAAGCCACATCTGCTGCTGCATCAACCGTAGCATCGGCAGCGGCATCTACAACAATGTCTTGTTCATCGCTCTGCCCATAACCACTCAAATTCTGCATTTTTTGGTTCACCAAATGACTGACACGTTCGAGTGAATCATAGGCTGGGTCTTCACTTGCGCTACTTGCAGCAATCTCTGCTTCTTTCGCCGCCTGCATTGCATCTTCCGCTGCGCTTGGTGTTTTTGCAGCATCCTCAATCAGACGCTCAGCATCAAAAGCTTGTATCTGCTGGGTATAGTGCAGTTTATTGACGTATTCAAACAAGCCCAATTGTACTTGTGCTGTTTCTAAGTCACCCATATAGCGAATTTTTTTGCTTAGGCCTGCTTCTTTTTCTGACTTGCTTAAATCAACACTATGCACTTGATTTGGCTCTGCCAAAGCATATGGCAGTGCATTCATCTGCTTTAAGTATTCAGCAAACTTTTTAAAATCGATATTACCGAATGCTTCTTTATGCTTAGAAAAGTCAATATAGGCAAAGCGATCCTGACTTTCACGATTCACCATGAACGGCATAAAGGCAAAGTAGTTGGTGTAAAATTTATAATCATTAAAATCAACCACCATCGGCAACTGTGCTTGCACTTGTAAGGTTGGTTTTTGATAACTTAACTGCAAAGTCAATGCTGCCAATTTTTGACGGAAATGCACAGAACCTTGATAACTAAACTGTAAGTCATTGAGTAAATTTACCAAAGATTCTGCGATTTGAACCTTAGCAGAACGTGATTCTCCACTGCTATACAACGATGCATACGGATTTTGTTCACGCGCAAGTGCATCATATAAGGCTTGTTTTTCTTTGGTGGTAAAGGAAATCTTTTGATTTTTTAATAGTTGATCTAATTGTTTTTTCAGCTCTGGATCTAAATTCGTCCCATTTGACTGAGCATTGGACTTGGAATTTGGCTTGGACTCATTAAAATTAAAGTCAGATTGAATAGAGAACTGACCTTTAAAATCATAGCTGGCATTTTCAAACATGGCATTAAGACCATGCGTGGCTTGTTGCCCGAGCTGCTGATCTGAAGAGGCATTGGATTTAATGACATGCTGAGTACACCCACTGATACTCAAACCCAATAAACAAAGTGTTATATATTTTAAGCGCATAATACTTGCTGAAAACCTGAGTTAATTATAGTTTATTAAAAAAGTACATGATCAAAAGACCACCGAGTCAGTGTAACAGAACTGTCTTTTTAGATTGATGATTTTATCTACCAATTCGCCTTTCTGACATTTTCTCAAGTCGGATCTATCAATGTATTTTGATACGATGTATGAATAATGAAATGATCGATTTAAATAATCCAATACTATTTCTAAATTAGGATTACACACATGCCTGCATATAAAGCTCCCTTACATGATATTCGCTTCTTAATGAATGAAGTGCTGGACTATCCTGCACATTATCAAACCCTATCGAATGGTGAAGCTGCCGACGCTGATACGGTAGATATGATCTTAGAAGGCGCAGCAGATTTTTGTGAAAATATTTTATCTCCTTTAAACCAATCGGGCGATGAAGAAGGTTGTACCTTCGACAATGGTGAAGTAAAAACACCAAAAGGCTTCAAAGACGCTTATGACCAGTTTGTCCAAGGTGGCTGGCAAGGTTTGTCTTTCCCTGAAGAATTTGGCGGTCAGAACCTGCCTCAATCTTTAAATCTGATTAAATCGGAAATGATGGGCACAGCAAACTGGTCTTTCCAAATGTACCCAGGTTTAAGCATCGGCTGTATGAACACCATTTTACAGTTTGGTACAGACGAACAGAAAAATCTGTATATGCCGAACTTAGTGGCAGGTACATGGTCTGGTACCATGTGTTTAACTGAACCTCAGTGTGGCACCGACTTAGGTCAAGTAAAGACCAAAGCAGAATTAAATGCCGATGGCACTTATAACATCTCAGGCACCAAAATCTTCATCTCTGCAGGTGAGCAAGATTTAACTGAAAACATCATTCACATCGTACTTGCTCGTCTTCCAGATGCACCTGCAGGTACCAAAGGAATTTCACTGTTCATTGTGCCTAAATTCTTGGTCAATGCGGACAGCAGCCTTGGTGAACGTAACCCTGTGACCTGTGGTTCAATTGAACATAAGATGGGGATTCGTGCTTCTGCAACCGCAGTGCTGAACTTTGACAATGCTATCGGTTACTTGATTGGTGAGCCAAACAAAGGCTTACATGCCATGTTTACCTTTATGAACACCGCACGTATCGGTACGGCAATTCAGGGTATTGCACATGCTGAGCTTTCTTTCCAAGGTGCACTTCCATATGCCAAAGAACGTATGTCGATGCGTGCACTTTCTGGCAAGAAAGACCCTGAAAAAGTGGCGGATGCCATTATTCATCACGCTGACGTTCGCCGTATGTTGCTAACACAAAAAGCGATTGCTGAAGGCGGTCGCTCAATGATTTATTACGCAGCGCAAATTGCCGACAAAATGGCAGATGCGCTTGAACGTGGCGATACTGCTGCATTTGAAGCACATGATGATCACTTAGGTTTCTATACTCCAATTTTAAAAGGCTTCTTAACTGAATTAGGCTTGGAAGCTGCAAACCACGGTATGCAAGTCTATGGCGGTCATGGCTACATTAAAGAATGGGGCATGGAGCAAATTGCACGTGATGCACGTATTGCGACACTGTATGAAGGCACAACTGGTGTTCAAGCACTGGACTTAATTGGTCGTAAAGTACTTCTGACCTCTAAAGGTAAAGTGATTCGCGACTACACCACTGAAATTTTAAAATTCTGTGGTCAACAGGCACGCAACAAATACATGCGTCGTTTTGCATGGGACTTAACCAAAGTATGCGCACAGTGGAATGCCTTAACTGTTCGCATTATGCTTGCAGCTCGTAAAGACCGTGACGTGGTATCTTCAGCTTCTGTCGATTTCTTGATGTTCTCTGGCTATGTGATGATGGCGTATTTCTGGGCTCAACAAGCGGCTGTAGCTTCTGCTAAATTGGCATCTGGTGAAGGTCAAGAAACACCTGAATTCTACAAAGCAAAAATTAAAGTTGCAGACTTCTATTTCGAACGTTTATTACCACGTACCCAAGGACATGCTGAAGCAATGGTCAATCCTTCAAAAACCATGACTTCTTTAGCACCTGAACACTTTAGCTTTGACTACTAACTAACAGTATTAGACCCATAAAAAGAGCGCCTAGGCGCTCTTTTTATTTCCTGTCTGACCTTAAAATTCAACTCCCCCTGTAATTTCCCCTTCGCTCCAATTTTCTGGCCTCATACTTAACCTGAGTTCGATCAGTAAGCGTGGCCTTGCGGAATATATTCCTCATTTGATAATGCACCGAGCGAAGGCTTCTGGGGCATACTCAAAATGAATGAGTTCATGATCATAGTTATAAAACGAGGGAACAAGCTTAAGCAGAAATTACAAAATATATAGAGTTATTTTATAATCAGCGAAAAATTCAAAAACGTTTGGATTTTAAGACACCAAATCAAATGGCAGAGGACTTTTGCAAGTTGGCTGCCTAAAATCTCCCAAGTGAAATTCTCCTGCTAATTCAGCACACATCACCCACTGGTGATGTTGAAATATATCGGCTTTGATGATGGTTATACTAATTGGAGTTCTTGGCTTGATCGAATGCCATTTAAGTAATCATGCAAGTTAAAAAATTGGCTTGAGATCTTCACTCAAACCCTGATAGTAATTCATACAATCATGGCTTTTTGACATCCTCCCCGACCTAAAGGACGGGTATTCCTACTGCTAGGCGCTTATGTCCAAGCGCGAGTATGTTCTTGGCAGCATTGCAATCACGATCATTGACAGCACCGCATTCACATTCCCATACTCTTATTCGCAAATCTATCCTACCTTTCGGACTGCTTGCGGTGATCTCACCGCAGCTCGAACAGATTTGGGTCGTGAATCTCTCACTCACTTCTTCAAACAATACTTTTGCGCTCTCGCATTTATACCGAAGCATTGTTTTGAATGCACTAAACCCTGAATCTAAAACAGATTTTGCCATTTTAGTTTTGACCAGTTTAGCTGCACTCAGATTTCCAACTACAATCATTGCATGGCGTTTTACAAGCTTAGAACTCTCTTTATGCAAATGATCTTTGCGACAGTTCTTGATCTTGGTGTGTAATGCACGTACACGTTTTTTATCCTTTGCTCTTTGAGCAATACCTAGTTTCTGTTCATATTTACGATAGTGCTTTGGATTTGTCACCACATAACCATCTGAACAGGTGGCTAGGTCTTTTAAGCCTAAATCAATACCAATCGCAGTTGTACCTTTGGACTGGACAGACTTGGTATGATCTTCAACTGTCAGGCAGACATACCAATGCCCACGACTATCTTCAACAAATGAACCCGATTTAACCTTGTATGAGCCAATGCCATAGCTATCCCATAGTTTGAATTGATGCTTGCCATACTGGATATAGCCATCTGTATATTTCACAGCAACTTTTTTGAATGGTATCCATCCAAGTGATTTTTTGGCTGATTTCCTGTTGCTGACCCGCCATTTCAATTTTGATTTTTTAAACTGCTTTCTTCGTATGACTAATTCTTCGGTCACAGCCTGAATCGTTTGGCTGTGTAAATTACATTCCTTGGATGTGCCTTTTGTGTACTTGGCAATGTCGTAAGCACTAAGAAATTCACCTTTCCCTTTTAGGTGTCTAAAACTTAAATCATTGACATAATTCCAGACAAAGTTCACCTCAGATGCTAACTGTTCGAGCACCTTGCTGTGTTTGTCTTTTATGCGTAATTTAAGTGTTTTCATACGATTACTTTATCAATTTAATCAAAGAATAGAATGACAAAAAGTAAATAATTTAATTAAAACGACATTTCATGTCGTATCGCTGACGCGACTCGCTTATATCCCCGACCTAAAGAACGGGGTTTTACGTTCGATTTGATAAAACTTAGATAAATTCTTCTAACACTGAGTTTAAAAACACATGCCCTTGCTCGGTACATGCTAAGCGCATGGCATCATCCACCATTAATTTTCGACTGCGTAGTGAGTCTAACGTTTCAGCCAAACTATCCAGATTCAAACCTGTACGCTGCGCATAATATTCAGCTGCAACCCCATCATTTAAACGCAAAGCATTCATCATAAACTCAAATGGAAGTTCGTCGGCTTCAATCCGCTTAAACTGCACATGCTCCGCAGGGACTTTAGCTAAATAGTCTTTCGGCAAACGAGTTTTCTGGAACCGATAGACCCCATCTGGCTGGGTAACTTTGGCATGTGCACCTGCCCCTATCGCTAAATAGTCGCCAAACTGCCAATAATTCAAATTATGCGCGGAAGGCTGCTCTTTACGCCATGCCGAAACTTCATAATTGATAAAACCCTGCGCTTTTAAATAAGCTTCACCTTGGGCTTGAATCTCTTCAAGCACATCGTCCACAGGTAAGACAGGCTTGGTTCTAAAGAACACGGTATTCGGTTCAATCGTGAGTTGATACCATGAAATATGGGTTGCACCATTGTCCACTGCAAGCTTCAAATCCAGTAGAGCTTGCTCTAAAGTCTGCTCAGGCAGACCATGCATGAGGTCGACATTAATTCGCTGAAAGCCTGCATCACGCGCAAGACCAATCGCAGAAATTGCATCGGCGTTACTGTGAATTCGTCCCAACTTGGTTAAATGTTCGGTATTAAAACTTTGAACCCCTATCGACAAGCGATTGATACCTGCTGCCAAATAATCTGCAAAAGGGTCATGTTCAACTGTACCCGGATTGGCTTCTAAGGTAATTTCACAATCCGCCTCAAAAGGCAGCAGTGCTTTTAACTGTGAAAATAACCATTGATACCCTTGCGCTGAAATCAAAGACGGCGTTCCGCCGCCAATAAACACACTATGAATATGACGCCCTTGAGCAAAATCGAGTTGAGTTTTAAAGTCCTCCACCAAAGCATGTAAATATTCTTGCTCTAAATCTAAAGAGAGTTTGCCATCTGGCACCGCATGCGAGTTAAAGTCGCAATAGGGACACTTACGCACACACCACGGCATGTGAATATATAAAGACAACGGAATATTTGCAGGATGTAAATCAGTCAAGGGAGAGACTCTAAAGCACAGCGGTAATCTTGCATATTTTAACATGACTGCATCAAGACACTTATGAAATCTGTGTCTATTTGAATTAGACTGATAAAAAGACAAGAAGAATGAATGGTTTAAAATGATGAAAATATCGAGCCACTTGCTGTTTATGCTACCACTGGCCTTTGGTATTGGCATTGCTATGACTTTTCAAACGGCGCTGAATACACAGCTCAGAGAATATTTTTACTCTCCACTACAAGCCGCATTGTTATCCTTCTTCATTGGAACCTGCGTTTTAGCACTTTTGGTTGTACTCCAGCCCGTCGACAAACCACAGTTACATGATTTTTCCAATATTCCATGGTACTTATGGCTCGGTGGTTGCTTAGGGGTTTATGCCATCAGTATAAGCATCTATACTGCGCCTAAATTAGGCTTTCTCACGTTTTCAGGTTTGGTTATTTTTGGACAAATCCTGACCTCGATGATTTTTGACCACTATGGTCTACTTGGTACCGAAAAAACCCCTGTCAATTGGCAGCGTTTACTTGGTGGCGTCGTAATTTTTATTGGTGTGCTTCTCACTTTACAACGCTGAATTTATTTAGACCAAGCACATGATGAATATGAGTAATTTTTGTGTCGACTACAAATAAAATCACGTCCCATCGTTTCGAATTAAAAAAGTTATTGGTGTTAATGCTGCCCATCCTGATCACGCAGTTTTCTCAAGCGGGTCTCGGGTTAATTGATACCATCATGGCGGGGCATTTATCCCCTACCGATTTAGCCTCAATTGCCGTCGGTGTCGGTTTATGGATACCAGTGATGTTGCTATTCAGTGGCATCATGATTGCGACAACGCCGTTGGTGGCAGAAGCCAATGGCGCACGCACCCCTGAAAAAATCGCCACTATTGCTCGTCAATCCCTTTGGGTGGCCTTTATTTTGGGGAGCATTGCGGGTTTAATTTTACAAAGCATGCCGCTCTTACTGCCACTCATGGGTGTACCTGCAAACTTACTGCCGAAAGCCAGCCTATTTTTACATGCCATTGGCTTTGGCATGCCTGCGGTGACTATGTATGCAGCACTGCGTGGATATTCTGAGGCACTTGGTCACCCACGTCCTGTGACCGTCATTAGCTTAGCGGCCTTGGTCCTTTTGGTTCCACTGAACTTTGTCTTTATGTATGGTTTCGGCCCGATTCCAGCACTCGGTTCGGCAGGCTGCGGATTTGCCACTGCTATTTTACAGTGGATCATGTTTTTCACCTTAGCCACTTACATTTTTAAAGCCTCGGCGTATCAAAAAACTCAAGTGTTTAGCACTTGGGAGAAGATGGATCGCTATTGGATCGAGCGTATTTTAAAACTTGGCCTACCTATTGGCTTAGCTATTTTCTTCGAAGTCAGTATTTTTAGCACCGCTGCGATTATTCTCAGCCCATTGGGTGAAACCATTGTGGCAGCGCATCAGATTGCAATGTCGGTCACCTCTCAGTTGTTTATGATTCCGATGTCCCTTGCCATCGCCCTGACTATTCGTGTTGGGACCTACTATGGCGAAAAAAACTGGGAGGCTATGCGAAAGGTGCAAAAACTCGGACTGGCTACAGGCACAGTTTTGGCGCTGATGACCATGCTGCTGATTGCACTGTTTCGTCCTGAAATTGTGGCGATTTATACCTCGGATCATGAAGTATCAGAAGTTGCGATGTATTTACTGCTGTTCGCACTCGCCTACCAGCTGATGGATGCTTGGCAAATTAGTGCCGCAGGCTGTTTACGCGGCATGCAAGATACCAAAGGCCCAATGTGGATTACCATGGTTGCCTATTGGATCGTGGCTTTCCCAGTCAGTATCTATTTGGCGCGCTACACCAACATAGGTGCAGCAGGTGTTTGGATTGGACTGATTGTCGGTTTAAGCGTGGCGTGTGCCCTGCTCTTGCTCCGTCTTTATAACAACAATAAACGCCTCAGTCAGGACTATCCATAAGTCATGCATGGCACTGAATAGGAAGGAGGCCGTTTCTTCTCCTATTCCAGCTATTTTACTGCTGTGCCAAAGCGTCTTTCAGACCTTGTGGCACTTCACTTTCATCCTCAACGTCTTTAACCACCACCTGCCCCACGATCACCTCACTGCCATTAAAGGTCATGGTCGGTGAACCATACAGGCTATAGCCTTCATTCAGTGCTTTGGTGACACGCGCACAAAAATGCACATCGTCCTTGCCTGTAAAATAACGATAAACTTTCATTTATTTCTTACTCAAAATTTTTCGCACAGTGTAACGCGATTTTTAAATGCAGCGACATCTTGTGTGCAATTCACTCAATTGACCACTATTATTTAAATAGAAACATCAGCTTAACAATTTAAAGTAGGCAGTTTTGCATTTGTCGCCTATGATCAAATCTGAGATGTAATGAAGATGCCCCGAGGAATATCGCATGGCAAATACGACTCGTACGCCCGGTCGTCGCTTTATGAAACTTGCCAGCATGACGGCAAGTATCGCAACCAAGACTGTGACCAATTCAATTAAAAACTTCAATGCCGATGAAGATAAAAAAAATGCGGCGCGCAGTCAGCTTTTTCAGGACATTGGACTTCAAATTGCAGACACCTTAGGTGAAATGAAAGGTGCCGTGATGAAAGTCGGGCAAATTGCATCTCAATACAAAGACATTTTCCCGCCTGAAGTGGCACGTGCAATTAGTAAATTACAACGCCAAGCACCTGCGATGCCTTTTCAAGAGATCAAAGCTCAAGTTGAAAAAGAACTCGGCAAGCCGCTCAATCAAATTTTTACAGCCTTTGATGAACAACCCTTTGCCGCAGCCTCCATTGGCCAAGTGCATAAAGCTACTTTACCGAGTGGTGAGCAAGTTGTAGTTAAAGTTCAATATCCGGGCGTAGAAGAAGCCTGTGAAAGTGACTTAAAACAGGTCCGTTTAGCACTACGCTTGATGGGTGTCCTTAAAATTGACCGTAAGCTGCAAGATCAACTCTTTAAAGAAATTCAGGACAGTTTAGACAACGAACTAAACTATCAAATAGAAGCACAAAACTTAGAGGTCGCACGTACCTTTCATCAAGCTTTAGACCCTAAAATTATTATTCCTCAAGTCTACAAAGACTATTCAAGCCGCCATATTTTAACCTTAAGCTTAGAGCACGGCGAAAGCATTGAAACTGCCAGTACATGGTCACAAGACACACGCAATGAACTGGGGCGTCGTTTATTTCGTGCCATTGGCCGTGAGATTTTCTTCTTAAAGCGCTTCCACTGCGACCCACATCCGGGCAACTTTGCTTTCCGAGAAGATGGTAGCGTGATCGTATATGACTACGGCGGTGTCAAAACCCTATCGACTGAAATCGTGATGCATTTTAAGCAGCTGATTCAAGCAGCGCGCGACAGTGATATCTTGGCCATGGAACAGCAACTGACTGCTTTGCACTCTATGTCTGAGCAAGGCAAGTTCCCTGCCGAACTGTATGAAGCATGGTTAGAAGTGCTCATGCGTCCACTGACCACTTTGTATGACTTTGCTGAGAACTCAGCGCATCATGATGGTATTGAACTGGTCAAACCATCGCTAAAATACTGGGATGTGTTTAAACCCTCACCCGATACACTAATGGTCAATCGCACAGTCTCAGGACATTATTGGAACCTGATTCATCTCAAAGTGCACGACAACCTCAATGATCTATTTGAAGAGTTGGTGCCACCTCCTGCCTAAATAAGAACTGCGGGCACGATAAAATCGCTACAACTCAATAAACCCAGTTACATAAAGTCACTGGGTTTATTTTGACTTCTTTATTGTTATATTATAACATTTCAAAATAACACATTTAAGGAGAAGTCTATGCGTGCCAATATTCATCCAGAGTATCGTGAAGTTCTGTTCCACGACACCAATGCCGACGCGTTTTTCGTGATCGGCAGTACCTTACAAAGTCATCAAACTCGTGAGTATGAAGGCAAGACTTATCCTTACGTCAGTTTAGATATCTCAAGTGCTTCACATCCGTTTTATACCGGTGAACAACGTCAAACCAGTAATGAAGGTCGTGTTGCAAGCTTCAATAAACGTTTCGCGCGTTTCAAACGCTCACAATAATTTCATTTTTCTTTAAGCTATACGCGTTATAGTAAAGATATCAAGAAGCCTAAGACCTCCTCCAGCTTAGGCTTCTTTTTTATGCGTTCTTTTCTGGTTCCTATTTTGACCAGCTTTTTTCTTAATGTTTAAGCACACTATCCAACAGATAAAATCCGATCCCAAGCACAATGACACCCACCACTAAACTCGACAGTGCATAACTCAAAGCCAGCACTGTTTGTCCCTGTCTAAATAACTGAAAAGTTTCGAGGCCAAAACTCGAAAATGTCGTAAAACCGCCCAATATGCCCACCATCAAAAATAAACGTGCTTCTTGTTGCAGTACTGGAAACTTCTGGCTAAATGCAAAAAAAACACCCGCAGCAAAACAACCGATGATGTTGATCCACCATGTCGGCCATGGAAAACTCATACTGGGTTTAAACAACCATAATCCTGCACCGTAGCGTAAACAGGCACCTATTCCGCCCCCCATTGCCACCAAGATCCAATTCATTGACCTATCCTATTCTTTACAAAATGCGGTATGGATAAGTCCGAAGTTATCCACAGTTCATCAACTATAATGCTATTAAACCTGAATCAATCCTCGCACTTCAAGGTTTTTTAACATCGGTTGTTGATCCTTACATATCTTCTTGTCTCACTCTCATAGTGAGCATCAGCATTCAAACTCACACATGCTTTACATGGGATATTGAAAACCCACCATCGCCGAATATCTTTACTTCACCCTAGTGTGCTCTATGACCAAGACAACATAGATTCCCAAAATCACTAGCATCCGTTCTTCATGCAAAACAGACGGTTTTATCTCAGGTAAAAACTCCCAATCGTGCAGTTTTTGGGTATGATGTGGACATAAATTTAGTCGGAAATAGACGCATGGCACAGGTATTATTGGCTCAGCTTGCAGCGGGCGAAGCAAAATTTTCAGATGTATTGGCTTTTATTGAAGCAGCCTATACACATACACCAACTGCATTTAAAAATGGTTTGCAGCACAATGCGGCAACTGAAAACCAAGGCAGCGCAAAAGTGTTTTCGTTTGCACAACTTCAAGGTCTCAATCAAGCGCAAACTTTAAGCCTATTTGCAGAACACTATGCTTCTGTTTTAGCGACACCTGATGCAACAGATCATCAAAATATTCGTCAGTTCATGTTGAATGGATGGGACGGTATTGAATTTGACGGTACGGCATTAACTGCAAAATAAAGATAAAAAACCACGTTCAAGTTACTTGAGCGTGGTTTTAAACAAATACAAGATTAATTTTATTATCAGATATTTATAAACACTATTAACATTGATACACCTATAAGCATCCACAGATTTGACCAATAGGTTTCACGTGGAGCAAGACGTCATATGGGTGTTAATCAACTATAAAACATTAAAACAGCACGATGAAGTAACTCAGCGCTACTTCCACATTACCCCTTTACCCGTTCGATCCATTGGATTGAGTTGACCCGAAATACTTCACACGCACCATCCCCAGTATCGGTCGGGGTTAAGGATGAGGTCCAGACCATATCTTTGTCTTTAATTTCAACCAACTCACCTTTTAAACGAACCAAATCACCACGTTTCACGTGTTTAATTTGTTTAGCAATTTCTGGGTTGGCTGGAATAATGTGCATATTCGACACCATTTGCATGGCTTGCTCGGCAGGCACAGGCAAACGATCGATTTTCCAGTTGAGATAACGGTCGTATTGATTCACCGTAATATGGCGTGCAATTTCAGGTTCAGCAAATAAGCCCCAACTCACGGCGTAGTCAATCGGAGAGAATTTGGCTTGTGCATCATCCGAATACATTTTAGAACCTAAAATTCGAAAATCACCTTTAAACGGTTTCAATACCGAAATCGATTGATCTTTAGAGGTCGGCGCTAAACCTTTGGCAATGTTGTAATCCACAGTGGCACTTGCACTGATGGGCAACAGCAAACTGCTGAGTAAACCGAGCAGGATAAATTTAGATTTCATTGCAAACCTCATTCCCATCGACCTAGGAAAATACGAACCAATTTCATCTTAGTCCAGTTTCCTGAAAAGAAGCTTATGAACTTAGTAACATTGTGAACGAATTATGCAGTCTACTTTTAGCCACAGCACTTTTCAGTTAGGCTAGAGCTGAAGAACAGAGCCCCAAAAAACAATCATGCTTTATAAATACTATCAACAGCACATCTTTCCGCATGTCCTGAATCAGGTCATGCAAGTACCAAGCTTAATGGACAAGCGCCGCGAACTGCTTTTGCCGATTCAGGGAGAGGTATTGGAAATTGGTTTTGGTACAGGGCTGAATCTACCCTTTTATCAAAATGTCGATACTGTCTTTGCCCTTGAACCCAGTCCTGAAATTTATCATTTGGCTTTAGAGCGGGTACAAACAGCAGCATTTGAAGTGCATCATGTACAAGCCCGTGCGGAAAAGCTGCCTTTTGCTGACCAGAGCCTTGAGCATGTGGTCAGTACATGGACACTGTGTAGTATTGCTGAGCTAGAACAGGCTTTGGCAGAAATATTACGCGTGCTCAAACCGGGTGGCACCTTACATGTGGTGGAGCACGTATTAAATACAAATAACCTTTATATTCAGCGCCTACAACACTTACTCACGCCTGTGCAAAAGCGTTTAGCCGATGGTTGCCATCTCAATCGAAACATTGAACAGGCCTTAAAAGCAGCAGGTTTTAATTTGATAGAACAACACTACTTTTATGCCGAAGGTATTCCTAAACTCGGACAATTGATGTTTTTTGCACGTGCTCAAAAGCCACACTCAAGCGATGGGTCATGATAGTCATGTAGAAGGTATCTGTTCTATATCAAGCAAGATACTTTCATGGGTAGACATTATCAAGCTTATTCGATCGTATCGAAGTCGATGCGGACCGTTTCAAAACGAACCCGCCCTGCTTGAATCGCTTGCGCAATGGCAACTTGTCCTTTGGTTAACCTCGCCCCACCGCTTTTAATATCAATGAGAACAATTTCAATATCCTCTGGTCGCCCTTCACCATCTCGTAGGTCGGTATAACCATCAAAGACCACATAGTCGACAGGATCACCCAAAAACTTGGCATCACTGGGTAAGTATTCAAACTGCGGCATAATCGGTGCCAGTTGCTCCGCCATTTTACCTTTGAGCACTGCACGACTGGTATTGACACTGCGCTTTTGTGCTTGAGCCAAAGCCTGCTGATGCTCTAGTTCTAATTCGGCAATGTAGCGCTCATATTCTGCTTTGATGCGTCCATTTCGGCTGTGACTTAAAATAAGGGTGGTCAAGACCACACCAATTGCTGCACCGATCAACATTGCCATCCATATGGACATGGTTCTTTCCTAATTTTGTGCTACAGGTAGCAAGATTTAAACTTACAACTTTGGTTTGGTGTCATATGCGACACACAAAAGAATGATATGCTAGGGGTGAGCAGAATAAAATCATTTAAGGTCATGAAAACGATATTAATCGCCAACCAAAAAGGTGGCTGTGGCAAAACGATAACCGCAATCAATTTAGCTTCGGCACTCGCACAAAAAGGTTATAAAGTGGCTTTGGCCGATGCCGATAATCAAAAATCTGCTCGTCAGTGGTTAAAACAGCGTCCAGAGCAAGTGGCGCATATTCAAAGTTTAGATTGGCGCCATGAGAAATCGATTGGTGAAGTGCCTAAAAATATTGAATATTTAATTATCGATGCACCAGGTGCACTGTCTGGTGAGCATGCCGAACAACTGGTCAGTGAGGCGCACGCGATTGTGACCCCACTGCAACCCTCGTTTTTTGATATTGACAGTACCCGTCGTTTTTTAAAGCATTTACAAGACATTAAACGCATTCGTAAAGGCAAAGTGCAAATTTTGCTTTTGGCCAATCGTGTCAAAGCCAACAGCGCCAGTGCCAAAGACATCCAAGATTTTTTTGCGAAAATTGAACAGCAACCTGTAGCGTGGATTTCAGAACGTACTGCATATGGTCAGTTGGCAATGCAAGGTTTAAGCGTATTTGATAAAACACAAAAGAATTACCTCTCCATTCAAAGCCAATGGCAACCGCTGCTCAACGCCATTGTCGATGACCCAAGTGCTTGGTTCTAAAATATTTTGCTATAGATAAAACGGGGCTATTCCCTATTTATAGTCGGTTATTCACGAGAACTTACCAAGGGTACGTTCTCGTGCGCATTTTTTTCAGTTAATATGACTTTGACCTTAGAGATATAGCAGTGAATACCGTGCAACGATACGCACCAGCCTTACAAAAAGTATTGTTATTTGGACTGATTTTTATTCTGTTCTATTTGAGCTTTCAAGTCCTGAAATACTTTATTGTACCTGTGCTTTGGGCTGCGATTATTGCCTACATCACATGGCCTTTATATCACTCAGTGCAGAAACTCTGTGGACCACGTCCAACCTTAAGTGCCACTATCATGATCAGTATGGTGGTGTTAGTTGTCGGTATCCCGCTGACCTTTGCCATCTTTATGCTGCAGCATGAAGGTCGTAATCTATTTTATGAACTGCAAAGACAAGTGTTCTCAGGTCATTTAGATGTTCCGCAATTTATTCGGGACTTGCCCATTATTGGCAAAGAAGTCACCCGTACTTTAAAAGAAATCAACACCGATCCGAACAGTATTGTACAAAATGTCTCGGGCTGGTTTCAAAGCCACTTAAATTATGGTCGTTTGGTGCTGAGTGAAATCAGTAAGAATATTTTTAAACTCTGTTTTGCGGTGATGTCGTTATTCTTCTTCTATCGTGACGGACAAACCATTTTAAATCAGGTCAGTAAAGCGCTGGAGATGGTGATTGGCCCACGTATCCACCACTATTTAGACACCATTTCCGAAACCACGCGTGCTGTGGTCTATGGAGTTGGCCTGACTGCAATTGCGCAAGCACTCTTGGCAGGCCTGAGCTATTTTGTTGCTGGTGTCCCAAACCCAATGGTACTGACCATTGTGACCTTTATCTTTGCACTCATTCCTTTTGGCCCTCCTGTGGCATATAGCGCCGTGTCTTTATGGTTATTCTCTCAAGGGCAGACTATTGAAGCGATTGGAGTGATGGTGTGGGGGGTTTGTGTGGTCAGCACAGCAGACAATGTGATTCGCCCATTGGTGATCTCAGGTGCAACGCAAATTCCATTCTTACTCATCATGTTTGGTGTATTGGGTGGTTTAGCCAGCTTTGGTATGGTCGGCTTATTTGTCGGCCCCGTGATTCTAGCGGTACTGTTAGCCATTTGGCGCGAATGGCTACATGAACAAGTCAATGAACCCCTAATGATGCCGAAAGCGACATTGGCTTATGATCCACCTGAAGAGCCTTTAGATACGCCCAAAAAATAAGTTCAGTGAAATGACTTGAGCGCATGCTTTCCTCTAAAGTATGCGTTTTTTTATGTCAGATACAAAAACGCTGTACGGACAACATTGAACCGAAGCCCTGCCTTTGTTTGAATGGTTCTGAATTTTAAGGAAAAAAGGATCCAACATGTTGTCTTCTGCTTTCAAACTAAGCGCACTTGTGACTTTAATCGGTTTAGGGACTGTGGCATGTACCACTACACCTACTGAAACCAACACGATGGTCAAAGACGTCGATGTACACGCTGTTTCAACTGCAGGTGTGGGACAAAAAATTGGCACCATTCGTTTTATTGATAGCCCTGTTGGTTTAGCGATTCAAACCAATTTGACTCAACTTCCACCCGGCCCACACGGTTTTCATATCCATGAAAAAGGTTCGTGTGATGTGGCTGAAAAAGAAGGAAAACCTGTGGCTGCTTTAGCGGCTGGGGGACACTTTAACCCAGAAAAAGCACCAAACCACGGCACACCACTGAATGGCCATATGGGTGATTTACCGATCTTGAATGTCGACTCGGCAGGTAATGCAAAAGTCAATTTACTCGCTCCTCGCTTAAGTTTAGCTGACGTTGAGGGCTTAGCGGTGATGGTACATGCAGGTGGTGATAACTATTCAGACACCCCTAAACCACTTGGCGGTGGCGGTGACCGTATCGCCTGTGGCGTGATTAAATAAGGCTATCGCCTTTGCACTGTGAATAAAACAGTGTTCTGACCTCGTATCTGTGGATAAGTTTCGACTTATACACACAATGCAGCGGAGCCATGCTCTGCTGCATTTTTATTGTCATAGGTGAATATTTGATGCAATGGACCACAGCATTAAATTGACAGTGCCCTGAAAAAAGTTCAGGCTAAAACCAAAATAAAACTAAGCCTAGACTATTACATCGTGAACAATCTTCGTCAGTGGTTTCAGTCCTTTCAGTCCAATGCAATTTTTATGTATTGCTTGCAAATTTTGATTGTGCTGAGTGGTACAACCTTAGGTTTATATTTCTTAGGACTGCAACAGCTCATCGTTCCGACCACATTAGGTGCAATTGCAACAGCCCTGACCGACTTCGACGATCGGCTCAGTATTCGTCTCAGAAACCTTGCCTATGTCTGTGTCTTGTTCTTTAGCGTCAGTAGCATCTTAGATTTTTTGCATCCTTATAAATTCTTCTTCATCTTATATTTATCACTGTCTAGTGCTTGTTTTATTTTACTGGGGGCACTGGGGCAACGCTATGCAGCGATGAGCTTTGGCACCATTCTACTTTCCCTATACAGCATGTTTGGCCTAGGTGAATATTCGGTTTGGTACTTTCAACCCAGTTGTTTTGTCTTGGGAGCATTGTGGTATGGCTGTACCGCCATTGTGTTTTATATCCTTAAACCCACCTTGGCCGTTCAGGACAACTTAGCCCGCTGTTTTAACCAAGTTGCCGATTTGCTCAACGCAAAAGCACGTCTATTCGACCCAGACAATCGAGACAATGTAGAAGCGCTGCTCTACGATTTATCCTTACAAAACAGTACTGTGGTGCAAAGTTTTAACCACACCAAAAGCTCACTACTGACGCGACTAAAAGCATCTCGCGCCAACCAAAATACAATTTATTGGCTCAACCTCTATTTTCTCGTTCAAGACATTCATGAACAAGCCAGCTCTAATTATTTGCACTATGAGCAGTTACATCAAAACTTTAGCCGAACTGATCTCATTTTTCGTATTCAAAAAAATATTCGACTGCAAGCCCTTGCCTGTCAGGCTTTGGCACGGTGTATTTTGAACAATCAAACCTATGTATCAGATCCAACGACCACTCAGGCGTTGCTGAATTTACACAGTTCCATGCAGGACTGGATTCGAGATCATCCACACAATATTGAAGTCAAAAATCTACAACTGATTTTAAATAATTTGGACAGTGTGCATGAACGTTTTCAGCACCTCAACGAACTACAATCGCGCCAAGAACAGCGTTATCAACAGCATATTGATAACCTCAACTTATATGATGATGATATCCATGATTGGCATGATCTGTGGCTCAAACTCAGTCAACATCTCACCCCCCAATCCGCACTGTTTCGCCATGCGGTGCGTATCGCCTTTGTCTTTACTGTAGGTTATGGCATCTCACTGCTACCCTTTGCGCAACATGGCTATTGGATTTTGCTCACCAGTTTATTTGTTTGCCAAATGCGTTATTTCGCCACCAAAAGCCGCTTAAAAATGCGAACCTTGGGCACTATTTTGGGCGTTGTCTTAGGGGTTCCACTGCTGTATTTCGTCCCAAGTATTGAAGGACAACTGCTACTAACCATTATTTTTGGCGTGTGCTTTTTCTATCTCAGTTCCAAGAAATATGCCATGGCGACCCTGATGGCAACACTCATGGTGCTGCTGATTTTTAATTTAAAAGGTGCAGGTTATGCCATTATTTTACCGCGAATTATAGACACCCTCATTGGTTGTGCCATTGCTTGGTTCGCAGTGAGTTTTATTTGGCCCGATTGGGACTTCCGCAATATTTCCAACACCATTAAAAAAGCATCCGATGCAACCCTCAACTATTTCAATGCCATCTGTGAGCAATATCAACACGGTAAAAATAATAGTCTGGCTTACCGCAGTGCGCGTCGTACTGCGCATAATGCCCAAACCGAACTGGCGAACATGATCTCCAGTCTCAGTACCGAGCCCAATCCAAACCCAGAACTGGTACATCATGCTTTTCGCTACTTGGTATATAGCCACAGTCAACTCAGTTATATTTCTGCTTTGGGAAGTCACCGAGAATTGGTGCAGGATACGCAAGTGCTGGAACTCATGCTGTGGTGTCAAAATACGCTGAATCATGTACTGCTCCATCAGCAGGCATTAGCTGAACTCGACATCCAGCAAAAACTGGCAGAGATTAAAAGCCTAAATGCGCAAGAAACAATGAGTCCGAATTTACACTTGGTCCTCAAACAAATCAGTCTACTACTGGAAACTCTGCCCGAATTGCTGAAGTTAAAAACTGAACTGCTGGCCCGAGACATTAAATAAAACGGACGATACAACGAAGATCTTTAAAAGCGTCATGATGTACGGGTGTATTGTGGTTCATTTTTATCTGGTTCTTGCGTACACTCGAGCTTCATTCTCATAGATTTTTTGACCATGAACATTCAGACATTACGTGTTGTAGGATTTTTAGAAGGGATTTCTTTTTTACTGTTGTTATTCGTTGCGATGCCAATGAAATACATCTTTGATAACCCGATCCTAGTCAAATACGTGGGTATGGGGCATGGCGTATTATTTATCTTGTTTCTCATCGTGCTGTTTGTGGTCTGTGAAAAGCAAAAATGGTCTTTGAAGATGTTTATTTTAGGTTTGATCGCTTCAATCTTACCTTTTGGGCCTTTTGTGTTTGATGCCAAAATTAAAAAATTGGAACCAGAGCAAGCTGAAGCCTAAGTTTAAAAAAACTGGCTTTAAAAAGGATTTTTTAAAGCAGTAATAAAAAAGCGCCCATTCAAATGAATGCGCGCTTTTTTTATAATGTGAACTTAGCTGAATTCAGCGAATAAAATCTTAGTAAACACCACTCTCAAGACGTTTTTGCATCACTTTTTTCACGGTCGCACGTGGAAAGCTAAACCACAACGCAATTAAACTGAGGCAGACCAAACTGTAGGCCCAAAGACCAAATGCCACATAAGCCATACGCACCAGTTCAATCACGAAGAAAAACGTAAACATCATCAGTACCGAAACGGCTGCGGCAACCGTCCCTTTGGACACCTCCGATGACATCAACGCAAAGCGATATAACACCGAAAAACTGATACCTTCGCCAAAGCTCACCAAAGTCATCCCCACAATCAGTAACGGCAAGAAATAGCTTTGGAAAATGGTGCCGAGCACCACCAACAGCGTACCGACGAACATTAAAGGCAAACCGAGTAACACAGTTTTACCGAGTGCCATTTTGTCGATGACTTTAATCAATACAATGTTGCCCAGAATGAGACCGCCCAAGACGGGGAACTGTGCCAAGCCATATTGCATACTGCTCAAGCCAAGTTCTTCTACCAAGATCACAGGCGACAGCGCAATCCACAGCATCAAAGGCATCGCGACCATCGGTAGGCCAAAGGTGAGCGCCAAAAAGGTCTTATTTTTATAGACCGTTTTATAGTCATCCCAAATATAGCGCAGCGGCTTTTTAGAATGACGCTGTTGTGTCGCAGGCATTTTGGCTTTTAAACCAAACCAACTTAAAAAAGCCAAAAAGGCGATGCCAATAAAGCCCCAATGCCATGACACATGGTCAATCATAAACGCGCCCACTACAGGGCCAAGCAGCGGTGCCAGCAGAGAAATATTGGCCATGAGTGCCATGACTTTAATGGCATCACGCTCTTCAAAACTTTCCTGTACTGCGGCATAACCCACAGCAGAAATCATCGATAGTCCCACGCCTTGTAAAAAGCGGAGCGCCAAAAAAGACTCAATATTTTGAGTGAGTAAAATCGCGAGGCAAGTCAGCACAAAAAATGCCACACCTGCAAGCAACACTTTTTTACGGCCTAAACGGTCTGAGAGTGGTCCAAGCAGCCACGCGACACAAGCACCGCCCAGTAAGTAAAAGGACATAGAGGATGGTGCCCACGCACTGCTTACTCCAAAGTCTTGGGTAATCGCGAGCATAGCAGGCTGGACTAAATCGTTACCGATATAGACCGAAAATTCGAATAAAACCAATGCCAAAGGAAACATCAATGTGGCACGGCTTAACTTTAAAGTTTGTACGTTTTGCATTGTTATCTACATATAAAATGCGTACAAGCCTGAGCAAAGTCAGTTAGAGGGAGAGACGACTAAGCCCAATGGCAAGCACTGTAAAATTGAATAAAAAATGTATGGGTGCGAGAAATGCACACTGGTTTTACGCTGTATTCACAAAGCGTTTTTAGAAAAGGTGTTATTAAAATAGACTGAGCGGTGACACTGACAAAGCTCAGTTAAGCTATTTTAGCAGTGTTGCATCTGTTTGTATTGTTACTTTTTTAAGTTTCATCTGTCGCATTTGGTTTTGTATTAGGCGCAATAAAATGCCCTTGTTTTAAGTCCTCATACGCCTGTAAAACTTCGGTGAAGGTGTTCATGACAAAATAACCGCGTCCATAAATCGGTTCATTTAAAGGCTGCCCACTGAGTAATAAAAAAGCGCTGTCTTGTACCGCTTGTATTTCGAGATGCTCACCATGATTAGACATGACTGCCATCTGCTGTGCTTCTATCATTTCTCCGCTATTGAGCTGAAGACGACCACTACGGATATACAGCAGTGTCGTCTCACCTTCCAATGCAGGTAAAACTGTTTTCGTACCCGCTGTAAGCTGAACATCCAACACGGTCATAGGGCTATGCGTTTGAGCAGGCCCTGTCTGGTTTTCATACGTCCCTGCAATCACCCTGACCGTTCCTTGAGCTTGCGCCAACTCAAGTTCTGGAATGGCTTCATGACTCAAGTGTTGGTAACGAGCAGGATTCATTTTAACTTTGGCAGGCAAATTGACCCACAGTTGGATCATTTCAAATGCCCCACCTGTTTTGGAAAATGCCTCACTAAACACTTCTTCGTGCAGTACCCCAGCCCCTGCCGTCATCCACTGTACATCCCCTGCCCCAATCACACCGCCACTGCCTGTAGAGTCCTGATGGGCAAGTTCACCTTGATAAACAATGGTTACGGTTTCAAAGCCACGATGCGGATGTTCACTCACGCCCTTTTTTAAGCGAGTTGGCTGTAAATAACTCGGGCCTATATGATCCAGCAATAGAAAAGGTGAAACCGAGTTCCCTAGTTCATAGTGTGAAAACACGGAGACGACTGGGGCAAAGTCGCCAACAGCCGTCCGTGTACTTTCTGAGTGAATAAAGGCAAGGGTTTTCATTTTATTCTGCTTATCATTTGAATAATTTGATCATAGCCTAGCAAACAGCCCCGTTCGATAGGCTAGATGAGTTGCAGTGTTTTAAAATTAGGATGCTTGGTCTACATCTGGACTCTATTGAACGAGAAATTTAATTTCTGGATTAGGCTTGAAGCAAAGCCATTTATTTTTCATCCATTGCTCAACTTTGTTTTTACCCAAAATGGCCAACAAATTATTGAGTAATGAAAATTTTGCAGTTTTATCAAAATAATAGACTGTAACTCGAACATTTCGATCTATGTCAT
>OERK01000058.1_pt1 | contig 44638 bp, 42 predicted proteins | sample 1540001 | NCBI WGS metagenome assembly OERK01 (sample SAMEA3891246, study PRJEB23780) | metagenome | biome: terrestrial biome; feature: animal house; material: water of meat washing | place: Italy | collected 2015-05-12
GCCAGGCGAATGGCGTTGCCCACGTCTTCGGAGTCGGTCGGGTTGATCAGGATGGCGTTGACCTTGCGCACGGTGAGATCTTCCATGTTGGAGAGCTCTTTGGCCGGGTCATTCTGGGAATCCAGTACCACCAGCTCGTAGCCAAGCTCCTTGGCTTTGGCTTCGGCACCCTCTTTCATGGTGACGAAGAAGGGGTTGTTGAGGGTGGAGACCACCATGGCCAGGGTTTGATCGGCGGCCTGGGCGGTGCCCAGCACGGACATGATGGCGGCAGCGAGCAGGGTATTGAGCTTTTTCATCATTTCATTCCTTGTGTGTGGCTTGTCTTATCAACGATTGCTTTTGTTATCGATCATCACGGCAAGCAAGATCACGCTGGCCTTGGCGATCATCTGGTAATAGGAGGATACGTCGAGCAGGTTGAGGGCGTTGTTCAGGAAGCCGATGATCAAGGCACCGATCAGGGTCCCCATGATGCGGCCCTTGCCGCCCATCAGGCTGGTACCACCCAGCACCACGGCGGCGATGGCATCCAGCTCGTAACCCATGCCCGCCGTCGGCTGGGCAGAGGAGAGGCGAGAGGTAACGATAAGCCCTGCCAGCGCCGAGAGCGCGCCGCACAGACCATACACCGCCAGCTTCACCCGATCCACATTGATACCGGAGAGGCGGGTGGCAGACTCGTTACCGCCCAGCGCGTAGATGTAGCGACCGAGACGGGTGTGGTTGAGCATGAACCAGGCGAGCAGGAAGACGATGGCCATCAGCCAGATGGGCACCGGCAGACCGAACAGGTAACCGGTACCGAGCCAGGCGAAGTGATCGGCGCCGTCACTGAAACCGGTGGAGATGGGGCGACCCTCGGTATAGACCATGGTGATGCCGCGCAGGGCGGTCATGGTGACCAGGGTGGCGATAAATGCCTGCACCTTGCCCTTGGCAATGATGAGGCCGCTGACGCCGCCCAGCAGGGCACCGGCACCCAGAGTGAGGGGCACCACCAGCCAGATCGGCAGCTCCATGGCGACCATGGTGGCGGCCAGCGCGCCGCACAGGGCCAGCACAGAGCCGACCGACAGATCGATACCGGCGGTGAGGATAACCAGCGTCATGCCGACCGCCATGATGGCGTTGACCGAGGTCTGGCGCAGGATGTTGAGCAGGTTGTCGGCGGTGAAGAAGTTGGGGCTCAGGAAGGAGACCACACCAATCAGGACCAGCAGCGCGACCAGGGATTTGTTCTCGATCCACCACGCCTTGCTCATGACGCCACGGCGGGAAAGGGTTTGGGTTGTCATTGGGATGCCTCTTGCTCTGCTTGCCACTGTTTACCGACTGCCGCCGCCATCAGCTTCTCCTGATTGGCATCGCGGGTGTTGAACTCTGCGCTGATGCGCCCTTCGTGCATCACCATGATGCGATCACTCATGCCGAGCACTTCCGGCATCTCGGAGGAGACCAGAATGATGCTCATCCCCTCCTTCTTGAACTGGTTGATCAGCTGATAAATTTCCTTTTTCGCCCCCACGTCGACGCCGCGGGTCGGCTCGTCGAGGATCAGCACCTTGGGCCGGGTCAGCAGCCCCTTGGCGATGGCCACCTTCTGCTGGTTGCCGCCGGAGAGCAGCTTGATCAGCTGATCCTGACTCGGGGTCTTGATGTTGAACAGGCGCACATAGTCGCTCACCGCCTGCCGCTCGGCCTTGCCGTCAATCTTGCCGTTGCTGATGAACTCGTCGAGGGCGCACAGACTCATGTTTTCGCGCACCGACAGCTCCAGCACCAGCCCATCCCCCTTGCGATCCTCGGAGATATAGGCGATGCCTGCGGCCAGCCCATCGGCCGGGCTTTTGGGCACCAGCGCATGACCGTCCACTGCCACTTCACCGGCGCTGATGGGGCTGGCGCCGTAGATAAGCTTCATCAGCTCGGTACGGCCGGAGCCCATCAGGCCGCTAAAGCCCAGAATTTCCCCCTGACGCAGGGAGAAACTCACCCCGCGCACGCCGGGACCGGCCAGATCTTTCACCTGCAGGCTGACGGGGCCAAGCTCGCGCTCAAGACGCGGATACTGCTCTTCCAGCCGGCGGCCCACCATCATCTCGATGATCTTGTCTTCATCCAGATCGCTCACCGCCTTCTCGCCGATCCACTTGCCATCGCGCAGCACAGTGACCCGATCGCAGATCTCGAAGATCTCCTTGAGGCGGTGGGAGATATAGACGATGCCGCAACCCTGCTCACGCAGCTCGCGGATAACCTTGAACAGCTGCTCGGTCTCGGTATCGGTCAGCGCATCGGTCGGCTCGTCCATGATGATGACGCTGGCATCGAACGACAGCGCCTTGGCGATCTCCACCATCTGCTGTTCGCCGATGGAGAGATCCCCGAGTCGGGTATCCGGCCCGTGTTTGACGCCAAGTCGCGCCAGCAGGCCGCTTGCCCGCTCGCGCAGCTGTTTGTGGTCGATGCTGCCAAAACGGGTACGGGGTTCGCGCCCGAGGAAGATGTTGGCGGCAATCGACAACTCCGGCAGCAGGTTCAGCTCCTGGTGGATGATGCTGATCCCCTGATCCTGAGAGTCGCGGGGGCCCTTGAAGTGGACCGACTGACCGCGGTAGCTGACGCTGCCCGCATCGGCCTGATAGATGCCGGTCAGCACCTTCATCAGGGTGGATTTGCCGGCGCCATTTTCACCGAGCAGGGCCATCACCTGGCCCGGATAGACCCGCAGACCCGCTTCGTCGAGGGCGCGCACACCGGGGAAGGTCTTGACGATCCCGGTCAGCTCCAGAATGGGTGAGAGGGGGGAGGTTGTGCTCATTTGCAGCTTCCTTGAAGAGGCCTTCTTTGAAGAATGTCAGAACGCCACACCGGCGCAGAGGATCAGGTTGGCGTAGGGAGTCACCTCGCCGCTGCGCACGATCGCCTTGCTCTGGCGGGAGCGGGTTTTGAACTCCTCGTGCAGGCAGTATTCGATGGCGATGGGCTTGCCCTGGGCGGCTGCGTGGGCCTCAAGCTGATCGACCAGCGCCTGATGGGCGGCGGGGCTGATCTGCTTGATCTCGCTTGCCATGATCACCTTCTCCACCACCAGATCGGTGAGCAGGGCGGTCAGTACGGTTGCAAGGCTGGGCGTCCCCGCCATCAGCGCCAGATCGATCCGCTCCGGACCTGCCGGAATGGGCAAGCCTGCATCGCAGACGGTGATCTCGTCGGTGTGGCCCATCTGTGCCACCAGAGCACTCAGGGGAGCATTGAGCAGTACGCCTCGTTTCATACAGCACCTCATCAGGCCTTGGCCCGTCAATCTGTGAACCGCTAGGCAACCGGTTACGCAACCGGTTGCGTCATGGCGCAAAGATAGGCTTTTTACTAAGGAAGGGCCACGGCAAAACCACGGAAATGTGAAAACGATCTCAAAGGCGGGAGAAGAAGTGCAGGGGAGGAGGCAGGAAGGGTGTCAGCAGAGCCCTGACACCCTTGTTATTCATCGAGCTATTGATTTTATGGTTAGTTGGCCAGTGCCTTGGCGACCGCCGGACGGCTCAGCATGCGCTGATAATGATCGGCAACCTTGGGGAATTCACTGATCTCGACCCCATCGCTTTTCAGCCAGCCCGCGACCACGAACAGATAGATATCCGCCACGCTGAACTGCTCGCCCAGCACCCAGGGGCCTGCCAGATAGTGCTGCTCAATCTGGGCAAAGCCATCGCGCATATTGCTGGCGACTTTCTGCTGCATGGCGGCAATGGCCTGCTCGTCATCGGCCCAGCGGCTGCCACGGCGACCGTGGGCGTGGGAGACATGCACGGTGGAGGCGAGGAAGCTGTTGACCTCCTGCATGCGGGCCAGCAGGAACGGGTTGTCCAGCGGCGCCAGCTTGGCATCGGGGAAGCGCTGCGCCACATAGAGCAGCAGGGCCGGGGTCTCGGTCAGGGTGCCCTGCTCGGTGACAAGGGCAGGCACCCGCCCTTTGGGGTTGATGGCAAGATACGCAGGATCACGCTGCTCCCCTGCGGCGAGGTTGACGAGACGGGGTTGGAACGGGGCATTCGCTTCCAGCAGGGCAATCTGCACGGCCATGGCACAGGTGCCGGGAGCGAAATAGAGGGTCAGATCGGACATGAATACTCCTGATTGGCTCAGGCCACCCGCGATATCGGCGAAAAACGTGTTTTCCGTGATACCTCGAGGGGTCATGAAAAAAGAGAGGGGGCAACGCTTGCCCCCCAACCAATCTACACCCCTGAGGGGTGATGAAAAAGTGCAGAATTAATCGACTTTGGCCGCTTTGCTGTTTGCCCACACCCTAAACCCCTTGGCCAAAACCTCGAACCAGATGTTGCTGAGCTTGATGGCATCGCTGACGACTGAGGGGTGGCCAGTTGGTACTGAAAGGACTGGGGGGGCAATAGCGCTCCCGCCTCGCGATGCACTCTATCTGTGAGAAATCATGCAGGTGGAAGACTGATGCCCGTGTGCGGGAATACAGATCCTTTTTGCGATGATCCTTTCAGGCTTGAAGGGGAGCACCGCAATTATTATCAATAAGACAGAACCTTATTCCCCATATAGCTTAATTTCCAACACATTGGCGATGGCACTGCCATTCCAGTGGTATTCCAGATGCTGGGCTTGGTGGATCTTGGTGACCAGACGGGGGCGATAGAGCACATGGCAGTTATGACCGCTGTGGCGCACAGAACGGTAGTGGATACCGTCTATCCCCTTGGTTTTCTGAAAGCTTGGGATTGACCATAGTTGGTTGCGTGATAAAGCGGGGTGGAGAGAAATTCCGCGCTGGTGATATCGACCAGATTGGCGTTGAACTCGGTATAGAGCACCCGCATCTGTACTTTCTGAGCGGGTTCGTTGGTGTAGCCGAACATGCGCTCTTGGTGATACACAGTCTCTTTGATGGCAGTATCGAGCAGGGGGGCGCAGTAGTAACCGCCGAAATCGCCAGTGGTGAATCGGGCTCCTTCCGGGTTGATATGGGTGAAGGCTGCCATCACATAGCTGCTGCCATTTAGCCCGACCAACCAATCCTCTTTCGGTACCAACGACAGATCACCCGCCGCTTCATTCAACCGATCATTGGTCAGTGACTCTATGGCCCAGACGGCCTCCAGTTCGTCCGCATTAGCTACGTCTTCATAGAGATCGATGGTGGGGTAGCGGCTTGGAATGATCCGATAGGCTCGCTCCCCCTTGAGTTCAATCAGTGGCGGCTCTTGCATCAGGCCATACCCCCGCGCCAGGCATGCAGACGGGTGGCCACTTCATACAAATCAGCCACGCGGCCAGCGTTCATAATGTCCATCGCGCTGCGCCCGGCAAAGAAGGGATGGCTGTTGGGTTTGCGCTCCCAGCCGTAGATGCTGTCGTCGGCACTGAACAGCATCCTCAGACACTTATGGATATTGAGGATGTAGCTCATCCGTTCTTGCATATCCACGGTCAGACGGATCCCGCCGTTTGACTCTTTGTATTTGTTCAATGTTGAACGGGATGAAATGCCAAGAAGTTTCAGCTGTTCATCTGTATTGCAGTGCCACTTATCCAGGATACGGAATACCACAGGCAGTGCCTTACTGGGGTCAATGGCGCCATTTTTCAGGGCTTTTTGTGCAGTGTTGGCCATATGTCCTCCTTACTATAGTCAGCGCCAGACGGCTGTCTGGCGCGTGAAATGTTAACTTGAGTTTAGTGTAGAAGAAATGCGCACACATGTACACATTTATACATATATGCACATATATGCACATATATGTTCATTCTTGGGCGTTAATCTTCTTCCTTGAGGTCACGCAAAAAACACTCAGTGGTCAGCCACTATCTGGTGTGGTCCTGGCTGGTACATTGGGTTGATTTTCTCGGCGTCTTTATTGGCCTCATTTTCGAGCCGATGGGCCAGCTTGATGGAGGCCAGACACGAGGCGCGCCATGTGTCGATCGGTGTGCTGTCGTGTTTAGGCATCGAAGAGGTGAAGATGAAAAAGGGAGCGATTGCCCCCTTTATCCATTAAGCCCATAAGGGCCGATTAACCGCCGACTTAACCCGCCTTGGCCACCATGGCTTTCAGCTGCAGGAAGTACTGCTCGTAGAGGCGGGAGGCATCACCCACATCGGACTGGAACTCGCCCTTGCGCTTGATCTCGTCGCTCGGGAAGACCATGGGGTTGTTGCGAAACGCCGGGGTGAGCAGGGGAATGGCATCCTTGACCGGAGTGGGGTAGCCAATTGCCTCGGCCACCTTGGCGGCCACATCGGGGCGCATCAGGAAGTTGATCAGGGCGTGGGCCTCTTTCACATGCTTGGCCTTGGCCGGGATGGCGAGGTTGTCCATCCAGAGTACCGCCCCTTCTTCGGGGTAGGTCATCTGGATGGAGGGGTATTCGCGCTGGGCGCCGTAGGCCGAGCCGTTCCACAGCATGCCGATATTGACCTCACCGGCGATAAAGGGGTCGGCCGGGTTGTCGGAGTTGAACGCCTTGACGTTGGGCATCAGCTTTTTCAGGTATTCGAACGCTTCGGCAATTTGCGCCTTGTCCTGGGTGTTGGGGCTGTAGCCCAGCTGCACCAGCGCGATATGGAACACCTCGCGGGCATCGTCCATCAGCAGCAGGCTCTCTTTCCACTCCGGTGCCCAGAGCTGCTTCCAGCTGGTGACCGGCTGCTCGATGATGTCGGTGTTGGTGCCGATCCCGGTTGCGCCCCAGATATAGGGGATGGAGTAGCGGTTGTCCGGGTCGTACTCGTGGTTGAGCAGGGTAGGGTCGAGGTGCTTGAAGTTGGGCAGCTGGGCGCGATCCAGCGGCTGCAGCATCCCCTCTTTGGCCATTTTCGAGATGAAGTAGGTGCTGGGCACCACCACGTCATAGCCGTCGCCATGGGTTTTCAGCTTGGCGTAGAGGGTCTCGTTGGATTCGTAGGTGGAGTAGATCACCTTGATGCCGGTCTCTTGCTGGAACTGCTCCAGCAGGCCGTCCGGCACATATTCCGACCAGTTGTAGAAGTAGACCACCTTGTCGTCGGCCGCGTGAGCGCTCTGGCTCAGCAGCGGGGTGGTGAGGGTGAGGGCGGCTGCCAGCAGGGCGCCGGCCTTGTGTTGGATTGTCATCAACAACTCCTTGGGGTTATGGGGCCTTGCGGCCCACCGTGACAGAGTTCGCCAAAGATGGCGGGGACGAAACGGGCAGGGTCAACCCTGCCGTTTACGCAGTAACAGTTGCGCCAGCAGCACCATCCCGAGGGAGGCGACCAGCATCAGGGTGGCCAGGGCGTTGACCTCGGGGGAGACCCCCACCTTGACCATGGAGTAGATCTTGAGCGGCAGGATCTCGTAGGCCGGGCCGGTAACAAAGGAGCTCACCACCACGTCGTCCAGCGACAGGGTAAAGGAGAGCAGCCAGCCCGCCATCACCGCCGGCAGGGCCAGCGGCAGTATGATGCGGCGCAGGATGATCCACTCGCCAGCCCCCAGATCCCGCGCTGCCTCCAGCATCCGCACATCAAAACCGCACAGCCGCGAGTAGACGGTGATCACCACGAACGGCAGGCAGAAGGTGATGTGGGCGATCAGCAGCGACCAGAAGCCCAGCGCAATGCCGGTCACCACAAACAGGGTCAGCAGGGAGATGGCCATCACGATATCGGGGGACATCATCACCACGAACAGCATGCCGCTCACGTACTGCTTGCCGCGAAAGCGATAGCGAAACAGCGCCACGGCGGTGAGGGTGCCGATCAGGGTGGCTGCGGTGGCGGTGAGGGCGGCGATGGTCAGGGAGTGCTGGGCCGCCTGCATCAGGCTGGCGCTGGCAAACAGCTTCTCATACCAGCCCAGGGTAAAGCCGCGCCAGTCGATGCCATATTTCGACAGGTTGAAGGAGTTGGCGATCAGCACCCCGATGGGCACATAGAGATAGCCAAACACCAGCAGCAGGAACAGAGCTTTCAGTGCGCGCATCATGCCAGCTCCCCCTTCTTGCTGAGCAGCTTGCCCGCCCGCCAGTAGCAGTAGACCAACAGCGCCATCAGCACCGTCAGCATCACGCTGATGGCCGCGCCAAAGGGCCAGTCACGGCTGTTGAGGAACTGGGTCTTGATCAGGTTGCCGATCAGCAGGTGCTTGGCGCCCCCCAGCAAGTCGGAGACATAGAACATCCCCATGGCGGGCAGGAACACCAGCAGACAACCGGCGATGATGCCGGGCAGGGTGAGGGGCAAAATGATCCGCACCAGCCGCTGCCAGCCGTTGGCGCCAAGATCTCGCGCCGCCTCCAGCAAACGGCCATCCAGCTTCTCGATGCTGGAGTAGAGCGGCAGCACCATAAAGGGGAGCAGCACATAGACCAGCCCGATGATGACGGCCACCTCGGTATACATCATCTGCAGCGGCCGCTCGATAAGCCCCAGATCCAGCAGCCAGCCATTGATCAGCCCCCGGGTGCCGAGCAGCACTTTCAGCGCATAGGTACGGATCAGGGAGTTGGTCCAGAACGGCACCACCACCAGAAACAGCAGCAGCGGGCGGATACGCGCTGGCAGATGGGCCAGCAGCCAGGCAAAGGGGTAGCCCACCAGCAGGCAGATGGCGGTGGCGAGCAGCGCCAGCCAGAGGGAGTGGAGCAGCACCTCGAAATAGAGCGGGTCCAGCAGGCGGCCATAGTTGCTCAGGGTAAAGAGCGGCGCGATAAGCTCGGACTCATCACGGGTCAGGAAGCTGACGCCGATGATCATCAGGTTGGGCAGGAAGACAAACAGCGTCAGCCAGCCCAGGATCAGCGCGATGGCCCCGTTGCGAAAGCCGTTGTGGGCAAAGCTGTGCGGTACCCGCAGATTAGTGAGGCTCATAGGGCAGCACCACCTCCCAGCTGTCGACCCAGTGGATCGCCACCTCCTGACCCAGACGGTAGTCAAAGTCGGGGTCATCCTCGTCGAAGAACTCGGAGATAAGCAGCTGTTTGCCACTTTCGAGCTCGATCACCGAATCCAGCGTCGCCCCCTTGTAGTTGCGCTCGCGGATATTGCCCCGCAGCGCGCCGCTCTGATCGTCATCCTGATCGAGAATGCGCAGATCTTCCGGGCGCAGCAGCACCAGCACCTTGTCGTCTGGCTGGAACGGCAAGGTGGTATGGAGCAGGCATTCGCGCCCCTCTACCTCCGCCTGCCAGATACCGGGCTCGCGCTGGCTGATCAGCTTGCCATCCATCACGTTGATCTCGCCGATAAAGCGGGCCACGAACAGGTTGGCTGGCGATTCGTAGATATCGCGCGGGGTGCCGCGCTGGATGATCTTGCCGCCCTCCATCACCAGGATGCGATCAGACATGGTGAGCGCCTCTTCCTGATCATGGGTAACGAAGACAAAGGTGATGCCAAGGCGACGCTGCAGCGCCTTGAGCTCGCTCTGCATCTGCTTGCGCAGCTTGTAGTCGAGCGCCGAGAGGGATTCATCGAGCAGCAGCAGGCGGGGCTTGTTGACCACGGCGCGGGCGATGGCGACCCGTTGCTGCTGGCCGCCGGAGAGCTGATCCGGGCGGCGGTTGGCCAGCTCGGTGAGCTGCACCATGGCGAGGGTCTCCTCGACCCGCTGGCGGATCTCGCTGGCCGGTACTTTCTGCATCTCGAGGCCAAAGGCGACGTTTTCAAACACCGTCATATGGGGGAAGAGCGCATAGCTCTGGAACACGGTGTTGATGTGCCTGTGTTCGGCGGGGATATGGGTGATCTCGTCACCGGCCAGATGGATGGTGCCACCGTCGACCGATTCGAGCCCGGCCAGCAGGCGCAGCAGGGTGGTCTTGCCACAGCCGGAGGGGCCCAGCAGGGTAAGAAATTCACCGTCATAGATTTCAAGGTCAAGGTCACTCAGGATCACCTTGCCATCGTATTTTTTGCTGATCTTGTTCAGCGCGACAATTACCTGTGGATTGTTCATCATCCGCCAGTCTCACCCCAGCCAGTGGCCATCGTGTTGAAAGAGGGCCGCATTCTATGCAGCCGACACATGAAATTAAAGGCTTTTTGGCCCGAATTAGCCGCAAGTGCGCAGGAAAAACGGCTACGAATAGCAGACCAAATCGCTATAATGTGCCACCTGATTTGGTCGTTTTCGATATTGGATAGTCAATTGAGTAATAAAATGCGTATTGGCGGCTCCCTTGAGCAGTCTCTGAACCAGGGCTACCGCCTTGATCTGAAAGGGGTCATCCAGGAGGGATGGCAACAGACCCGCCGTACCGGATTTGGCCTGCTGCTGGCGATTGTCGGGGTGACGGCGATCTGGATCCTGCTCAGCAATGTGCTGCTGTTGCCCTATCTGGGGGATGACAGCCAGATGAATGTGGCCATGGTGCTGAGCCTGCTGATGACGGTGGTGATGGCCCCCATGACCAGCTCCCTCGATATGCTGGGGTTGCAGCAGTCGGTCGGGGTGCGCGCCCGGGCCAACCAGGTGTTCGACTTCTTCCGCCACTTTGTACGCCTCGGCATGTTGAGCCTGCTTGGCAGTCTGCTCACCAGCCTGTTTGGCCCGCTATTCGATCTGCTGGGATTGCCCGCCGTACTCTCTTTCATTCCCTCGGCCCTGATCGGCATGGGGCTGCTCTTTACCGTCCCGCTGGTGCTGGAGCGCGGCCTGACGCCGCCCCAGGCCATTCTGGTCTCTCTCAAGCTCTTTGCGCGCGGCTGGCCCAGCATTGTGCTGTTCCACGGCGTGATGACCGCGCTCTTCTTCCTGGCTCTGATCCCCATGGGGTTGGGGCTTATCTGGGTGGCACCGCTCTATTTCAACTGCAAGGGGATCCTCTATCGGGATCTCTGCGGGGTGGGGGTAGAGGTTAACGAGGTGACAGAAGGCCCCAACCATTTCAATGCATGATGCAAAAGGATGTTGAATGACCCGTCGATATGGAGTGACCAAGGCTGTGCGCCAGAGTCTGCTGGCCACGCTCTTGCTGCCAGGGCTGGCGCTGGCTGAGCCGGTGCTGGATCTGCAATACAGCACCTTCTACAGCCAGATGAAGACCTTTGCCAAAGGGGAGTTTGGTCACGCCAGACTGGGGTTTTATCTGACCGATCCGCAAAATGGTCAGCGCTGTGGCCTCACCTTTGCCCGGGTTGCAACCGACAGCAAGGAGGTCGCGGGCGAGGTAACGGTCGATAGCGAACTGCGCCTGCCTTTTGATGAGGATCTCAACCTCGACAAGGGGATCGTGACCGTCGGCCTGAAAGAAGAGCACGCCACTTGCGATATGACGGTACAGGTGATGGCCGATGCGCCGAACGGGCCCGAGCTGCCGCTGGCCGAGCTGGCGGCCCGTCAGCAGCAGATGCAGTCGCTGCTCGACAAGATGGCGGGCATGGTCGGCAAGCACTTCCTGCCGAAGATGGAAGGGGTACGCATTACCCTGGTGCAGCAGAGCGGCACCGCTTATCTGATTGATGGCGCCCGTCAGGAGGCGCTGCCCTGGCAGGAAGGCCACCTGCTGCTGAGCAATGAGCAACTGGCCGCGTTCGCTGCCGGGCAACTGCGCCTGCAGGGTGACGTGCTGCGACTGACCCCCTGGCTGCACAAGGGCTGATGCCGATGGTGCTGTCACGTTGGTAACAGGCAGATCAAGAAAGCAAAAAAGGAGCGATCATCGCTCCTTTTTTATTGCGTGGCGTTTGCCCTGTGAGCGCGGCTTAGCGCACTTCAATCACATCCAGCATGTCCATCTCGTCGATATCCAGCAGCGGCGCCTTTGGCATCTCGGGCGGATCAAACGCCTTGTCGCCGCCATCGATGATGCCGGAGTCGCGGTTGATGCTCTTGAAGTCAAACAGCTTGTGGTCGAGCAGGTGGCTCGGGATCACGTCCTGAATGGCGGTGAACATGGTCTCGATACGACCGGGGAAGCGGCGATCCCAATCCTGCATCATCTGCTTGATGGCCTGACGCTGCAGGTTCTCCTGCGAGCCGCACAGGTTGCACGGAATGATGGGGAAGGCTTTGACGTCGGCGTAGCGGATCAGATCCTTCTCTTTGCAGTAGGCCAGCGGGCGGATCACCACGTTCTTGCCATCGTCGCTCACCAGCTTGGGCGGCATGGACTTGAGCTTGCCACCGTAGAACATGTTGAGGAACAGGGTCTCGAGGATGTCGTCGCGGTGGTGGCCAAGGGCAATCTTGGTGCAACCCAGCTCCTGGGCGGTGCGATAGAGAATACCGCGGCGCAGCCGTGAGCAGAGGGAGCAGGTGGTTTTGCCTTCCGGTACCTTCTCCTTGACGATGGAGTAGGTATCTTCCTCGACGATCTTGTACTCGATGCCGAGGGAATCCAGATACTCGGGCAGCACATGCTCGGGGAAGCCGGGCTGCTTCTGATCCAGGTTGACGGCAACCAGATCGAAATGGATGGGGGCGCTGGCTTTGAGGCTCATCAGTATGTCGAGCATACCGAAGCTGTCCTTGCCGCCGGAGAGGCAGACCATGACCTTGTCGCCCTCTTCAATCATGTTGAAGTCGGCAATGGCCTGACCCACGTTGCGCCGCAGGCGCTTCTGCAGTTTGTTAAAACTGTATTTTTCTTTGGCGTTCAGCTCTTCTAGCATGCTCGTAAAACCCGGGACACAAATAAGCGCGTTATTATAGCCATGTCCCGGGGGAGGGCAAGGTGCCAGGCACCTTATGATTGATTGCGACGACTGTCGACCGGGCAGCTGTAGTCCGCCGGTTTGAGGATCAGGATGTCGCAGGAGAGGCGGTCAATCACATGTTCGGCGGTATTGCCGAGCAAAGCTGCAGAAAGCCCGGTACGGCCGACGCAGCCCATGATCATCAGGGTCGCCTTGAGCTCTTCGGCCATATCCGGCAACACCTCTTCCGGTAGCCCCTCTGCTACCCGGGTCCAGAGATGACCGATCCCGAACTTGTCGGCATGGCTGAGCAGCAGGCTTTCGTGGTGTTTGCGGATCGCTTCGTTGTAGGCGTTGGGGTCAAACTCCGGCAGCTCGATGGCCACGTTGACCGGGGTGCCCGGGTAGGTGTTGACCAGATAGAGGTTGGAGCCCAGCAGCTCGGCGATGTCGCTCCCCTCCTGGGTGATCCGTTCGTTGAGCAGTTTCTGATCCGGATCGTCGCTTGAGCAGTTGATGGCGGCGATGATGTTGCCGCCCCGTTGCCAGTGACCCTCCTTGACCAGCAGCACCGGACAGGGGCATTTGCGCAGCAGGTGCCAGTCGGTGGGGGTAAAGATGAAGGTTTGCAGGAAGCTGTGATGGTGAGTGGCTTTGACCACCAGATCGTGGCGCTGCTCCAGCACTTCCTGAATGACACACTCGAAGGGGCGATTGTGCCAGACCACCTTCACCTCGCAGGCGATCCCCTGTGCCCGATAGGGGGTCAGGATCTCGTCCAGCCACTCACGTCGCTGTGAAATGACGCCGTCGCGCATCTCTTGCCGCTCGTCCACCGAGAGCATGGCGGTCATTTCATACGAGAAGTCATAGATGGTGAGCAGCAGGGTCAGATGGGCGTTTTCGTCCAGCTCGGCGACTTTGACTGCCCGTTCGAGGGCGATTTGACGCTCCTCTTCTGGATTGATAACCACCAGAATATTCTGATATTTGACCATCTTCTCCTCCTTGGAAAAGTCCAATGACAGCAGAATCTTAGCCATTACAGCTTAGCGCAGGAGGAGGGTATGGGGAACGTACCGGATCACATTCCAGAGGAAAGGATCCGGCAGGGAAAGCAGGAGAAAAGCGAGAGGGTAAGCGGAAAAATCAGCCGCAGGGCGGGCGAGTTGCACCGGCCATCATGCCCAGCGCGACCTGATCCAGCACGGTAATGTATTTGCCTTTGACGCTGATGAGACCGGACTTCTGGAAACGGCCGAGCAGACGACTGATGGTCTCGACGGTCAGCCCCAGATAGTTGCCGATATCGCCACGGGTCATGGAGAGACGGAACTCCTTGGCGGAGAAGCCGCGCTCGGAGAAGCGTACCGACAGATTGTGCAGGAAGGCGGCGAGGCGCTCTTCGGCATTTTTCTTGGAGAGCAGCAGGATCATCTCCTGATCGCCCATGATTTCGCTGCTCATCAGACGCATGATCTGCTGGCGCAGTTTGGGCATCTTGCCGGAGAGATCATCCAGCACTTCAAACGGGATCTCGCACACCATGGCCGTTTCCAGCGCCTGGGCGAAGGAGGGGTGGGCCTGCTTGTTGATGGCATCAAAACCGACCAGATCGCCAGCGAGGTGGAACGCGGTGATCTGCTCATCCCCTTGCTCGGTGATGGTGTAAGACTTGATGGTCCCGGAACGGATGGCATAGAGCGATTTGAACTCATCGCCAGCCTTGAACAGCTCTTCACCCTTCTGGATCGGCTTCTTGCGCTCGATGATGCTGTCCAGCTGATCAAGCTCGTTGTCGTTCAGAGTGAAGGGAATACAGAGCTGACTGATACTGCAATCCTGGCAATGAATTGCACAGCCACCGCTCTGGATACGTCTGCCAGGTTTCTTTTCCGGGATCATAGGCTCATACGAATAATTGATTTATATCAAACAAGTTTACCATCAACTCATCCGTTTTGGATAGGGTTTCAAAAGGAAGCAATGCCAATCCAGAAGGTATGTACCCCGAACAAAATGAGCAGCAGGGCACCGCCAAGGCGCAAACTGCGCAGGGTGAGCCAGTATCTCAGGCGATCGGCAAGCCCTCCCAGCGCGAACAAGGTGGGCAGGGTGCCGAGACCAAAAAAGAGCATGATGAGCGCCCCGCCACTGGCCGAACCCGCCGCCGCGCTCCAGGTCAGCATGGAGTAGACCAGCCCGCAGGGCAGCCAACCCCACACCATGCCAAAGGGCAGTGCCTGCAGCGGTGAGGTGAAGGGGAGAAATTTGCCCGCCAGCGGTTTGATACGGGGCCAAAGTCTGGCGCCGAGCCGCTCCAGCAGCAAGATCCCTTGCCACCAGCCCGCCAGATAGAGACCAAGCGCAATCATCAAAAGCGCTGCCACCAAGCGCAATCCGGCGATGGCGTGTTTGCCAGCGCCCAGCTCGCTGGTGGTGGCGAGCAGGCCGCCCACCAGTGCACCTGCAATGACATAGCTCAGGATCCGGCCGAGGTTGTAGTTGAGCAGATAGGCAAGCCGCCCCCAGAAGTGCTGCTTGTTGGCGGGGATCGCCATGGAGAGCGCGGCGGAGACGCCACCGCACATGCCGATACAGTGGGCAGAGCCTGCCAGTCCGACCAGCAGGGCGCCGGCCAGATCAAGGTTGTGGGTCATGGTCAGCAGGCTTTACGGGTTTGTGGGCAGGTTGCTCTTCGTCAAACAGGATGTTGGAACCCTGCCGGTCGAGATCTTCAAACTGCTCGGAGCGAATGGCCCAGAAGAAGACGACCCCGGCGATGATCACAAACAGGATGGCGATGGGGATCAGGACAAAAATTATATTCATGAGAGGTACCTTGGCGTTCATCCTTGGCAAGCGTCCCCTATGGTAACCCTGTTCGGGCAGGGGGCCAGCCGCTATCAGTGAGAAATGTGGCCTGCATCGGAGGCAGGCCACATTTTCAGCTATTTTCCGCCACCGGTCTCATCGGTTGAGGCGCATGGAGTTGGTTACCACGATGAGTGAACTGAGCGACATGCCCGCCGCCGCCAGATAGGGGGGCAGCCAGCCGCAGGCCGCCAGCGGCAGCACCAGCAGGTTGTAACCGATGGACCAGGCGAAGTTCTCGATGATGATCTTGCGGGTACGCATTGCCAGCACTCTGGCCTCGAGCAGTCGGCTCAGGTCATCGGCCAGCAGGATGGCATCGGCGCTGTTTTTCGCCAGATCGGTGCCACCAGCCATGGCAAACGAGGCGTGAGCGCCAGCCAGTACCGGCGCGTCGTTGATGCCATCGCCCACCATGATGCTGATATCCCCTTGGGCTTCCCGGGCCTTGAGGTAGGCCAGCTTGCCATCGGGTGAGACCCCCTTGACCAGCTCATCCACGCCCAGCTCGCGGGCAATCTCGTCTGCCTGCAAAGAGCTGTCGCCAGTCAGCACGGTAGTTTGCAGACCGGCTGCCTTGAATGCCGCGATCAGCGCCCTGGCATCGGGGCGCAGGGTATCTTCCAGATTGAAGCGGGCCAAGACCTGCTGCTCGTCGGCCAGATAGATAGCCAGACCGCGGCCGCGCTCTTGCGCCGGATCCAGCCCAAGCCAGCGGGCACTGCCGATGCGGTAGCGTACGCCATCCACCAGCGCTGTGATGCCGTGACCGATGACCGGGGTGATCTCGCGGGCGGATGGCAGCACACTGATACTGTCGGCGGGCAGCCGGAAGGCGCGAGCTATGGGGTGCTCGGATTGCGCCTCCATGGCCCGGGCGATGGCGAGGCATTGCGTCTCGTCCATCTCTGCCAAGGTGGTGGTGCCTGTCAGACTGATCTCACCTGTGGTCAGGGTGCCAGTCTTGTCCATCACGATCCGGTTGGCCTTGGTCAGCACGTCCAGCACATGACCACGGCGCAGCAGAATGCCGTTGCGGGTCAGATTGGCGGTGGCCGAGGTCAGCGCCGTCGGGGTCGCCAGCGACAGGGCACAGGGGCAGGTGGCAACCAGCACGGCGAGGGTGACCCAGAACGCCTGATCCGGTTGATGGAAGTGCCAGAAGGTCCAGACCGCGGCGGCAATGATCAGCAGCACCAGAATAAAGTGGCGCGACAGCTGATCCGCCATCTGGGCGATGGCCGGTTTGTCGTCGAGGGCGTGATCCTGCAGCCGCATGATCTGGGCGATCCGCGACTCTTCGATACGGTGGCTGACCCGGATCTGCAGCGGCGCATCCGTGTTGATGGTGCCGGCATAGACCTGATCGCCGGGCTGTTTGAGCAGGGGCAGCTGTTCACCGGTCAGCATGGATTCGTTGAGGCTGGCTTGCCCTTCGACAATGATGCCGTCCGCCGGCAAGGTGGCGCCGGCCAGCACCCGTACCCGATCGCCGACCTGCAAGGTCTTGGCCGCTACCTCATGCTCCCCTTCATCATCGATGCGGGTCGCCATGATGGGCACCAGTCGCGCCAGGTTGGAGCTCGATTCCGACGCCTTGCGCCGGGCCCGCAACTCGAGAAAGCGCCCCAGCAGCAGGAAGAAGACGAACATGGTGATGGAGTCGTAATAGACCTCACCGGTATTGAACACGGTGGCCCACATGGAGGCGATAAAAGCCCCGATCAGCGCCAGCGACACCGACACATCCATCGACAGGTGGCCCTGTTTCAGGCTGCGCCAGGCACCCACGTAAAAGGGCTGGGCCGAGTAGATCATGATGGGGGTGGAGAGCAGCAGGCTTATCCACTTGAAGTAGACCATGAACTCATCTTCAACGCTGATGAAGAGATCCATGTAGAGGGCCACGGCGCACATCATCACCTGCATTGAGCCCAGCCCTGCCAGTGCCAGCCGGAACATATAGCTGCGCACCTCTTTGGCGTAGAGCGCCTCCTGTTGATGGGTCTGGAACGGGTAGGCGCGATAGCCGATCTGGGCAAATCCCTTGAGGATGTCACTCAGGGAGAGCTGGTCCGGATCCCACTTGATGCGGGCCCGGTGGGTGGTGGTGTTGACGTTGATGTAGCGCAGGCCCGTCAGGGTCATCAGGTGGCGTTCGATAAGCCAGGCACAGGCGGCGCAGGTGAGCCCTTCAACTGTCAGCTGGATTTCGCGAAGGGTACCGTTGTCGGTGACAAACTCCTGTTGCACTTCTGCCAGATCGTAGTGGGTGAGGGCGGCCAGCTCCTCGGGCACCAGATCGCCCTTGGTGCCGGGAGCGGTGCGGTGATCGTAGTAACTGGCGAGGCCGCACTCCATGATGGTTTCTGCCACAGCCTGACAACCGGGGCAGCACATGGGGCGAACAATCCCCTTTATCTCGAGGGAATAGCCACTATTGGCGGGTACCGGCTCGCCACAGTGAAAGCAGGGGGTCATGCGTTATGCCTCCCTGAATGCAGAATGCAAGCAGCAGGGGCGCTGGCGAGCACCGGCTCGCCACAGTGAGAACAGCCGGTCATGGCTTAGCGTCCTTTCGGGTCGAGTTCGACAGGGGCCAGGGTGGGCAGCTGGACGGTCTCTTGCAATCGCCACTCGTGGTCAAAGGCATCGACCCGAATGTGCCACTTGCCGACCAGCGGCTTGTCGAAATGGAGGCGATAGGTGCCGCTCGCATCGGCGGTGATCATGTGTTCGCTGTCCTGACCGGCCAAGGTCGGGTGGAACAATGAGAGATAGAGAGCTTGCCCGGCAGGAATGTCACCGCTGATGGGTTTGAGGGTCAGCTCGTTGCCGTCAACCTCCAGCCCAAAGCGGATATTGAGGGCTTCGGAGCGGTCAAACTTGCTCAAGTCCTGATTGATCTCTTTCCCTTGTTTGTAATAGTCCTCGGCCACCAGATTGACCCCATCCTTGCTGGCGATGATGGCGGTGGCGATGCTGCCGACAACGGCGGCAGTGGGGAGGGCGATGATAAACCAGGGCCAGAATTGGCGATACCACGGTTTGGATAGAGGTTGGGTCATGATTGCTACTGCCATGAAACGAATGATTAACGTGGAAGATGGTTTTTACGCAACACAAGATAACAAAAAGCCTCGAGGAGTCGAGGCTTTTTGCTGTGTAATCACGTGTTTATCACATGTTACAACGTTACGGGCGAACCTTATTTGGCAGACTGTTGATGAGACAGGCTGTAAACGTAGGAGGCCAGCAGGTGAACCTTGTCCTCACCCAGAATGTCTTTCCAGGCTGGCATCACGCCGTGACGACCGTGGGTGATGGTTTGCACCACCACTTCGCGGGAGCCACCGTAGAGCCAGGTGTTGTTGGTCAGATCTGGCGCACCGACGGCAATACCGCCCTTGGCATCGGCCCCGTGGCAGGCAGCGCAGATGGCAAAGCGTGCTTCACCTTTCTTCGCTTCCACCAGGTCGACCTTGCGACCGGAGAGGCTCAGCACATAGGAGGCCACTTCCTGAACGCCATCTTTGCCGAGGATTTCACCCCAGGCAGCCATGATCCCCTGACGACCGCCCATGATGGTGGTCTTGATTTGATCAGGCTGGCCGCCCCATTGCCATTCGCTGTCGGTCAGGTTCGGGAAGCCGCGGCCACCACGGGCATCGGAGCCGTGGCACTGGGAGCAGTTCTGCAGGAACAGACGCTGACCCACTTTCAGGGCTTCCGGATCCTTGGCGATCTCGGTGATGGCACGATAGGTTTTGCCATCCGCTTCATAGGTGAGTTCACGGAACTTGGCGCCGTAGATCTCGTCAGCCTTGGCGACCTCGCGGTCATACTCCACCGCGCGACCTTCGGCCTTGGCCGATTCGGTTGCAGCCTTGGACTCGGCCAGCGAGCGCACGTCCTGGTTGGAACTTTGCCAGCCCAGCAGGCCTTTGAAGTTGCCAAGCCCCGGGAAGGCGATCAGATAGACCAGACCGGTGACGATGAAGAAGAGGAACATGTAAGTCCACCACTTCGGCAGCGGGTTGTTGATCTCCTCGATGCCATCGAAGGAGTGACCCATCGATTTGCCTTCTTCAACACCCATCTTGTCCTTGCGGCACCACATCAGCAGCAAGAAGCAGCCGAGGATGGTTCCCAGACTGATGACAGTCACAAAAATGCTAAACAGAGTGCTCATTATTGTTTCGCTCCTGCGTTCTTTTTATCAGCACCGGGTTGCTCATCATCGGCAAAAACCAGATTGGCAGCCTCGTCGAAAGAGGTCTTGCGGCGTTTGCTGTAGGCCCAGACGATGATGCCAATCATGATGGCCATCAACAGCAGGGTATACAGACCGCGAAATGTGCCGTAGTCCATTTTCGCCTCCTTATTTCAGGGCATGACCCAGTGATTGCAGATAGGCCACCAGCGCATCCAGCTCGGTTTTGCCCTTGACGGCTTCGCCCGCACCCTGAATATCGGCGTCGGTATAGGGCACACCGAAGTGATCGCGGAACAGCGCCAGCTTCTTGGCCGTCATCTCGCCGGTCAGCACATTGGTATCAAGCCAGGGGTAGGCGGGCATGTTGGATTCCGGTACCACATCGCGCGGGTTGATCAGGTGAGCGTGGTGCCAGGCATCGGAGTAACGACCGCCAACACGGGCCAGATCCGGACCAGTACGCTTGGAGCCCCACAGGAAGGGGTGCTCCCAGACGCTCTCACCGGCGACCGAGTAGTGACCGTAACGCTCGGTTTCGGCACGGAACGGACGGATCATCTGGCTGTGGCAGTTGGTGCAGCCTTCGCGAATGAAGATGTCGCGTCCTTCCATCTGCAGAGCGGTGTAGGGCTTGAGGCCCTCCACCGGCTCGGTGGTCTGCTTCTGGAAGAACAGCGGGGTGATTTCAACCAGGCCCCCCAGACTGATGGCGAAGATGATGCCGACCACCAGCATGGGAACGCTTTTTTCAAATATTTCGTGACGGTTATTGTTGCTCATGGGTTGACCTCTTCAATCATGCTGGCTGGGCGACAGGTTCCAGAGAACCTTTGGGCGCAGTGATGGTGCGATAGGCGTTGTAAGCCATCAGCAACATGCCGGTGACGAAGAAGCAGCCACCCAGGAAGCGCACGAAATAGAAGGGATAGGATGCCTGCAGCGCTTCAACGAAGCTGTAGGTCAGGGTGCCGTCTTCGTTGACTGCACGCCACATCAGGCCCTGCATCACGCCGGAAATCCACATGGCAACGATGTAGAGCACGGTGCCCACGGTCGCCAGCCAGAAGTGAACGTTGATCAGCTTGACGCTGTACATCCGGCCCTGGCCGAACAGGTTCGGGATCAGGTGATAGACCGCACCGATGGAGACCATGGCAACCCAGCCCAGCGCACCGGAGTGAACGTGACCAACGGTCCAGTCGGTGTAGTGGGAGAGGGCGTTGACGGTTTTGATCGCCATCATCGGGCCTTCGAAGGTCGACATGCCGTAGAAAGAGAGGGAGACGATCAGGAAGCGCAGGATGGGGTCATAACGCAGTTTGTGCCAGGCACCGGAGAGGGTCATGATGCCGTTGATCATGCCGCCCCAGGAGGGCACGAACAGGATCAGGGACATCACCATGCCCAGCGACTGGGCCCAGTCAGGCAGTGCGGTGTAGTGCAGGTGGTGCGGACCGGCCCAGATATAGAGGGAGATCAGCGCCCAGAAGTGCACGATGGAGAGGCGATAGGAGTAAACCGGACGACCGGCCTGCTTGGGCACGAAGTAGTACATCATCCCCAGGAAGCCGGCGGTCAGCAGGAAGCCTACCGCGTTGTGGCCATACCACCACTGCACCATGGCGTCCATGGCGCCGGAGTACATGGAGTAGGACTTCATGCCGGAGAGCGGCACTTCCATGTTGTTGACAATGTGCAGCACCGCAACGGTGATGATGAAGGCGCCGAAGAACCAGTTCGCCACATAGATGTGGGAGGTGGTGCGCTTCATCAGGGTGCCGAAGAAGACGATGGCATAGGCGACCCATACCACAGTGATGGCGATATCAATCGGCCACTCCAGCTCGGCATACTCTTTGGCGGAGGTGTAACCCAGCGGCAGAGAGATGGCGGCAGAGAGGATGATCGCTTGCCAGCCCCAGAAGACGAAGGTTGCCAGCGGGCCACCAAACAGTCTGGTTTGACAGGTGCGCTGCACCACGTAGAACGAGGTGGCCATCAGTGCACTGACGCCGAAGGCGAAGATCACTGCGTTGGTATGGAGGGGCCGCAGACGACTGTAAGTCAGCCACGGGGTCTCGAAGTTGAGGGCAGGCCAGATCAACTGGGCTGCGATCAGTACGCCAACCGACATGCCGACAATTCCCCAGACAATCGTCATGACGGTAAACTGGCGAACAACGGTGTAGTTGTACTCAGGATGGTTAGTTGTATGGCTCATCGTTATATTCCGCTTCCGATGCTGCTGTTGTTTGGTTTTGTATCCGGAGAACCGGACTGGCTTCATCAGCCACCGCCGACCAGTTGTTAACATCTGTTAACGAAAGGAAAAGCAAAAGATGGCTAAATGAAAACTGCATGGGAATGATACTGAACTGACAGGTAAAATAACAGTATAAACAGTGATATATTTGGCTCCGTCCGGTCTCGTTATGGCGGTTTTTTACCTTGTTCGAGATCACAAAAAACTATTTTAATTGCATCTTAATCGGGCTGTTTTTGATGAAAGAGAGACTTACCGCACGTAAAGTTTTGCACCTCGTACTGGTATTGGCGCTGTTATTGGCGCTGATGGCCTATCGCACCTGGTTTTCGGCCGATAACAGCGTCTCTGCTGACCAGAAAAAAGATCAGATTTGTGATCTTTCCCACACCCCTTGCAGCGCGCTGATTGGTGACAAGCCGCTGACGGTCGCCATCAAGGAATTACCGCTGCGCGCCGAACATGACTTTGCCATCGCTATTACCGGCGGCGATCCGGCCATCAAACCGGTGAAAGCGACACTCGAAGGCAAAGATATGTTTATGGGCACCATTCCGGTGAGCTTTGAACAAATAGACGGACAGTGGCAGGGGGTGACCCAGGTGGGGAGCTGTACATCACCCGTCATGATCTGGTTGTTAAATATCGAGTGGAGTAATGGTCAACGCCAGCAATTGGCGCTTTCCGTTGCCCGGGAATAACGGCGCAAGAGGTGGGGAGTGGAAAAAATATTTGAAATTTCCCGGCCAGGCGTTACCTTCCCCAAACCATCAGGGAGTGAAGTTCATTTAATCATGATTGAAAAACAACCGTTTTATCGCACCCTCAACCAGCAGGCCAAGGCGCTGCTGGAGGGGGAAACCGATCTGATTGCCAATCTGGCCAACCTCTCCGCACTGCTTAATCAGGAGCTGGAGGAGATCAACTGGGTCGGTTTTTATCTGTTGCAGGGCGAGACCCTGGTATTGGGGCCATTTCAGGGCAAACCGGCCTGCGTGCGGATCCCGGTCGGCCGCGGGGTGTGTGGTACGGCAGTGGCAGAGGGGAGAACCCAGCTCATTGACGATGTCCACCAGTTCGACGGTCACATCGCTTGCGATGGCGCGAGCAACTCGGAAATCGTGATCCCGGTGCGCCGTGGTGGCGAGATCATCGGGGTGCTCGATATCGACAGTCCGATTTTTAACCGTTTCGACCAGGAAGACCGGATTGGCCTCGAAGAAACGGTGCAAATTTTGGAAAGCATGCTCTAAGTCATTGCTAGATGGTTCGCAAAAGGCCCCAAGCTCTCTATAATGGGGCCTTTGTTGTGCTCGGGACGTGCCCGTGCGTTTATATGAAAGCCAAGGTTATACATGGAAAACACTGAGAAGCTGAAGAACAGTAAAGAGATCGTTGCCTACCTGGTCGAGAAATTCCCGGCCTGCTTCGTTGCTGAAGGAGAGGCCAAGCCGCTCAAGATTGGCATCTTCCAGGATTTGGCCGAGCGTCTTGCTGACGATGCCAGAGTCTCCAAGACCATGCTGCGTTCCGCACTGCGTCAATACACCTCCAGCTGGCGCTACCTGCACGGTCTCAAAGCTGGCCAGGCTCGCGTTGATCTGGATGGCAACCCGGGCGAGCTGCTGACCGAAGAGCACATCGAGCACGCCAAGCAAGCTCTGAAAGAGAGCAAAGAGCGCGTATTCGCCAGCCGTCGTACCAATACCAAAGAGAAGGATGAGAAGGCCAAGAAGCCCCGTCGTCCTGCTGTGCGCAAAACCGAGAAAGCTGATGTAGCTGCCAAGCCGAAAGCTGCCGCCAAGGCACCGGTCGCTGACGCTCCGCTGGTTAAAGTGGATGCCGCTACGCTGAAAGTGGGCCAGGATGTGCGCGTCGTTATGGGTAAATTCCCGGTTCCGGCAACCATCAAGGAAGTAACCAAGGACGATGTACAGGTCCAACTGCAGACCGGCATGATGGTGCGGGTCAAATCAGAGCACTTGGTTCTCTAAGGAGACAAATGTTGAAGCATGGCGTAATTCGTTTTTCCCTCGTTGCCTGTAGCCTGGCGCTTGCCGGGCTTGCACAGGCCATCGAGCCGGTGCTCAAGGAGAGTGATTTGCCTGTGTTGGCTCAAGAGAGCCAACATGCTACGGCCAGCAAGCGAATTACCAATCTGTTTACCCGCTCGCACTACAAACAGTTCAAGCTGGACGATGCCTTTTCCTCCGTGATTTTCGATAAATATCTGGAGAATCTGGACTACAGCCGCAACCTGTTTTTGGCCTCTGATATCAGCCGTTTTGAAAAGTACCGTAACGGTTTTGACACCGACCTCGAAAGAGGCCGTCTGGCTCCCGCCTACGAGATGTTCAACCTGAGTCAGCAGCGGCGTTATGAGCGGTTCGAATACGCCCTCAAACTGCTTGATACTCCTTTCGATTTTACCCAGACCGACAACTATGTGTTTGATCGGGAAGGGGCGGCTTGGCCCAAAGATGAAGCAGAGCTCAACGAGCTGTGGCGTCAGCGGGTCAAGTTCGATGCCCTGAGCCTCAAGCTCAGCGGCAAGGAGTGGCCCGAGATCAAGGAGCTGCTTGGCAAGCGTTACAACAACGCCATCAAGCGGATGTCCCAGACCGAGAGCGAAGATGTCTTCCAGCTCTTCATGAACTCCTTCGCTCGCGCCATCGAACCGCACACCAGTTACCTCTCACCGCGCAGTGCCGATCGTTTCAACACCGAGATGAACCTCTCGCTGGAGGGGATTGGTGCCGTGTTGCAGGCGGAAGATGACTTTACCGTCATCCGTTCGCTGGTGCCCGGTGGCCCGGCTGCCAAATCCAACCACCTCAAGCCCGATGACAAGATCACCGGGGTAGGGCAGGAAGATGGCAAGATTGTCGATGTGATCGGCTGGCGTCTTGATGACGTGGTCGAGCTCATCAAGGGGCCCAAGGGGAGCAAGGTCAAGCTGGAGATCCAGCGCGGCAAGGGCGCAACCGCCAAGACCGAGCAGATCGAGCTGACCCGCGACAAGGTGCGCCTTGAAGACCGGGCTGCCAAGTCCAAGGTGATTAACGCCGAAGGCAAGAAGATTGGCGTCATCGAGATCCCGAGTTTCTACGTCAATCTGCACGATGACGTGATCAAGGAGCTCTCCAGCCTGAACAAGAAGAAGATCGATGGTCTGATCATCGATCTGCGCGGTAACGGCGGCGGCGCCCTGACCGAAGCTTCCGCCCTGAGCGGTCTCTTCTTTGCCAGCGGTCCCGTGGTGCAAATTCGTGATCACATGGGCCGTATCACGGTCAATGGCGATGACGATGGCAACGTCTACTACGGCGGCCCCATGTCGGTGATGATCGACCGCTACAGTGCCTCGGCCTCCGAGATCTTCGCTGCCGCCATGCAGGATTATGGCCGCGCGTTGATTCTGGGTGAAAACTCGTTCGGCAAGGGGACGGTGCAGCAGCATCGCAGTCTCGCCAAGGTCTATGACTTCTACGAGCAGCCGCTGGGTCACGTGCAGTACACCATCGCCAAGTTCTACCGGATCGACGGTGGCAGCACCCAGAACAAGGGCGTTGCGCCGGATATCAGCTTCCCGACACCGGTTGCTCCGGAAGAGACGGGCGAAAGCCGTGAGTTCAATGCGTTGCCGTGGGACAAGATTGCCTCCGCCAACTACGAGAAACTCGGCAACTTCGCCAGCGTACTGCCCAAGTTGCAGGCGGCGCACGATGCCCGGATCGCCAAGGATCCCGAGTTTGCCTATGTGATGCAGGACATCGCCGACTACAAGGAGGAGAAAGACAAGAAGTCGGTCTCCCTCAACGAGGCGGAGCGTGTTGCAGAGCAGGCGAAACAGGATGAGAAAGCGCTCAAACGTACCAACGAGCGTCTGGCACGTCTTGGCAAGCCGGCGGTGAAGAGTCTGGATGAACTGCCCGCTGATTTTGAAGCGCCCGATGAGTATCTCATCGAAGCGGCCAATATCACGGCAGATCTGGCCAAGGTCAGCAAACGCAGCTGACAAGGCACCTCCAATGCACAAGGGCGACTGCGGTCGCCCTTTCTTTTTGTCTGGCGTATCTGACGTAATGCAAATTGTTTGACCCCGCCAGTTGGTTGTGACAGCCTCTTTCTCGCCTTTAACAAGCGTGGAAGCAGACAATAATGACCGATCACTCCCAGGCCATGACGGCCAAATATCGCCAGGATTATCAGGCGCCGCTCTACTGGATCGACACCATCGACCTCGATTTCCAACTGCAGGAGCCGCTGACCCAGGTCACCGCCATCACCCGCATTCGTCGCAACGGCGAGCACAATGCGCCGCTCGTCCTCGATGGTGAGCAGCTGACCCTCAAGAGCGTTGCCATTGATGGCATTCCCTGTGACCACTACGAGCAAGGCGAGAGCAGTCTGACCCTGTTCAACCTGCCGGCCGAATGTGTGCTGACCATTGTCACCCTGCTGGATCCGGCCGCCAACACCGCGCTGGAAGGGCTTTACAAGTCTGGCGATGCCTACTGCACCCAGTGTGAAGCGGAAGGCTTTCGCCGCATCACCTATTATCTGGACCGCCCCGACATTCTGGCGCGTTACAGCACCCGCATTACCGCCGACAAAGCCCAGTTCCCCTTCCTGCTCTCCAACGGCAACAAGGTCGACAGCGGTGATCTGGATGGCGGCCGTCACTTCGTGCAGTGGCAGGATCCTTTCCCCAAACCGAGCTACCTGTTTGCGCTGGTGGCCGGTGATTTCGATGTGGAGCGCAGCCACTACACCACCAAGAGCGGCCGCAAGGTGGCCCTCGAGATCTTCGTCGACAAGGGCAACCTCGATCGCGCCGGTTTTGCCATGGAGAGCCTCATCAACTCCATGCGCTGGGACGAGCAGCGTTTCGGCCTCGAGTATGATCTCGACATCTACATGATCGTCGCGGTGGACTTCTTCAACATGGGCGCCATGGAGAACAAGGGGCTCAACATCTTCAACTCCAAGTTCGTGCTGGCCAATCCGGCCACCGCCACCGACAGCGACTACCACGGTATCGAACGGGTGATCGGTCACGAATATTTCCACAACTGGACCGGCAACCGCGTCACCTGTCGCGACTGGTTCCAGCTCAGCCTGAAAGAGGGGCTGACGGTATTCCGGGATCAGGAGTTCTCCTCCGATCTGGGCTCCCGTGGCGTCAACCGCATCAACAACGTGCGTACCGTCCGCGGCCCGCAGTTTGCCGAAGATGCCGGCCCCATGGCGCACCCGATCCGCCCGGATGTGGTGATCGAGATGAACAACTTCTACACCCTGACCGTCTACGAGAAGGGGTCGGAAGTGATCCGCATGATGCACACCCTGCTGGGGGAAGATGCCTTCCAGGCCGGTATGCGTCTCTACTTCGAGCGTCACGACGGCTCGGCCGCCACCTGCGATGATTTCGTGCAGGCGATGGAGGATGCTTCCGGTGTCGATCTCGGCCGTTTCCGCCGCTGGTACAGCCAGTCCGGCACCCCCGAGCTGACCGTGACCGACGAGTACGATGCCGCCAGCGGTATCTATCGCCTCCATGTGAGCCAGCACACCCCGCCGACTCAGGATCAACCGCAAAAGCTGCCGCTGCATATCCCCCTCGACATCGAGCTCTATGACGAGCAGGGTGCCGTCATTGCGCTGCAGTATCAGGGCAAGGCCATCGGCAACGTGCTCGATGTGCTGGAAGCGGAGCAGACCTTCGAATTCGATCGGGTGCCGGTCAAGCCGGTTCCCTCCCTGCTGCGGGACTTCTCCGCGCCGGTCAAGCTGCACTATGACTACAGCGACGAAGCGCTCGCCTTCCTGATGCGCTTTGCCCGCAACGAGTTTGCCCGCTGGGATGCGGCCCAGATGCTGATCAACAAGGCGGTCATCGACGGGGTGGCGCGGGTCCAGCACGGGCAGGGGGTTGAGCTCTCCCAAACCCTGCTGGCCGCCTTCGTCGCCATTCTGGACGACAGTGAACTGGATTTGGCCCTCAAGGCGGAGATCCTGGCGCTGCCCGGTGAAGCGACCCTGGCCGAGCTGTTCGAGGTGGCCGATATCGATGCCATCCATCAGGTGCGCGACGCGATCCACACCCGTCTTGCCGAGGCCTTTGGTGCGCGCTTGGCGGCAACCTATCAGAGCCTGCGTCTGAATGGTTATCAGGTGGTGCACGCCGACATGGCCAAGCGGGCCCTCAAAGGGGTAGTGCTCGGCTATCTGGCGGCGCTGGATGCGGAGCATGCCGATGCGCTGGTGCGCGAGCAGTATGCAACTGCCGACAACATGACCGACACCCTGGCGGCACTGCAGGTGGCCAACGGCTATCTGTTGCCATGCCGCGCTGCGCTGCTGGCCGATTTTGAAGGCAAGTGGGCCAAGGATGGACTGGTGCTGGACAACTGGCTGCGGCTGATTGGCAGCAAACCGGCTGCCGATGTGCTTAGCGAAGTGAAACAGGCGATGAATCACCCCACTTTCAGCATTCGCAATCCGAACCGGCTGCGGGCGCTGATCGGCAGCTTCGCCATGAGCAATCAGGTGCAGTTCCATGCGGTGGATGGCAGCGGTTACCGCTTCCTGACCGATCTGCTGATCGAGCTCAACGAGGTCAATCCGCAGGTGGCCTCCCGCCTCATCACGCCGCTTATCCAGTTCAAGCGACTGGATGAGGCGCGCAAGGCCCTGATCCGCGCCGAGCTGACCCGTCTTGCCAACCTTGAGGGGCTGGCACGGGATCTGTTCGAGAAGGTCAGCAAGGCGCTGCAGCAGTAAGTGTCGACGGGGCAGGGGCGTGAATGCGCCTGCCCCCATTGTGTGATTTGTCGTGTGATCAGGAGCAAGCGTGAAGCAGTTTACTTTTCGGCTCTCATTGAATAGCGATGAGGTGATGCTGATGTATCAGGGCCATGCCAGACGGCTGGTGGTGCGCAGCGAACAGGGATTGACCCTGGAACTTGGCATAGAAAAAATACGCCCCTTTGTCGCCATCAATGGTGTGCATGGCTATTTTCGGCTGAAAACCCAGGACGATTACCGCTTTATCAGTCTCGAACGCATAAATTAACAAAAATCGAACAGATTACCGACTGTTTATCTGCTTTGCGTCACTATCTATCCGGTAAACTGGCACAAAGGTAGTGGGAATTTCTGTATTTTTGGTTATTTGCAAAATTTCTCACAGTTTAAGCCGTGATCTGCACCTTGTTTTTAACATCTCGTTAGCACCTTTCCTCGCCTTCCCTTATCCAAGCCATTACACTTCGCAACAACTCTGCACCAGCGGGTAACCAGGGTGGTTGCCTCTGCGTCGGTGGTTAATGTCGTCCGATAAGGAATATAAAAATGGCATTGAAAGACGCCCCTACCTCAGTTCTGCTCGAAAACGTTCTCAGCCTGATCCATCAGAAGTTGCCCAAAAACAGTGCCTCTCTGGTCGAGCGCTTCGTTGCCAAGTTCTACGGCAACATGGCGAGCTCCGACCTGCACGATCGCAATGACAGCGATCTCTACGGCGCGGCCCTGAGCCTGTGGAATGCCCTCAATCAGCGCAGCGGTACCGATCCCTACATCCGGGTCTACAATCCCGAGCTGACCCGTCACGGCTGGCAATCGCCCCATACCATCGTCGAGGTGATCCTGCAGGACTCGCCCTTCCTGGTGGACTCCATCCGGATGGCGCTCAAGCGACTCAATATCACCGCCCACATGATGCTGCACCAACCGCTGCACCTCATTCGTGGAGCGGATGGCAAGATTGACGCCATTCTGGAACTCGACAACACCGACGGGCAGACCTCGGTTGAAACGGCATTCCTTATCGAGATCGATCACCTCACCAGCGAGGAGCAGATGGCCGCGCTGGCTGCCGAGCTCAACTCGGTGGCCGGTGAAGTGGCGCTGGCAGTCGGCGACTGGCAGCCGATGCTGGCCAAGCTCAATGAGATCATCGACGAACTGCCCAAGCGCAAGCACCCGGTCAGCAAGGAGGAGGTGGCCTCCTGCGTTGCCTTCCTCAAATGGGTGGCTGCCCACAACTTTACCCTGATGGGGTATCGCCGTTACGACGTCAAGGCGGTGGAGGGGGATCACGAGATCCTGCCGCAGGCGAGCTCCAGTCTGGGTCTGATGAAGAACTCCATCAAGGAGGTGGGCCAGCGCCTTGGCAACATGCCGGCCAGCGCCCGTCACGCCGCTCTGAGTTCTGACCTGCTGATCCTCACCAAATCCAACAGCAAGTCCCGGGTGCACCGTCCGGCTTATGTGGATTACATCGGCATCAAGCGCTTTGACGAGCATGGCAAGGTGATCGGGGAAGATCGCTTCATCGGCCTCTACGCCTCTTCCATCTACAACACCAGCGCGACCCAGATCCCGCTCATCAGCCATCGTCTCGAGCGCATCATGGCCGCCTCCGGTCACGAGAAGGGCTCCCACGCCTACAAGGCGCTGCTGAACGTATTGGAAACCTATCCCCGTGACGAGCTGATCCAGGCCCGTGAAGAGGAGCTGCTGGCCACCGGTCTTGGGGTGCTGGAGATGCAGGAGCGGGACATGCTGCGGCTGTTCGTGCGCCGGGATGTCTATGGTCGTTTCTTCTCCTGCATGGTCTATGTCACCAAGGAGCGCTACAACACGGCGCTGCGGATCAAGACCCAGCAAATTTTGCAGAAATATTTTGGCAGCAACGAAGAGGTGGAGTTCAACGTCTACTTCACCGAAGGCGTGCTGGCGCGGACCCACTACATAGTGCGGGTCAACAACAACAACGTGGATGTGGATGTGAACGAAGTACAGAACAACCTGATTGAAGCGGCCCGCAGCTGGGACGACAGACTCGACTCCGTGCTGCTTTCCCACTATGGCGAGGCCCGTGGCAACGAGCTGCGCCGCCGTTTCAGCACCGCATTCCCCCGCGCTTACAAGGAAGATGTGCTGCCGGGCTCGGCCGTGGCCGACATCATGGCGCTCGATAACCTGAGCGAAGCCGAGCCGCTGGGCATGCTGTTCTACCGCGCGCAGGAGGAGGAGAACGACCGTCGGGTACGGCTCAAGCTGTTCCACCGCACCGAGCCCATTCACCTCTCCGATGTGCTGCCGATGCTGGAGAACATGGGACTGCGGGTGATCGGCGAGACCCCGTATCAGGTTCGCACTCCGGGGGGCGATCTGTTCTGGATCCTCGACTTCTCCATGCTGCTGCACGGCGAGCAGCCCTTTGATCTGGCCCAGAGCCAGCAGCGCTTCCAGCAGGCGTTTGCCGCCATCTGGAACAAGCAGCTGGAAGATGACGGCTTCAACCGGCTGGTATTGGGGGCGGGTCTCACCGGCCGTCAGGTCTCGGTGCTGCGCGCCTATGCCAAATACATGCGCCAGACCGGCGTCTCCTTCAGCCAGTCCTATATCGAAGAGACCCTGACCCGTTACCCCGATATCGCCCAGTTGCTGTTTACCCTGTTCGAGCAGCGCCTGGATCCTGCCGGAAAGCAGGACGCCAAGATACAGGCCAAGCTGCACGAGGAGCTTGCCGCCAAGCTGGATCAGGTGGCCAACCTGGACGACGATCGCATCATTCGCCGCTATGTGGAGATGATCGACGCTACCCTGCGCACCAACTACTACCAGCTGGACAAGGCGGGCAACATCAAGCCCTACATCTCCTTCAAACTGGCTCCCTCCAGCATCACCGACATGCCGCTGCCGCTGCCGAAATTCGAGATCTTCGTCTACTCGCCGCGGGTGGAAGGGGTGCATCTGCGCTGGGGCAAGGTGGCCCGTGGCGGCCTGCGCTGGTCCGATCGCAAAGAGGACTTCCGCACCGAAGTGCTGGGTCTGGTGAAAGCCCAGCAGGTCAAGAACACCGTCATCGTGCCGGTGGGGGCCAAGGGCGGTTTCTACTGCAAACAGATGCCGGTGGGGGCGCCCCGTGCCGTCATCCAGGAGGAGGGCAAGGCCTGTTATCGCCTGTTTATCCGCGGCCTGCTCGATGTGACTGACAACATCATCGGCGGCGAGGTGATCCCGCCCAAATCCGTGGTGCGTCACGATGAGGATGACTACTACCTGGTGGTTGCTGCCGACAAGGGGACTGCCACCTTCTCGGATATTGCCAACGAGATCAGCCTCGAATACGGCCACTGGCTCGGCGATGCGTTCGCCTCCGGCGGCTCGGTCGGTTACGACCACAAGAAGATGGGCATCACCGCCCGCGGTGCCTGGGAGTCGGTCAAGCGGCATTTTCGTGAAATTGGCGTCAACTGCCAGACCACCGACTTCACTTGCGTGGGGATTGGGGACATGGCCGGCGACGTGTTCGGCAACGGCATGCTGCTCTCCGAGCACACCCGGCTGGTGGGCGCGTTCAACCACATGCACATCTTCGTTGACCCGACCCCGGATGCGGCCAAGAGCTTTGTCGAACGCCAGCGCCTGTTCGATCTGCCGGGTTCCAGCTGGGATGACTACAACCGCGAGCTGATATCACAAGGGGGCGGCATCTTCCTGCGCTCGGCCAAGTCCATCAAGCTGAGCCCCGAGATGCAGACCCTGCTCGGCACCGACAAGGCCAGCATGGCGCCGAACGAGCTGATCAAGGCGCTGCTTTGCCTCAATGTCGACCTGCTGTGGAACGGCGGCATCGGCACCTACGTGAAGAGCGCTCGCGAGAGCGATGGGGAAGTGGGCGATCGCAGCAATGACGCATTGCGGGTCAATGGTCGCGATCTGCGGGCCCGTATCGTGGGCGAGGGGGGCAACCTCGGCTTTACCCAGCTCGGTCGGGTGGAGTACGCCAGTCAGGGCGGTCGCATCAATACCGATTTTACCGACAACGTGGGCGGGGTGGATTGCTCCGACAACGAGGTGAACATCAAGATCCTGCTGAACCAGTTGGTGGCGGCAGGGGATCTGACCCTCAAGCAACGTAACCAGATGCTCTACGAGATGACCGACGACGTGGCGCAGATCGTGATCACCAACGCCTATCGCCAGTCCCAGTCCATCTCGGTCACCAGCTTCCGCGGCTCTGAACAACTGAAAGAGCAACAGCGCTTTATTCAGGGGCTGGAGCGGGAAGGCAAGCTCGATCGTGCGCTCGAGTTCCTTCCCTCTGACGAGGAGCTCTCCGAACGGATGGCGGCAGGGCAGGGGCTGACCCGCCCCGAACTGGCGGTGCTGGTGGCCTACGGCAAGATGGTGCTGAAAGAGCAGCTCAACTGCCCGGAAGTGACCGACGAGCCCTTCCTCGCCAACATGCTGGTCACCAGCTTCCCGGCCAAGGTGCAGCAGCAGTTTGGTGCCCAGCTGGCCGATCACCCGCTACGCGGCGAGATCATCGCTACCCGGGTGGCCAACATGCTGGTCAACGACATGGGGCTCAACTTCGCCAGCCGGATGAAGGACGAGACCGGTGCCTCGGTCGCCGAAGTGGCCTGCTGCTTTGCCATGGCCCGCGAAGTGTTTGGCATGAACCAGCTGTGGCGCGATATCGAAGGGTGCGACAACCTGGTGGATGCCCAGACTCAGCTCGAGCTGATGTTCTACAGCCGCCGCATCGTGCGCCGTGCCACCCGCTGGTTCCTGCGCGCCCGCAATCGCAGCTGGAGCATCAGCGAGAACATCGCCTTCTTCCGTCCGGCGTTCGAGACCTTAGGGAAGCACCTCTACGAGGTGATGGATGAGAGCGAAGTGGCCGAGCATCGTCAGGCTGTTGCCAAGTGGATGGAGAAACAGGTGCCGGAGGCCATTGCCCGTCAGGTCGCCCATATGAGCAGCCTCTTCTCCAGCCTGGATCTGGCGCAGATTGCCGCGGAGCACAAGACCGATATCCTGCGCGCCGCCAATGTCTACTATCGCCTCGGAGCCAAACTGGATCTGCACTGGTTCCTCGACCAGATCAACCATCAGCCGGTCGGCAACCACTGGCAGGCGATGGCGCGAGCCTCCTTCCGCGAAGATCTGGACTGGCAGCAACGCAGTCTCACTTCTGTGGTACTGGAAGGGTGCAAAGATCAGGGAGAATGCGCTACCATACTGGCCGACTGGATTTCGGAGCATGAGCAACTCTTGTCCCGTTGGACCCACATGTTGGCCGACTTCAAGACCACCAGCACTCACGAGTTCGCCAAGTTCTCGGTGGCCTTGCGAGAGTTGAACCTGCTCCAGTTGAATTGTCGGGCACTTTAATTGCCAGATTAAGGCATGACACCGACATTACACCCAAAGCCCCGGCCAGTTGCCGGGGCTTTCTTTAAGGAGCAAAGATGTTGTACCCCATCGCCAGGCATTTCCTGTTCAAACTCAATCCGGAACAGGCTCACGATCTCTCCATGAAATATTTGCCCCGCCTTCTCGGTACGCCACTCGATTGTTTCTTCCGCCAGAATTTGCCGAAACGCCCCGTCACTGTTATGGGGCTTTCTTTTGCCAATCCGCTGGGATTGGCGGCCGGTCTGGATAAAGATGGTGAGTGCATTGACGCGCTGGGCGCCATGGGATTTGGCTTTATCGAGGTCGGTACCGTCACCCCCAGACCCCAGAGCGGCAATGACAAGCCCCGCCTGTTCCGGGTTATTCCGGCAGAGGGGATCATCAACCGGATGGGATTCAACAACAAGGGGGTGGATCATCTGGTGGCCAAGGTAAAAGAGGCCAAATATCAGGGAGTCATCGGCATTAATATCGGCAAGAACAAAGACACTCCCATCGAACAGGGCAAGGATGATTACCTGATCTGCATGGACAAGGTTTATGATCATGCCGGTTATATTGCCGTCAATATCTCTTCCCCCAACACCCCGGGTTTGCGTTCGCTGCAATATGGCGAGGCGCTGGATGAATTGCTGGCCGCCCTCAAGGTGCGTCAGCAAGAGCTGGCCGCCCAATATAAAAAGTATGTGCCGCTGGCGGTTAAAATTGCCCCGGATTTAAGCCTTGAAGAAATAGATCAGGTGGCCGCTTCGCTGGTGCGTAATGGCATTGATGGGGTTATCGCCACCAATACCACCCTCGAGCGCGAGATGATTTATGACATGCCCCATGCCGGTGAAGCGGGTGGCCTGAGTGGTCGTCCGCTGCAACACAAGAGTACCGAGGTGATCCGTCATCTGGCCAAGGCGCTCAATGGTGCTCTGCCAATTATCGGGGTGGGTGGTATTGATAGTGCCATGGCCGCCCGTGAAAAATTGGCCGCCGGTGCCAGTCTGGTACAAATTTATAGCGGCTTTATTTATAAAGGGCCGGGGTTGGTCAAAGAGATTGTGACCAATATTTAAGAAATAGATGGCGGAGCCCTTTATTTGACGTTGCTGATTTCCTGCATATGGAATAAAGTCAACTGGTAATTATCAAGTAAGGGCTCCAACATGTTTATCCAACCGACCGATAGCTGGCAATGGCACTATGATGCCCAGAGTGACCGTCTGATGTTGGACCTGTCTGATAACATGTTATTTGCGACCGAGTATAAAGGGCGACAATTGGTGCCCAGCTCGTTTGCGACCCAGCCTTTTTGTGTCGATGATGCCGCCCTCTATTATCAGTTGATGGATAAAGCAGCCGAACTTGAGTGGAGTATTCCCCATCAGGTACAACTGGTGCTTAATGCCATCGCGGTCAGTCGCTTTTATAAACCCCTGATGCCGCAAAGCTGGTTTTTTAGTGAACAGCATCCGCAAGTGATCCCGCAAAACGGTGATCTGGTCCTGATGAATACACCCCATGGCAACGGCGAATTTATGGTCATTGAGGCAGGGGATCAGGCTAGCGTCTGTTTGAACCTCACAGCCGATCTGGTATTGACCACCAGTAAAACCTTGCCGCGTTTCGGGGTGATCAAGGTGATGAATAACCGGATGAAACCGCGTATTACCGTGACCGAGCAATATCGTCAGGTCAGTTGATATATTTTCATCAATCGTTTTATCTCTGTGATTACACCGCTGCCTGTTTTTACTGTTGTCACCTCCATAGTGCCTCGTTTCTGATACTTCATTGATCCGCGAACATCTTGCCCATTCTGATTGATCTTCATGGTTGTGATCCAGCCTCTCTTGAGGCTTGTTACAGTCACTTGCACCTTGTGTTCTGACCCACGCAGTATCTTGGTCTTCCGTGCTGCAAGCATGGTGTCTCCCTCTTGTTTCGTTCTGCTTGCGTAGTGCCTCCACCTCAGTGTCAACACATCACTCACTGCAGCGATTTTCTTCATACGACATTTTATGCTTGAAACGAGAGCTATTCTCACTTACATTTTGTTATAACATAACAAAATGGAGTTGCCATGAAGCCTCATATTCACCCGGATTATCGTTTGGTGCTGTTCCATGACACGGCGGCAGATGCCTTTTTCCTGGTCGGTTCAACCATCAAGAGCGATCGCCGCTACACGTGGCAAGACGGGAAGGAGTATCCCTATGTGTCGCTCGATGTTTCCAGCCAGTCGCACTCGTTCTATACCGGCAAGCAGAAGCAGGTATCGAGCGAGGGGAGTGTGGCCCGTTTCAACAAGCGCTTTGGCGCATTTTCAAGCAAGAAGGAGTCCTGAATGCAGGTCGTCTGTTCACTCAAATCCGCACGGGCGCGTCATCCCGATTGTCAGTTGGTGCGCCGTCGGGGCAAATTGTTCGTGATTTGCAAAAGCAATCCCCGTTTCAAGGCTCGTATGAAGTGATCCGCTAAATGATGTCTGGCCCCATGATCTCGCCATCGGGTAGTCATGGGGCCTTTTACCTTTTCGCCACCTATCAATCTGTTTCCATCCTGCTGTTTGCGCCGACTTTTGCATGCTCCAGCCCGCCTGATGAGGTATAATGCGGCACTATTTTTATGGGTTCCCCGTGAGCGTGATGAAAGAATTTTTTGCAACCTGCCCCAAGGGGCTGGAAAACCTGTTGGCCGACGAGCTGACCACCCTGGGCGCAGAGCAGGTCCGTGAGACCGTGGCTGGCGTCCACTTCAAAGGCGAACTGGCGATTGGCTACAAGGCCTGCCTGTGGAGCCGTTTTGCCTCCCGTATCGTGCTGGTGCTCTCCGAATTCCAGATGAACGACGATCTGGATCTCTATCTGGGCGCCCACACCATCCCCTGGGAAGAGCACTTCTCCGGTACCTCTACCATCGCGGTGGACTTTACCGGTACCAACCCCGCCATTCGCAATACCCAATATGGCGCGCTGAAGATCAAGGATGCCATCGTCGACCGCTTCACCAAGCGCGGTCACGTGCGTCCGGACGTGGACAAAAAGTCGCCGGATATCCGCATCATGGCGCACCTGGGCAAAGGCAAGGCCAATATCACGCTGGACTTGTCAGGCCCGGCGCTGCACCAGCGTTTCTATCGTCAGGGCACAGGTGAAGCACCGCTCAAAGAGAACCTGGCCTGCGCCATGATTGCCCGTAGCGGCTGGGCCGGTGAGCCCATGATGGACCCCATGTGCGGTTCCGGTACCTTGCTGATTGAAGCGGCCTTTATCGCCGCCGACATGGCGCCGGCGCTGCGCCGCGAGCGCTTCGGTTTCGATCGCTGGCTGCAGCACGATAGCGAGCTGTGGCAGAGCCTGATGATGGAAGCGCAAGTGCGTGCCAAACGCGGCATGCAGCGTTGCGAAGTAAAACTGTTTGGTTGTGATGCCGACCAGCGTGTGCTGCTCAAAGCCCGTGATAACGCCAAAGCGGCCGGTGTGGCCCACCTCATCACCTTCAAGCAGGCCGATGTCACCAAGCTGGAAAACCCGCTGCCGATGCCTGCCCCTGTTGAAGGGGAAGAAGGTCAAGGGGAGGCTCGCCAAGTCGGTATGCTGATCTCCAACCCGCCTTATGGCGAGCGTCTTGGCGAGTTCCCGGCGCTGCTGGAAGTGCATCAGGCCCTCGGCGATGCCCTGCGTCGCAGCTTCCAGGGTTGGAAAGTCTCCATTCTTTCCGCATCGCCCGAGCTGCTCAGCTGTCTGCGCCTGCGCGCCGACAAGCAATATCGCCTGTTCAACGGCGCCCTCGAGTGTCAGCTGCGCAATTATCAAATCGCACTGGACTCCGTGGCTTCCCAAAAAGAGGTGGCGCAGGACTTTGCCAACCGTCTGCGCAAGAATCTGAAAACCCTCGAGAAGTGGGCCAACAAAGAGGGCATCGATTGCTATCGCATCTACGATGCCGACTTGCCGGAATACAACGCCGCCATCGACCGCTATCAGGACTATCTGGTGGTGCAGGAGTATGCCGCGCCCAAGGACATCCCCGCCCAGAAGACCCGTCAGCGTCTGCTCGACATGGTTCAGGCCGCCATCAAGGTGACCGGCATGGACGGCGAGAAGGTGATCCTGAAGGTGCGCGAGCGTCAGGAAGGGAAACAGCAGTATCAGAAGCTCTCCGAAGAGCAGCACCGGATGGAAGTGCAGGAGTACGGTGCCCGTCTGTGGGTCAACCTCTACGACTATCTGGATACCGGCCTGTTCCTCGACCACCGTCAGACTCGCCGCATGCTGGGTCAGATGGCCAAGGGCAAGCGCTTCCTGAACCTGTTTGCCTACACCGGCAGTGCCACCGTGCACGCAGGTCTTGGCGGTGCCAGCGAGACCACCACGGTGGACATGTCCCACACCTACCTGAACTGGGCGCAGGACAACATGCGTCTCAACTCGCTGGTGGGCCGTCAGCACAAGTTTGTCCAGGCAGATTGCCTGAAGTGGTTGTCTGAAGCCGATGAGCAGTACGACCTCATCTTCATCGATCCGCCCACCTTCTCCAACTCCAAGCGGATGGACGAGAGCTTCGACGTACAGCGCGATCACCTGCTGCTGATGCAGCACCTGAAGCGCCTGCTGGCGGCGGACGGCACTCTGGTCTTCTCCAACAACAAGCGTCACTTCAAGATGGATCTGGCCGGTCTCGAGGCCACTGGTCTCAAGGCCCAGAACATCACCCAGAAGACGCGACCGAAGGATTTCGAACGTAACCAGCACATCCACAACTGCTGGATCATCACCCATGCGCCGGAGCAAGGCGAGGCGTGATGCTGACCCTGTTTCATACCGACGGTTGCCACCTGTGCGAGCAGGCCTGGGCGCTGGTGGAGGAGGCAGGCCTTTCCGCCAACACCCGCCAGTGCGACATCATGGATGATGAGCAGTGGCTTGCCGCCTATCGGGTGCGCATTCCGGTGCTGCGTGACGAAGCAGGCCGCGAGCTCGGTTGGCCCTTCACACTGGCCGAGCTCAAAAGCTGGGCCGCCCGTCAGGGGTGAGAGTGATTTGACGATAAAACGGGGGCAGACCCAGTCTGCTGCCCGTTTTTTTCATATGAAATAAGGAACACACATGGCTCTTTTAACATTGCACGGCGCATGTCTGTCGTTCAGTGATTTCCCGCTGCTCGACAATGCCGAATTGACCATCGAGCGGGGCGAGCGCCTCTGTCTGGTTGGCCGCAACGGGGCGGGCAAGTCCACCCTGATGAAGGTCATTGCCAGCGAATTGCCGCTGGACGACGGGCGTCTGGTGCTGCAACAAGATTTGAAAGTGACCCGCCTTGAGCAGGATCCGCCTGCTTCCAGCGAGCTGACGGTGTTTGACTATGCCGCCGAAGGGCTGGCGGGGGTGGGGGAGCTGCTCAAGCAGTACCACCACATCTCCATGGAGCTGGCGAGCGATCCGTCAGATGCCAACATTCGCAAGATGAGCGAGTTGCAAGAGCAGCTCGACTATCAGAACGGCTGGCAGTTCGAGACCCGCATCAGTCAGGTGTTGACCCTGCTGGGGCTGGATCCCGATGTGACCCTCGACAGCCTCTCCGGCGGCTGGCTGCGCAAAGTGGCGCTGGCCCGTGCGCTGGCCTGCGATCCCGACTTGTTGCTGCTCGATGAGCCGACCAACCACCTGGATATCGAAGCCATCAACTGGCTGGAAGATTTCCTCAAGGATTTTCGCGGCGCCATCGTCTTTATCTCTCACGATCGGGAGTTCATCCACAAGCTGGCGACCCGGATCATCGATCTCGATCGCGGCGCCATCACCTCCTGGCCGGGCAACTACGACGAGTACCTGCAGGGGAAAGAGGAGTGGCTGCGGGTCGAAGAGCTGAAAAATGCCGAGTTCGACCGCAAGCTGGCCCAGGAAGAGGTGTGGGTGCGTCAGGGTATCAAGGCTCGCCGTACCCGTAACGAAGGTCGGGTGCGCGCCCTTGAGGCGATGCGGATGGAGCGCTCCCAGCGCCGCGAGCTGCAGGGCAAGGCCAAGCTGCAACTGGACGAGGTCAATCGCTCCGGCAAGCTGGTGTTCGAGACCGAAGGGCTGGGGCTGGACTTTGGCGATCGCACCCTGTTCAAGGGGCTCGATCTGCAAGTGCTGCGCGGCGACAAGATTGCGCTGGTCGGCCCCAATGGCTGCGGCAAATCGACCCTGATCAAGCTGTTGCTGGGTCAGCTTGAGCCGACCCGTGGCACCGTCAAGGGGGGCACCAATCTGGAGGTGGCCTACTTCGATCAGTACCGCGAGCAGCTCGATCCCGAGCAGACCGTGGTGGACAACGTGGGGGAGGGCAAGCAGGAGGTGATGGTGCGTGGCCGCTCCCGTCATATCCTCGGTTACCTGCAGGACTTCCTGTTCGAGCCCAAGCGGGCCCGTACGCCGGTCAAGGCGCTCTCCGGTGGCGAGAAGAACCGGCTGCTGCTGGCCAAGCTGTTCCTCAAGCCGAGCAACCTGCTGATCCTCGATGAACCGACCAACGATCTGGATGTGGAAACCCTGGAGCTGCTGGAAGAGCTGCTTTCCGACTACCCCGGCACCCTGCTGCTGGTCAGTCACGATCGTCGCTTCATCGACAACACAGTGACCGGCTGCTGGCTGTTTGAAGGGGATGGCCGCATCAGCGATTACGTGGGCGGTTACGCCGACATGATGGCGACCCGCGAACAGCAGAATGCCCAGCAACAGGCCAGGAGTGCACCGGTCAAGGCGCCCGAGCCGGTCGTTGCCGCCGCGCCAGAAGCGCCGAAGAAGAGCAAGAAGCTCTCCTACAAGCTGCAGCTTGAACTGGAAGGGTTGCCTGCTCGTCTTGAGCAGCTGGAAGCCGAGCTGGATGCGCTGCAAAGCGAGATCAACCAGCCAGGGTTCTTCTCGCTGCCGGCAGATAAAACCCAGCCGAAACTGGATGCGCTCAATGCCGCTGAAGCCGCGCTGGAGCAGGCATTTGCTCGCTGGGAAGAGCTGGAAGGACTCAAAAATCAGGAGTAAGTTCCCTGTAATTAAAACTTAATCCAGTTCAGTGCCTTGTGTCACATAGCCCGGTTAGGGTGGAAGTTTTTGTTTGACCGAGTGCGCTCGCAGGAGTAAAGATGAAAGCGACCGATGCAGAATTGGTCGCTTTTTTTGTTCCACGAAGAGGGTCGTAGATGATGAAGAGACAGAAGCGGGACCGTCTGGAAAGAGCTCGTGCTCGTGGTTATCAGGCTGGCGTGGTCGGCAAACAGAAAGAAGCGTGTCCGTATCAATGCCTGGATGCCCGAGGGCATTGGCTTGGTGGTTGGCGTGACGCCATGGAAGGGCGGGGCTCAGGCCTCTTCATGAAGTAGCAGGTACTTCATCACTCATTACAAAAGGAAAGGGGCCGTTGTGGCCCCTTTGCGTTAATGCTGTTTTACCACTAATCAGACAGATCAGAATGCGGTGGTATCTTTGAACAGGCCCACTTTCAGGTCGGTGGCGCTGTAGATCGGACGGCCGTCAACTTCGACCACACCATCAGCAATCCCCATCACCAGCTTGCGGTTGATGACGCGCTTGAAGGTGATCTTGTAGGTCACTTTCTTGGCAGTCGGCAGGATCTGGCCGGTGAATTTCACTTCACCTACGCCCAGAGCACGACCCTTGCCGGGGCCACCTTTCCAGCCAAGGAAGAAGCCAACCAGCTGCCACATGGCGTCCAGACCGAGACAGCCAGGCATCACAGGATCACCCGGGAAGTGGCAATCGAAGAACCAGAGATCCGGAGTAATGTCGAGCTCAGCCAGGATCTCGCCCTTGCCGTGTTCGCCGCCGTTGTCATTGATCTTGACGATGCGGTCCATCATCAACATGTTGGGGGCAGGCAGCTGACTGTTACCCTCACCAAACAGTTCGCCACGGCTGCAAGCCAGCAGCTCTTCACGGGTAAAAGAGTTCTTGCCCTGTTCGCACAGGGAAAGGCGGGCTTCCATGGTGGTATTGTCTACGGTCACGCGGTATTTCCTTCAAATGGGTCAAAGCCGGGCCAATTTAGCTTACAGTTGTTCGCTAAACAACTCCGATCACTTCATCAGCGGCCAAACAGGCGCCCCAGCAGGGATTGCAGCAGTCCGACTTTGGCAGTGGAGCCGTTCAACTCGTCCAACCGCTCCTGAATACGGCCAAACAGGGTATCGGGCATATCAGGCTCACCGGCGACACAGCCAGTCAGCAACTCGATGGCCTCTTCCACATGATCCACCGGGTGGATGTGGAACTGGCCTGCTTCAACCGCTGCAATCACCTCGTCAGAGAGGTTCAGCTGCTGGATGTTGGTGCCCGGCAAAATGATCCCTTGCTTGCCGGTGATGCCGTGGATTTTGCACACCCGGAAGAAGCCTTCAATCTTCTCGTTCACGCCACCAACGGCCTGCACATTGCCAAACTGATCGACCGCACCGGTCACGGCGAAGTGCTGATAGATAGGCTGGCGGGCGAGGGCAGAGAGCAGGGCACACAAGCCGGTCAGGGAGGCGCTGTCGCCATCAATTTCGTGGTAAGACTGCTCGAACACCAGATTGGCCGACAGGGGGGAGGGGTTCTCTGCACCAAATTTGTTGGAGAGATAGCCGTGGATAATCATCATCGCCTTGGCGTGGATATGACCGGCCAGCTCCGCTTTGCGCTCGATATCCGCCACATCGCCATCACCAAGGTGTACGGTCGCGGTGAGGCGCACCGGCTCGCCGAAGTCATAAGGGTGACCGGAGACCTGAATGACAGACAGGCCGTTGATCTGGCCAATCTCTTCGCCATCGGTTTGCAGCAGGATCTGGCCGTCGATAACCCCCTGATCGGACTGCTCAACCAGATAGTTGAGGCGGTAATCCTGCTCCTCCAGTGCGCCGCGGATATGCTCGTCGGTGACCACATCAGATTCCAGCTCCCGGGCCAGACTGTCAGCCATCCGCATGATGGCGGAGAGTTGCACTTCGGAGAGCGACAGCCACTCCTGATGGTCACAGAGGCGGCTGGCATGACGACAAAGGGCGGCGAGGGCGGCTGGCGTGAAGTCCAGCAGGCTCCAGCGCTGGCGCAGCCAGGCCAGGTACTGCAGAAATTCCTGCAGATCCTCTTCAATATTCACCTCTGACACCAGATCCGCGCGCAGGAAGATGCGCTCGGACATATCCCGATCCAGCATCTGGAACTCGGCCACGTCGAGTCGGTCACCCACCAGGATCAGCTTGAGCTTGATGGGGGTCGCTTCAGGCGCGAAGAAGGGGGTCAGGGTTTTCCCTTCCTGATAGGCGTTCCAGTCCAGCTCGCCTTTTTGCATGGCATTTTTCAGTTTGAACCAGAGGTGCGGCTGATCCAGCAGCTCGTCCAGTTGCAAAATGAGGTAGCCGCCGTTGGCTTCGCGCAGCAAGCCAGGCTCCAACAGGTGCTGGTTGGCATAGACAGAGCCTTGCTCGGTCTGGTAGTTGATGGAGCCAAACAGGGTATCCCAGTTGAGATCACGGCCATAAATCACCGGCGCTTCCTGCGCTTCGTGGTGGATCAGCAGGTTGATCAGAATGGGGTGCTGGAACTCCAGACCCAATGCCACGTGAGCCGCCAGATCGGAGAGGAAATCATCGATTTTCGGATCATTGTTCTGCTTGCGCATGATGCGGGTCACGATGCGTTCGGCATCGAGATGGTGGCTCAACAGCTTGAGCAGCTCGCCAACCATTTCGCAAAACTCGACGCCGGTGCCCGGTTGCAGGCGCAGCCAGATAGGCTTGTAGGGGTTGTTCAGATTCTCGGTGTAGCAGAGATCAAACAGGTCACCATCCTTGCCATTGGAGTCGGCAATCAGTGTCTGGCAAACGCCTTCATAATCTGCACCGGGGAACCCGTTGAGCAGCATGACCGGACAGTCACCATCAAAACTGGCAAGACGTTTGATGCCGGAAATGGCTCTGGGTTGCAGCGCAGCAAAGGGGATAGGTTCAAGCTCGCTGAGCTTGGGGAACTGTTCAATCGCAAAAGCGGGTTTTAATTGTTCTGATGTTAATTCAGCCACTTAAGACATCCGGTCGAAGATAGGATCAATTGTTGCCATTATACACAGTTCAATAAGTGGTGACAGGAAACAAGATACTTAATTTAACATAATATACATTATGCGCAATGACGGGTGCAGGAGGACGGAATGAAGAGAACTGAACAATGGAGCCGCTTTGATGCGGTTGACTGCTTGGCCACCGAGGCCGATATGGTTGCCTATCTGCAGGCAGCCCTTGAAGATGGTGATCCGGCGCTGCTGACTGCGGCGTTTGATGATGTGGAGCGTGCTCGCGCCAAACTGCGTGGCAAACCGCTCTACACACTGGAAGAACTGCTGGCCCAGTGTGATCCCAATGCCACCAACAGTTAAAGATCATTCACCTGATTGGTGGGTCAGT
>OERK01000076.1_pt1 | contig 40921 bp, 39 predicted proteins | sample 1540001 | NCBI WGS metagenome assembly OERK01 (sample SAMEA3891246, study PRJEB23780) | metagenome | biome: terrestrial biome; feature: animal house; material: water of meat washing | place: Italy | collected 2015-05-12
ACCTCACGTGAGCGCATACCGTGGCACATAGCCAACACCGGCTCAGGGGCAAGCTGATGATGCTGACACCAGAGCCGCCACACCTTCTCCACATCGCCGGTCGAGCAGACCAGGGTGCCATCCATATCGAGCAGCAGGGCGGATACCGACAGGGTGATCGTGTTCATGCCAGCACTCATACAGGCACCCCGGCCAGCTCGGGCAGAGAGCCAGAGAGCGCATCGGCAAAGGCCTGCTGCTGGGCGGCACGCTCATAACAGGCCAGCGCCTGCTCGGCACTGCCAGCCCACACTTGCAAGGGGCCGACCACAAACCCCTGTTGCAACAGGCTGGCGAGCAGCTCCCCCGTCTCCGGGGCCGCCAATGGCTGGGCCAGCACCAGCTTGCCCTTGATCAAAAAAAGATAACGTTGAGTGGACATGATATGGCTCCTTGTTCCGGTTCAGAGGAGGGCGATTCCCCCCTTGCCGAGCCATTAGAACAAGGCGATTAGATAATTTATAATCAATAAATCGCCACTTTGGATAACCAATTGGAATGAAATTCGACTTGAGGCAACTGCAGGCGTTTGTGACGCTGGCCGACACCGCCAACTACCGGGAAGCGGCCAGCCGCCTCTTTATCACCCAACCGGCCCTCACCAAGCAGATCCAGGGGCTGGAGCAGACGCTGGGCTGCACCCTGTTCAAACGGGGCCGCCACGGCGCCGAGCTGACGGCGCTCGGCGCCCAGCTGCTCACTCAGGCGAGTGCGCTGGTCGAGCACGGTCGGGAGTTCGAAAGCCATGCGCTGGCGGTGGCGAGCGGGGTAGCCGGTCGGCTCAAGATTGGCTTCGGTCTGTCGAGTTTCGCACTGGCCCCTGCGCTGGTGGCCCGCTTCAAACAGCAGGTCACGGACGTGATGGTCCATCTGCAGGATATGCCCTCCGCCATCCAGCAGGAGCAGCTGCTCTCCGGCCAGTTGCAGCTTGGCTTTATGCGCAGACCTCAGATGCCGCAGTTGCAGGAGCACAGACTGCTGATCGACCGGCTGGTGCTGGCGGTGCCGACACGGATGACCGAGCCAGACCCGGCCGCATTCGACGTCCAGCAGGCACTGACCAGTCAACCCCTGTTGCAGATGGTGGGCCACCGCTGCCCCGGGCTCAGCCAGCAGATCGCCGGTTTTCTCGGCGCCAATCGGCTGACCGGCATGGTCCAGGAGGCCGAGGATATCCAGACGCTGGTGGCATTGGTCGCGGCGGGCATAGGCAACGCCATCCTGCCGCGCAGCGTCAGCTTTATCGCAGGGCCCGATGTCACCCTCTATCCGCTCTCTGGTCCCAGCTCCGAGTGGGAGGTCAGCATGGTATGGAATCCGGACTTTGCCGACCCCATCCGGGATCACTTCGTCAGGCAGGTGATCGCCAGCCATCCCCTGCCGGTGTCGGCCACGCCCGAGCGCTGAAACCAACGCTCGCTGGTAGCTAACATCGTGCCACGTCAAAACAGTGCGCCCCCATCAAGGGGGCGCATGCAGGACAAAAGCGGCAATGCGGCTCAACAGCTGGCGCAGTGACTACGGTTTTTACCCGCCCCCTTGGCGCAATAAAGCGCCGCATCGGCCGCGGCCAGCAACGCCCCTTCTCCCTCCAGCGGTTGCTCTGCCGTGTAGGTGGCAATGCCAATGCTGGCGCTAAGCTGAATATTATTTGCCACCACGATGTCGAGATCGTTGATGGCCTGGCGGATCTCCTCTCCAATCCGCTGGGCCGCATCTCGATCGGTATTGCCGAGGATCAGGGCAAACTCGTCACCACCAAAACGGCAGGGCAGATCCGCCGGACGCTGGCAGAAGGATTGCAGAAGATGGCCCACCAGCTGGAGGGAGCCATCCCCCATCTGATGACCAAGATGGTCATTGCACGCCTTGAAGTTATCCAGATCCAGCATGATGAGGGAGAGCGGGGTATGTTCACGCATGCTGCGCCGCCACTCGTTATGCAAAAAGCTGTTGAACAGCCGCCGATTGGCCAGTCCGGTCAGGGGATCATGTTGGGAGAGGCTGGCAACTTCCAGCTCCAGCAGCTTGCGCTCGGTGATATTGATATGGGCGATGGAAAAATACTCGGCATCAAGCCCGGGTACCGGCGCTACTCGCATCATAAACCAGCGCTGGGTGTCGGGGCTGTGGCAGGGGTATTCCAGATAGAACTTCTCCTGCTGATGACGGATAACCCGGAGGATCCCCTCCACGGCAGCCAATCCAGAGGGCTCGGATTCAGCGTCACAAGCCCCCATGTAATTGACCCCAATCCAGTTATATCCCTTGGGCATGCCGTTTTGCTCGGCAAACAGATCCCAGGCGAGATTGGTGTAATGGATCACGCCATCCCGATCTATCACCGATATCTGGTCTTCCAGCGAATCCAGCAGCGCAGCCAGATGATGGGCTCGCTCGGCGAAGTGACTCTGCCGCGTCTGTATATCATCCGCCATGGTGGCCATCCTGTGGCAAAAGTGGCATACCGCCATCTATTAACAATTAAGTCAGCAGATAGAGTAAAGCACCCCATTCCCACTTAGCCAACTGAGACCAAATTTCACCATCGAACACCATCCGGCAAGGTTTCAGGCCAGTTTCCCTGTTCCGGATAACAAGAGCACATCATGAGCATATGTATCTGATAAGTCACATTTAATGACCACACCACTGATTTTCACAGGGGATGCCATCTCCTTCCCCATCCATCTTGGTACCAGGGCAGTTTTGTAAAAACCAGGTTGCCTCCTCGCAGGAGGTCATCTGGGAGCAATGCTGCCGACCATCACACTGGCGAATAAAGGTCGTTGCCTGTGGCGTGCTGACCTCCTCCTGATTGAAAGAGGAGACCGGCAATGGCGCCATCGACTCGGCCGAGAAACGGGAATAGATGGAAAAGAGGCCGACGAGCACCAGCAGGGGGATCAGTTTGCCGCGCCAGCTACTCTTGCGGCGCCGATAGGGGTTACTTCGCTCTCTGGTCGCGGTGGATCGTGGCGGCTGACTTGCCGCCCGCCATGATGGAGTTGCCGATGGTGTTGCTGATCTTGCTGCTGATGATGATGCAGAAAATGACGCGGCCGACGGCCCTGCATCAGCCAACGTGAGCGGCCGATCGGGGAAAAAAACCTGCAGCGCCCGCGGCTTGCCATCCTGGCCACTGCCGATCAGATAGGTGACGCGCTCCCCCGGCTCTGGCACGCGGCCATCTGATTGCAGCGCCGTAACATGCACAAACAGCCCTGCACCGCGTGATCCATTGATTGTCTGCTCGGCGCCATTTTGCTCCGGCGTAATAAATCCAAAGCCGCGCGCCTCGTTCCAGCTCGCGATCCGTCCCTGATAACGCATCTGTCCATCCTTGTTGTTATCCATGTGAGCACTATCTTGCCCGACAATCATGTTGCCCAAAAGCGCTGCGGCCCGACAGGGAGCCGCTGAGTCAATCTCAACACGGTGATCGGGCGCAGCCTGCGTTAAGGATCAAGCCAGCTGGGACACCTTGATGATCTCGGCGATGCGACCCAGCATCCGCAGCGAGGTGTGATGCTCGGTGGCATCTGCGGCGGCGCAGGCATCCTCCAGAATGGTGATGGCGTAGTCGCGATCGTGACCATCCCGCGCTGCCGCCTGAATGGCCCAGCTGGTGCTCACCCCGCACAGATAGAGGTGGTCGATGTGGTTGGCCCGCAGCGCAGGCTCCAGCGCCGTGCCATAGAAGGGGCTCACTCTGGGCTTGGTCAGCACCAGATCGCCGGGCTGCACATCCAGATCCGGGTGAAAGTCGGTGCCGCTGTCAGCCAAAGAGAGCGCCCCCAACTGGTGAGCGCGACCAAACATGGGAGACCCCTTGGGCTGCAGCTGATAGCCGCCGTCAAAGCCCACCTTGATCAGCACCACCAGCCAGCCGTGGGCGCGGGCATGGGCCAGCGCCTGATTGGCATGCGCAATGGCATCCTGCTCCAGCACATGGGCTGCGGAGGCGGCAATGCGCCCGTCGGGATGGGCAATATCGTTGATAAAATCGATCACCAGCAGTGCCTTGTTCATCACCTTTGCTCCTTCGCGCATTCAGCCCGTGTTATCTGGTTCCTACCTGTCAAACCAGCCCCAGTGCATAGCGCAGCGCCATCTCCTTGAGCGGGCCCGCCTTGTCCGCCAGATTGAGGGCCAGATTGCGGGCCAGCTTGAGGGGGCCAATCTCGTTGCTGAACACCCCGTAGAAGAGATCCATCCCCGACTGCATCAGCAGGTTGTCGGGACGACGGCGCCGCTCGTAACGCTCGGCCAACGCCAGTTGATGCCAGTCGGCGCCAGCTCCTTGCAGCAGATCAGTCCAGCAGGCCACATCCTTGAAGCCGAGGTTGACCCCCTGCCCCGCCAGCGGGTTGATGGTGTGGGCAGCATCGCCAAGCAGCACCACCCGACCGGCGTGATAGTCGTTGGCGTGGCGGCGCACCAGCGGGAAGCTCCCCTTGCCGGTGACGGTGAACCCGCCGAGCCGACTCGGGAAGTGGCGGCGCACTTCGGCGGCAAGCCCTTCGTTGCTCATGGCCGCCAGCGCCCGGATCCGGGCCGGGCTGTCATACCACACCAGGGATCCGTGCTGGCCGGGCAGCGGCAGGAAGGCGCGCGGGCCGCTCGGGGTGAACTGCTGCCAGGTGATATCTTCCTGCGCAAAGTCGGTGTCGATATTGATCAGCATGCAGTGCTGGCGGTACTCGAAGCGCGATACGCCGATACCCGCCAGCTTGCGGGTGTGGGATTCGGCACCGTCGCAGGCCAGCACCCAGCGGGCCGCCAGCTCGGTGCCATCATCCAGAGTCAGCACAGCTTCATCCGCACTCTGGCGCAGGCTGGTCACCGCCGCCGGGGTGTGGGTCTGGATGGTGGGAAAATCCTCCATCCGTTTGAGCAGGGCGAGCTGCACCAGCCGGTTTTCGATGATGTAGCCGAGCTGGGGCAGACCGAGATCGGCGGCATTGAAGCGGGTGGCAAAACCGTCCAGCTCCCAGGTCTCCAGCCGGCGGTAGGGGCAGAGCCGCATCTGCTGCAGATGGTGCCAGGCACCGGCCTGCTCCAGCAGCGCCACCGAGGCCTGACTGATGGCGGAGACCCGCAGATCCAGCGGCTGCTCCGGCGCGTAATGCTCCGGCAGTTGGGTCTCGATGACCCGCACCGAGAGGCCCTGAGCCGCCAGCAGACAGGCGGTGGCGGCGCCCACCATGCCGGCGCCGACGATGGCGATATCACACTGTTCCATACATTTATTCCTGAAAGGGTGCGTCCGGCGACAGCGCCCGGACGTGAACCGGATGGCTGCATGATAGCGCAAGGGCGGCTGATAAACAGTGAGACAAACGGGGAATTGCTGCGTCAAATCAAGGAGAAAGCTTATTGAGCTTGCTGGCAACAGGTATCGGGTGAGCACCATTGCCAGCTGGATATTAGCTAGGCAGTATCCAGATTGCGGAGTAAAATGCGCGGTCCTTTGACCATGCCGATTTCAAAACAAGTCAAGAGAAGCAATGAGCAAGAAACTTCACATTAAAACCTGGGGTTGCCAGATGAACGAGTATGACTCGTCCAAAATGGCCGACCTGTTGGATGCCAGCAATGGCTACACCCTTACCGAAGAGCCCGAAGAGGCAGATGTCTTGCTGCTCAATACCTGCTCCATCCGCGAAAAGGCGCAGGAGAAGGTGTTCCACCAGCTGGGACGCTGGAAAAAGCTCAAGGCCAACAAGCCCGGTCTGGTGATCGGCGTGGGTGGCTGCGTTGCCTCTCAGGAGGGCGATGCCATCCGCCAGCGCGCTCCCTATGTGGATATCGTGTTCGGCCCGCAGACCCTGCATCGCCTGCCCGCCATGATCAAGGAAGTGCAAGAGGGCCGTGGTGCCCAGGTTGATATCGCCTTCCCCGAGATCGAAAAATTCGACAGCCTGCCCGAACCGCGCGCCGAAGGGGCCACCGCGTTCGTCTCCATCATGGAAGGCTGCTCCAAATACTGTACTTACTGCGTGGTGCCCTACACCCGCGGTGAAGAGGTGAGCCGACCGCTGGACGACGTGCTCTACGAAATCGCCCAGCTCGCCCAGCAGGGCGTGCGCGAAGTGAACCTGCTCGGCCAGAACGTCAACGCCTACCGCGGCCCGACCTTTGATGGCGGCATCTGCACCTTCGCCGAGCTGCTGCGTCTGGTGGCCGCCATCGACGGTATCGATCGCATTCGCTACACCACCAGCCACCCGATCGAGTTCACCGACGACATCATCGAAGTCTACAAAGACACCCCGGAAGTGGTCAGCTTCCTGCACCTGCCGGTGCAGAGCGGCTCCGACCGTATTCTGACCATGATGAAGCGCCCGCACACCATCCTGGAGTACAAATCCAAGATCCGTCGCCTGCGTGCCGCCCGTCCCGACATCACCATCAGCTCCGACTTCATCGTTGGCTTCCCGAACGAGACGGACGAAGACTTTGAAGCGACCATGAAGCTGATCGAGGATGTGGGTTTCGACATGAGCTTCAGCTTCATCTTCAGCCCGCGCCCGGGCACCCCGGCCGCCGACATGCCCGACGATGTCGACATGGAAGTGAAGAAAGCCCGTCTGGCCCGCCTGCAGCACGTCATCAACAACCAGGCGATGCAGATTGGCCGCGCCATGCTGGGCACCACCCAGCGCATCCTGGTGGAAGGGCCCTCCAAGCTCGACCCGATGCAGCTGTGTGGCCGCACCGAGAACAACCGGGTGGTCAACTTCGAAGGCCAGCACACCCTGATCGGCGGCTTTGCCGACGTGGAGATCACCGAGGTGCGTCCCAACTCCCTGCGCGGCAAGTTCATCCGCGGCGAGAGCGAGATGAACCTGCGGATCGCCACCGCCCCGAGCGAAATCCTGGCCCGTCGCCCGGATAACGTACCGGACGAGCTGGGCGTGGCCGCCTTCACACCCCATTAATCCCCTCCTCCCCATTCGCCCGGCGGATGGGGAGCGCCTTGAGACGAGGATATTTTGAGCCGACACATCTCGACCCTGAATCTGCATCTGGAGCCCGCCGACAACCAGCGCCTTGCCAGCCTGTGCGGCCCCTTCGATGACAACATCAAGCAGCTGGAGCGCCGCCTCGGCGTCGAGATCAGCTACCGTGACAGCCACTTCCAGCTGGTGGGCAAACCGGCCCAGCTGGATGCCGCCGCCGTCATCCTCAAGCACCTCTATGTGGAAACCCAGCCCCTCAAGGGTGGCAAGGTGACCGACATCACTCCCGACATGGTCCATCTGGCCATTCAGGAGTCGCGGGTGCTGGAGCAGGATGACGAACCGGCGCCGAGCATCCCCTATGGCAAGGAGGTGACGGTCAAGACCAAGCGCGGTCTCATCAAGCCACGCAGCCCCAATCAGGCCCAGTACATCGCCAATATCGTGCGCCACGACATCTGCTTCGGCATCGGCCCTGCCGGTACCGGCAAGACCTATCTGGCGGTCGCGGCGGCGGTGGATGCGCTGGAGCGTCAGGAAATTCGCCGCATTCTGCTGACCCGTCCGGCGGTGGAAGCGGGCGAGAAGCTGGGCTTCCTGCCCGGCGATCTCTCCCAGAAGGTGGATCCTTACCTGCGCCCGCTCTACGACGCCCTGTTCGAGATGCTGGGCTTTGAGCGGGTCGAGAAGCTGATGGAGCGCAACATCATCGAGGTGGCGCCGCTCGCCTATATGCGCGGAAGAACCCTCAATGACGCCTTTATCATTCTCGATGAGGCCCAGAACACCACCACCGAGCAGATGAAGATGTTCCTGACCCGCATCGGCTTCAACTCCAAGGCGGTGGTCACCGGCGACATCACCCAGGTAGACCTGCCGCGCAACGCCAAATCCGGCCTGCGCCACGCGCTGGAAGTGCTGCCAGGGGTCGATGGTCTGTCGTTCAACTTCTTCGAGTCCAAAGACGTGGTTCGCCACCCGGTGGTGGCCCGCATCGTGCAGGCCTATGAGGCATTCGATGCCAAACAGGCAGCCGAGAAGGTGGCCGGCCAAACAAACGCCAGCAAAGAGAGCGAGCAATGAGCGTAACCCTGGATCTGCAGCTGGCCAGTGCCAGCACTGACGGCCTGCCCACCGAAGCCCAGCTGCAAGGCTGGCTCGACGGCACCATTCTCGGCTTCCAGCAGGAGGCTGAAGTGACGGTGCGCATCGTCGACGAGGCGGAGAGCAACGAGCTCAACCTCACCTATCGCGGCAAGGACAAGCCCACCAACGTGCTCTCCTTCCCGTTCGAGGCGCCACCCGGTCTGGAGCTGCCGCTGCTCGGCGATCTGGTGATCTGCCGTCAGGTGGTAGAGCGCGAGGCCGAGGAGCAGGGCAAGCCCCTCATGGCCCACTGGGCCCACATGGTTGTGCACGGCAGTCTGCATCTGCTAGGTTATGACCATATCGAGGATGAGGAAGCCGAAGAGATGGAAGCGCTTGAGCGCGACATCATGCAGGAGCTCGGTTTTGCCGATCCTTATCTGAACGACGAAGAGTAAAACGCCGGACGGTCATCCACTTGAAACAGCAGATGGCCATCCTTATATAACCCGAACTATTTCAAGTGTGTTCATACGAGTAACCAAGAGAGAAAATGACCGACGATCACCCTAGTACCGGCTCGCCGAAGAAAACCTGGCTCGACAAACTCAGCCAACTCTTCCAGGGCGAGCCAAAAGACCGCAATGATTTGGTAGACGTGATAGCCGATGCCGAAGAGCGCGACCTCATCGATCAGGACACCAAGGACATGATCGAGGGGGTGCTGGAGATCGCCGATCTTCGCGTGCGCGATATCATGATCCCCCGCTCCCAGATGGTGACCATCGAGAAGTCCCAACCGGTGGATGCAATCCTGCCGGTGATCATCGAGTCCGGCCACTCCCGCTTCCCGGTGATCAACGAAGACAAGGATCATGTGGAGGGCATTCTGCTCGCCAAGGATCTGCTCCCCTTCGGGTTTGGCGGCCATCACGCCAGCGAGCCGCTGCAGCTCGAGAAAATCTTGCGCCCCACGGTGATCGTGCCGGAAAGCAAACGGGTTGACCGTCTGCTCAAGGAGTTCCGTGAAGAGCGCTACCACATGGCCATCGTGGTCGACGAATTTGGTGGCGTCTCCGGTCTGGTGACCATCGAAGACATACTGGAACTGATCGTTGGCGAGATCGACGACGAGTTTGACGACATCGAGGATGAGCCGGACGAGATCCGCCGCCTCAGCAAGCGGGTCTTCTCCATCAGCGCCCTGACCGAGATCGAGGATTTCAACGACTTCTTCGGCACCAAATTCAGCGATGAAGAGGTGGATACGGTGGGCGGTCTGGTGATGCACGCCTTCAGCCACCTGCCCAAGAAGGGCGAGGAGATCGAGCTGGACGGCTACCTGTTCAAGGTGATGCATGCCGACCGGCGCCGTCTGCAGCAACTGCAGGTGAAGATCCCCGAGCACCACGCGGCGGCGCAATCCGAGCCGCAGTAAGCAGATCCGCTCGATGTTTGATACAACGCCCCGACCTCGGGGCGTTGTGCTCTCTGCCACCGGCATCGAGGCTCGCCGTTGCCCCGCTTACAGGTTAAGATACCGGCCATTCGACCCCAGTTGCACACCAAGACGAGCACCATCGCCCGTGAGATTATCCCCTGTTACTTCCAAAATTCTGTTAAGCCTCAGTGCATTGGCCTCTGGTGCCATCGCCGTGCTGGCCTTCTCCCCCTTCGGCTACTGGCCGCTGGTGATCCCCTCCCTGCTTGGCCTCTACGCCCTGCTGGACAAAGCCACGCCGAAACAGGCCGCCTGGCGCGGTTTTGGCTACGCCATGGGACTCTTTTTGCCGGGGCTGTGGTGGATCCATGTCAGCATGACCGAGTTTGGCGGCATCCCGCTGCCGGTCGCCTTTGTGCTGCTGGCCGGGCTCTCCGCCTATCTGGCCCTCTACCCGACGCTCGCCTGCTGGGCCTTCGCCCGCTTCTTTGGCGGCCGTCACTGGAGCCGCTGGCTGCTCGCCTTCCCGGCCCTGTGGTTGGTGGCTGACTGGCTGCGCGGCTGGGTGATGACCGGCTTCCCCTGGCTCTGGTTTGGTTACAGCCAGATCGACGGCCCCCTCAAGGGCTTTGCCCCCATTCTCGGGGTGCAGGGCATCACCCTCGCCCTGTTGCTGTCCGCCTCCGCTATCTGGCTGGTGTGGAAATCCCGCTCCCCGCTCTGGCTGGCGGTGCCTGCCCTGCTGGTGGCCGGTGCCCACGGTCTGATGCAGCTCAACTGGGTGACCCGTGGCGAGCCGGTCAAGGTGGCACTGGTGCAGGGCAATATCGCCCAGTCCCTCAAGTGGGATCCGGAGGCGCTGGCCCCCACGGTGCGCACCTATCAGGACTTGAGCCGCGAGAATCAGGATGCCGACATCATCATCTGGCCGGAGTCGGCGATCCCGGCCATCGAGAAGGCGATGGGCCCCTATCTGGAGAATCTGGACAAGGCGATGAAGGTGAACGATACCGGCCTGCTGGCGGGGATCATTCACTACGACGAGCAGCAACAGCGCTTCTACAATACCGTGCTCGGCATGGGGGTGCAGGATGCGGATGGCAAGGAGTCCTACTTCTACAACCACTCCAACCGCTACAACAAGTACCACCTGCTGCCCATCGGCGAGTTCGTGCCGTTTGAAGATCTGCTGCGCCCCATCGCCCCCTTCTTCAACCTGCCGATGTCCTCCTTCAGCCGGGGTGACGAAGTGCAGCCCAACCTGATCGCCAAGGGGCTCAAGTTTGCCGCCGCCATCTGCTACGAGATCATCTTCCCGGAGGAGGTGCGCCGCAACGTCAATGCCGATACCGACTTCCTGCTGACCGTCTCCAACGACGCCTGGTTCGGCACCAGCATCGGCCCCTGGCAGCATATGGAGATCGCCCGGATGCGCGCGCTGGAGCTGGCTCGTCCGCTGCTGCGGGACACCAACACCGGCATCACCATCGTTACCGACATCGACGGCAGCATCATCGGCCAGATCCCGCAGTTTGAAGCGGGCGTGCTGCGCAGCGAGGTGCGTCCCGCCCACGGCGAGACCCCCTACATGCGCTTTGGCAGCTGGCCCCTCTACGGTCTGACCGTGCTGCTGCTGGGTCTGGCGCTGGCGCTGCGCCCCAAGGCTCACCCCTGGGCCCGCGAGCTGTAATGGCCATCCGCAATCCCTGATAAACAACGAGGCGCCCGCAGGCGCCTCGTTTTTTACGACAACTTATCACGCATCTTTTTGCAGGCAGCAGATCACATAGCCGTAACTGCCCAGATATTGGCGGTGGATGGCCACTTCCCGGCTCAAGTCCTGCCAGGCGGCACTCTCCCCCAGCTCGTCTCGATAGCGCACCAGATTGACCTCGATAGGGTCCAGATAGTTGTTCCAGGCGCTCATCGGCAAGGGAGTGTGTGACAGGCAGCGGTAGCCTGCCGCTTGTACCGTCTCAAGCAGGCCCGCCAGCGTCTGCATGGCGGGATAATCCTGCTGCCAGAATGCCAATGCCTCCTCGGGCGGGTTATCGGTCAGCCAGACCGCATCACTCAGCACGATGCAAGCCTGTGGGCTCGCGAGCAGCGGACGCCACGCCTTCAGCGCATTGGCAACCCCCATCACGTAAGCGCTCCCCTCTGCCCAGATGAGGTCGGCCGGGGCCAGATCGTCCGGCAGTGCCGCCATGTTGGCGCAGAGGGTGGAGACATGCTCAAAGCCCGCTGCACGGGCGGAGTGCGCCACGGCGGCCAGTGCCTCCTCTTCCAGATCGATGGCCACAATGGCGGCATCGGTCACCTGAGCCAGCGCCATGGTCGAGGCACCGCGCCCGCAGCCCATGTCGAGGATCCGGCGCGGCCGGATGGGCAAGGCGGCAAACTGCTGCTGGGTGAAGGCGCGATCCCCCGGCCCCCAGTAACTCATGCCATCCAGCAGCTGGATAAAGTCCTTGATGTAACGCTCATGTTCATTCATGTCTTTGCTCAACCATTGCAAGTGGTAGCGATCTTTCTCGCTAAAACCCTGTTTCATCACCCACGCGAAGTAGGCCTCCGGTGCCTCGCGCTGCAGTTGCAGCTGCCAGGCCTTGAATTCCTCACCGGAGCGCGGGCGCAGCCCTGCCAGATCCGCCAACAGATCCCGGGCGCGCTGCATCCGCGCCAGCTCCTCATCGAGCTCCCTGACCCGGGCCTGCAATGCCGCTTGATCTATCTCGCCAGCCAGACAGGCGAGGCACTGCTTGAGGCTGAGACCACCTGCCTGCAGGGCCTGCACCATCTGCAGTCGCTGCAGATCCCCCTCGTCATAGTGGCGATAGCCGTTGGCGGCCCGGGTACCGGCAATCACCCCCAGCTTCTCGTAATAGAGCAGGGTGGAGCGGGCGAGGCCGCAGCGGCGGGCCAGTTCGGATATTTTCATGGCAATCACTCACGGTGCGGGCCCTCAGGTGACCCGATAGAGACGAGCTTAAACTGTGAAGCTATAGACAGGTCAACGCCCTTTTCCAGAGATCCGCCAACAAAAACGGCCACCCGAGGGTGGCCGTTGTCAGCGATAGGGCTGCGATGCTATTGACTCAGAGACCGGCTGCCTCCAGATGCTCCACCAGCAGCTGCACGCTGCGGTTGCCGCGCCACTCGTTGACGTCAAGCCGGTAGACAAGCCGCACCCGCTTGACCGAGGCATCGGGCCAGCGCTTGAGATCGACGCCAAAGGCGATGGCATCCACCGCGTGACCGGAATCGGTTGTCAGCATCATCTTGAGGTGCTTCTCCCCCACCAGCCGCTGCTGCACCAGCACGAATTCGCCGTCAAACAGCGGCTCGGGGAAGGCCTGACCCCAGGGGCCGGAGGCGCGAATCAGCTCCGCCAGCTCGATATTGAGCTCGTCCGGCAACAACTCGCCATCGGTGAGCAACACCCCGGTCAAAAGCTCCGGTGTCACCAGCTCGCTGATGACCGCCTCAAAGGCCCGACCGAACGCCTCGATGTTGGCCTTGGGCAGGGTCAACCCCGCCGCCATGGCGTGGCCGCCAAACTTGCCCATCAAGCCCGGGTGGCGGGTATCGAGCAGTTCCAGCGCATCGCGCAGGTGCACGCCGGGGATGGAGCGGCCGGAGCCCTTGAGCTCGGTCTCGCTGCTCTCGGCAAAGGCGATGACCGGGCGGTAGTACTTCTCCTTCACCTTGGAGGCCACCAGCCCCACCACCCCCTGATGCCACTCGTTGCGGTGCAGCACTATGCCCGACGGCACCTCGCCATCGCGAAACCGGATCTGCTCCAGGGTGGCGAGGGCCTCCTGCTGCATCCCCTGCTCAATCTCCTTGCGCTCCTGATTGAGGCTGTCCATCTCGGCCGCAAGCTGGCGCGCCAGATTGAGATCATCGCAGAGCAGACAGGCGACCCCGAGGGACATGTCATCGAGGCGTCCCACCGCGTTGAGGCGCGGCCCCAGCGCAAAACCGAGGTCGGCGGCGGTGAGGCGGCGACCATCGCGGCCCGACACATCCACCAGCGCCTGAATGCCGGGGCGACAGCGCCCGGCCCGGATCCGCTGCAAGCCCTGATGGACCAGAATGCGGTTGTTGCCATCGAGCGCCACCACGTCGGCGACCGTGCCGAGGGCCACCAGATCGAGGTAATCCGCCACATTGGGGGCGCGCAACCCTTGCCGTTCGTACCAGCCGAGCTGACGCAGATGGGTGTTGAGGGCCGCCATCAGGTAGAAGGCCACCCCCACCCCGGCCAGCGACTTGGAGGGGAAATCGCAACCGCGCTGGTTCGGGTTGACGATGGCATCGGCGTCAGGCAGCTCCTGACCCGGCAAATGGTGATCGGTAACCAGTACCTGCATGCCCGCCGCCTTGGCTGCCGCCACCCCGGCGATGCTGGAGATGCCGTTATCCACCGTGATCAGGAACTCGGCGCCACGGGCCACCGCCAGCTCGACAATTTCGGGGGTGAGGCCGTAGCCAAACTCGAAGCGGTTGGGCACCAGAAAATCGATGTGGCGACCGCCCATGGCGCGCAGGGCCAGCACACACAGGGCCGAACTGGTGGCACCATCGCAGTCGAAGTCGCCGACAATCAGGATCCGTTTCTGGGCAGTCAGGGCATCCGCCAGCAGCGGCACCGCCTGCTCCATGCCATAGAGGCGCTGGGGCGGCAACAGCTGGCTGGCGCTGCGCTCCAGCAGGGCGGGATCCTCTACGCCACGGCTGGCGAAGATTTGGCGAAGCAGGGGATGCAGGGTGGCAGGCAGATGGGAATCATCAACTCGCGGACGACGACGGATTTGCAGGGACATCAATATGATCCAGTATCTTGAGCAGCTGTTCGGGGCTCTGATACCCGCGCACCAGATCCCCGTCGGAGGAGACCCAGGCCGGCAGTACCTTGACCCCCAACCATTGGCTCAGGCCAATATTTTGGATAAGGGTCTCACTACATGCCGTTTGAGGCAAATAGGCTTTTAACGGATCATTTTGCAGCAGGGGATCGCTGCACCAGTCGGCGGCCCGTTCGGCGTGATCAATCACCGGATAGAGAGCCACGCTCACCCCGGATGCCTGCAGGTGTTGCAAGGTGCCGGAGAGCTGACGACGTTTGGCATCCTGCTCGCCGAGAAACAGCGCAACCCGGTGACGCTCATCCCGGGCCTTGAGCACGATGGGGGCATGAGCCACCTGCGCCAAACCAAGTCGGCGCTGCTCGCGCATACCCGAGATGGTCAGGTTCTTCATGTCGCGGGTCATATCCAGCATGACCCCCTGCACCACATAATCCCCTTTGGCATCGCTGTAGAGCACCCCCTGTGAGGTGCCCAGCATATACAACCCCGCGATCGGGGTCGGTTCAACCAGATAGACGGGGACCCCCAGCCGGGCTGTGATGGTCTGTTTCAAGGCTTGGGTATCCATCCCCGCTCTGGCAGCAAATGTGCACAAAAGCATCATTCCCAGTAGTAAATACTTCACTTGTTTACTCACGTGGTATGAATGAATCGACCCAGCAAACTACAGCAGCACAGCTCATCATTCAACCAGCTACTTACCAAAAAATTAATATCACTTTGTACCAAAAAAATGGTTCCCCCCGATTGCCAAGGACTCATAACGCCCGCAAGCTAGTCAGGACGACAGGAACAACGCGGCTTAGCCTCTGTTTTTCCTGACAAGAGTTCGCCCTTTGGCAAGGGTAATCAACGCGCTATCTTGTTTAATTTCGGAGGAAATAATGAGTCTGATTCAAGAGTTCAAAGCCTTTGCCGCCCGCGGCAACGTCATCGATATGGCGGTCGGTATCATCATTGGTGCCGCCTTCGGCAAAATTGTCTCCTCTTTTGTCGGTGACGTGATCATGCCGCCCATCGGCCTGATCCTGGGCGGCGTGGACTTCAGCGACCTGGCGGTCACCCTGAAGGCCGCAGAAGGTGCAACACCCGCCGTGGTCATCGCCTATGGCAAGTTCATCCAGACCATCATCGACTTTCTGATCATCTCTTTTGCCATCTTCATGGGACTGAAGGCCATCAACACCCTCAAGAAGAAGCAGGAAGAGGAAGCCGCCGCCCCGGCAGGCCCGACCAAGGATCAGGAGCTGCTGACCGAGATCCGTGATCTGCTGAAATCTCAACAGGAGCGTTAAGCCGACTCCCCAGACTGGTGTGTATGTGTGTCACGATGCCCATGGGCTATGGTTAGATGGCGTAAAGTTATATAGGCGTCGTGACTATGCAAACCTCCACTGCTGCAAACTCCAATCACAGCTTTATTCTCCGTTTTCTTTTGCTGCTTGCGCTGCCACTTGTTTTGACCACATTGGGTAGTGCGTACCTTTTTTCTGTTATGCAGAAAAACACCTTGCTAAGCACCGCCAGATTTTTTAACGATAGTACTGCGCAGCAATGGGATAACTCACTCTCTTCGGTTGAGAGGCAAATAAATATCATCATTGCTGACATTACTGAGAATAATGGAGATCTTCCCCCGGAATTAAAACAACGTTATCGCGACATTTGGCAATACCTTCTTTACCCTGATGGCCCAATAAAAACCGTGTACTACATGCTTCAGGATAACAAGCATATCAATTTCTCTCTTCATCCTACCCCGATTGAGTTCAAAGAGTCGGAACGTCCATGGTATCGCAATGCCATCGAGCATCCCGGCATCAATATCTGGAGTTCCCCTTACATTGACGCGATTGAAAAAATGCCGGTCGTCACCCTTTCCCATGCTGTTTTCAATAACCAGGGGGAATTTCTTGGCGTGATTGGCATCGACCTGAACTTGAAAGTATTTTCAGCACGTATAGGGCGGATTCTGGAGAGTAGTAACAATGTTGTATATATGCTCTTTGACCGAGGCAGCAAGATGATTGTGGCTCACAGCGACCCTCAGGAAAACGGCAGTCGACTTGACCAACCATGGATTTCTGAATTGAAAGGCAGGAATGGTACCTTAATGAGTAAAAATGGTGATCTCATTTCATATCACGCCCTTCACAACAACCCATCGTGGCTGGTTATTACTGTATTTCCATTCAAGAGCGATATTTTGATTGGTGAGATACTGCCTACTATATTTATCACTCTGGTATTATCATTATCGATATTCACACTGGTTGCCATTATTTTCAGACAACGTCTGGAGCATACTATCAGCACATTGGTACAAGTTGTTAGACAATTGCGTATCACCCCTCCAGGGCAACAAATTATTATCCCCAAGCTGGCAGGCATAGAGGAGCTGGAGGATGAAATTGTAATGATTTCAGACAAAATGCAGGCAGAAACCGAAAAGTCGCTGCGTGATGCATTAACCGGCTTGTACAACCGCCGTCATTTGGAAGAGGCGCTCGCCACTCTACATAAAGAAAATAGCCAATATACATTGGCGATTATCGACATTGATAACTTCAAAAAAATAAATGATACCTATGGTCATCCCATCGGTGATGCCGTTTTGAAACGCACCGCTCAGCTAGGTAGCCAATTGCTGGAGGAACAGGCAACCCTGTGCCGCTTTGGGGGGGAAGAGCTGGTCGCCATTTTTGAACAGACAGATATTGCCAGTGCACAGCAGTTGATGGAGCAGTGGCGTATCAGCATGGGGCAACAGGATTGGCGTGAAAAGGGCTTAAGCGTCTCCTTTAGCGGTGGCATTGCCGAATCCCTGAATGATGCGCCAGACAGTGTGATGCCCCGCGCCGATGCAGCCCTGTATCAGGCTAAACAAGCGGGCAAAAATCGCCTGCAACAGGCTTAAGCTCTGGGGTGATGCTCCCCGTGCAGCGCCTTGAGTCGCTCGTTGGCCACATGGGTGTAGATCTGGGTAGTGGAGAGATCCGCATGGCCCAGCAGCATCTGCACCACCCGCAAGTCGGCGCCGTGGTTGAGCAGATGGGTGGCAAAGGCGTGGCGCAAGGTATGGGGGGAGAGCTCGCCGTTAATCCCGGCCCGCAGGGCATAGAGCTTGATGCGATGCCAGAAGGTCTGGCGGGTCATCATACGGGCCTGCTTGGAGGGAAACACCACATCCGAGCTGGTGCCCCCCAGCAGCAGGGTGCGGGCCTCCCGGTAGTAACGCTCCAGCCAGTGCATCGCCTCCTCGCCCATCGGCACCAACCGCTCCTTGTTGCCCTTGCCCACCACCCGCACCAAGCCCTGACGCAAACTGACATGCTCGGCAGTGAGCCCCACCAGCTCGGAAACCCGCAGCCCGGTGGCGTAGAGCAGCTCCAGCATTGCCTTGTCCCGCAGCTCCAGCGGGTCATCCACCAGCGGCGCACTCAGCAACGCATCCACCTCCGTTTCGCTTAAATCGGAGGGGAGTTTTTTCGGCAGCTTGGGCCCCTCCAGCAGCACGGTCGGATCATCGCTGCGCAGCTTCTCACGGTTGAGATACTGATAGAAACGGCGCAGGGCCGAGAGAAAACGGGCGGTGCTGCTGGCCGCAAACTGGTGATCGACCCGCCAGGCGAGGTAGTGCTGGATCTCGTCCATCCCCGCCAGCAGCAGCGAGCTCCCCTGCTCGTCGAGCCAGAGGGAGAACTTCTCCAGATCGCTGCGATAGGAGCTGACCGTGTTGTCAGACAATCCCCGCTCCAGCCAGAGGGCGTCGAGAAAGGGTTCAATCAGGGGATGGGGGTCGGGCTTGCTCATGGTGCGCTGCAATCAGGGGATCGATGGCCCATTGTAACGCGCCAACTCCTTGGAAAGACAAGGCACTTTCATTGGAAAGATAAGGCACGTTTGCCACGCCCCTTGCCGGGCGGTGAAGGTCGAATGGCAATCTGCTAGACTGGCGCCCTCCCCTTACGTTACCCATCGTGTTGCCAACATGGCGCAGCCCACACGAGCATGCGAGAACGCGCCAAAAGCAAGCGAGAAAGCGCCAACAGAGAGAAGAGCGATGAAGATTGGTCTGTTTTACGGTTCCACCACCTGCTACACCGAGATGGCTGCCGAGAAGATCCGCGCCCTCATCGGCCCCGAGCTGGTGGATATTCACAATATCAAGGATGTCTCCCTGCGCCGGATGGAGGATTACGAGATCCTGATCCTCGGCATCTCCACCTGGGATTTTGGCGAACTGCAGGAGGACTGGGAGTCCCGCTGGGAAGATATCGCCGATCTCCATCTGGAGGGACGCATCGTGGCCCTGTTTGGCCTCGGCGATCAGCTCGGTTATGGCGAATGGTTCCAGGACGCCCTCGGCATGCTGCACGATCAGCTGGTGCCAAAAGGGGTCAAGCTGGTGGGCTACTGGCCCAACGAAGGGTACGAATTCGATGCCTCCAAGGCACTGATCGACGATGGCCGTCACTTCGTCGGGCTGGCCCTCGATGATGCCAACCAATATGACCAGACCGATCCGCGCATCGAGCAGTGGGTCGAGCAGATCCTGAGCGAAATCCACGCCCTGCTCTGATCTTTCCCACGTTTTGGCAAAACGACCCTGAGCGCCTGGCCCTGGCCGCCGGGCGCAGTTATCGCACCGATTTTCTCAATCGGTATCATCGCATGACGCTATAGCGACTTTTTTGTGCTGGTCTGCAACAATGGACTCGACATCCCATAACAATCAGAGCCGGATGTCGGAAGCAAACGGACAGACCAGAAAAGGATATTCTATGACCCCATTCTCCCTGTTGGCCCCCGCCATTGCCCGTGACGTGCTCGATCACGCGCTGGCGCTGGGTGCCGATTTCGCCGAGCTGTTTGTCGAGCGCAAGCGCCGCAGCCAGCTCAGCCTGCTCTCCAGCCAGATAGAGAACATCAGCGGCGGCCTCGATTTCGGCATCGGCGTGCGCCTCTGTTACGGCCACAAGGTGCTCTACGGCTACACCAATCTGGCCAGCCGCGACGAGCTGCTGCGCATCGTCACCCTGCTGGCGGCCAAAGACCGCCGCGACCCCGTGGTGACCGCCACCGCCTTCGATTTCACCCGCCTGAGCGATCGCAACCCGGTCGCGCGGCCCCTGTCGGCAGACAAGCTGCTGGAGCAGAAGATCGCCTATCTGCACGCCATGGATGCGGCGGCCCGCGCCGAGAGCGACAAGGTGAGCCAGTTCTCCGGCAACGTGCTGGGCTGGGAGCAGGAGGTGGAGATCTTCAACAGCGAAGGGGTGCAAGTGGCCGATCGCCGCCACTACAACCGCATCATGGCCCAGACCATCGCCATGGAAGGGAGCGAGCAGAGCGTCGGTTACGAGGCCCCCGGCGCCCTGATGGGCTGGGAGCATGCCGATCGCATCGATCCGCGCGAGCTGGCCCTCACCGCCACCCGTCAGGCACTGGTGAAACTGGGCGCGGCTCCCTGCCCGAGCGGCACCCTGCCGGTCATCATGGAGAACGGCTTTGGCGGCGTCATCTTCCACGAGGCGTGCGGCCACCTGCTGGAGACCACCTCGGTAGCCAAGAAGGCCTCGGTGTTCCACGACAAGATGGGCCAGCTTATCGCCAATCCGGTGGTCAATGCGGTGGACGAGGGACTGCAAGGCAACGCCTGGGGCTCCATCAACGTCGATGACGAGGGGATGGCGACCCAGCACACCCAGCTCATCAAGGACGGCGTGCTGACCGGCTTTCTGGTGGACAGAATGGGCGCCCTCAAGACGGGCTACGCCCGCACCGGCTCGGGTCGGCGCGAATCCTACAAGTACGCCCCCACCTCGCGCATGCGCAACACCTATATCGAACCGGGCAACCACAGCCTCGACGATATGCTGGCCACGGTGGAGCACGGCATCTACGCCAAGAAGATGGGGGGCGGCTCGGTACAGCCCGGCACCGGCGAGTTCAACTTCAATGTGCAGGAGGCCTACCTCATCGAGCACGGCAAAATCACCAAACCGCTCAAGTCGGCCACCCTGATCGGCACCGGCCCGCAGGTGCTGAAAGAGATCTCCATGGTGGGCCGCAATCTGGCGCTGGCCGCCGGTATGTGCGGCTCGGTCTCGGGCTCGGTCCCCACCTCGGTGGGCCAGCCGGCGCTGAAAGTGGACAATATTCTGGTGGGAGGGAACGCCTGATGAGCCAACTCGACATGAACCAACTGCTCACCCGCCTGCTGGATAAAGTGGCCGACCTCGGCGCCGAGGCAGACATCATCGCCAATCAGGAGAAGGCCTTCTCCCTCAAGGCAGACAAGGGCGAGCTGGGTGAATACAAGGTCACCAGCAGCCAGCAACTCGGTATTCGCCTGATAAAAGAGGGTCGGGTCGGCATCGCCTACTCGGAATCCCTCGATGAGCTGGCGCTGGATGCCATGCTGCAGGATGCGCTCGATGCCAGCCGCTTTGCCAAGGTGGATGCGGATCAGCGCATCTCGGTGGCCAATAGCCGGATCACCACAGATTGCGCCGAGATCAACCAGCCCGATACCACGCCGGTTGAGGAGAAGATCGCCCTGGCCCTGCGCCTGGAGTCTGACATGCTGGCCATGCCCGATGTGAGCGGCGCCCCCTACAACAGCTTCTTCGAAGGGGAGAGCCAGCTCTGGCTCGCCAACAGTCAGGGCACCCTCTGCCAGCACGGCGAGTTCAGCGTCGGCTGCTACACCTCGGCGCTGGTGGAACGGGATGGCCGCCAGTCGATGCACTCGCAGGGGCAGTATGGCCGTCGCTTCGACGAGCTGGATAGTCAGGCCCTGATCGAGCAGATCTACGCCATCGCCGATGGTCTGCTGCCCGGTGAAGCGGTGCCGAGCGGTCGCTACAGCGTCATCTTCAGCACCAACTGCTTCGCCAGCCTGTTTGGCTGCTTTCAGGGCGTGCTGTCGGGCAAGTGGGCCCAGCAGGGGATCAACCCCTGGCGCAGCAAGGTCGGCCAGAGCGTGGCGTCACGCTGGCTCACTCTGGAGAGCCGGGTCTATATGCCGGGCGGCATGAACATCAAGGCGTTTGATGGCGAGGGGGCGGCCAGCTCGGATCTGCTGCTGATTGGCGAAGGGGAGCTGAAAACCCTGCTCCACAACAGCGCCACCGCCCGCCACTTTGGCGTCGCCAGCAACGGCTCGGCCGCTCGCGGTGCCCGCAGCGCCCTCGATGTGACCGCTCGCCATCTGGTGTTTGGCGCGGGCCCCCACTGCGAAGCGGAAGTGCAGAGCGGCGACTATCTGGAGCTGGTCAAGCTGGACGGCCTGCATTCGGGTGCCGATGCGGTGAGCGGTGACTTCTCGTTTGGCGTGTCAGGGTTCCTCTGCCGCGATGGGGTGCGACTGCAGCCGGTGCGCGGCATCACGGTAGCAGGCAACTTCTACCGCCTGCTGGGCGAGCTGGAAGCGGTCGGTGACACCCTGCACCACAACGATGGCAAGGGCTTCTACGCCCCGCAGATCCGTTTTGGCGGCCTCTCCGTCGCGGGCAAGTAAACGCCCCGACGAAACCTGCAAGTAAGAAAAAGGCGCCTGATGGCGCCTTTTTGCTCGTTATCTCGTCCGCATTGATGGCATGACTCAGGGCGAGAGCGGCTCGCGGTGATACTCGGCGCAGCCGCATTCGGGGCAAGTATCGAGCTGCTGGGGATGCAGCACGGTATGACGCCAGCCGCACTGGTCGCACACCATGACCCCGAGCCCCACCCAGTCACCGGCCTCATAGACGCCCTTGTGCTCCAGCTCGTCGGCCAGCTCGCGCCACTCCACCTGGGCGCGGTCGGTCACATCCGCCAGCCAGGACCAGGCGGTGTCTTTGAGGGCCAGCATAAAGGCAGACTCTTCCACCTGCGCACTATCGTCATGGCGCCCCTCGTCATAGTTGCCCAGATCCCGCTTCACGTACTCGGCGATGAGCGCCAGTTCGTCCTGGGTCAGGTCGCTGGCAGCCTCCAGATAGGCCTGCACCTTGGCAATCATCCGGTTGAGGCGCTCCCCCTGGAACTCTTCAGTCTCTTGCCACTGTTTTTGCAGCTCGGCAATGAAGGCTTCGTACCCTTTTTGACGTTTGTCCATGGCTCTAACTCCTCTACTAAACCCTGATCTGGCCCGGCTTAAGGCCCAAGGGACGCTGGCGGTTGTTGCCGCCGCAGGATATGGGTATTCTATTGCGATTTCCCAGCTGATTTATCTATTCATTTCACAGATCCGGATGTCACCAATGCAAGAGCAATACGTTCCCCAATCAATCGAACCAGCAGTGCAAAAGCACTGGGATGCCAAGAAAACCTTCAAGGCCGTGGAGAAGGTAGACAAGGAGAAGTTCTACTGCCTGTCCATGTTCCCCTATCCGTCTGGTCGACTACACATGGGGCACGTTCGTAACTACACCATAGGTGATGTGATCTCCCGTTATCAACGCCTCAATGGCAAGAACGTGCTGCAACCCATAGGTTGGGATGCATTCGGTCTGCCGGCCGAGAACGCCGCGATCAAAAACAATACCGCACCGGCGCCCTGGACCTACGAAAACATCGAATACATGAAGAACCAGCTGAAGATGCTGGGTCTGGGTTATGACTGGGATCGTGAAGTCGCCACCTGCAAACCGGATTACTACCGCTGGGAGCAGTGGTTCTTCACCAAGCTCTACGAGAAGGGTCTGGTCTACAAGAAGACCTCCTCCGTCAACTGGTGCCCGAACGACATGACAGTGCTGGCCAACGAGCAGGTGGTCGACAACTGCTGCTGGCGCTGTGACACCCCGGTGGAGCAGAAAGAGATCCCCCAGTGGTTCATCAAGATCACCGACTACGCCGAAGAGCTGCTCAACGACATCGACAATCTGGAAGGCTGGCCAGAGATGGTCAAGACCATGCAGCGCAACTGGATTGGCCGCTCCGAAGGGGTCAACATCAGCTTCGCCATCGAGGGTCAGGCTGAGCAGCTGGAGGTCTACACCACCCGTCCGGACACCTTCATGGGCGTCACCTATGTCGGTATCGCCGCCGGTCACCCGCTGGCGCTGCAAGCAGCCCAGAACAATCCGGAGCTGGCCGCCTTCATCGAAGAGTGCAAGAACACCAAGGTAGCCGAAGCAGAACTGGCCACCATGGAGAAGAAGGGCATGGCCACCGGCCTCTACGCCATTCACCCGCTGGATGGCCGCAAGGTACCGGTCTGGGTCGCCAACTTCGTGCTGATGAACTACGGCACCGGCGCCGTGATGGCAGTTCCGGCTCACGACCAGCGTGACTTCGAATTCGCCACCAAATATGGCCTCGACATCAAGGCGGTGATCAAGCCGGTTGATGGCGACGTCGACGTGAGCGAAGCCGCTTACACCGAGAAGGGCGTGCTGTTCAACTCCGGCGAGTTCGACGGTCTCGACTTCCAGGGCGCTTTTGACGCCATCGCCAACAAGCTGGAAGCGCTCGGCCACGGCAAGCGCACCGTCAACTTCCGTCTGCGTGACTGGGGTGTCTCCCGTCAGCGTTACTGGGGTGCCCCCATCCCGATGCTGACCCTGGCTGACGGCACCGTGGTGCCGACGCCGGAAGATCAACTGCCGGTGCTGCTGCCGGAAGATGTGGTGATGGATGGTATCCAGAGCCCGATCAAGGCCGACGCCGAGTGGGCCAAGACCACTTACAACGGTCAGGAAGCGTTCCGCGAGACCGATACCTTCGACACCTTTATGGAGTCCTCCTGGTACTACGCGCGCTACTGCTCCCCGGACTACGACAAGGGCATGCTGGATCCGGCTGCTGCCAACCACTGGCTGCCGGTGGATCAGTACATCGGCGGTATCGAGCACGCCTGTATGCACCTGCTCTACGCCCGCTTCTTCCACAAGCTGCTGCGTGACGCGGGTCTGGTCAACAGCGACGAGCCGTTCAAGCGCCTGCTCTGCCAGGGCATGGTGCTGGCCGACGCCTTCTACTACAAAGACGAGAAGGGCGGCAACGTCTGGGTCAGCCCGACCGACGTCAAGGTAGAGCGTGACGAGAAGGGTCGCATCACCAAGGCCATCGACAACGAAGGTCGTGAGGTAATGCACTCCGGCATGACCAAGATGTCCAAGTCCAAGAACAACGGCATCGACCCGCAGCTGATGGTCGAGCGTTACGGCGCCGATACCGTCCGTCTGTTCATGATGTTCGCCTCTCCGGCCGAGATGACTCTGGAGTGGTCCGACTCCGGCGTAGAGGGTGCCCAGCGCTTCCTGCGTCGCCTGTGGCGCGTCACCTTCGAGCACGTCTCCGGTGGCGCCGTTGCCGCGCTGGATGTGGCTGCTCTCACCAACGAGCAGAAAGCGGTACGCCGTGAACTGCACAAGACCATCGCCAAGGTGAGCGATGACGTGGGTCGCCGTCAGACCTTCAACACCGCCATCGCCGCCATCATGGAGCTGATGAACAATCTCTCCAAGCTGGGCAACGACGAGCAGGACCGCGCCCTGATGCAGGAAGCGCTGGAAGCTGTGGTAGTCATGCTCTACCCCATCACCCCGCACATCGGCTTCGAGCTGTGGAAGATGCTGGGCAAGGGCGACGACATCGATCACGCAGCCTGGCCGGTGGCCGATGAAGCGGCCATGGTCGAGACCGAGAAGCTGGTGGTGGTGCAGATCAACGGCAAGATGCGCGGCAAGCTGACCGTGCCGGCCGAGATCAGCCAGGCCGACGTCGAGAAGCTGGCGATGGCCGATGCCTCCGTGCAGAAGTTCACCGACGGTCTGACCGTGCGCAAGGTGATCTATGTACCTGGCAAGCTGCTCAATATTGTCGCTAACTAATTGGCTGCCAACTGATTGGTTACCAACTGATCATTGCCAATCTGTGACAGCAAACGGATGATAACGGCGGGCCCTGCGCCCGCCGCTTTCCCTTAATGCAAAGAGGATTTTCTATGGGCACCATCTTCACCCGCTGGATGGCCATCGTGCTGGCTGGTCTGCTGCTGCAAGGCTGCGGCTTTCACATGCGCGGCAACGGCATTCCGAGCGAGCTGATGACCATGAAGGTCGTGGGCGACAACAAGAGCGACTTCTACCGGATGGTTACCACCCGCCTGAAGGCCTCTGGCGTGACCCTGGCCGACAAGGAGGGCATTCCGGTGCTCACTCTGGGCGGCGTAGGCAGCACCAGTCAGGTCGCCTCGGTCAACGCGCTGGGGACGGACACCGAATATGTGCTGGGCTTTGGTACCCAGTTCACCATCTCGGTACCGGGCAAGCCGACTCAGGTCTTCCCCATCAACTTCAACCGCAGCTTCCTCAACAAGCCGGATGCAGCGCTCGCCTCCTCCCGTGAGCAGGAGCAGCTCAACCGCGAGATGCAGGAGCAGGCGGCCAATCAGGTGATCCGGCAGTTGAGTCAGGTCAGCTTCTGATGCGGATTTACCCGGAACAATTTGGTGACCACCTCAAAGCAGGGCTTCGGCCCTGCTATCTCGTTTTTGGCGACGAGCCCCTGTTGCGACTGGAGGCCATCGATGCCATCCGTCAGGTCGCCCGCAAGCAGGGTTTCGATGAGCGCCACACCTTCGTGGTGGAACAGGGGCTGGACTGGAATCAGGTCTACGATGCCTGTCAGGCCATGAGCCTCTTCTCCGCCCGCCAGATCATCGAGCTGGAGCTGCCCGCCAAGGTGGACAAGGATCTCGCTGCCCGCATCAGCGAAATCGGCAAGCAGCTTCATCCCGACCTGCTGCTGGTGCTGAGTGGCGGTCGCCTCAACCAGACCCAGATGAAGGCAGCCTGGTTCGACAAGCTCTACCAGATTGGCACCTATGTGCCGGTCAACCATCCGGAGCCCAAGTTTTTCCCGCGCTGGATGAGCGCCCGCTTTGCGCGTTTCGGCCTCAAGGCGCTGCCGGATGCCATCAACTTCATGTGCCACTCCTACGAGGGCAACCTGCTGGCCGCCAGTCAGGAGATCGAGAAGCTGACCCTGCTCTCGCCGCCCCAGCCCATCAGCGTCACCTATCTGCAAGAGACCATTATCCGCCACGCCCACTTCACCCCGTTCCAGCTGGTCGATACCCTGCTGGAGGGCAAGGTGAACCGGGCCCAGCGCATTCTGGCCGCCCTGCGGGCCGAAGGCACCGAGCCGGGGATGCTGGCCTGGACCCTCTGCCGCGAGCTGGAGCAGCTGACCGAGCTGTCGCTGGCGATGCGCAACGGCCAGCCGCTGGGTGAGCACTTCAGCCGCCTGCGCATCTGGCAGAGCCGCCAGCAGCTCATTCAGCAAGCACTGACCCGACTGCCATTTGCCAAGTTGCAGCAACTGTGGCAACTGATGGCCCAGCTGGACGATGCCCAGCGCCGCTTCGATACCGAACAGGCGTGGCTGATGCTGCAGACCATTGCCCTCGGCTTTCGTGATGGCACCCCGCTGCCGCTGGTGATGGAGAGCAGCCCGTGCTGAAGGCGCCCATTGGCCTGCTGGGGGGCACGTTCGATCCTATCCATATCGGCCATCTGCGCCCGGCCATCGAGGCGCGCGATGCCCTCGGGCTGGCCGAGATGCGGCTGATCCCGAACCATATCCCGCCCCACCGCGCCAATCCGTTCTGCTCCAGCGAACAGCGCCTCGCCATGGTCAGACTGGCGGCGGCGGAGAACCACCACTTTGTGGTGGATGAGCGGGAGCTGAGACGGGACAAGCCCTCTTACACCATCGATACCCTGATCGAGCTGCGTCATGAACTGCCCGATACGCCGCTCTGTTTTCTGATGGGGATGGATTCCCTGCTGAGCCTGCCAAGCTGGCACCGCTGGCAGGAGCTGCTCGACTATGCCCATCTGGTGGTGAGCGTGCGGCCGGGCTGGCAACCGGAGTATCCGGCCGAAGTAGCGCAGCTGCTGGCGCGCCATCACACCACGGATGCCAACGCGCTGCATCAGCGTCTGGCCGGTCATATCTGGCTGGCGGACAACCAGCCCATCGAACTGTCAGCCACCCGACTGCGGGCCTTGCTGGATGCGGGGCAAGACACCCGCTACCTCTTGCCCGAGTCGGTTGCGCACTATATTGATCAACAGGGGCTCTACCGCGCCAACCGCCGCTAGCCCCTGTCGTAATCCCGCCCCACCCGATGGGAAACGGGAGTGACCATGATATAATCCGCCGCCCTGACGCAAACGCTGCGCGCCGGAATACAGGAGAGACTCATTGCAAGGCCAAGAATTGCATGCCTTTATCATCGACAAGATCGATGACATGAAAGGCCGCGACATCATCACCCTCGATGTACGCGGCAAATCCAGCATTACTGACACCATGATCATCTGTTCCGGCAACTCCAGTCGTCACGTCAGCGCCATTGCCCACCATCTGGCCAGCGAGGCCCGCCACGCGGGTCTGGATCTGCTGAGCGTGGAAGGGCAACTGAGCGGTGAATGGGTGCTGGTAGATATGGGCTCGGTGATCGTGCATGTGATGCAGGATGAACATCGTGACTTCTACCAACTGGAAAAGCTGTGGAGCGGTGCCGCTCAAATGAATACGCAATAAGAGCACAAGTGTAACGACCATGAAGATCCAGTTGATTGCGGTGGGCACCAAGATGCCCGCCTGGGTAGAGCATGGCTTCGAAGAGTATCGTCGCCGCTTCCCCAAAGACATGCCGTTTGAACTCGTCGAGATCGGCGCAGGCAAACGGGGCAAAAATGCCGACATTCCCCGCATCCTGCAGAAGGAAGGGGAAGCCATGCTGGCGGCTGCGGGGCGCTCGCGCATCGTCACCCTCGACATTCCGGGCAAGCCCTGGACCACGGAGCAGCTGGCTACCCAGCTGGAGGCGTGGAAACTCGATGGCCGCGATGTGGCCCTGCTGGTAGGCGGGCCGGAAGGCTTGTCCCCCGAGTGCAAGGCTGCCGCCGAACAGAGCTGGTCGCTGTCACCGCTCACCCTGCCCCATCCGCTGGTGCGGGTACTGGTGGCCGAGAGCCTCTATCGGGCCTGGAGCATCACCACCAATCATCCGTATCATAGAGAGTGAGCCATGCGTCTCTGGAGTCTCACCTCTCATATTCACCCCTATCACAGAGAGTGAACAATGCAGTTCCTGCTCTTATTGCCCCCAAGGGTCTTGAGGTAAAGGCATGCTGAAACAACGCATCGAAATGCGCGATCACAGTGCCGAGGGCAATCTGTTCTTCCGGCGCACCCTGGTAGCCTACATCGGCATCGTCGTGCTGATGCTGGTGCTGCTGGGCAATCTCTATTATCTGCAGGTCGAGTCCTACGACACCTACCAGACTCGCTCCAACTCCAACCGTATCCGCGTGGTACCGGTGGCGCCGCCACGGGGCCTCATCTATGACACCAACGGTGTGCTGCTGGCGGAAAACCGCCCGGTCTACAGTCTGGAAATCGTGCCGGAAGAGACCAAAGATCTCGAAAAAACCGCCGACCAGCTGATCACCCTGCTGGGGCTGCCGGAAGGCACCAAGGAGAAGTTCCTCGCCGAAGTGAAGCGCCAGCGCCGCTTCAAGCCGGTCGCCCTCTACGAGAAGCTGACCGAATATCAGGTGGCCCTCTTCTCGGTCAACCAGCATAACTACCCGGGCGCCAGCATCGAGGCCTACCTCAAGCGCTACTACCCGTTTGGTGACACCCTCACCCATGCTTTGGGCTATGTGGCCAAGATCAACACCCGTGACGTGGAGCGCCTCGAGAAGGAAGAAAAACTCGCCAACTACGCGGCCACCAAGGATATCGGCAAGCAGGGGGTGGAGAAGTATTACGAGGATGAGCTGCACGGTGTGGCGGGCTATCAGGAGGTCGAGGTGAACAACCGCGGCCGGATTGTCCGCACCCTCAAGTTCCAGCCGCCTATTCCCGGCAAGGATATCTACCTCAATATCGACGTCCGGATGCAGCTCAAGGCCCAGCAACTGCTGGCTGGCCAGCGCGGTGCCATCGTGATGATGGACCCGAAAACCGGCGCCATCCTGGCCCTGGAGTCGAGCCCGAGCTACGACCCCAACCTGTTCGTGACCGGTATCTCCAGCGCCAACTACTCGGCGCTGCTCAACGATCCGGCGCGGCCGCTGGTGAACCGCACCACTCAGGGCATTTATGCCCCTGCCTCCACCGTCAAGCCCATGATGTCCATCATGGGTCTCAACGAGGGGGCCATTACCCCGGGCTACCGCTATTTCGGCGGCCCGAGCTTCTCCATTCCCGGTACCACCAAGAAGTTTCGCGACTGGCGCCGCTGGGGTCATGGCTGGCTCGATGTCTATCGCGCCATCGAGGTCTCGGCAGATACCTACTTCTACGATCTCGCCTATCGGGTCGGCATCGACAAGATCCACAGCTACATGACCAAGTTTGGCTTCGGTCAGTACACCGGGGTCGATCTCTATGAAGAGACCAAGGGGGTCATGCCGTCCCGTGACTGGAAGATGGCCCGCTGGCGCCAGCCCTGGTATCAGGGTGACACCATCTCTGTCGGTATCGGTCAGGGCTACTGGAGCGCCACCCCGCTCCAACTGGCCAAGGCGATCAGCATCCTGACCCAGAATGGTCACGACGTCACCCCGCACCTGCTCAAGAGCACCGCCTCCCAGGCGGGGGTGGTCGATGCCCCCATCAACCCCAATATCGCCCTCAAGCTCAAGAACGACAGCTTCTGGAAAGTGGCGCAGGATGGGATGTGGCGAGTCAACCATGGCAGTGAAGGCAGTGGCCGTCACTCGTTTGCCAAGGCGCCTTACTCCTCAGGCGGCAAATCGGGCACAGCCCAGGTAGTCGGTTTGAAGGAAAATCAGGTTTACAACATCAAGACGGTCAAGGCGGAGCATCGCGATAACGCTTTGTTCGTTGCTTATGCCCCCTTCGAGGCGCCCAAAGCGGTGGTAGCTCTGGTACTGGAAAACTCCATCGGAGGTGGTGGTGGTCGAGCTGCATCGCCCATTGCACGCCAGATGCTGGATGCCTATCTGCTGCCCCCTGATCCGCAACTGCCACCGGCACCGGAAAAGCCGTCCCAACCGAGTGAGGTCGCTCCCAATGAGTAATTCTGCCCGCCAGCAGAGCATCTGGTACAAGCTGCATATCGACTTGCCCCTGCTGCTCGGTCTGCTGGCCGTGATGACCCTCTCCATGGTGGTGCTCTACTCCGCCTCCGGTCAGGATATGGACTCCATCGTGCGCCAGCTGGTGCGCGGCGGTCTCGCCTTTGCCCTGATGATCGGCCTGGCCCAGCTGCCCCCCTCCCTCTACGCCCGCTGGTCGGTGCCGCTGTTCGCCGTGGTGGTGCTGATGCTGATTGCGGTGGACGTGTTCGGCCACATCGGCAAGGGGGCCCAGCGCTGGCTCGATCTGGGCTTTATGAAGTTCCAGCCCTCCGAGGTGATGAAGCTCTCCATGCCGATCATGGTGGCCGCCTGGCTCAGTCGCCACTCGCTGCCCCCCAAGTTCAGCCATGTGGTGATCGCCCTCATCATGGTGCTGCTGCCCACCCTGCTGATCGCCGCCCAGCCTGACCTTGGCACCTCCATTCTGGTGGCCGCCTCCGGCTTCTTCGTCATCTTCCTGGCGGGGCTCAGCTGGTGGCTGATCGGCTTGGCGGTCCTGCTGATGCTGGCCTTTATGCCGGTGCTCTGGTTCTTCCTGATGCACGACTACCAGCGCCAGCGGGTGCTGATGCTGCTCGACCCGGAGAAAGACCCGCTCGGCCGCGGCTATCACATCATCCAGTCCAAGATTGCCATCGGCTCCGGCGGCGTCTTTGGCAAGGGGTGGCTGCAAGGGACCCAGTCCCAGCTGGAGTTCCTGCCCGAGCGCCATACCGACTTCATCTTCGCGGTATTCAGCGAGGAGTTCGGTCTGGTGGGGGTTGCCCTGCTGCTGGTGCTCTACCTCTACGTCATCAGCCGCTGCCTGTTTATCTCGATGCAGGCCCAGAACAGCTTCGAGCGACTGCTGGGCGGCGCCATCACCCTCACCTTCTTCGTCTATGTGTTCGTCAACATGGGCATGGTGAGCGGCATCTTGCCGGTGGTGGGGGTGCCCCTGCCGCTGGTGAGCTATGGCGGCACCTCCATGGTGACCCTGATGGCCGGATTCGGTATCCTGATGTCCATCCAGACTCATAGAAGACTGCTCGCCTGATGAGACGGGTTGGATTGCTGCTCTCTCTCGCCGCCTCGACGGCAACCGCTTCCGTGGCGCCTGACCGCTTGGCCCTGCTCGCCGAACAGCAGCAGGTGCCGCTGGCGGAGCTGCAGGCCGCGGTCGCCCGCGCCCAGTTACGGCAGGAGGTGCTCGACACCATCAGCAAGCCGTGGGAGGCCAAACCCTGGCATCGCTACCGGCCGCTGTTTGTTACCCCGGATCGCATCCGTGACGGCCAGCAGTTCTGGCAGCAGCATGCGGCGACGCTGGCCCGCGCGGAGCAGACCTATCGGGTGCCCGCCTCGCTCATCGTGGCCATCATAGGGGTCGAGACCTTCTACGGTCGCCAGATGGGCCGTCATCCGGTGCTCGATAGCCTCTACACCCTGGGGTTCCACTACCCGGAGCGCAGCGACTTCTTTGCCAAGGAGTTTGCCCAGCTGGTGGTGCTGGCCAAAGAGGAAGGGTGGCAACTCGATGCCCTCAAGGGCTCCTATGCCGGCGCCATGGGGATGGGGCAGTTCATGCCCTCCAGCTATCGCCACTACGCCGTCGATTTTGACGGGGATGGCAAGCGGGATCTGTTTGCCAACCCGGTCGATGCCATCGGCAGCGTGGCCAACTATTTTGCCAGCCACCAGTGGCGCTGGGGCGAATCCGTGGTGGAACCGGCCCAGATCGGGTTGATGGCAGTCGAACCTCTACTCAGGCCTGAGCCCGAGCTCACACAACAGTGGTCAGAACTGGCGGCGGCAGGGATTGAGCTCGCCACGCCGCTGGCCCCACAGACGCCGGTCAAGTTGCTGGCGTTTGCCCAAGCCGATGGACCGGAATACTGGGTCGCACGGCATAACTTTTATGTGATCACCCGTTACAATCGCAGCCCACTCTATGCGATGGCGGTGTATCAACTTAGCCAAGCCATTCAGGAAGCGTATGCATCTTCGTCACAAACTCCTCCCGCTCAGCCTGAGCTTGTTGCTGGCCGCCTGTAGCAGCCAGCCGGAACAGAGCGCCCCCGTCGAGCCGCAAGCACCGGTCAGCAAGCCACCCGTTATCGAGATCCCGCAAGCCACCGGCGCCATTCCGCGCCCCGAGCCCCTGAGTGCCAGCGGCAACCGGGACTACTGGATCGGCAAGCAGAAGCACGAGGTGTGGCGCGACATCAAACACTACAGCGAAGAGGGCACCGCCAGCTGGCTGTCGCCGGATCTGGACGGCCAGAAGACCGCCAACGGCGATGTGCTGGACAGCAAGCTGTTCAGTGCCGCCCACCGCAACCTGCCCATCCCGAGCTATGTGCGGGTCACCAATCTGGACAACGGGCTGGAGACCATAGTGCGGGTCAACGATCGCGGCCCGTTCAACAGCCCGCGCCTGATCGACCTCTCCTACGCAGCGGCCAAGCAGCTGGAGATGGTCGATAGCGGTGAGGCCCGAGTACGGCTGGAGCTGATCAGCGACACCCCGGATCAGATGGTGATCATGGAGCCGATGAAGCCCATCGAAATGACTCCGACCACTCCGGCTGCGGCCTCCAACACGCTGTCGCAAGATGGCTTCCTGGGTGAACCGACCGCGCTGGCGATGGCCACTCCCGCCGCCGAACCCGCTCCCGTCAAGGCACCCGCCGCCAAGCCCGCCAAAGCGGCACCTGTCAAACCAGCGCCAGCCAAGGCTGCAGCGCCCGCCAGCAGTGGTGATGGCAAGATGATCCAGGTACTGGCCAGCGGCTCCCGGGATCGGGCCGAGGCGATGGGCAAGGTGATGACCCAGCGTTACGGCGTGCCCTACCGAATCGATGCCCATGGCGCCATTTTCCGGGTGCTGATTGGCCCGGTCGCCGCCGACCAGCAGGCAAGTGTGCTGGAAAAAGTACGTCAGGGCGGGCTGGAACAGGCCTTTATCGTGCCCTGATCGCCCCCTTTTGCCGCGGATGTGACTAACCGCTTACTCACTGTCATCACGTCGTTTTATGGCGTGATGACAGGGAGTGATGGATAAAAAACCAGTTCTGATCGCCATCTCGGGCTATAACCTGCGGGCGCATCTGGTATAGTTAGGCCCGCATTTTATCCCCATCTGGCTCGCAGGAATTTCAAGATGTCCAAATTTGCCCGTTCAGTTCTTCTGGCCTCACTGATCAGCGTAACCGCCCAGGCCAATACGCCGGTGCCGACACCGACCCCGAATGCCATGCCCATGGTGGTTCCCGCCGCGCCGGAGATCTCCGCCAAGGCCCATATTCTGATCGACTACTACTCCGGTCAGGTGCTGGCCGAGCAGAACGCCGAAGAGCGTCTGCCGCCCGCCAGTCTGACCAAGATGATGACCTCCTACATCATCGGCCAGGAGCTGCTGAAGGGGAACATCAAGCGCACCGACATGGTGACCATCAGCCAGAACGCCTGGTCCAAGAACTACTCCGACTCCTCCAAGATGTTTATCGAGGTGGGCAAGCAGGTCTCCGTCGATGATCTCAACAAGGGCATCATCATCCAGTCCGGCAACGACGCCTGCGTCGCCATGGCCGAATTCCTGGCGGGCAGCACCGACTCCTTCGCCAGCCTGATGAACAGCTGGGCCGCCAAGCTCGGCATGAACGACAGCCACTTCATGAACCCGCACGGTCTGGATGCGGAAGGTCACTACAGTACCGCTCACGACATGGCCCGTCTGGGTCAGGCGCTGATCCGCGACCTGCCGGAGGAGTACAAGATCTACTCCCAGAAATCCTTCGTGTTCAACGGCATCACCCAGCACAACCGCAACCGCCTGCTGTGGGATCAATCCCTGCAAGTGGATGGCATCAAGACCGGCCACGTCAGCCAGGTCGGCTATAACCTGGTCTCCTCTGCCACCAACAACGAAGGCATGCGCCTGATCGCCGTGGTACTGGGCGCCAGCAGCGAAGCCTCCCGCGCCGCCGAGAGCAAAAAACTGCTCACCTATGGCTTCCGCTTCTTCCAGAGCCTGACCCCGTACAAGGCAGGCACCGAGCTGGTCACCCAGAAGATCTGGATGGGCGACAAACCGGAAGTGAAACTGGGCGTCGACAAAGATGTCTCCGTGCTGGTCACCCGCGGTCAGGGCAACAACCTGAAGGCTGACTTCCAGCTCGACAGCGAGCTGAAAGCGCCGCTGGCCAAGGGTCAGCGCGTCGGTACCGTGTTCCTGAAGCAGGGCGACAAAGAGATCAAGCAGGTGCCGCTGGTCGCCCTGGAAGAGGTGCAGGAAGGTGGCTTGATGAGCCGTCTGTGGGACTACCTGGTACTGCTGGTCACCAGCTGGTTCAAGTAATCCAACGCACAATCCTCACCAAACAGCGGCGCCAACAGGCGCCGCTGCTGTCTGTGACCGGCAAAGGCAGTGAATAACCCTGTAAACTGCAGGTTCCGCCTTACCCTGATTTGTGGTAAAAAGCAGCACTTCCATCCTTGTCTGACCGATCCTGGCCTTGATCCCGGTCCGGGCAGCGCCCATATAGTTATGAGCCGTGCCCATATAGACTTGAAATGGCGGCCTCCACGGGCCATCGGCCACTAGCCATCCAAGATGAAGTCATCCCGGTGATGACGCAAAAGGTGAGTAAATGAATACCAAGTTTGATGAACTGCTGGAGTTTCCCTGCAAATTCCCGTTCAAGGTACTCGGCGTTGCCGACCCGGCACTGCCGGAAATGGTGGTTGAAGTGCTGCAGCAGCACGCCCCCGGCACCTACAGCCCGACAGTCCAGCCCAGCTCCAAGGGCAACTACCACTCGGTCCGCGTGACCGTGACTGCCCAGAGCAAAGAGCACATCGAAGCGATGTACCACGCCCTTGGCAAGATCGAGCTGGTGAAATACGTACTGTAATTTCTCTCTCGCCCCGTTCTGCGGGGCGACTGTTTTTGGCCGCAGCACGCCGCGAGGACGCCATGTCATCCCAGATCCCCGCCCAGTCCAGCCTGATTGTCAGGCAGCTGGGTCGCCGCCCCTACCAGCCGGTATGGGACGCCATGAAAGCCTTCACCGACAACCGCACCCCCGACACCCCGGACGAGTTCTGGGTGGTCGAGCACGATCCCGTCTACACCCAGGGTCAGGCCGGCAAGGCCGAACACCTGCTCAATCCGGGCAATATCCCGGTGGTGCAGAGCGATCGCGGCGGTCAGGTGACCTATCACGGCCCGGGCCAGCTGGTGCTCTACGTACTGGTGGATGTCCGCCGCTGCAAATTCTCGGTTCGCGAGCTGGTGACCGCGCTGGAGACAGCCATCATCAACACCCTCGCCAAAAGCGATATCCAGGCCTATGCCAAGGCCGATGCCCCCGGGGTCTATGTGAAAAATGATCTCGGCATGGAGGCCAAACTGGCCTCGCTGGGTCTGCGCATCCGCAAGGGGTGCTCGTTCCACGGGCTGGCCCTCAACATCAACATGGACATGACCCCCTTCCTGCACATCAATCCGTGCGGCTATGCGGGCATGGCCATGACCCAGACCAGCGCCCTGGGCGGCCCGCAGAGCGTGGCCGAGGCGCAATCCATTCTGGTGGCCGAACTGGCCAACCTGATTGGCTATCAAACGATCATCAATACCGAAGAAGCAGCATGAGCAACCCCATGCCGTGCAACCATGAGGGCTCCGAGCAGACCCTGATGGCTACCAACCAGACAATAACAAACACCGAGAGTGAATCATGAGCAAACCCGTTCGTATGGAGCCGGGCGTCAAGCTGCGCGATGGCGACAAGATGGCCCTGATCCCGGTGAAATTCATGCCGGATCCCAACGAAGAACTCCTTCGCAAGCCGGACTGGATGCGGATCAAGCTGCCCCCCTCCAGCCAGAAGATCGAACACATCAAGAGCACCTTGCGCAAGAACAAGCTGCACTCGGTCTGTGAAGAGGCCTCCTGCCCCAATCTGGCGGAGTGCTTCAACCACGGCACCGCCACCTTCATGATCATGGGCGCCATCTGCACCCGCCGCTGCCCCTTCTGCGACGTGGCCCACGGCCGCCCGCTGGCACTCGATCCGGAAGAGCCGAAGAAGCTGGCGCTGACCATCAAGGAGATGAACCTCAAGTATGTGGTGATCACCTCGGTGGACCGCGACGATCTGCGCGACGGCGGTGCCCAGCACTTCGCCGACTGCATCCGCGAGATCCGCGAGCACAGCCCGCAGACCCGCATCGAGATCCTGACCCCGGACTTCCGTGGCCGGATGGAGCAGGCGCTGGAGGTGTTCCGCGAGACCCCGCCGGACGTCTTCAACCACAACCTGGAAACCGCGCCGCGCATGTATCGCGTCGCCCGCCCGGGTGCCGACTACAAGTGGTCGCTGGAGCTGCTGCGCCGCATCAAGGAGATGCACCCCCACGTGCCGACCAAGTCCGGTCTGATGATGGGCCTTGGCGAGACCAACGAAGAGATCGTCGAGGTGCTCAAGGATCTGCGCGCCCACGGCGTCAACATGCTGACCCTGGGTCAGTATCTGCAGCCGAGCCGCCACCACCTGCCGGTCAAGCGCTACGTGCCGCCAGCAGAGTTTGACGAGCTGAAAGATGTCGCCATGGAGCTGGGCTTTACCCACGCCGCCTGCGGTCCTTTCGTTCGCTCTTCCTACCATGCTGATCTGCAAGCCAAGGGCGAAGAGGTCAAATGATCTCGCACGACAGGGAGGCCAAATAACTTCCTCCCTCGCAATGAAAAAGAGCGCCTATTGGCGCTCTTTTTGTTGGTATCACTGACCGTTGCGGCTTGATCTACTTCAGTAGCCGTGGTCGAAGATCCCCTGCTGATGCCAGCGTTGCAGCTGGGCCAGCACCCGGGTCTCTCGCGCCGTCCACTGGGGACAGGGCCCCGCCAGCTGGGTCTTGTTGGTCTGCAGCGCCTCGTCGAGGGCAAACCAGCCGGGCACGAAGCCAAGGCGGATCTCGTAGGGCTGCGGCTGCGGGGCCACCAGCTGATCGCCAATCCGGCACAAGTAGTAGAGCGAGCGGATGCAGTAGGCATCGAACCCCGGCTCGCGGGCGGCGCGATATTCACGGGTCTCGCCAAGCAGGCCCCCCACTTCCCGCAGCTCGGCACCGCACTCCTCCAGCAGCTCGCGAGCGAGCGCCACATGGTGGCTCTCCCCCGCTTCAATGCCGCCCCCGGGGAACATCAGATCGCCGTTGACCCGGGAGTGGACCAGCAGCAGCTCGTCGCCACGGGGCACCACGGCACGCACCGTGAGGCGCTCCAGGGTGCGGCCATCGGTACGTACCTCGCCATGAACGAAAGAGAGATCGAACGGATTGGGCCAGCAGCTGGCCGGGGAGAACATCGTCATCACTGCCTCAGGGCCGGTAGTTGCCATGCTTGAGCTGCTCGACAATTTCGGCAGCCCGCACATCGTAACCATCCTGCTCTGTCTTGCTCAGGGTGTGGTAGATGCCAAAACGCTTGGCTGAGACCTCGGGGCTATCCTGAAACGATTCGCTCACCTTGCCCCACAGATAGGCCAGCCCATACTGTTTCTGGCCCATATAGAGGGTGCTGAGGGAGGTGAACATGCGGCTGTTGACCTTGTCCCCCTCCTGATAGAGGGAGAGCCCGTGCTGCAGGGTGGCAATGGCCTTTTCCGGGTCGCTCTTGGCGTAGATACCGCCGAGCGCCAGTTGCAGCTCGGGTTCATCCAGCGCCTTGGTGCCTTCCAGCGCCATAAACTGCTGACGAGCCAGCTCGTTGGTGTTGTTGGTCCAGTGCCAGAGCAGCAGGTAGGGATCTTGCGAATTGCGGGTCGCGGCATCGAGCTGGGCCAACTGATCCCCGGCCGCCAGCATGCCCTCGACCCTTGGACTCTTCTGCTCGCGGGCATTCTTGTATTCAATGCTGGTGGAGCGCTCGGCACATTTGAGATAGCGCTCAAGGTTACGCATCAGCTCGTACTTGCGCCGATCCGTCCCCTCCTCCTTGAGATAGAAGCGACTGCGGATCACATCGGTACGCTCGTAGCGACACCAGCCATCGTCCACCAGATCCTGGCAGAGCTCGGGATGATTGCCACAGATGTTGTGGATCCGGTCGTCATTGCAGCCAGCCACGGCAAGGCCGACTGAAAGCATGATGAAGGTCTGTCGCAGGGGGAAATTGGCCATGGTTCACATCTTGTTGGTAACGCGGGTTGGTAACAACTGGCGCCTTTACGGGCCACCTCCGGCTAGCAAACCGGTTACATATCCATTACAATGCGCGCGCCATATAAGGCCGCGATTGCAGAATAATATAACGAAATATACACCCCTACACTGATCTGCATTCGACGAATTTTCTATTTACACCAACAACGTGAAATAAAGGATCTGGTCAATGACCCACGAGCACTACTTGCAAGCGTGGCAGGAGAGCCAGGAGCTCGCCGAAGCCATGCAGCCCTTGATTGGTCGCCTCTACCGACAACAAGGGGTCGAGATCACCCTCTACGGCCGCCCGCTGCAAAACGCCTCCACCATCGATATCCTCAAGGCCCACCGGGTCGTCCGCCGCCACCAGGGCGCTCCCCTCCCCATCCAGCAAAGCTTCCCCCTGCTCCAGGCCATCGTTGCCCTCAAACCCACCGCCGCCGAGGTAGACCTTGGCAAGCTGGCGGTCGGCTACTGGCAGGATCATCAGGATGAGGCGGGGATCGAGGACTATCTGCAAGCGCGACTGGCACCGGCCCTTGGCCGCAGCCAGATGCCGCAGCCGACCGACGTGGTGCTCTACGGCTTTGGCCGTATCGGTCGCCTGCTGGCCCGCCTGCTGATCGAGCGTACCGGCGCCGCCAATCCGCTGCGCCTGCGCGCCATCGTGGTACGTGGCGGTCGCGACGGGGATCTGGAGAAACGCGCCAGCCTGCTGCGCCGCGACTCGGTGCACGGCCCCTTCAACGGCTCCATCGAGGTGGATGTGGAGCGCAGCGCCATCATCGCCAACGGCACCTTCATTCAGGTGATCTACGCCAATAGCCCGGCCGACATCGACTACACCGCCTACGGCATTCACGATGCGCTGATCGTCGACAACACCGGCGTCTGGCGTGACGAGGCAGGCCTCTCCGAGCACTTGAAGGCGCGCGGTGCCGGCAAGGTGTTGCTGACTGCCCCCGGCAAAGGGGAGATGAAGAACGTGGTGTTCGGGGTCAACCATGAGGTGATAGGCCCGGATGACAGGATCATCTCCGCCGCCTCCTGTACCACCAACGCCATCACCCCGGTGCTCAAGGTGATGCAGGAGCGGTACGGCATCCGCCACGGCCACGTGGAGACGGTCCACTCCTACACCAACGATCAGAACCTCATCGACAACTATCACAAAGGCGAGCGCCGCGGTCGCAGCGCCGCCCTCAACATGGTGATGACCAGCACCGGCGCCGCCAAGGCGGTGGCCAAGGCGCTGCCCGAACTCAAGGGCAAGCTGACCGGCAACGCCATCCGGGTGCCGACCCCCAATGTCTCGCTGGCGATTATCAATCTGTCGCTGGAGCAGGCCACCGATCGGGAGAGCCTCAACGCCTATCTGCAGCAGATGGCGCTAAGCTCGGCCCTCCATCGCCAGATCGACTTCAGCGCCAGCACCGAGCTGGTCTCCTCCGACATGGTAGGTTCCCGTTATGCGGGCATCGTCGACTCCCAGGCGACCATCGCCGAGGGGGATCACTGTGTGCTCTACGTATGGTATGACAACGAGTTCGGGTACAGTTGTCAGGTAGTGCGGGTGATGGAGCAGATGGCTGGCGTAGTCCGCCAGGATCTACCGGCATAGTCCGCCAGGATCTGCCCGTCAGATCCCGCAGTTTATGGCTCAATAGTTCAAGGAGAGGCCGGATGTCGTTTCAACAGGGTGAGTTTTTACAAGCTATCAGGCAGATGCCCGAAGAGGTGTACGAGCGGCTCAAGACCGCAGTCGAGCTGGGCAAGTGGCCCGATGGCAAGCCCCTCACCGACGAGCAGAAGGCCACCTCCCTGCAAGCCGTGATGGCCTGGCAGGCGATGCATCTCGACAACCCCGAACATATGAACATCGGCCGCGATGGCGAGATAGTGATGAAGAGCAAAAGTGAGCTCAAGCGTCAGTATCGCGACGAGGAAGAGATAGTGCGGGTCGACCTCAACCACTGAACCTGACCCGGCAGGCCGCTCGCAGCGGCCACAACAGAGAGGGGAGCCATGATGGCTCCCCTCTTTTTTCCTAACTTATCACCCCTCGTCACCGGTGCAATGCGCTGCGCTTATTGCACCCTACCGCGAGGGTTATCAGGGAGTCAGCTCCCCACGCAGGGACTGCTGCATCAGCTCGCGAATGCGGTGGGATGGCAAGTCCTGACTCAGCAGAAAGTGGAGCTTGGTGAG